>ERZ1292633.2314-Hain-H41-02um-R1-2314-length-19549-cov-7_pt2 | contig 15625 bp, 18 predicted proteins | sample MGYA00564406_ERZ1292633 | MGnify/ENA primary metagenome ERZ1292633 (study PRJEB36523, sample SAMEA6512639) | groundwater metagenome | collected 2019-01-08 | study: AquaDiva: Metagenomics assemblies of 32 groundwater samples | reverse complement strand
TATGCTACCACACGCTTCGAGGATCGAGGGCGGGTCTTAAGTCCGTCGGCGGCGTGGTCTTTGGGCCTACTAGCGGGGTCGGCCGGTGGCGCGCAGAAGGCTCAGGAACAGGTTGATGAAATCCAGGTACAGCGTCAGGGCTCCGGAGATGGCCAATTTCGTCTCGCTGTCGCCGTCGCGTCCGGCCGTATTCATGGCCTTGATCTTTTGGGTGTCGTAAGCGGTCAGGCCGACGAAGATCAAGACGCCCAGATAGGAGACCGCCATTTCCACGGCGGGGCTTTGCACCCACCAGTTGACCACCGAGGCCAGGATGATGCCGATCAAGCCCATCATCATGAAGCTGCCCATGGAGGTGAGGTCGGTTTGGGTCATGTAGCCGTAGCCGCTCATGACGGCGAACAGGCCCGCGCAGATGAAGAAGGTGGATGCGATCGAGCCATGGGTGTAGATCAGGAAGATCGTCGAGAGCGTCACGCCGCTGAGCGCGGAATAAAAAACGAAGGCAAAGCGCGCGGTGCCCACGTCCATGGTTTTGACCCAGCCCGAGAGAAATACGACAAGCCCCAGTTCGGCGAGCATAAGGCCGTAGAACAGGAGCTTGTTCTGCATCAGGGCCACGATCATCCTGGGATCGGAGGCCATGTACAAGGCGCAGGCGCCGGTCACGGCCAAGCCCAGGCTCATCCAGCCGTAGACTTTTTGTATGAAGACGCGGGACTGGACTTCGGTGGAACTCATCAAACCGGAGGGGGTGTAGCTCATACAGACAGTGTATGCCGCCGGGGCGGCCTGAGTCAAGCGACTTGGTGCTGCTTCCGGCCAGTTTGCTAGACTGTCCCGACGCCCGAAGTAATCCGTCGGCCGGGGGAATACGCGACGATGAGCGTTCGTCTGTTTTGCGTGGACGGGACGAATTTGGTCCGCACCGCCTACGGCTACGGCGGAACGGCGCATTCGGCGCAAGAAGACGCCGACACCGAGCGCGTCGCGGTCATTTTCGGCGGTCTTTGCGAGGACGTGGGAGGGGCCGTCGAGGTGGAACTTTTTTTTGACGGGGCGTTCCGGGCTTTGGGCGGACCTCGGCCGGACAATTTTCGCGTGAGCTTCACTCGCGAGAGGCCGGCCGACGATGCCATTCTCGATCGGGTCCGTGCGCGTTGCTGGAACGGGGGCGGGTCGGCCACGGTGGTGACCGGCGACGCGGAGTTGGGACGCAGGGCCGAGGCTGAAGGCGGCAAGTGGATGCGAGTTGGGCGCGGCGCCAGCGCGGAAGGCGTGGCCAGCCGCATCGGGGGGCGTTTATTGAGATGATCGCTAAAAATTCCGTAATCGTCGTGGGCGGCGGAATCATGGGCGTTCAGTCGGCCTACCACCTGGCCCTGCTGGGACACTCCGTCACGGTGCTCGATCAGCACGACGTGCCCAACCAGTGGGCCGCCTCGGGCGATCATTTGCGGGTGTTTCGCTTGACCTACGGCAAGGACGCGTTCTACACGGAGATGGCGCTCAAGGCGCTGCCGCTTTGGCTCGACCTCAACACGCAGGCCGAGGATACCCTGCTTCTGCAAAACGGGGTGCTGGAGCTGGCGCCCAAGTCGACCGGCTATGAAGCGCACAGCATGGCCGTTCTCAAAGAGCGAAAGATCAACTTCGAGCGCCTTGATCCGCCGCAGGTCAAGAAGCGCTATCCGATGTACCGGTCGGGGGCCATCAAGTGGGCCCTATTCCATCCCGACGGCGGGATGATTTGGGCCAACCGCGCCGTGGCGGCGACCGCATCGATCGCGCAGCGCCGGGGCGTGAAGATTCGCAACGGCGTCAAGATCGTCTCGATTCAGAAAGACAAAAACGGCGTCAAATCGGTGAAGGATTCAAACGGCAGGACCTGGGAAGCGGAGACGTTTCTTTTCACCACCGGGTACTGGTCCAACGAGCTTCTCAAGCCCCTGGGCGTTTCCATCAAGCTGACCAAGCAGGAGCAGTTGTTCCTGCGTCCCCAGGAGGGGCGCGGCCGCTACCGCCCGGAGCACTTTCCCGTCTTCTCCAGCGTCAGCGGAGGCTTTTACGGTTTTCCCGTTCATATACAGGGATTCATCAAGATCGGCGGCTTGCGCAAGGGGCCGGCGGTCAAAAGCCCCGATCCCGACGATCTGCGCACGACGACTCCGCAGTTCGAGAAGTCGTGCCGCCGGTTCTTGCAGAAATTTATTCCCGAACTGGCCGAATTCGTCGATTACGAGGGGCATGTGTGCTGGTACGACAACACGCCCGACGACGATTTCATCATCGACCGCCTGCCCAGCGCGCCCAACGCGTTCGTGGCGGCGGGTTTTTCCGGACACGGCTTCAAATTCGGCCCGATCGTCGGAAAATCGGCGGCCGAATTGATCGTGACCGGCAAGTCCGAGCTCAACTTGCACCGCTTCCGTCTGGGGCGGTTTAAGCGGTGACGTCCTAGGCCGCCACCGGCTTGCCCTGCCCCGCGAGCATCTGCCCCAGCACGTAGCGCAGAACGCCGCCGTAGCGGTAGTACTCGAGCTCGATGGGGGTATCGATGCGGCAGATCACGGAGAATTCCTTCGTTTTCCCGTCGAGCGTCGCTTTGACCGTCAGCGTCGAGCGCGGCTTGGCCGAGGCAAGTCCGAGGATGTCGAAGGACTCGTAGCCGGTCAGTCCCAAGGACTGAGCCGAGTCCCCGTCCTTGAATTGAAGCGGCAGGACCCCCATCCCGACGAGGTTGGAGCGGTGGATGCGCTCGAAGCTGCGGGCGATGGCGGCCTTGACGCCTTGAAGCGCGGGGCCTTTGGCCGCCCAATCGCGGGATGAACCCGTGCCGTACTCCTTGCCCGCGATCACGATCAACGGGGTGTTTTCGTCTTGGTACTTCATGGCCGCGTCGAAGATCGCCATCTGCTGTTGAGACGGAATGTGGACGGTGTAGCCGCCCGTCACGTCCTTGAGCATTAGATTTTTGATGCGGATGTTGGCGAATGTCCCGCGCATCATCACCTCGTGATTTCCGCGCCGGGCCCCGTAGCTGTTGAAATCGGCCGGCTTGACGCCGTGTTCGATCAGATAGGCCGCCGCGGGAGAATCTTTGGCGATATTGCCGGCAGGCGAGATATGGTCGGTGGTGACGGAGTCGCCGAAAACGGCCAAGGCGCGGGCGCTTTGAATATCATCGAGGGTGCGAGGCTTGAGGGCGAGATCCTCGAAGTAGGGGGGCAGGCGGACGTAGGTCGATTGCGCCTCCCAGGTGTAAAGTTCCGAGGCCGCGACCTTGAGGGAGCGCCAATTCGCGTCGCCGTCGAAAACATTTTTGTACTGCTTGATGAAGGTGTCGCGCGTGACGTGCTTTTCCACGGCGGCGGCCACCTCCGCGTTGCTCGGCCAGACATCCTTAAGACGCACCGGCTTGCCGTCCTTGCCGACGCCCAGGGGCTCGGTGGAGAGATCGATATCGACGGTTCCCGCCAGGGCGTAGGCGACGACCAGAGGGGGGGAGGCGAGGTAATTCGCCTTGACCAACGGGTTGACGCGGCCCTCGAAGTTGCGATTTCCAGAGAGCACCGCCGCGACGACGAGATTGTTGTCGCTGACAGCGGCCGCGACGTCGGGGGGCAGGGGGCCGGAGTTGCCGATGCAGGTCGTGCAGCCGTAGCCGACGAGGTGGAACTTGAGCTTTTCGAGCGGCTCGACCAAGCCGGCGCTCTTGAGATAGTCCATGACGACTTTCGAACCCGGCGCCAGCGAGGTTTTGACCCAAGGCTTGACCGAGAGGCCTTTGGCCGCCGCCTTTTGGGCGAGCAGGCCCGCGGCGATGAGGACCGAGGGGTTCGAGGTGTTGGTGCAGGAGGTGATGGCCGCGATCGTGACCGCCCCGTGCCCGATCTTATAGTTCTTGACCGCGACCTCGGTGCCCGCGGGAGCGGGACTATTGCCCTTTTTATCCTTCTCTTTCAGGAAAGCGGGCAGGGCTTCGTTGCGCCACTGAGTCTTAACCGCGGGAAGCTCGAGGCGGTCCTGGGGACGCTTAGGGCCCGCCAAGCACGCTGTGACGGCGGTGAGGTCCAAAGACACGGAGTCGGCGAACGAGGGCTCGACGTGGTCGTCGCGGAAAAGGCCTTGAGCCTTGCAGTAGGCTTCCACGAGCGCGACGTCTTCCTCGCGCCGTCCCGACAAACGAAGGTAGTCGAGCGTGCGGCCGTCGACGGGAAAGAAGCCGATCGTCGCGCCGTATTCCGGCGCCATGTTGGCGATGGTCGCGCGATCAGCCAAGGACAACTCCGCCACCCCGGGGCCGTAGAACTCCACGAATTTCCCCACCACGCCTTTTTTGCGCAGCATTTCGGTGATGGTCAGGACCGCGTCGGTGGCGGTCGCGCCTTCGGCGAGCTTGCCCGTCAGGCGGAAGCCGACCACTTCGGGGATAAGCAAGGGCATCGCCTGGCCCAGCATCGCGGCCTCGGCTTCGATGCCGCCCACGCCCCAGCCCACCACGCCCAGGCCGTTGATCATCGTGGTGTGGCTGTCGGTGCCAATGACGGTGTCGGGGTAGGCGACACCGCTTGAGTTCCAGACGACTTTGGCGAGGTACTCAAGATTGATCTGGTGGACGATGCCGGTTTCGGGGGGCACCGCCCGGAAGTTCGCGAAGGCTTTCTGGCCCCATTTGAGGAAGGCATAGCGTTCGCGATTGCGGTCGAATTCGATCTCGGAATTCTTTTCAAACGCGTCGGACGTGCCGAAATGATCGACCTGCACGGAATGATCTACGACGAGATCGACGGGCTGCAGGGGGTTGATGCTTGCCGGCGAGCCCCCGAGCTTCTTGATGGCGTCGCGCATGGCGGCCAGGTCTACGACGGCGGGCACGCCGGTGAAATCCTGCATCACGACCCGTGCCGGCATGAAAAAAACCTCGCGTTCCGCGGGCTTGACGCCGATCGTCTGGGCCACGGCTTCGATATCGCTTTTCTTGACGACGACTCCGTCTTCGTGGCGGAGGAGATTTTCAAGAAACACCTTCATCGACAAAGGCATCTTCGACAGGTCGAAGCCTTTTTTCTCGAGCGCGGGCAGGCTGAAGTATTCGTATTTGGCGGCGCCGACGGTGAGGGTTTTTCGGGTTGAAAAGCTGTCAAGGCGGAGGGGTTTCATCGGATCGCGGTCTCCCATGATAAGATGATGACGTTATAACATTTCTCTTGCGCGCGGGGAGGGTCTAGACAGGGGGCCTCTAACGCGTTATGCTTGCGGGGTGGTGAGTCCTGCACACACCGCGCGTGCCAAGCGCAAAGAGACACGGCGTTTTCACGCGCGGTTTGAAAGGAGGATTTGGAATCGGGCCAAAGGAGCCCGCGTCAATTTCAACCAATGAGAAAATGTCTCGTTGCCGTTTCCCTGGGGCTTCTCTGCGCCCCCGCCTGGTGCCGGCCCAGCGTGAAGAACTTGGTGAGAAGTTTTGAGGCCGCGTCTGCCGAGGAACGAACGCGCATGGCTCCCGTCCTCGGGCGCGCCCGCGACAAGAGGGCGACGGAGGCCTTGATCGCGGTTTTCGACATCAAGCGCGGGCAGCCGAAGGAAAGCACGGCCTATGTCGAGGCCTTGGGATTGAGCGAGGACGCCCGCGCCATCGCGCCTTTGGCCGCCGCGTGGGATTATTTGAGGTCCATGGTCCTTCAAATGGGGGAGCTCACCGGGCAGCAGCAGTTCTTGCGCTGGAAAGTCCTTGAGGCGTTGAGCGGCGTGGGCGGGGAGCAGGCCGTCGCGATTCTCGCCGAGGCCGTCAATGACAAGGACCCGCGCGTGGCCGAGGAGGCAGTGCGCGGCTTGGGCCGTCTTCAAGTCCGGGAATTGGTGCCCGTGCTCGTTCAGATGAGCGGAAGTGCTACAGGCAATCTTCGGCAGGCCGTGTTCGAGGCGCTCGGCGACATCGGAGATAAACGCATCGTCGCGACGCTGGAGCACGCGACGGCGTTCCCCGACAAATTCGTCGTCGTTCAAGCCTCTTACGCCTTGGCCAAACTTGGCCAAAAACAGAATTCCGCGCGCCTGATCGCGATGCTCAAAAGCGACCCCGGAGAGGAAAAGGTCGGTTTGATGGCCGCCTATTACCTCGCTAAATTGGAGAACAACAAGGGTCTCGAGCATCTCGAAGCGATCATGCTCAGGCCCGAGAGCCCCCTGGCTCCCCTGGCCGCGGAGGCGCTGGGCAAAACCGGCAATCCGCGGGCGGTGCTCGTGCTCAGCGAGGCCTTGGAGCTACCGAGCACCTCGGTGCGTTTGACGGCGACGCGCTCCTTGGGCCACCTGGGAGGAAGCCGGGCGGTCTCCACTTTGCGCAAGTTCTCCGAAGACCCCAATCCCGGAGTGCGCAACTCGGCGATCGCGGCTTTGACCTACCTCGGAGAGATGGACTAGAAGCGATTTCAGCGGGCAATGACGCTTGGGTCTTGCGCCCAACGATTGCTATCCTTCCTTTATGATCCTTTCAACCCTCCTGCTTGCCGTTCTGGCCGTTTCCCCGGCGTCCGCCGCCGCTCCGACCGTCGCCGACGCCCGGGCGTTCATGGACCGAGCCGAAAAATCCCTCAATGAACTCAACCGTCGCGCTTCTTTCGCCGCCTGGGCTCAGCAGACCCATATCAATTACTCGACCGATTGGCTGGCCGCCGACGCCGAGCAGGCGCTCGCCGCCGAAGTCTCCAACCTGGCCCATCAAGCCCGCGCCTTCGACGGCCTCACGCTTCCTTCCGATCTCAAGAGAAAATTTCATTTCCTGAAGCTCGAGATGGACGCGCCCGCTCCGCCCGACGCCGCGGAGCAAAAGGAGCTGGCCGACGCCAAGGTGTGGCTGCAGAGCACCTACGGGAAGGGGAAATACTGCCCGAACCCGGACAAATGCCTGACCCTCGACAAAATGGAGGATGTCCTGCGTGAATCCCGCGACCCCAAGGAGCTTCTCGACATCTGGACGGGTTGGCGCAAGGTTTCCGTTCCGATGCGCCCGCGCTACCGGCGATTCGTCGAGCTGTCCAACAAGGGCGCTCGCGACATGGGCTTCAAGGACACCGCCGACCTGTGGCGCTCCGGCTACGACATGGCTCCCGACGAGTTCACCGCCGAGCTCGATCGTCAGTGGGCCCAGATTCAACCCCTTTACGAGGCTCTCCATGCCTACGTTCGACGGCGCTTGACCGAGAAATACGGAAAAGAGGTCATGGGCGACGACGGCATGATTCCCGCGCACCTGTTGGGCAATATGTGGGGCCAGTCCTGGGAAAATATTTACGATCTAGTCGCCCCTCCCGCCGCCAAGCCCTCTTTCGACCTCACCGAACGCCTGAAAGCCGCCAAGCTCGACGAGAAGACGATGGTCCAGTACGGCGAGCGCTTTTTCACCTCGATGGGCTTGGACCCGCTTCCCGCCACGTTTTGGGAACGCTCCATGCTGACTCGTCCCCGCGACCGCGAGGTCGTCTGCCACGCCTCCGCCTGGGACGTCGAAAACAGCCAGGACCTGCGCATCAAGATGTGCATCAAGATCAACTCCGACGACTTCGTCACCATCCATCATGAGCTGGGGCATAATTTCTACCAGCGCGCCTACGAAAAACAGCCGTACCTGTTTCGTCGGGGCGCCAACGACGGCTTCCATGAAGCGCTGGGCGACACCATCGCCCTGGCCGTGACGCCGGATTACTTAAAGAAAGTCAAGCTCATCGACGGGGTCCCGGGGCCGGAGGGGGACATCGACCTCCTCTTGAAGATGGCGCTGGAACGCGTGGCCTTCCAGCCGTTCGGCTTGCTGGTCGATCAGTGGCGTTGGGGCGTGTTCTCGGGCAAAATCTCTCCGGAAAACTATAACCAGGCCTGGTGGAAGCTCGTCCAAAAATACCAGGGCCTCAAACCGCCGACCGCCAGAAGCGAGGCCGATTTCGACCCTGGCGCCAAATACCACATCCCGGCCAACGTGCCCTACACGCGCTATTTTCTCGCCCACATCTACGAATTCCAGTTCTACCGCGCCCTGTGCAAGCAAAGCGGTTATCAGGGTCCTTTGCACCGCTGCACCTTCTACGGCGACAAGGCCGCGGGAAAACGGCTCAACGATATGATGGCCATGGGCCGCAGCCGCCCCTGGCCGGAGGTTCTGGAGGCCGGCACCGGAGAGCGAGGATTGGACGGGGGGGCGGTCACGGAATACTTCGCCCCTCTCAAGGTTTGGCTCGATGAGCAGAATAAGGGCCAAGCCGTCGGCTGGAAAGCGGACTAAGCGAGACGCGAACCCGATGAGACGGTATCGGGCCGCCGCGAGCGCGGCTTCGGGTCGATCGAGGTGAAACTCCGAAGTCTGCTCGCGGTCGTCGTATGGCTCCAACCGACCTGGGCGTTCTCGGAGTCCTGCCGCGTGGTCGGAATCTCCGACGGCGATTCGATCACCGTCCGATGCAGCGATCGTCCCCAGGAGCGGGTTCGGATCGCCGAGATCGACGCACCGGAAAGATCCCAACCCTTCGGCAAGGCGGCCAAGGCCCGGGCCTCGGAGCTGGCTTTCGGCAAGCAGGTCGAACTCGAGGTGGTGGGCCGTGACCGCTATGGGCGCGTCGTCGGGAAGGTCAGGCTTCCCGATGGAACCGACTTCGGGCGCGAGATGATCCGCAGCGGGCTGGCGTGGCGATACCTCTCCTACTCGAAAGACGCGAGCCTGAGCAGCGTGGAAGTCGAGGCGCGAAGCGGGCGCCGGGGACTTTGGGCCGATTCACAAAGCCCCACGCCTCCCTGGGAATTTCGCCGCAACAAGACAAACTCCATGAAACAGAGGAAAAAGAGAAGAAGGAACTAATTCCCGCCGAGACGCAATCATCAAGTCCGGGAACCTTTTCGGGGTCTCAGTCGTCTGATAGTCATGACGTCGATCACCATCCGTCCGGAAAACGGCCGTCTCCTCGTTTTCTTCCCGTATTCCCCGGAACGCGTCGCCAAGATCAAAACCGTAAGCGGACGCTGTTGGCGCCACGCGGACAAATGTTGGTCCGTGCCCGATGAGCCCGGCGCACGCGAAAGACTTCAAGCGTTGCTCCACGAGCCGATCCCCGCCGCCCCGGCCCCAAGCCCCCCAGGCTCCGTCCTTCAGCGATTTCTCGACGCCATGAAGACCCGGCATTTGAGCCGCGGCAGCCAGGACGCCTATCTTGCTTGGGCGCGCAGGTTCATTGCCGAGGCCGCTGCCCCAATCGAAACCCTCGATGAGAAAGCCGTCGGTCGATTCCTCACGACCCTCGCCGTGGAACGCCGCGTCAGCGCCTCAACCCAAAATCAAGCTCTTTGCGCCCTGCTCTTCCTTTTCGAGCATGTCCTTGGACGCAAACTCGCGCTTATCGAGGGAGTGACCCGGGCCAAGCGTCCCGTACGACTGCCCGTTGTCCTGAGCAAGGAAGAGGTCCGGCGGATTATGGCACACATGAACGGGGCTCCCAAACTGATGGCGATGCTTCTTTACGGATCCGGACTTCGCCTCATCGAGTGCTGTCGCCTGCGGATCAAAGACCTCGATTGGGATCGGAACCAACTCGTCGTCAGGAGCGGAAAGGGTGGGAAAGATCGCCTCACGACCCTGCCTTCCGGGCTCCGAGACCCGCTCCACCGACACCTCGCCGAAGTGAAGCGAACGCATCAAGAGGACCTCAATCATGGCCTCGGCCGAGTCGAGCTTCCCGACGCGCTCTCTCTAAAGTATCCGAATGCCGACACAGAGTGGGGCTGGCAGTGGGTCTTTCCCGCGACGAGCCACTACACCGACCGAGAGACGGGAATAAAGAGGCGACACCATCTACACGAGTCGGTTCTTCAGCGGGCCTTCAAAGACGCCCGCATGAAGGCTGGCATCGCTAAGCCGGCGGGCTGCCACAGCCTTCGGCATTCATTTGCAACGCATCTGATGGAAGACGGGTATGACATCCGGACGATTCAGGAGCTGTTGGGGCACAGCGATGTCAGCACCACCATGATTTACACCCACGTCCTCAATCGCGGCGGACGCGGAGTTCTGAGCCCAGCCGATCGCCTCGGATTAGGCGAGTAAATGGTTGCAGCCATAATATGTCTATACCGACAACCCCCGCAGCCAAACACCCCCCAAAAAACCAGCCGCCCCTAGCGTTACCCTGGTTTTTACACTACAATTCGACAAGTCATGATTATCACAAGCCGTATTACGCAGACAAGCATAATCACAAGTTCGACCGCAGAAGTGACGCGACTTCCTCAGGAGGCCACATGAACGATATCGACCTTAGCAGGCGCATTGCAGCGTATGCTCCTGCGGCGCTTATTCATGCCTTCTTCTACTGGATACCCGTTGCTATCGCACAGTCGCTCGCCGCACGGGTTGGTAAAAAGCTCCCGTTCCAAGTTGGGACGGCATTCATCGTAATTTGGGTGTCGCTCGCACTCATATATATAGTTTTCGGATACCGCGCCCAACAGACATTGGGGATGTTTTCGGCCCTCCCAGCTGTGCTGGGAATTCTCGCTTGGCCAATTGGCTACGTGCTCCTAAAAATGAAAAAACCACAAGCCCCCTAAACCGGTTGACCATATGAATGAAATTCTAAAGCAGGAGTTGGTGCGGCAACAAGAGGATGCCAGGGATAAGCTGTTTGAGGCGCAATATGCCTTCTGGAACGCGCTACTGACAGTCAACGGACTCACGTTGGCAGCTTTTGGCGTATTCTACGCGGCGTCACCAAGCGGAAGTTCGTATCTGGTTACGCCGATTATCGGGGCAAGCATGATTTCGATATGCTTGCTCGTATTAAATTTTGTGGCACGCAAGTACATGCATGAGCGAATCTATCAATTCATGTCCGCCGCCCAAAAACTAACAGATGAGGCACGAAAGAAAGATCTGCGGAACACTCTGTGGCATCACTGGTCTATTCATATCAGCGAGACGATAACAGTGATTCTCTTCTTGATTGAAGTAGCCTACATCGCAGCATTCTTGTGGACACGTCGAGGTGTTTGAGATAACAGCGGAGCAGGCACCTGTCCTCGGTCGAACCATTGGCTTGACCAGCCGGCGGCTTCGGTGAGGAATATCTTGATAGCCGCCGCTGGTCAGCCCCTGCGTTAGGCGTGGAGAAAAAGGCTGTGAAAATGAAAACCAAAGTCATGTTGCTTTTACCCTTACTCGTTCTCTGCTATTTTGACAGCCTCCCGGCATGCTCGGTCGAAACGGCAAAGCCCGTATCTATTGATCAAGCTGCCATTCAAAAAGTTGCCGCATCATTCGCCGCATTTCCGATTCTTGGTACCGGCTCACAGCGATCGGTCGCAAGCATCAAGATTATAAGCTCCACTCAGGCTATTGCAGTTCTTGATGACGATGACGTTAAGAATGCTTACACGGTTAATATGAAAAAGATAAAGAAGAGATGGAAGGTCGTGAGTTACGAGTACATTTTTATTCCTACAGGAGAGAATAAATTTGAAGAAATGAAACCGCCTTATCCCGACCCTTTCTGGGAACGAGCAGCTGCGAGGAATTAGGTAACACGCCTAACCAACCGCTTGAGCCGACGGCAGAAAATTTTAAGGAGCGCCTACTATGGCCGCCGCGGCTCAGCGGCGACGTTAGGGCGATGTAGCGAAAACGATATAGAGTCCATGACCAAGAACACAAAAAAGTATTTGCTGATTGGAGTGGCGGGACTCGTAAGCACATCAATAGCCGCGGCTACTGTCCTGGTGGTTTTAGGGCGCGATCGTGTCTATCGTGGGCCAATGAGCGAGCCCAATGTCTGGAACCCCAAAACTGACCGCGCTCTTGTCGTGGAAGAGGCTCGGAAACTCATTGGCCTCTGGTATGATCCGGCACAGGGCTACTTCAATGATATTGGCGGCAAGATGGGCTTGATCGTATGCATGGACGTTCCAAGACTCGCCTACCGCAACGCTGGAACTTCTATTCGGAAGCTCCTTTCGGATGACTACAAAGCTCACCCTGAGCACTACGGAAAACGTGACGGAAGACCTGGTGATCCATATTTCGACAGGCGCGCTCGGAATCTATACTCGTACTGCAAGCACAACGGGTGCTTAGATATGGTCGGTCCCCCGGAACCCGGCGATGTTGTATTCATGAGCCACAGTCAAACCGGTTGGGTTACCCATATTTCACTCGTGAGTAGCGTTGGCACCGACGGAAGGTACAGCGTTGTGGAAGCATCTCGTGATGAGTGGTATATAACCCGCGAATTAGACGGCGAGAAGGTGTTGGGCCGTGGTTGGATATTTAGGGGATTTGGACGGCCGCTAAAGCAGGGCAAGGGAGCCTGATGCGAGACGCCCTAACCATCGGATTCTGCCGACCGCGGCCTCGTTTGGATGGACTGATATAGCCGCGGCGGCAGATCCTCAGCGTTAGACTGATTATCGAGTAACATTGTGGCGGCATGGAGGAAGCATCGCGATGAATAGCATTACCCTTGTTGGCTACTTAGGGCTGTCCTTACTTGGCCGAGCGATTGCAAGTAAGTCACTGGTTGGTGTGATGATAATTACCGCAATTGCAGGTCTCGCTTATGCAGGGATTAGAATCTCACGAGATCCAAGATTCTCGCGAGCTGTGCAACGCTGCGGACTATTCGCTGGCTTGTTTTTTGTGATTTTCGGTGCTATCTCCTTATTGTTTGCAGCTATTGATGCCAGAACTAAGAGTTTTCACGAGTGGCATAAGTCTGGGGCCAGTATTCAGGTTGGAATGGCTGTCGCGGAAGCCCGGAGCATTCTCGACCAGAGAAGCAGGGTAATTAAGCAAGAAGCTGTCGGAAATGGGGTGCAGTTTCAAATTGAGCCGACTGGTCTTGCGCAATATGAGTTCGACTTTCCCCTAAAGCGAGAATATTTCATTGACGTGGACCTGGATAAGCAGGGAAAGATAGCCGGAGTCAGATCAATTCGAAACTAGCCTGAACAGTCTAACCAAGCGCTGATGCCGACCGGGACCAGTGTGGTGATTCAGGAACCGAACACGGGCAGAACTCTTTCTTGTCCCGGCGGCATAGCGTTAGCCCGCCAGTATTATGAAAAAGTATTTGATAGGCGCCACGACGTTGCTCCTGCTTGGATCTCTGGTGGTATGGGGCTATTTTGCGGGGCACTGGCGTTTGAATTACCCCAGTCAAACTGAATTCCGAGTCAGGGGCATAGATGTTTCCCATCATCAGGGTGAGATCGATTGGCAAGCCGTCGCCAAGGAAGGATACCGCTTCGTCTATATCAAGGCGACAGAGGGCGGCGATTTTAAAGATTCGGTTTTTCAGCGCAACTGGGCGGAAGCGAAGCTAAACGGTTTGGCTGTCGGGGCGTATCACTTCTTCACTTTTTGCAAACCCGGCAAGACACAGGCAGCGAATCTTATCGAATCCGTTCCAGAAGAGGCCGGGGCGCTACCGCCTGTCATCGATTTCGAATTCGTCGGCAATTGCGCCGAGCGCCCGCCAAAAGAGGATGTGCTGAAAGAGTTATCAGCATTCGCCGACATCGTGGAAAAGAAATATCGGAAGCCCCCGGTGCTTTATGTGACGAGCCCGGCTTACTCGCAATACTTGGCTGGTCAAGCAGATCGATATCGCCTATGGATCCGGGATGTATTCCGCCGACCAGGACGCTTCGACGAACGCGACTGGACTATTTGGCAGTACTCTGACAACACTCGCGTGAACGGCATTCATGGGCTGGTGGATCAAAACGTATTTAACGGGAACGAAGAAGGATTCCAATCGTTTCTGCAGGCGCGGGCTAACCATTCGCTAGACCGGCCGGCGGCCAAGTGAGGAGTAGCTTAATAGCCGCCGCCGGTCAGCGTCTCGTTAGGCATCTCTACTCGCAAAACGGCTAAACAGATGGCTTTACGTGGGTCTTGCGGAAGTATACCCTTCAGTGTATACTTAAGACATGACTAGAACCATTACTCTCAAAGCGCTTCGTCCTGAGCTCCCTCACGTCGCGGACTCCATTGAGTCCAAACTGGATCGCTACATAGTCACTCGGCACGGGCACCCCGTAATGATGCTTATTAGCCCCGAGGACTATGAGGGGTTGCTTGAGACTATTGAGGTGCTTTCGGATAAAACTGCCGCCAAGCGAATCCGCAAGTCTTGGAAAGAGGCGCGCGCCGGCAAGACTGTCTCCCTGGAAGCGCTTCGGCGCAGATTAGAAGGTGTATAGAGTCAAGCTGGGCCGGCAAGCCGAAAAGGACCTCGAGAAGGTCTTTCGGTCTGATAAGAAGCTTTATCAGCGCTTCATAAACGCGTTTAAGGAAATCGCTCAAAATCCCATGGAAGCGGGCAAGCCACTTCACGGTGAGCTCAAAGGATTACGGTCACACCGTTTCGGCAGCTATCGGATTCTATACGAGGTGCGACACGGCGAACTGCTCGTGATCGTCATCGACCTCGGGCATCGACGTGAGATTTACGATTGAAACGCTTAATGCCTGACCATCGGATAGAGCCGCCGGGCGCTCCAGAGGAGCGCCTCAGAGCGCCCGCGGCTCATCCCCTGCGTTATGCAGCCATCCAAGCGCCAGCAACCACTTGAATTTATCTTACATTGTAGTTATACTGTAGTATGATGCCGCACTTCCAATGGGATCCCACGAAAGCGAAAACGAACAGGCAGAAACACGGGATAACATTTGAGGAAGCGCAAAGTGTCTTTTACGACGAGAATGCGAGGTTTATTGCCGATCCTGAACACCATGGAGACGAGCAGCGATTTCTTCTCCTAGGAATGAGCTCAAATCCTCGAATTCTCGTTGTGTGTCATTGCCACCGCGAGGCCGATTCGGAAATACGGCTTATTTCGGCCCGTCGTGCCACAAAGAAAGAACAGGCCTTGTATTGGGGGCGCATCCGATGAAAAAAGAATACGACTTTTCAAAATCCACGAAAAATCCTTACGCTAAGGCTCTGAAAAAGCAGATTACAATCCGGCTGGATGAGCCGACGATTGAGTACTTTCGTCGTATTGCTGGGCAGGCCGGATTGCCGTATCAGAGCTTGATGAACCTTTATCTAAGGGATTGCGCAACGCACCACAGAACGCTGCGCATGAACTGGGTTGCATAACCATGCGCTTGTGCCGACGCGCGCCTTCTTTAGGGAGTTCCTGTAGCGCGCGCGGCACAGCGTATCGTTAGGCATACAAGAGAAGATGCAAGCGGCGATTGAGGGCTGACACGGAGCAAGCGATGAATAAGAATTGGATATTGACGCTGGCCTTCGCGATGGCCAACAGTTCCTCGTCCATGGCACAGTCGGTGTACCCCGGCTCGCCTCAATCTCTCCAGGACGCCAGCCTTCCACCGACGATCCGAGTTGCGTTCCGCATGAAGCCTTTGAAGGATGCATACACCCCCGACTTCGGGATCAACCCTTTCTACGTGCAGGGCGACTTTGACGGCGACAAGCGACTCGACGTCGCCGTCTTTATTGCGGAACGCACGAATAAAAGAAAGGGCATCGCGGTCATTCACGCCTCGGGCCCCGTTTCAGTTCTTGGTGCTGGAAAGGTGGTGATGTCACGGATGGCTACATTGCGGCCGTTGCCA
>ERZ1292633.2952-Hain-H41-02um-R1-2952-length-16952-cov-4_pt1 | contig 15628 bp, 15 predicted proteins | sample MGYA00564406_ERZ1292633 | MGnify/ENA primary metagenome ERZ1292633 (study PRJEB36523, sample SAMEA6512639) | groundwater metagenome | collected 2019-01-08 | study: AquaDiva: Metagenomics assemblies of 32 groundwater samples | reverse complement strand
GCGGATAAAGGAATACGCCTCCCCGCAGCAACGTGCGATGGAAGTCCGCCACCAGCGAGCCGATGTACCGGCTGTTCTTCCCCGCCATCACCTCGGGCTTCTCACCGTGGAAGGCCCGCACGGCCCGCTGAATTCCGGAGGACCACCGAGGGAAGTTGCTCTCGTTGACGCTGAGATACTTGCCCACTTCGGGAATCCGGATCCCGGAGTGAGACAGCAGGAACTCTCCGATGGTCGGATCGAGCGTGAAGCCGTTGACTCCGTGGCCGGTGGTGTAGACCAGCATCACGCTGGAGCCGTACATCACGTATCCCGCGGCCACCTGTTCCCGCCCCGGCTGGAGCACGTCGGCCAGTTCGCCTTCGGGCCCGGTGCTGACTCGGCGGTAGATGCTGAAGATGGTCCCGACCGCCCCGTTGACATCAATGTTGGATGAGCCGTCGAGGGGATCGATCAGGACCGCGTACCGGGCATCCGAGGTGGTCGAGAAGGTGGTCATCTGCTCATCCTCCTCCGAGGCGAGCACACAGACCCGGCCGGTGGCGGCCAGCGCATTCTTCATGCAGTCGTTGGCGTAGACATCGAGCTTCTGCTGCTCTTCGCCCTGGATGTTGGTTTCCCCGGCGCTGCCGAGGATGTCGACCAGGCCCGCCCGGCGGATGGCGGCGGCCACCAGTTTGGTCCCCAGGGCAATGTCGTACAGCAAGTTGGTCAGCTCGCCGGTGGCCGCGGGGTGGCGCCGTTCCTGGTCGAGAATGAACGTTTCGATCGTCTGCACTATGGGAGAACGGGTCGCCACGGGGCTGGTCCTCTCAACTGGGAAGTTTCGCGGCGGCTCCGGGATGACGCCCGCCATTGTTGTCCATCGGTCCACACCGTCACCGTGCCGTCCCGGTCGGTGCGCCAGATCGAGGCACCGCTCGTCATCAGTCGGCGGAGGGTCGCCGGCGCCGGGTGTCCATACCGATTGCGGCCCAGACTCAGAATCGCCAGTTCGGGCGCGAGTTCCTTGAGCCAGGCGACTCCGGAGGCGCCGCGCGAGCCATGGTGGCCCACCTTGAGCAGATCGACGTCCCCGACTCGACCCCGGAGCAGCCGCTCCACCGGTGCGCCGGCATCCCCGGCCAGAATCGCCCGGAACCCGCCGAACTCCACCAGGAGAACCACCGAATCCTCATTGAGATCCTCCCGCCAACCCGCCCAGGAGGTGTCGGGGTGCAACACCTCGAAGCGGACCCCGTCGAGTTCCCATCGTTCACCGGTCCGGACTGGTCGCCACACCGCCCCGGTGGCTGCGGTGCGATCCAGCAGCGCCAGGTAGAGCGAATCCCCGACCGGCACCGCCGGATCCAGGACCATCCCGACTGGAAACCGCTCGAGCAGACTGCCCGCACCACCGATGTGGTCGGCGTGGGCGTGCGAGGCAATCAGATACTCAATCCGCCGAGCCCCGTGGCGGGTCAGGAAGGGCACCACGACCTGTCGCCCGGCATCGTAGTCCCGGCTGATCGGCCCCGCATCCACCAGCACCCACCTCCCGGCAGGCGTCCGGATGGCCGTCGCGTCCCCCTGCCCAACCTGCAGGTGATATAACGTAAGCCCCGGCTCGGCCGCTCCCAAGTCGGGCCGCCATCCGGGGAGCAAGGTCATCCAGAGAGCGCCGGTGACGACCAGGAGGAGCCGCTGCGCCGCTGCCCGCCGAGGGAGCCGGCGTCCCACAACCCAGAGCGCCGCCGCCAGCACCCCCAGCCAGGGGAGGGCCGCCGGGACTCCAGGGACGGTCACCACCGCGCCCCACGGGATCCAGGCCCCGAACAGCGCCAGGCGCTCCAGCCCGGCCAGCGCCAGGCCGGTCCCGGCGGCGAGGGCCTCACCCGCCGGTGGCCAGACGGGTGTCAGCAACAGCGATCCGAACGCCCCGGGAACTGCGAGTCCTGCCAGAGGAATCGCTGCAAAGTTCAGTACCATCCCCACGATCGCCACCTGCCCCAGGACACCGGCGGTCAGGGGAGCGGTGGCCAGCGTCGCGCCGATCGAGGCGGCGGCCGTGCGCACTGGCCACGAGCGGCTCAGTTGCCGATCGCTCCACCGGGTAAACCGGGTGACTCCCCAGATCGCCGACACGGAGAGCCAGGCCCCGAGCTGGAGAATCGCCCAGGGATCGATCACCAGCATCACCAGGCAGCAGACGGCAAGCAGCGGCTCGGGCTGGACCCGCCGCTGTCGGGTCCCGGCCAGAGCCAGGAGCGCCACCAGCGCAGCGGCCCGGGTGGCGGGTGGGGGGAAGCCTAGGAAGCCGACATACCCCGTGGCCAGGAACACCGCGCCAACCCTGGCAAGATGCCGGGATGTTCGGATCACCCTGAGGAGAAGAAAGACCCACCCGGCAATCACCCCGACATGGAATCCACTGATCGAGAGCAGATGGACCAGCCCGGACCGGGCGAAGGCGGCGCTGACCTCGCGATCCAGCTCCCCGCGGCGACCCAGGAGGAGGGCTTCCACCATCGGCGCCCGGCCCCCGTAGAGGCGTGCGATCTGGGTCACCAGTCGGTCCTCGACCGACGGGGCCCGGCGCCCGGCCGCCGGCCTGACGGTGCGCACCTGCTCCGCGAGCAGCAGGCCGTCCGTTCGGCCCCCCCGGTCTGGGGAAGCCATCCAGCGCCCCTGGATCCTGACCACGCTCCCGGACTGAACCGGATCGTGGGATCGCCACCGCACGGTCACGCTGCCCCGGCAGCCAGCGCCGATCGGATGGACGGTCATCCGGTCGCCCGGGAGCGACCCGGCGACCTGCGCCTCCATCGCCACGGGGCCTGATGGAATCCGGCTGGCACACCGGGTCGCGTCGAGTTGCCGGGTGCTCCGCCCGATCAGCACGCCGGCGGTTACGGCCCACGGAACGAAGACGAATCGGGTGCGATGGAGGAGCCCACCCACCACGGCAAGCACTCCGACCGACAGCAAGGCCGGAAACGCCGAGAGGCCGGCATGAATGCCGGCCCCGAACCCGACCACCAGTCTCACCACCGGGCTGAGCGGCCCGGCGGCGACGAGGCTATTCCGCTCCGGCTCTCCCGCAGCGGGGCGACCGGGTGACTTGGCGGATCCCGTCGATGATGGCCACATCAATGGTGGCGCGCTGCTGTTCCTTCTCCAGCGACATGTCGGTCACCGCCTTGCCCTTGGCGGTGCTGACGTACCGGGAGGGAAGCCGGTTGAGGGCATACACCATGACGTCGGCCTGGCAGAGTTCGCAGCCGCAGAAATCGGGGAACCGTTTGACGATCCCCGAGTAGGACTCTCGGGCATGGTCTTCGACCAGGTTTCTTATCACAGTACCGCCATGGTGCGGGCACCCTGGAGGGCGCCGGTAAATGTGGACCCGGTGGTCCCGGTGAGACGGGCGGGGTGGTACTCCCCGATGCTGGATGGCTCAAGATCGACCAGCACCATGTGGTTGCCTCTGGTCCGCGCCAGCATGAGGTCGCCCCGTCGGGCCGGCCGCTCCACCAGAATCTCGTGGATGCTACCCAGCCGCGCCAGATTCCGCCGCCTGACCTGGCCCCGCACCTCCTCCACCAGCCGCTGGAGTCGTTCGGCCGCCACCGGCTCGGGCACCGGGCCGGGCAGCCTGGTGGCTGGCGTCCCGTCGCGCGGCGAGTAGCGGAAGGTGTAGGCGTCGTCGAAGCTCGCCGCCGCCACCAGGGTGACGGTCTCCTCGAATTGCTCCTCGGTCTCCCCCGGAAAACCGACGATGAGATCGGTGGAGATGGTGATCGCGGGAATCGCCTCGCGGAGCCGTTCCGCCACGGCCAGGTACTGCTCACGGCTGTAGCGTCTGGCCATCCGGCGGAGCACCACGTTGGAGCCGCTCTGGGCCGGGAGGTGGACGTGTTCGCAGACGGCCGGCGTTTCGGCCATCGCCGCCACGACCTCGTCGGTAAAATCGGTGGGGTAAGGGCTGGTGAACCGGATCCGCCGGATTCCGTCGACCCGGCCCACGGCCCGAAGCAGCGCCCCGAACCCGTGGGTCCCATCGTGATAGCCATTGACGGTCTGGCCCAGGAGGGTGACCTCCGAGGCGCCCTGTTCCACCAGGACATCCACCTCGGCGACGACGTCCTCCAATCTGCGGCTCCGTTCCGGCCCCCGGGTATACGGAACAATGCAGAAGGTGCATTTGTAATCGCACCCACGCTGGACGGTGACGAACCCGGTGGGTCCGGCTTCCCGGACCGGTGGGACGTGTTCGTAATGCTCCCAGGAACGGAAGGCCACGTCTGCCACCCGGTCACCGCCCATCGCCTGACGGACCAGCTCTCCGAGATTCCGGTAGCCGTCCGGCCCCACCACCAGGTCCACTTTGGTTTCCTGTTCCAGCAGGGCCGGACCGAGCCGCTGGGCCATGCACCCGACGACCCCGAGTACGCCCCCCGGTCGCCGGTACCGCTGGAGCTCCCCGATTCGTCCGAGGACCCGCTGTTCGGCGTTGTCCCGCACCGCACAGGTGTTGATCAGCAAGACGTCAGCATCGGCGGCGGACTCGGTCACCCCGAATCCCGCCCGTCCCAGCACCCCGAGCATCAGCTCGGTGTCGGCCACGTTCATCTGGCAGCCGTAGGTTTCGATGTAGACGCGCTCCATGGAGACCTCGACTACTGTCGGATGGTCACGCCGAGCTTGATGGCGAATGCCTTCTCGGAAAAGCCCGAGTCCTGCTGTCGCCAGATCCGCTCAAGAGCGAGATCCAGGACCCCTCGCCCCCCCCCGAAAGCGTAGCCGGTCCCGGCACTGACCCCGAATTCGCTCCCCTGGGCCAAGCCGTCTTCCAGCGGAAACGGCAGGCTGGCCCACCGGATCCCCATCCGGAGCGGGAAGCGATCGAGGGTCCGCGCGCTCCGGGCCAGTTCGAACCCCGCCGAGGCGGAAAGACTGTTGTCGGCGCCGGAGCCACCCCGGTCCTTGAGTGGTTGGTCGAGTTTGCTCCACGCCTGGCGGATCACATGCCCCCCCACCGTCAACCTGGCCGAGGGAGTCCATTGGATCCCTCCGGACAGCGTCACCGGCAGCGGGAGTTTCCCGTTACTCAGCGTATCCAGCTCCATCGAGAGATCGCCGTCCCACCGGGCGGTGGCGCCGATCAACAGATGGTCATTCGGCGCCACGATCACCCCGGCCGAAAGCCCGACCCCGATAAAGGAGAGTTCGGCGAGAGACTCGACCCGCGCGTACGAGCTGTCATCGAAGACCCGCCGGTAGGCGAGCCGGTTGGTCCCGGTCATCAGATGGAACCCCAGCCCGAAGGCAACCCCGTCTCCCCGGTACGCCGCCGCAAACCGGAGGTCACTCAATCCGCCCCTCGACTCGAGGGTGTCAAAGACGGCGGTCGGAATGCCCCGCAGTTCCACTGAGTCTTCGGTGGCCAGGGAGAATGTCCGGTCAGCATACACCGAGGCACTCACCCCACCGGAGAGCCGGCGGGAGATCTGGCCTCCAGCAATGAAGAGGGGGAACTGGGTATCGTTGCCCGTGGCTGTCCCGTAGCGGTTCTCGCTCGAGCGCCAGTTCTGAATCAGGTTGAACGAGGCGATCGGACGGGTGACCAGGAACAGCGAAGCAGGATTGACCGCGCTGGCCGGATCGAACAGGCCGCCCGCTCCGCCTGAACCCTGGGTCCGGATGCTGAAGGGGAAGCTCGGCAGGCCTAGCCCCCGCACGCCGAACTGGGACGATTGGGCCTGGGCCAGGGCCGGAACCCCGAGCGCCAGCGCCCCCAGCAGGACGATCCGCACCCGGTTCATGGCTTCTCCAGTGGCGCGGGCACCAGGTAGGTAATCCGGAGCTGGGGCGCCCCGCTGCCTGACCGGGTGGAGTGGAAAACCGGTCGGTGGAAGGAGCCACCCTCGGGTCGGAGCCCCACATACAGCATGGACGCGGGAGGTTGCGGCAGAGTCCAGAGGTCGACGATCCCGATCACGTCCACGGACACAGTGGCCGAACTCCCTTCCGGCAGATCCACCCCCCCCCCCCGAGCAAAGAGCGGCGTCGACTTGGCGCCGAGATCCTTATCCACCCCACGCACCTCGAGCGAGGCGGCATCGTTCGCCAGACCGGTCATCGGTCGGGCCGGCTGGAGCTCCAGGGTCACACGGAGCAGGGTCCCCGAGTCTCGGACGACAGCGGGAAGTTCGAATCGGAGAATGGTCCTGCCGGCCGGAAGGTCCCCGACATAGAGCAGATCGGGGTCCTGCCCTCCGTTCGATGTCCGGACAAACCCGGCCGCTTCCGGTGTCTGCGAGAGGGTGTGCTTCTGGAGGGTGGTGTCGGCCACCGCCACCCTCGCATAGGTCACGAAGCTGGCCGTCCCGGTGCTGCTTGCCAGCGAACTGATCCGAGCCCCGGTTGGCCCGGGTCCTCGGACCCGAATCCCCAGGGCATGCTTGCCGGAATCGCTCGCGGGGATCACAAACCGGTCAAGACTCGCTCCGGTAAAGACCCGGCGTACCGAGCCCCGTTGAACCGAATCCGGCACCGGCATGCTGTCAATCCAGGACGTCGGCGTGAGTTCGCCGTTCAGCGCTTCGAAGCTGGTGGTGGTGTCGGTGGTGACCGGGATCCGGTAGAGATCGAAGACCAGCCCCTTCTTGGTGCTGTCCCGGGCAATCAGGGTCAGGATGACCGCGATCGAATCCACGGTGTAGGGACGGAGGGTGTCCCGGACCAGAATCGAGTCGGGGACGCTGAAGAACCGGTACCAGGAGCGGGCCTCCCCGGCAGGAAGCCCATCGGAGACCAGCAGGGCCGGCACCTCGGAGTACCCCAGGTAGCCGAAGAAGCTCGAATCGCTGGAAGCGGCGGCCGGCAGAACGATCTCGAAGACCTTCGGCTGACCCGAGGGACAGAACTCCGGACAGTGCCCCGGGACCGTCAGTTCCTGCTCACACCCCGCCAGGAGGACGCCCAGGACGAGCCAGCGGAGTGACCTCACGTGAGGTGGCCAGGAGTAAAGGCCACCGGGAGCAGCTCGGCCACGGTCCACCGCATGACCGACCGCGGACCGGCGGCAATCACCTCAGCGTCGGGCGCCAGCTCGGCCAGGACCTGCCGACAGGCCCCACAGGGGGAGGCGGGCGGTTCGGAGGATGACACCACGGCGATCCGGCGGAATTGACGTGCCCCCGCCGTCATCGCGGCGCCCAGCGCCACCCGTTCGGCGCAGATGGCGAGCCCGTAGGAGGCGTTCTCGATGTTGCACCCGGTATAGACGGTGCCGTCCGCGGTTTCGACCGCGGCGCCAACCTGATAGTGTGAATACGGCGCGTACGCCTGTTGCTGCGCTTGCCGCGCCGCCGCTACCAATGAATCAGACACTCCAGACCTCAGACAGAAAGGACGTGCCCGCAGGGAGCGCCTCGAGTTCCAGAAACTCGGCCACTGTCTGCCCGATATCGGCAAAGGTGGGGCGCTCACCCAGGGGCACTGACTTGACCCCGGGACCATACACGAGGATCGGCACCGCCTCGCGCGAGTGATCGGTTGAGGGGGTCGTCGGGTCGTTCCCGTGGTCCGCGGTAAAGATAATCAGGTCTTCGGCTTGAGCCGATCCGAGGAGGGCTGGGAGCGCCGCGTCCAGCTGGGCCAGCCCCGCCAGGAATCCAGGGACATCGTTCCGGTGGCCCCAGCTCTGGTCAAACTCGATGACATTGGCGAACAGCAGCCCCCGCTCCATCGTGCCGAGCGCCTCCCCGATCATGGCATAGGCCTCGGCGTTGTCGCCGGGATGCCGGCTCTGGATACCCCTCCCGGCAAACAGGTCGTCCACCTTCCCCACCCCGACCGTCGGGACCCCGCCAGCGGTCGCCCGGTCGAGCAAGGTGACGCCCGGCGGGGCGAGGCTGAAATCCCTTCGACGGCGGGTTCGCACCAAGGCGCCAGGGACCCCGGCGTACGGCCGAGCGATCACCCGGGACACACCGTGCGGTCCCACCAGCAGTTCGCGGGCGATGCGGCAGCCCTGATACAACTCCTCGATGGGGACCTCATCCTCGTGGGCGGCGATCTGGAAGACGCTGTCGGCACTGGTGTACACAATCCACGAACCGGATCGACGGTGCTCCCCGTCGAATTCGGAGATGATCGCGGTGCCCGACGCAGGGCGGTTGGCCAGCACCCCGCGACCGGTCCGGCGGGTGAACTCCTTGAGCAGGTCCGCCGGAAACCCCTGAGGATAGGTCGGGAGCGGCTCCTCCAGGATCACTCCGCACAGTTCCCAATGGCCGGTGGTGCTGTCCTTCCCCGCCCCCACCGGATGGGCAATCCCATAGGCCGCCAGGGGGGACTCCTGCGAGCTCAGCCCCAGGAGCGGCCGGCAGTGCCCAAGCCCCAGCCGGGCCAGGTTGGGAAGCCGGAGTCCTCCGGCCGCGCGGGCCACATTCCCGAGCGTATCGCTCCCGACATCGCCATACTGTGCGGTGTCATGGGTGGGCCCGATCCCGAGTCCGTCGAGGATGATCAGAGCCGCGCGACGCACCCTAGGCCTTCTCCTGCTGGACGAAGGCAAATCGGAGGGTGGTGAGCACCTGGGTGATCAGTTTGCTCTCCTCCGGGGTGAGATTCCCGCGAGTCTTCTCCTCCAGCATGCCCAGGGTGTCGATCACCGCTTTGGCCAGGTCCGCCGGGGTCTGCCCTTCGGGAAGCCCGTCCGGGCGCTGGCCCTCAAGGGCCGTGGTGGCCTGCTGACCGAGGCCCAGCACGAGCGAGGCAAACTGGGGATTCATGACGTCGGCTCCCGATAGGACCGGATGACCCGGCGGCCGATGCCGGTCAACAGGTCGTAGCTGATGGTTCCGGCGGCCGATGCCTGGGCATCGAGGCTCACACCACCGCCGATGAGGGTCACAATGGCGCCGGGATTCACCGGCAGATCACCCACGTCCACCATCGTCAGATCCATGGCCACCCGTCCCACGATCGGACAGGGCTGACCCTGGCACACGACCCGACCGCGCCCCGTGAGCCCCATGGGCACCCCATCGGCGTAGCCGACCGCGATGGTGGCGATCGTTGTCGCACGAGACGCCGTCCAGCTGGCGCCGTAGCTGACAGTGTCCCCGGCCCGCAGGCGACGGAGGGCCACCACCCGAGCGTGGAAGGAGACGACCGGGACCGGCCGGTGCCCACCGACGGCGCCGCCGTACAGGTAGATGCCCGGTCGGGCCAGATCGCCGCCGAGCCCCTGACCGGCGAGCCCACCGGCGGAGTTCGCGGCGTGGAGCATGGGACGCTGGGGGCCCAGGGCCGCCACCGTTTCCCGGAGTCGGGCCCACTGGGTCACGGCGCTTGGGGGGTCTGTGTCAGCGGAATGGAACTGGCACCAGGCCCCTTCCCAACCGGGGGCGTTCCGGAGTCGAGCTCCCATCGCAGCCAGCAAGTCGGCATCGTACCAGGAGAACCCCCCTCGAGCGAGGCCGGTGTCGAGCTCAATGTGGAAAGGAGCCTCCGTGGCAGCCAGCCAGGCATCCAGCGCGGCCAGATCCCCGATGCTCGGGCGAGCGTCTGCCGCCAGGCAACCATCCACTTCGGCCGGCAGGAGCGGAGCGAGGATCAGAACCGGCCGGACCACCCCTTGGCGTCGAAGCTCCTCGGCTTCGGTCAGGGTCGCCACGCCGTAGCCCCACGGATCGACGAGCTCGAGAGCGCGCACCACCTCGGCGGCACCAAGCCCATAGGCGTCGGCCTTGACGACTGGCAGCAATGGGACGCCCGCCAGCCGGGAAAACGCGCGGGCGTTGGTCAACAGCGCCTCGAGGTCGACCTCGATCCAGGCGCGCCATGTCGGGGGGGGATTGGACGCGGTCACGGCGGGCAGTAGAATACGACCCGGGAGGTGTAAATGCAAGAAACATCAGCGCTTGCGAGAGCCGTCGCGATGGTGACCGATCTCAGGGCCCGGTGCCCATGGGACCGACTCCAGACCCGGGAGACCCTCCGGCCATACCTGGTCGAGGAACTCCTCGAGTTGGACCACGCGCTCGGCACGGGCGACCCGGCGGCCATTCGGGAAGAAGTGAGCGACATGCTGCTCCACCTGGCCTGGCAGCTGGTGATCGCCGCCGAGCGGGAAGAGTTCACCCCGGACGACGTCGCGGACGATCTCGAAGACAAGATGAGACGACGGCACCCGCACCTGTTCGATCTGGGCCCCAAAGAGCCCTGGGAGCGACTCAAGCAGCGCGAGCACCTGGCTGGGCGGGGGGCTCTCGACGGCCTGCCCCCGACCCTACCGGACCTCCTGATGGCCTTTCGACTCCAGGAGCGGGCGGCCTCGGTGGGCTTCGACTGGCCGGACGCGGCGGGCCCGCTCGAGAAGGTCCGGGAGGAGCTGGCGGAGGTCTCGCTTTGCGCCGGCACACCTCCAAAGGATGGCGAGGGCGAGGCCTGGCGGGATCGACTCTGGGATGAGGTGGGCGACCTGCTCTTCTCGGTGGTCAACCTGGCCCGCAAACTGGGCGTGCCCCCCGGGCCAGCGCTGGATCGGGCGAACCGGAAGTTCGCCGGGCGGTTCCGAGGGGTGGAGCGACTGGCGCAGGAACGGGAACTCGAGCTGCACCGGATGACTCTCGCCGAGATGGACCTGCTGTGGGACGAAGTCAAGCGGACGCCCCTTCCAGTGCCGGGCTAGTCATGGGTCTCCTCGGTGGGGGCGGCTGGAACTGATGTTGTTGCCCCCCGGCGCCGGTAACCCTATACTCGCCCACTGTGACGATTGAGCCCTCCACCGAACCAGGTGCCCGCTTCAAGCGGACACTCTTCCAGGTCCTGATCATCCAGGCAATCGCGCTGGCCCTGCTCTGGGCCCTGCAGTCCAGGTTCGCGAGCTGAAGGCCGCATGCATCCGCTGAACTGGGCCATTGTCATCAGCTACCTGGTGTACGTCATGTGGGACGGCATCCGCCGCTCCCGGAACACCCACGAGATCGAAGGCTACTTCCTCGCCAATCGCAGCCTCCCGTGGTGGGCGGTGGGCCTCTCGGTCATGGCCACTCAGCTCTCCGCCGTGACCATGATCGGAACGACAGGTCAGGGAGCCACCGACGGGATCCGGTTCGTCCAGTTCTACTTCGGTCTCCCGATCGCCATGGTGATCCTCGGCGTGACCCTGGTGCCCTTCCTGCACGGTGCCCGGGTCTTCACCGCCTACGAGTACCTCGAGCGGCGGTTCGACGCCAGGACCCGCTCCCTCACCAGCTTCCTTTTCCTGATGTCGCGCGGGATGTCCGCGGGCGCGATCCTCTCGGCACCCGCCATCGTGTTCAGCGCGATCTTCGGCTGGGATCTCTATCTGTCGGTGGCCCTGATCGGGGTTCCGACGATCGTCTACACGATGATCGGCGGGGTACAGGCGGTCACCTGGGCTGACGTCAAGCAGATGGTCCTGATCGTCTTCGCGCTGGTTGCGGTGGTGGTGGCCCTGCTGATCAAGCTCCCGGTCTCCCCCGTCGAGGCCCTCACCATTGCCGGGGCCACCGGCCGGCTGCGGGTCTTTGACTTCTCCTTCAACCTGACGGAGACGTACACGTTCTGGTCCGGCATCCTGGGCGGGACCTTCCTGATGCTGTCGTACTTCGGCACCGACCAGAGTCAGGTCCAGCGGTATCTCACCGCCCGGTCGATCGACGACGCCCGCAGTTCCCTGCTGATGAGTGCGTACTGGAAGATCCCGCTCCAGGCCCTGATCCTGCTGATCGGCATCCTGGTCTTCGTGTTCTACCTCTTCCAGGCGCCACCCCTGCTCTACAATCCGGCCCACGAGCAGCAGGTGCGGACCGCCGAGGGCCCTCGCTACGCCGCCCTGGAATCTCGCTATACCACCGCCTTCGCCGAGCGGGAGGCCGCAGCCCGCGTGGTGGCCGGCGCGGCCGAGGCCGGTCCTGCCGCCACCCTGGCCACCGCCAAGGCGACCTTCCGGACCCGGGAGGCCGAGGTCACGGGGATCCGGACCGAGGCGCTCGCGCTGGCCGGAGAGGTCACCGGCGAGTCGCCCAGGGATGTGAACTACATCATGCCGCGGTTCGTGCTGGACCAGCTGCCGGTCGGACTGGTCGGCCTCTTCCTGGCGGCGGTCATGGCGGCCGCCATGTCCAGCATCGCCGCCGAGCTCAACTCGCTCTCCACCGCCACCGTGATCGACTTCTACCGGCGGTGGATTCGGCCGGTCGCTTCCGACGCCCACTTCCTTCGGGTCTCCAAGGCCGCCACCCTGTTCTGGGGCCTGTTCGCCTGCGTGGTGGCCAGCTACGCCGGCTCACTGGGCTCGCTGATCGAGGTGGTCAACCGGTTCGGCTCGTTCTTCTACGGGTCGATCCTGGGGGTGTTCATCCTGGCGATGATCCCGGGCACCCGGGCCCTGGGAGCCTTTGTGGGGCTGCTGGCCGGGATGGCCGCCGTCGCCGCCGTCAGCTTCGGGGCGCCGTCGGTCTCCTTCCTCTGGCACAATGTGGTGGGTGCCGTCACCGTGACGGTGGTGGGCACCCTGCTCAGTCTCGCGCTCCCACCCCCGCAGTCCAGTTGACCTGACGGCACTACCCGCGGCATTCCAGTGGCGGTCAGTTGGGCGCGTGGGTCCCGCTGGCTCCGTAGCTCCGTTCCCCCCCGATCGTCGGGCCGGAAAAGTCGAACGCCCGATCGTTGTTGACCCTGGCGATCCACTGCCGCACCGACCCTGGAAACGCGGTCGCGCTGCCGTTCTTCCCGAACGGATCGGTGTACCAGACGTTGGGCCCGTCCAAGTTGTTCACCCGGTTGGAGTTGATATCCACTTTCCGGCGGACGCCGTTGAATGGCGAGCGGGGATCATCAAACGCCACCACCACGCTGCCGTTCTGGGTCGGCTCGCTGCACATGGTGCCCCGGGCCCGATCCCCATTGCTCTCCGTCTCGTTGCAGGCGGCGATCGGACGACCGGTCAGGTTGGGCGCGGCGGGATCATGAAACCGGCTCGGGAAGAAGGCCTGGAAGTAGGGGTTGAAGCTCGCCAGAGTATGGCCATCGGCCCGTTTGACCGAGGTGGAAATCTCCCAACTCTCGTGCAACGCCGACGAGAAACTCGAGCTGGAGCCGGCCGGGACCAGGAAGTGACGATCGATGCAGGTCCGGTCGGGAACCCGCCGCCGGCCGCTCCCCGCCGGTGAGTTGGCCGGGGTCGCGGTGCCGACGATGATCCGGGTGCCATCACAGGAGCGGACGAATTCGCCCGGGGTACCGATCGCCGCGATGACCCGGATGTGCATCTCCGTTCCGTCGGTGCAGGCAATGCTGTAGATCAGCTCGTGCAGGTTGTTGGTGAACGCATCCCGACTGTGAGTACCCTGGTGAAGCTTCACCAGGACGTCACAGGTAGTGGTGAAGAGCGACCCGAGGCCATCGCCGGCCTGAAACACCAGGTTGTTCTCCCACTCGACCTTGTGCCCCACGTGGTCCTCGTGCCGTCGGGTGCCCGGATCCCAGGTGTCGAGCGTCTCGTTCAGGTAGCCGAACGGCAGGTCGCCGACCTTGCCATACAGGTCCGATCCGTGCGGATCCCGGCCATGCTCATGCCCGAAGCTGCACCCGGTGGCCGGATCGACCGGTGGGTGCCAGGTCGGGTACTGCTTCCCGTCGGGACCGATCGTCGAGTACCCGTTGTGGATGTCCACGCTGCAGTTGTCCCCGGATCCTGGGACCCAGGCGCGCATCGCGATGCTCTGTTGTCCGGTCGGGGCAACCGGCGGGCCCAGGTACCCCTCTTCTCCTCCACAGGCCGTCAGAAGCATCCCGAGGGCTACCCACATCTGCGATCGTATCACGGTCATGGAAACCTCTGTGAGAGGAAGGGGTTAGTGGCGGGTGATCCCGACACCGAGGCTCAGCACCAGCAGGCGCACATCGTCGGCCACCCGCTCCGCGCGGAAGCTCCCGTTCGAGGTGACCTCATGGTTCATCGCGCCCTGGGCCGATGCCATGATCCCGACAAACGGAGCGATGGAGATGCTGGGGCTGACGCGCATCTCATAGCCGCCACCGAACTGCAGCGTCGGCAACCAGGCGTTGACCGCCTCGGATTCCTCGGTGGCCCGATACCGGGAAAGGCCCAGGCCGAGTTTGAGCAGCCAGCCGTGTTCCTCGACGGGATACCAGGTGCCGGCCAGGGTTCCCGCCAGGACCGTCTGATGGATCTCTCCGCCCTGCTGCCAGCCGGTCAGCTCCCCCCCCAGCAACAACCGGGGAGAGAGGGTGCCGCCGATCCGGAGGTTGCCGGAGATGCCACCAGTCGCCTGATCGCCACCGCAGATCCCGCAGCTCAGGTCGGCGTGACCCTGCCCCAGGCCTCCGCCAAACCAGAGGCCCTGGCGGGACTCGGTGACCGGTCCGAATCCCTGCCCGGCCGCCACCGTGACGATCAGGCCCGACAGCACCATCGCCAGAAGCGCCACCGCCGACCAGCATTGCACCGGTCCAGATCGCGACAGTGGCAGTGCTTCGACGGAAACGGCTCCCAGGGAGGGGAGCGTGGCGCTGGGACAACGCCTGGGAAACGCCGGGGCGTTCCCCGGCACAATGCGAGAATCGAAAGGCATGAGATCGAACCACCGTTGAAGGAGTTCGCGACCCGACAATGACTTGAGCGTGGAGGTGCGACAGAGGTCGCGGTGCACCAGGAGATAGAGGCAATAACTGCGCCCAGCGAACGGACGGACGTCCCTGGTACCGAGCGCATCCGACCTCGGTGCGCGGACGCCTCAGTGGCCATCCGGGCGTCAGTCATGCGAGGCAAGCGACAGGAACAGGATCCAGAGGCGGCCGCCTAGCCCCTGGGCACTGGGCACCCTATCCTACGGGATGACCAATCCCCCCTCCCGTGCCGACCGGCACCGGATTCGCCGCAGCCCCGAACGAGGGGCCTATGATCCGGAAACTCTGTATGCGATTCTGGACGCCACACCGGTTTGCTACGTCGGCCTGAGCGAGCCCAGTGGCCCGGTGGTGATCCCGAGCTTCCACACCCGGGTCGACGACCGGCTCCTCCTCCATGGGGCGACGACCAGCCGACTGATGCAGCATCTGGGCAGCGGGGAGCCGGTCTGTATCGCCGTCACCCTCATCGATGGCCTGGTCCTGGCCCGATCGGTCTTTCATCACTCGATGAACTACCGGTCGGCGGTGGTTTTCGGGCACGGGCACTTGCTGGAGGACGAGGGGCAGCGGCTCGCCGCCCTGGAGACCATCACCGAACGACTGCTCCCCGGCCGTTGGCGCGATGCCCGGCAGCCAAACGCCCAGGAACTCCGGGCCACTGCGATCGCCGTCGTCACCATCGATCATGCGTCGGCCAAGCTGCGTGCCGGCCCGCCCATCGACGATGAGGGGGACCTGGAGCTGCCGGTCTGGGCTGGGGTGATCCCCTCCTCAACCCGGTGGCTGTACCCGATCCCCGACCCCCAAACAGAGCAGGCGGGCACTCCGGTGCCCGCCTACCTGACCAACCGGACCGTGTGACCGGCCCGCCGTATCAGGGCTGTTTGATCGGCCCCGGCGCCGCGATCTGTTTCATCAGGACGTCGTTCCAGTCACCCTCGGCGACGATGTG
>ERZ1292633.3367-Hain-H41-02um-R1-3367-length-15629-cov-18_pt1 | contig 15629 bp, 14 predicted proteins | sample MGYA00564406_ERZ1292633 | MGnify/ENA primary metagenome ERZ1292633 (study PRJEB36523, sample SAMEA6512639) | groundwater metagenome | collected 2019-01-08 | study: AquaDiva: Metagenomics assemblies of 32 groundwater samples | reverse complement strand
GAGACCGTTGCAAAACCTTAGCTTTTTATGGTGGATTTTGATGCTCGAAAATGGTAAAATGTGGCTATAATTCGATATGAAACAGCCATATGAGCACCTTCAAACTACCAAGTCGATTCTTAAGCGTAGATGTGTACAAGGCCTGCTTAGATGAAACGCACTTTCTCGTGAAGCTGAAAGACATGTTCGCTTGGAATGCCATGTCTGCGCCGCTTGAACAGCTTGCAAGGAATGCGGAAGGCGGCAGGCCAAGGACGCCTCCAATCATCCTGCTCAAGGCGCTATTCGTTTCGTTCCTGTTCAACCACTCCGACCGTGAGACGGAATTCGCCGCCACGAGCAACCTGTATGTGAAATACTTCCTTGGACTGCCCATTGATGAAAAAGCCCCTGACCACAGTACGCTCTCCCGTTTCCGTGATGAAACACTGAAGACGAAAGGCATTTCCTTTTTCCGAGATCTCTTCCGTTCATTGCTCTCCCAAGCAAAGGAACAGGGTATTCGAATCTCTGTTATGGATGCCTTGGATGCGACGCACACATGGGCGAATGTCGACACGGAAAAACCGCGAGATCCAAAGACGCCGCAAGACCCCGACGCTTCATGGGGCTGCAAGGGAAACGAAACCAAGACGACTGCTGACGGGGAAAAGGTACAAATCCCCAAATACTTCTTCGGGTACAAGGCTCATTTGCTTGTCGAAACCTCCTTGGGAGTCATCACCGGATACCACGCAACGCCGGGGAATGTCGCGGACATCGACGGAGGCGACATGCTAATACACCGCATCCTCACGAACGACGAACGAAAGGATGTCGCCGTTCTCTTGGCAGACAAGGGATATGGCTGTCCTGTATGGATTAATTTGCTTGAAAAATACACAGGCATAATGACTGCGTTCTCATTGCCGGAGACCATGACAAAACGCGGAGAGCATAAAGAAAAATGGCTGGCGTATCTCAATGATCGTTACTGTTTTCGCAGAGAACGCTACGTAGTCGAACGGGCGAATGCGGACGTAAAAGACAATCACGGCATGAGACGGTGTCGATATCGCGGACTTGCCAAATACGCTTTTCAAACCGCCATGAGTTCCATGGCTCACAATCTAAAGATATTCGTGAGAGCCTTAACCGGAGCGCGATTCAAACCGATCTGATTTCTGTTCCAAGGGATCATTATGCCCAAACATATGTGAAACACCTGATTTGAAGGATCAAACGAGGCCACTGCCCCGGAGAACGGGGTGGCGGGATCGCGTGTAATTCAAAAATGGAGTTTTGCAACGGGCTCGAAAAAGTCCTTGACAAGAACTCCAAAAACTGGCAGCGGTATATATATGACCTTTTTCCGACGTCCAACATCCGACGTCCGACGTCGGAATATGGGTTATACGATATTATGAGGCCTCCACTAGTAAATGATTGTTTCTACCATATTTATAACAGGGGTGTTTTGAAACAGCCGATATTTTTCGAGGAAAAAGATTATATTCGATTTGTTCATGATCTTTATGAATTCAATGATACGCATAATGCTCCGAGATTCGAATGTTCGGCATCCAACGACAGGGTACCGCTTGTTTCGATACTCGCATGGGCGTTAATGCCCAATCATTTTCACCTTTTTCTCCAGCAACGCATAGAAGGAGGGGTGAGTCTTTTTCTCAAAAAACTTGGAGGTGGATATACGATGTATGTAAATGAGAAATACAAGCGAAGCGGTCATGTATTTCAAGGCAGATACAAGGCGAAGCCCGTCGAAAACGACGCTTATTTTCTTCATCTGTCACGGTATATTCATTTAAACCCGACAGAACTTCTTGATCCAAATGCAAATTCAGACGAATTGACGGAAAAAAGCAATAAAACACAACAATTTCTTATGCAATATCGCTGGTCTAGCTATTTGGACTGGATTGGAACAAAAAATTTCCCATCGGTCTTGGACAGCCGGCTAGTTGAGCAAATGCGACAAATAAGCGGACGTGAATATTATGATTTCGTATCCGAGTGGCTTGAAAACGTCAAATCTTCCGACGTCCGACGTCGGATGTTGGACGTCGGAATGTCGTGCTATACTTCGGACATATGATTCGCACTTCTCATCGTGGGCCGCTTTATCGTCAGATCGTTGCGCAAGCATTCCATACGGCTTGGCATGACAGGCGTTATTGGATCCTCGCAATCTTCGCCGGCATTTTGGTTACTGCCGGTTCTTATGACGTTCTGTGGAACGCTGTCATGAATATTTCGCGACAAGGACAGTTCATCGCGATTACGGCCGGTGCCGCATTTATCGAAACAGTCGCTTCAACCGGAGCAACGGGATTTCATCGCGTGATTTCCGTGATCGGCGGTATTGAAATTCTCATGTTTCTTGCTTTGATAATCGTATTCGTCGCGGCTCTCTCATGTATCGCGCAAGGAGCGCTGGTCTTTGCGTTAGGCGCGCGCATTCGAGGCAAAACTCCAACTCTTAAAGAAGCGTTTAAAGTAGGAAGTCACGCAATGTGGCCGGTTATCGTACTCAATTTAATGACGCTAGCTCTGGTTTGGGTCTTGCGCTTCTTCGTTTCACTTCCGCTTTTCCTGGCGCTGGAATTCACAACCGCCACGACATATCTTACCTATCTCGTCTCGTTCGTAGTTTTCGTTCCTCTCGTATTCTTAATCGCTACACTGCAAATCTTTGCGCTGAACGCCGTCATTCTCCAAGGCGCGCATCTTTCGGAAGCGATCCGCCGAGGATATTTGATGATAAAAGAACATTGGATAGTAGTGCTGGAAACTGCGGTCTTGCAGATCGCATTGTCCCTCGTGGTCTGGTTCGTATTCGTCGTTACGCTTCTCGTTGCGTTCCTACCGCTACTCTTCCTGATCTTCGCCTCGGCCCTCGCATCTTCGCAATCACTCCTCGCGTTCAGCATGATCGTAGGATCAATCGTTTTTGTAGTCGGTCTTGTAGCCGCGGCCGCTTTCACGATTCAACTCCAATACGCAACATGGACATATCTGTACCGACGACTTGGCGAAGGCGGAGTCGTACCGAAGCTCCATCGCATATTCCGCGGTTTATTCGGATTCTTCAAAATACCGCAGGCTTGAAGAGATATGCCTCAACCAACCAGAAAAAAAGCGCAGTCCATTGAGGATTTGCTGAAAAAAGCCGCGCCAACAGCTTCGGTGCCTACTCCGGGATACGTTCCCGGCGCCGTTGCGACTCCTACGTCGAAATCTAGAAAACCTACGTTGGATGAGATGACGGCGGCTGAAAAACTGGAGCATAAATTATCAGAAGTTAAGCTCGCAGAGCTGGAAAAAACCGCGCAAGAAAAAGCCGTCAAACTTGGACTTCCTTTTATAGATCTTCACGGCTTCCCCGTCGCTCCCGAAGCTTTGATTTTATTGCCACGCGAGGAATCGCTCCGCCTCCGCACGATAATTTTTCTTAAATCCGGCGACGAACTCCGTTTAGCAACTACAACGCCTTCGAAAGAGGTGGAGGAGCTCGCAAAACGACTCGCGAAGGAACAAGCGGTAAACGTTCAAACCTATCTCATAAGCGACTCGAGCTTCGACGCCGCAGAGATGCTCTACGATGCGCTGCCCGAAACAAAAGAAGTCATCTACGGCGTACGCATCGAAGAGGAGGCGTTGAAGAAATTTGAAAAAGAGATCTCGAGTTTTCGAGATTTGCAGGAAAAAATCTCAACGGTCGGAACGTCGGATATCATTACGCTCATGATCGGTGCCGCGCTAAAGAGCGGCGCTTCGGATATCCACGTAGAAGCGGAGGAGGATGACGTGAAACTACGTTTTCGGTTGGACGGTATCTTGCAAGATGCAGCAAAACTTCCGCGCGAAACTTGGAAACAAATGATAAGCCGCCTCAAACTGCTTTCCGGCGCGAAGATCAACGTCGAAGGAGTCCCGCAAGACGGTCGTATAACCATCTATCTGGCCGCTGAAAAAATCGACATCCGCGTATCTTTCCTTCCGACTGCTTTCGGCGAATCGGTTGTCATGCGTATTCTGCGACCGAAGGCCGTATCTCTCGAATTCGACAATCTTGGCGTTCGAGGGCTTGCTTGGGATCAGTTGAAACGCGAGATTGAACGACCAAACGGAATGATCGTTACTACGGGACCGACAGGATCCGGAAAGACGACGACCCTTTATGCGATTTTGAAAAAACTAAACACGCCGGACGTAAAAATCATCACACTGGAAGATCCGATCGAATACAAACTTGTTGGAATTAACCAAAGTCAAATCGACCATGAGAAAAAATACGATTTCGCACGAGGTCTTCGCGCGATTCTGCGCCAAGATCCGGACATTGTGATGGTTGGAGAAATTCGAGATTTGGAAACTGCTGAAATTTCAATTCAAGCCGCGCTAACCGGGCACTTGGTCGTCTCAACCATTCACACAAATTCCGCTGCGGGCGCTATCCCCCGCTTCCTCTCCATGGGCGTGAAACCGTTCCTTTTGGCCCCAGCGATAAACGCGATCATCGGACAGCGTCTAGTGCGGCGGCTTTGCGAAAAGTGCAAACAAAAAACAGAACTCGACCCTGCGGTATTGAAAGAAGTCCAAACCGTACTTGCCGCGATCCCAAAAAATTCGGGGTACGCGGTCGATATGAAAAAACTCGAATTTTATGACGCGCCAAAAGAAAAAAATACCTGCACGACCTGCAACGGACTCGGTTATAAAGGACGCGTCGGAATCTACGAAATCATGGCCATGACAAAAGAAATTGAAAATCTGATTCTCGGTGGCAACGTATCCGAATATCAAATGGCTGACATAGCTGCAAAACAAGGAATGATAACAATGGCACAAGACGGCCTACTAAAAGCATTGGATGGAATGACGTCCGTTGAAGAAATTTTACGCGTAGCCGAAATAGAGTCTGTCGCCGAAGACGTTTCCGAGGCCTAGAATCCAGTAATTGAAAGATCCAAAACGGACGCCTGTCGACCGAGCCATTTTTTGATGTTTTCAGGCCACTCGATAACCACCGCACTGATTCCATCAGCGATCTCTTCGTCGAGATCTAGCGCCACGAAATCCCGTTCGTTCTCTATGCGATATGCGTCTACATGAATTAGCCTCTTGATACTAGGATGCCGAACTGCGTACGACCGCATGAGCGCGAACGTGGGGCTTGGGGTATTTTTTTTGACGCCTAATTCTCTTGCCAGACTCTGCACGAAAGTGGTTTTCCCCGCGCCAAGCTCGCCTGAGAGAGCGAGGATATCTCCAGGTTTTATTTGTTCCGCGACGTATTCTACTAGCTCTCCCCAGTCTTTCTCCGTCGGAACACGAAATCGCTTACAGTCTTTGCCGTGTTTTAATGTTACGATTCTCATAGATCCAATTCCGGTTCAGCATCAATCTTTTTCCAATCATGCTTCTCCCCCTTCATGAGACGCCACGCGCCAGCGGCGGCGATCATCGCGGCGTTATCCGTATGAAGTCCGCGCGCGGCATGAAGCAAGGTCGTGTCTTCCAACGCATCTCTCATGCGCTCTTGTAGTCGCTTATTTGCAGATACTCCACCGACGATCGCAACCGCTCTCGGCTTGTATTTTTTCACGGCGGACACGGTCTTGGCAACGAGAACATCAACGATGGCTTCCTGAATGGACGCGCAAAGATCAACGCGAGTTTTTTTCTTGGATTTCTCCTTGTCCGACATTTCCTCCCACAAACGACGAACCGCGGACTTCAAACCGGAAAAACTAAAATCAAACGACGGATCGTTTATCATAGGACGAGGGATGTCGTATGCGGATGAGTCGCCATCTTCTGCGAACTTTGCGATTTGCGGACCGGCAGGATAGCTCAAACCTATCAACTTTCCGGTTTTATCGAACGCTTCACCCGAAGCATCGTCGCGAGTCCTACCGATGACGCGGTACGAACAAAAATCCTTCATCAAAACTAACTCCGTATGCCCACCGGAAACGAGGAGAAATAGGATTGGAAACTTCCATAGTTTACGATTTTCCGGAACAAGCCACGCGGACGCAAGGTGGCCTTCAAGATGATTCACTCCGACGATCGGCTTGCCCGTAAGAAACGCGAGCGTTCGTCCGGCCTCAATGCCGACACGAAGAGCTGTGGCGAGTCCGGGACCTTGCGTGACGGCGATTGCGTCGAAAACAACTGGGCTCAGACCCCCTCTAACTCCCCCTTCGATCCCCCTCCTTGCGAAGGAGGGGTTAGGGGAGGTTTTTCCCCATAACGCCAGATCCAGCAACTCCACGATCTCCTTCACGTGTAACCTCGCTGCGACTTCCGGAACAACGCCTCCGTAGATTTGGTGGGCTGGAATCTGCGAGGCGATTTCGTGAAAAACGATGCGCGTAGATTTTTCTGAAACATCCAAAATCGCGACCGATGTTTCGTCGCAACTCGTCTCGATTCCAAGGACTCTTAAGCGTCTTTTGCCAGGCATATAGCGACTGGAGCGTACCACGATGAAAGCGATTCGATAAACCCTTTTCGGGTTGACGAAACCGTCTATTAATGCAATCGTATGCTCGCAACAACGGGAGAGTGCATGAAACGTATTTCCCGCCGCACACTCGCTATTTTCATCATCAGCTCGGCTCTCTGCGTCGGGCTTCTCGCATGGAGGAGTTCTATGGAATGGAAAAGGTTCGAGGGGCCGGATATCCGTGGCACCCTCATCATGGGCGACGACAGCGCACCGCCGACCAAATGGTGGAACCACCTTTGGCTTGCACTTTGGGGATGGAAGACGGTGGTTGTCTTCCAAGTTCCGCGCGAGGCGATCGAGCGCGGCTATCGCGTGGGCTACCGTCCTTTCGACGGCAAGACCATGCTCGAAGAGAAGCTCAACTACGACAAGAGTTTCCGCATGAAGGTCGGCCGCGAAGACTGCGTTTTCTTCGCGGTCATGAAAAACGGACTCGAAGCAACGCTCACCCTCGTGGTGCGCACCGACGTAAGCGACGCCCGTTACCAAAGCGCGCCTCTCCACTGACTCCAACGCACCCGCACTCGGGAACCACCACCCGCGACGAGTGCGTTTTTTTGTTACCCGCATCCTACCTTCTCTAATTCGCGCGAATTAGAGAAGGTCAGAGGAAGTAGATACAAATACGTAAACATGTAGTCACGTTATCAAGTAAGGTTGACAAAAAAGCGATTTTATGATATATTATTTTTTGTATGGAATTCCCATACGCCTTTGTCGTGAGGGTTTCGCGACGCTAAAAAGGAGGCCATCATGGACGACGCGCGCAAGGGCGAAATCGCCCTCTTGGTTCTGAAGGCAAAAATCCGCCGAGACGGAGTTCGACTCGGTCCTAACCACCGCCGAGAGACCGGTAACGCGGCGAAGGAGATCGGCATCACCTTCGAGGAAGCAATGGAGTTCTCGGAAGAACTCATCCGCGAAGCGGTGGACTGGACATTCAAGCATGGAGATGATCCGACCGAAACCACGGTCGTGGTCACGCGGGTCTGATCCGTAGACGTGATCGATGCCAGGGTGAACCCTAACGGGTTCCTAAAAGGGTAATTGCGGTTCCCCGATCCGTCGGATTAACCGCAGAACAAGAACCTCTCCCCGCATCGTCGCCACACCGAGGCCGCACGCTCACATCTCGAGCAGTGCGGCCTCTTTCATTTCAACTTTCTCGTTCCACGATCAAATTGATATACTCCCATCATGCCAAAATCTAGATCATACGCCACGAAGCCGGAAAAAGGCCGACGGATAGTCGTGCGTTTCAACGTGCGCGATATTGAAAAAAAAATACGAAAGCCATACGCGCCGACTACGAAAGTTCACGTTTCGAAAAAAACCTACCGCAGAAAGGCGAAGCATCCAAAAAATGATAACGAAAAACACCAGTTTTAGGTGTTTTTCAAATGGTAGCCCCTAGGAGAATCGAACTCCTGTTAACGGCTTGAAAAGCCGCTGTCCTAACCGTTAGACGAAGGGGCCATGTGACTCGCCATGCGAAGCGGAGAATATCGAAAATATGGCTATTCGTCAAGGAAAAAGACGGGTGGCGTGATACACTTGGCGCATGAAAGAAAAAACGTCCTTCTGGTCCATTTCCGCGGCTGAAGCGCTTTCGTCGCTTAATACTACCGCGGAAGGTCTCACGAATACCGAGGCCACCAAGCGGCTGATCAAGTTCGGACAAAACACGATAAAAGAGAAAACTCGGCTTGCACGAACGGCTATTGCATTAAACCAATTCCGCAGTCCTCTTATTCTCATTCTGCTGGTCGCCGGTATTGTTACGTTTGCGATAAAAGAATTTATAGATGCGATCGTGATAATTCTTGCTCTAACCGTAAATACAGCGCTCGGTTATTGGCAGGAAAATAAAGCCGAATCCGTACTGGAGGAACTGCACGCATACATTCGCACGCAAGCTCGCGTACGCCGTGAAAATCAAGAACGTGAAATGGATGCGACCAAGCTGGTTCCTGGAGACATCATCCATCTTTCGATCGGCAACCGCGTTCCGGCAGACGCGAGAATTATTTCCGCAAACCACCTCGGTATAGACGAGGCTATTTTGACGGGCGAGTCTCTTCCGGTTCAAAAAACACTGCGCCCAGTCTCGCCTTCCGCGCCGCTCGCCGATAGGACATGCATGCTTTATGGCGGAACTCTGGTCGTTGACGGATATGCCACCGCTGTCGTAACAGCAACAGGTGAAAATACAGAGTTCGGTCGCATCGCTTCTCTCACGGCAAAACAACGCCGCGAACCGACTCCTCTGCAACGCGCGGTAACTCGCTTCGCAGGATGGAGCGGACTCGCAATAATCGTTGGGACTCTCGTACTTTTCATCAGCGGCATCTTTAGCGGAATCGCAATCAAAGACATGTTCCTAATCGCGGTCGCGGTCGCCGTGTCCGCCGTTCCCGAGGGACTGCCTGTTGCCGTAACAGTTATTCTCGCCGTTGGAGTTGAACGATTGGCGAAAAAAAAGGGAGTTGTTCGAAAAATGCTGGCCGCCGAAACTCTCGGCTCAACCACCGTTATTCTAACCGACAAAACAGGGACGTTAACCGAGGCGAAATTATCTCTTTCGGCTATTCTTCCGGCTTCTGACGAGCAAGACAGTGAAAAAGAGTTGATAACGGCCGCGCTTCTAAATACGGATGTGGTTCTGGAAAATCCAAATGCCCCGATCGGTGAATGGCGGCTTTCCGGACGTCCGCTTGAAACCGCGATCGTACAAGCGGCCGGACAAAAAGGAATCAAGCTTCATGACTTTGAAAAACAACATAAAATAATCGATCGCATCCCTTTCAACTCAACCAACAAATATTCTGTCACTACTGCTCGTAACTCCAACGGCAACTTTTCGGTGATGCTCGGCGCGCCTGAAATCATCCTTGGATTTTGCGAGACGGAAGAGGATGGAAAAAAACAAATCCTGAAAATAATCGACTCTCGAGCGAAATCCGGCGAACGACTTCTCGGAGTGGCGCGTCGCAACGGAACTCATGACGACAAATCGCAATACTCGTTCCTTGGACTTCTGGCGTTTCGAGACCCCATTCGTCCGAGCGTTAAATCCGCCATAGAACGTATGACCGCGTCCGGAGTACAGACAGTCGTCGTTACCGGAGATCATAATGGCACAGCCACTTTCGTCGCGCGCGAGCTTGGCTTGCTCAATCGAAATCAACTCGTAATAACCGGAAGCGAACTTGAGGGAATGACGCATCGCGACCTCATTAAGCGTTTGAAAAATATCGCGGTTTTCGCGCGTGTATCACCGGAGCAAAAAGTACAAATTCTTAATCTCTACAAAGAACAAGGTGAAATCGTGGCAGTAACCGGCGACGGAGTAAACGACGGACCTGCGCTAAAGGCGGCGGACATCGGAGTTGCTGTTGGCGCGGGGAGCGAGGTGGCGAAGGCGGCGGCGGATCTGATTTTGATGGATAATAATTTCGAGACACTCGTTGCGGCGATCGAGGAAGGACGGCGGATCATAGCTAACATAAGAAAAGTTATTGTTTATTTGCTTTCCAACGCCATGCATGAAATATTCCTCATCGGAGGATCCCTGCTCGCAGGACTCGCCCTGCCAATCAACGCCCTGCAAATACTTTTCGTAAACTTTTTCTCGGACAGCTTTCCTGCTATCTCTTACGCATTCGAAACCGAATCCGACGTACACGCGCGAACAAAGCGAGGCGCACGTGCAATAATAGATGCGGAGTCAAAAATCCTTATCCTCTTCATCGGTTTTATTGGAAGTGCCGTACTCTTACTTTTATACTTGGCATTAACCAAATTCGGCTTCCCTGATGCGATAGTACGTACGTTCATATTTTCATCCTTCTCGCTCTATTCGCTAATCGTCGCGTTTTCCTTCCGCAGTCTGCATCGTCGAATCGGGACCTACTCGATTTTTTCAAACCACCTGCTTACAATCAGCGTCTGCTTCGGAATCGGTCTGACGTTGGCTGCGGTCTATGCTCCATTCCTACAACGTATCCTAAAAACTTCCGCTCTGCCGCCTATCTGGCTTCTTGGCGTTTTCATATTCGCTTTCATTAATATCCTTCTCGTAGAAATTGTTAAGTGGCGCTTTCGTCTCCGCCGCGCATAAACCATTTTCGCCATGCGGCGATATCGGCGTGATGGCCGGTTAGAAGCTGCTTCGGAACTTTCCAACCGAGATAATTTTCAGGTCGAGTATATTGAGGATATTCGAGGATCCCCGGAGTCGCGTGAGATTCTTCTGAAAGAGATTCTGCCTTTCCCAAAACTCCGGAGCGCAAACGTGAAATTGCGTCGATCATCACAAGCGCCGGCAACTCCCCTCCGGTCAAAACGTAAGGACCGATCGATAATTCCTCGTCTGCCAATTTCTTCGCCACGCGCTCGTCCACTCCCTCGTATCTGCCGCATAGAAAGACGAGACGATTAATTTTCGAGAGACGGATCGCATCTTTCTGCGTGAACATCTTTCCTTTCGCGCTAGTTAGGATTACGCGCACTTTCTTACCAGCTGCGGTCTTGGCGCCTTTTTTTGTGCGTAGTTTTAATGCGACGAGCGCCTCATGAAACGGCTCGACTTTCATAACCATCCCCGGACCGCCACCGTATGGACGGTCATCAACTTTATTATGTTTGTCGTGCGTCCAATCGCGAAGCTGATGAGAAGAAATCCGCAAAAGACCGGAGCGTTGCGCGCGACCAATAATGGAAGCCTCAACATAACCGGGAAACATCTCGGGAAAGATGGAAAGAATGTCTACGATTAATTTCTTTGACGATTTTTTTTGCATATTTCTCTTTGTCATTGCGAGCGCATATACTGAAAGCGCGTGGCAATCCAATCAAAGTAAAATAATTACTTTTATTAGATTGCCGCGTCGTTGCTACTCCTCGCAATGACGGAAAATCAAAAACCATGGGTTATGTTCCCATGGTTTTTGAATCTTGTCGATTCCCTTCGACTCTGCTCAGGGCGGGTTTATATCCCCAAATCCGCGAGGTCGGAGTCGGATACTAGTCCAGCGTCGCCGTGACGCTTTTCCGGTTCTGCAGCTGCGCCTTCTACTCCGCGTCGTTCGTGGTACGCGCGGCGCTCGCCTTCGGGTTCGTAAATCTTGAGGTTCACACGGGCATTGGCTTTTGCGCCAACCGTCTTCAAAAGGATGCGCAGCGCGCGAGCGGTCTGGCCCTGTCGGCCGATGACGTACCCCATATCCTCTTGATTAATGTGGAGCGTGATGAGAACACCGCGGTCGTCGACCGTTCGCTCCGTCTTAACGTCTTCCGGGTGATTCACTATGGACTTCACCAGAGACTCAATAAACTCCTGATCCTTAAAAGTTTCTGCCATATCGGCGGCTAATAATGGATTAGTTACTAATTACGCGGCGAGGATATCACGCTGTCGCTTTTTTCGCCAACGCGTCCTTTCGTCTTTTCGTTATCGTAACCTTATTGCGCTTGGCTCCTTCGACCAACTTCAAATCGGCGAGAAGGTTCCAAACCGTGTTGGATGCCTGCGCGCCCTTGCTGAGATAATACTTTATTCGATCCTCCTTAAAATTAACCGTGGAAGGTGAAGTGCGCGGATTATACTGACCTAGAATTTCCAGGTTACGACCCCACGGATCGCGTCCCTTTTCGGTCACGATAAGTCGGTATACCGGTTGTTTGCGCTTTCCGATGCGCGATAATCTGATGCTTAACATGGGTAGTGAGTAGGGGCGTATCCCTGTGATCGCCCAGTGAGTAGTTAGTAGCGGAATAATAGGAAATATTCGGATTTTCGTCAATAGAAGCGGCGTGAAGCGGTAATCCAAACCCCCGCCATGGCAGACGGGGGTTATCCCTTGCATTATTCGCTTTTACTACGGGGTAACGGGCGTCGGTGTAGTTACGCTCTGCTTTTTGGCCTCCCACTTGGCTTTCCAATACGCGTTTCGCGCATCGTTCCAGACCTTTAGCGCGGCCTCGTGAGTCGCTCGGAAATCAGTGCGAGCTTTTTCTAAAGCTGTATTACGTGTTTTCGTAGCTGCTCGAATCGCGTCGTAATGAGCTCTTTGCGCCGCTACGATCGTATCGTTCGCTGCACGAACTGCGGCCGTAACGGCATCGCTGAATTTCCTAAAAGCCACAAGCTGTTCTGCACTCGTTTTGTCACACGCGAGTTTCAGCTCCGCTATTGCCGCGTCTACCGCCGCGCGACGCGTTGTGATCGCCGCATCCACCGCCGCCTTTCGCGTGTCGTTTGCGGTCTTGACTGCGCCGCGGAATGTCGTAACCGCCGCATCGTGCGCCGTCTGCCTTGTCGCAATAGCGGCTTTCAACGCAGCTTGATACGTCTCCCATGCCGCTTTCAATTCTTCCGGCATTTTTGCATCCTTTTTCGCCTTTCGTTCTGCTAGCTTTTTATCCCATTCCTCGCGTGCTTTTGAAAGCTTGGCGTCACGATCGCTTGTCCTTTCATAAAACTTTTGATCCAGCTCCGCTTTTCGAGATTCGCGCTTGGAAGTTTCCTCAACTCGACGCTTCTCGAGTTCACCTGTCTTTTTCTCAATCTTTTCCAGACAACGCGTTTTCGCGTCACTTGTGACGGAAGTAGCTGCGGTGTTTTCTTCCGCAAACGCTGCCATTGGCGCCAAGATTGTTCCCGCCATGGACATGATGGAAACGAGGGCTATGACTTTTTTCATAAAATGAAAATAAAGAATAAATGCAAACGATTACCTGTTTAGGATATACCCTTAATAGACCAATGACAAGTCGTGTTTTTCTATTCGTTTTTCGCCAAAAATCTCTCTGCTTCAAGCGCTGCCATACAGCCGGATCCGGCCGCGGTAATCGCCTGGCGATATTTCGCGTCTTGGACGTCTCCCGCGGCAAAAACTCCGGGGATATTTGTTTGCGACGTGCCGGGAATTGTTTTGATATAGTTTCTTTCGTCCAGATCGAGAACGCCTTTGAACAACGCGGTGTTTGGTTCGTGACCAATGGCCGTAAACATTCCGTCAGTCTGCATTTCTCGAATCTCTCCGGTCGTAGCATCTTTCAATTTCACTCCCGTGACGCGACCGACATCCGCTCCGAGAACCTCGACGACTTCCGAGTTCCACACGACATTGATTTTTTTATTTTGAGTAACGCGATCTTGCATGATCTTAGACGCGCGAAACGCGCTACCTCGATGAACGATCGTTACCTCGTTAGCAAAGCGCGTAAGAAAATCCGCCTCCTCCATTGCCGCGTCCCCTCCTCCAACGACGATCACCTTTTTTCCTTTGAAGAAAAACCCGTCACAAGTCGCGCACGCTGAAACGCCGTGACCGTACAGCGCTTTTTCACTCGGAAGACCGAGACGACGAGCGGAAGCGCCGGTTGAGATGATTACTGTTTCTGCTTCATAGACTTTTCCCTTGGACGTGACCTTGAACGGACGCGATGAAAAATCCACGACTTCCACGAACTCGGAAATTATCTCCGTTCCGAACTTCTTCGCCTGTTCCTTGCATTTCTTCATCAACTCCGGCCCCATTACGCCTTCTGGAAAGCCCGGAAAATTTTCCACCTCAGTCGTAGTCGTCAATTGCCCTCCTGGTTCCGCGCCTTCGAAAAGCACGGGAGAAAGTAACGCGCGGCTCGCGTAAATCGCGGCCGTCCATCCGGCAGGTCCGGAGCCGATGATGATGATTTTATTCGACATGTTTTTTTATTCGCTCCATAAGCGCTTCTTTACTCATTGAACCTGATACCTGCTCCACTACCACGCCTTTCTTGAACACGAGAAACGTCGGAATTGAGAGGATATTATACTGCTGCGCCGCCTTTCCGCTTTCATCCACATTGCACTTCCCTATCTTCATTGTTTCAGGAGCTACTTCATCCGCGATCTCTTCCACGATCGGTCCCATTGTAATACACGGCCCGCACCACGGCGCCCAAAAGTCGACGAGAACCGGCACGGAAGATTTCAAAACCTCGGCATCAAAATTTTCATCGGTAAAAATCATTTCCATAATACGGACAGACTACGCCGTGCGAAAAAAAGAGGCAAGATGAAGATGATGTGCGTTCTTTTTTCAGTATTTTAATGACAACAACCACCAAAGATTCTCCAATCTTTTCGATATTCCATGCGCGTCGCCGTGTGATAGAAGCCCGAGATACGATTCAATGGATTGGCGATTCGGATTATGACCGATGCGTTTATACATGCGCTGCTTCGTCTTCGTGCGTAAAACGCGATGATGTGGAAAATGCACCCAACCGAGGAAATCGACTCCGGAGGCGAGTGTTTTTATGAAAACCTTGTTCGGATGAAGATCCAAAGCAAGTGATCCGGATAAGAACGATGCAATTTTTGGCAAACAACCCAATAGCTCTGATCGGTCGTGCGACAGAAAAACAAAATCATCGGCATACCGAGCATAATGTTTCATCCGGAGTTCGTGCTTCACGAAATAATCTAACTCGTTCATGTAGACGTTTGCGAAAAGTTGAGAGGTCAAATTGCCGAGCGGTATCCCCTTGCCATGCCTCGTCTCGAAACTCCTGATTACTCGCTCTAATAAATCGAGCAAACGAGAGTTCGTTATTCGTTCTCGTAAAATAGCAATCAAGATAACGTGATCAACGCTGGCAAAAAACTTCCGAATGTCGCATTTCAAAATCCAACACGTTCGCGTGTTATTCCGACTCGCTTTTCTAGCAAGACTCTCAAAACGTTCAAGCGCTCGGTGTAATCCTTTTTTGTTCTGACATGAAAACGAATCCGAAATGAAAAGCTTTGCAAAAAATGGGTATAATTTTCTATGGATCGCATGATGTAGCAGTCTGTCTCGCACCGTCGCTTTGTGTATGTCTCGTGGCTTCGGATCGTTAATACGAAAATGTTTATATTCCCCGTGCGTATATTGACCGCTCATTAAGGCCGCATGCAGATTGGCGATCTCATCGCCAAGGTGGATCATGAACTCTTGCACGTCTTTCTTCTTTCGCTTTCCTCGGATAAACTCCTGCCATGCTTCACAGAGATTTTCCACCGATACGACTTCTTCAAACGTCACACTGCATAATTTTTTCATAGAGGAATATATGTTACCCC
>ERZ1292633.3366-Hain-H41-02um-R1-3366-length-15639-cov-6_pt1 | contig 15639 bp, 11 predicted proteins | sample MGYA00564406_ERZ1292633 | MGnify/ENA primary metagenome ERZ1292633 (study PRJEB36523, sample SAMEA6512639) | groundwater metagenome | collected 2019-01-08 | study: AquaDiva: Metagenomics assemblies of 32 groundwater samples | reverse complement strand
CGCCTACGCTACGCTTCGGACGGGCAATGGGAGCGAAGCGACGTGGCAATCCCTTTGTTCTATGATATAAACTAAGGGATTGCCACGTCGTTCGCTTCACTCACTCCTCGCAATGACGTTAAAATTCGTAATTGCTGCGTCATCGTTTCAAAACAGCCAAATACGCCTCGGTCGGAATTTCCACTTTGCCTTTTCCCATCGCCAGCATTTTCTTTTTGCCTTTTTTCTGTCGATCCAACAGCTTGTTTTTGCGCGTTACGTCTCCTCCGTACAGTTTGGCGGTTACATCTTTGCGCATGGCGCTGATTCTTTCGCCGGCGATTATTTTGCCGCCGATGGCCGCCTGAATTTTCACCACGAACTGCTGGCGGGGCAATGTTTCCCGAAGAGAATCCACGATTTTTTTGCCAACATGATAGGCCTCCTCGCGCCAGACCAAAGTGGCGAAGGCTTCCACCACTTCGTCGGCCACGATAATGTCCAATTTGACGACATCCGTGCGGCGGTAATCCTTGAAATCGTAATTAAGCGATCCGTAGCCGCTCGTCACCGTTTTCAGTTTATCATAAAAATCCGTGATCAGCGAGGCCAGCGGAATTTCGTAATGAAGAAGAGCGCGATGGCCGGCGCCGGAGCTTAGATATTCGGTGTTGACATAAATCCCTTTTCTCTCCGACACCAGCCCCATGATGTTTCCAATGAAATCCGCGGGTGTAATGATATCCACGATCATCCAAGGTTCTTCAATATGCTCAATCGCCGTTATTTCCGGCAGGTCTTGCGGGCTTTTCACCGTGATCATATCGCCTTTGGTGCGATAGATATGATAGGCGACGCTCGGCACCGTGGCGACAATCTGCAAGCCGAATTCCCGTTTGAGCCGTTCCTGAAAAATATCCAGGTGCAACATGCCGAGGAATCCGGAGCGGAATCCGAACCCGAGCGCCTGTGAATGTTCCGGTTCGTAAATGACCGAGGAATCGCTTAATTTCAGACGATCCATGGCTTCGCGAAGTGAATTGTAATCGTCGCCTTCAGCCGGGAAAATTCCGGCGAACACCATTGGCTTGACTTCTTTGTATCCGGGAAGCGGAGTCGTAGCCGGGTTTTTTGCCAAAGTAATGGTGTCGCCGACCCGGACTTCGCGCAATTCTTTCAGTCCGGTTACCACATAACCGATCTGGCCATTATCTATAAAACCGTCGGAAACCAATTGCGGCGCGAAGTGTCCGGCGTCCAAAATTTCCGCCTGTACGCCGCTGCCCATAAAAACAATCTTGTCGCCTTTTTTCAATTGTCCGTTTTTCAACCGAACCGCGGCCACCACCCCGCGGTAATCATCGTAGGATGAATCAAATATCAGAGCTTGCGCTCCCGATCCCTCGTCGTTCGAAGGCGGCGGCACTTGTTCAATCACCGCTTGCAAAAGCTCCGGCACGCCGGCGCCGGTTTTTCCCGAACACAGAATAATGTCCGCCCGCGCGCAACCGAGCAAATTGATAATTTCCTCGGTGGTTTTTTCCACATCGGCATTTGGCAAATCAATTTTATTCAAGGCGGGAATTATTTTCAAATTTTGATCCATCGCCAGATACAAATTGGCGATGGTTTGTGCTTGCACGCCCTGGCTCGCGTCCACGAGGAGAATCGCGCCTTCCACCGCGGCGAGCGATCGCGATACTTCATAGGTGAAATCCACATGTCCGGGAGTATCAATCAAATTCAAAATAAATCCTTGGTATTTCATTCGCACCGGTTGAAGTTTGATGGTGATGCCTCTTTCCTGCTCCAATTCCATCTGATCGAGCATTTGGTCGCGCATTTTTCGCTTGTCCACCGTATTCGTGATATCCAAAAATCGATCGGCGAGCGTGGACTTCCCATGGTCAATGTGAGCGATGATGCAAAAATTTCGGGTTTTATCCATATTTTTTCAGACATTATCCAGACTTTCCTTGACACTGAACAATTTCAGGGAGCGGCGTTTGAAGCTTTGGACAAATACAATCATTTCTTCCACTTTTAGAAGATAGCACATTAATCCATAGATGAGAAGTCCAATCGCTCCGGAAACCGCGCCCTGGGTCAATATTCCCCAAAATTTAGTCATATCCACAAGGCCGGCAAGCGGATTTTTCAGATATTGGGTGGCCAAGGCCATCACCATCGTGGCCAGGGATATTTTGGCTAAACTTATCAAGATTTTTTTCTCTCGCAGATCTCCGAGTTTTCGTTTCAGGAATAGCCAAAGCAGAACGATTTCCATGATCATCGCCAAAGAATAAGCCAATGCCAGTCCCAGAACACCCATGGAATTTTTCAAGTCCATGGCGAGGACTACATTGACAATAACCGCGAGCAGGCTGAAAATAAAAGGTGTCCAAGTGTCATTGATAGAGTAATAAGCTCGAGCGATCAAGAGGATTAAGCATTGGGCGAAGAGCGAGATGGTAAAGATAGCGAGCGTGTCGGCCGTCAGGGCGGTCGCCGTCCAATCAAATTTGCCGGTTCCGAGAGCCACCCGAACAATCTGCGCCCGCAAAAATAAAAACAGGACGCTAACCGGCAAGATTAAAAAAAGAATTTGGCGCGCGGCCAAAGCGAAGCTGTCAATCATTTGTTCTTTTTTATTTTCCGCGATATATTTGGCGAAAGTCGGGAAAGCCGCCAGCGAAAAAGAATGTCCGATGATGCCGATGGCGAAGTATTGCAAATTGTTGGCGAAATTGAAGACAGCGATGCTACCGGCGGCCAAAGTGGAGGCGATAGTGGTTGTCACGAGGATATTGATCTGCTGGGTCGCCAAGCCGAGCGTTCGGGGGAGGATCAACCTGCCGATTTTTTTGATCATCGGGTCATTCCACAAAAAAATATTTTGATAACGGAAGCCGTATTGAAACATCGCCGGCAACTGGATCAACAAATGCAGAATCGCTCCCAAAACCACGCCCCAGGCCAAGCCGCCGATGCCGAGAGTCGGCGTGAGGAATAGTACGCCAAGAATGATGCCGACATTGTACAATATCGGACTGAAGGAAAAAACCAAAAAATTTTTGAACGAATGCAAAACTCCGCTCACTACCGCGCTCACGCCCAAAATGAACGGACTGAAAAGCATAATCCGGGTCAGCAAAACCGTGTCGGCTAATTTTTCCGTCGAGAATCCCGGCACAGTGTATTTGATGATGGCGGGTGCAAACAACCATAATCCGGCGGCGGTGATTGCCATGATCAGCGCTACGCTATTTAGGAGGCTGTTGGTAATCCGCCAAGCATAATCCTTGTCATGATGCCAAACATCCAAAAAAACCGGTATAAAACCGGCGGTTAAAGCGCCGGCAATCAATAAATTATAAAGCAAATCGGGGATACGGAAAGCGGCGTAATAAGCGTCCAAAATATCACCGGCGCCGTAGTAGTGGGCGAACATACGGTCGCGAATGAGCCCGATGAATCGGCTCGCGAAGGAGGCGATGCCGAGAATCATGGCCGCGCCGGTAATGGTTTTGGATTGCGAAGAAAAAATCTTTTGGATCACAGCTCGGATTTATTTTCCAACCTCACATTAACACTCAAAACAACGAAATCGGTATTTCGGGTTTTCGGATCGTCTTCAATATGGATGACACCGTCAATATCGTCTTTCCTGAAACGGAATTGGGAGATGTTTCCGATTTCGTTCGTCGTTTCAATCGTAAATTGTTTTCTCGCCAGTTCCGCTTTGTAATATTTTTCAATAAATTCCGCGTCCGCCGAGAGACCTCGCCATTCAATTTTGAACGCGTCGCGATGGTCGCCGACCGGGCTTTTCAGGATGAGGATCAATTTGTCCGAAAATTTTTCCGTTTTCCGCAATTGTTCGCCGGTATCCGGCCGGTATTTGTTGATCAAGTAATTTTGCGTGTCAAATTTGAGGAGGAGAGGAGCGATAATCAATTTGGGTAGATAAGCGATTATTTCCACCGCTTGGCCGCGTCCGGCGCCGGAGGTGAGGGTGATGGTTTCAATGTTTTCCTTGTCGTAGGTTGGTACGATTCTCCCGAAATTGTCCGGAAGTTTCTTTAGTTCGCTTACTCGGGGACCGGCGGTGAATTTGAGAATAACAAGGGAAGCGGCGATGATTACGAAAATAAAACCGCAGCAACTTAAACAAGTCCGGCGGAAGCAGGAATGTTTTTTGGAGAGTTCCTCCATCGGCGGTTCTATGATTTCAATCTCGTCTATATTTCGACTCATAAGTTATGATGGATTATAACAAAGAATCGGCCGTTTGGCTAGTCATGAATTTTGACTTTTGATTATAATTCGCGGTATGGTATAGTAAACAACATCTAAATAAATGTAAGGCGTTTTTTATGAAATTAACATTTTGCGGCGCCAGCCACGAAGTCACCGGCTCTTGTTATTTGTTGGAAACCGACGGCAAAAAATTTTTGGTGGATTGCGGGATGTTCCAGGGATCCAATTTCAACGAAGGAAAAAATTTTGACGAGTTCCCGTTTAATCCCCGCGACATTAGCGCGATATTCGTCACGCACGCTCATTTGGACCATGTGGGCCGGATTCCTAAATTGGTCAAGGAAGGCTTCAAAGGCCGGATTTATCTGACGAAGGGCACCAGAGAACTCGCTAAATTGGTTTGGGAAGACGCCTTGGAAATAATGAATTATGAACATCGTAAATACCAACAGCCGATTCTGTACGGAACCGAGGATGTCGCCGCCGCCTCGGCCATGTGTCAAGGTGTGGATTATCGCGCGCCGGTGACGGACAGCGGGGTTCGGGCGATTTTTCGCGATGCAGGGCATATTTTCGGTTCGTCTTTTATTGAATTGACTGCGGAGGGAAAGCGGATTATTTTTTCCGGCGATATCGGCAATGTGGATGTGCCTATTTTGAAGGACACCGAAAACTACGGCGCGGCCGATGTTATTTTGTGCGAATCAACCTACGGCGACCGGCTCCACGAAGACAAGCAAACCAGAAGGGAAATAATTCTCGCCATGATTATGGAGGGAGTTCGCAAGGGCGGGACGATTATGGTACCGTCGTTTTCCATTGAACGCACCCAAGAATTTTTGTATGAATTGCATGTTTTACAATCCCACGATCGCGCTCTTCCCCAAATTCCGATTTTTTTGGATAGCCCACTCGCCATTGACGCCACCAAAGTATTCAAAAAATATCCGGAATATTATGATGCCGAAGCGGCCAGGGAAGTGATGTTGAACGAAGATTTCTTGCATTTTCCGCAATTGGTCACTACCTACACTCGCGCCGAATCCAAAACCATCAATACGGTTCGCGGACCGAAAATGGTAATCGCCGGGGCGGGAATGATGAACGGCGGTCGGATTTTGCATCACGCCGTTCGCTATTTGTCCGATCCGAATTCCACGCTGATTATCGTCGGCTATCAGGCCGAAGGCACATTGGGAAGAAAACTGTATGAGGGAGCGGACAGAGTGGTGATTTACGGCGAGAGCATTCCGGTGAAATGCGCGGTCAAAGCCATCGGCGGTTTATCGGCGCACGGCGATCAGAAGAAAATGTTAGGCTGGATCGGCGCGGGCGTGAAGAAGCCGGAAAAAATTTACTGCGTCCACGGTGAAACCCACGCCGCCACGGAATTGGCGCATCGTATTCGCGATAATTTCGGCATTGACACCTATGTGCCGAATTATGGAGAAACGGTGGAACTGTGAATATCGTTTCGTTCGGTGGTTGCCAGCCGCTCGGTGATAAAAAAATCCTCCAATATGATGGAAGACATTTTATTTTTCTTTGTTTTTTCAAAATATGATGGAAGTGGCCGGTCCGATGGAGGAGAAAAAAGGATGAAATCCTCCACCATCGAACCGGCCTGGGCAAAAAAGAGCAATTACAGGGGCGTCGTGGTGCCCCTTTTTGACCGTCCACCCTATCCGATTAGGAAGGGGAGGCTAGACCTATCCATTAGGATAGGTGGTTCGGTCGCACAGGCTGGCGAGAGGCTCTTCCGGGGAGGGGATAGAGTGCGCTCAAGCGAACCTGCCTTTGGGCTTCATTCCTGAAATCCAGAGGCCGAGCCGCTTGTTTCTTTAATTAAATTACCCAATACTATAACACAAATTTGAAATTTTGTCAATAGGATTGCATATTCGTTGTGAGCTTCAAATGAAATCCAATGAAATCCGAAAACAAAAAATCCACCGTTTTGTCGGGGATTTTTTGGTCTTCTCTTGATATTTTCTTTCAAAACCGTCAAAAGAGGAGATCCGCGCGATCTCGGGTATCTCAGCACAAGTGCTGGAAATACCGGTCGGATCGCGCGGGGGTGTTTTGGCGGAACTGCCTGTCTGCCTGATCCGCATGGGATTCAGCAAAACTTGGCGAAAACCGCCGGCGATAGCGTCTCGGGGAAAGACGCTAGGTCAGGTGCTACCTTGGCCAGATAGCAGCCTTTCGGTGAGGGTTATGCATTTTTACCCTCTTCCTTTCCACTGTTGGCCACAGTGTAAGGATAACTCCAGCCCCGAAAGATCGGCTGAAGACATCGCCACTACTTGCGCCTTGCGTCAGAGCAGTGGGGCCCCCAAAAAAAGTTTGACCATTCACCACACCCCCGTTAGGCTCAATCTGTAGAGCGCAACGGGTGGGTGGTGATCGGTCGATTGATTGTAAATATCAACGAACTATAATACCACAATAATCGGCAAAAGTCAAGGGTTGATGGTGGATAAGTGGCAATAAATGGCTTATTTCAGCGAAATTATCTTCAATCAACTTGCCATCCCGGCCTTAATTTAGTATATTGTGATTTCCGGCTAAAACATACTGTGATTTATGAAATTCAAAATCAAATCCCCCTACCAACCGGCCGGCGATCAACCGCAGGCGATTGAGAGCCTGGTTTCCGGTTTGAAGGGTGGCTTGAAAAAACAAACTTTGCTCGGAGTCACCGGCTCCGGCAAGACTTTTACCATTGCCAATGTTATAGAAGAAACGCAGTTGCCCACGCTCGTCATCGCCCACAACAAAACTTTGGCGGCGCAATTATGCAACGAATTTCGCGAATTTTTTCCAGATAACGCGGTGGAATATTTTGTAAGCTATTATGATTACTATCAGCCGGAAGCCTACCTCCCTCATTCGGATACTTATATAGAAAAAGAAGCGCAGATCAATGAAGAAATTGATCGCCTGCGTCATGCCTGCACGCAGGCGTTGTTGACGAGGCGGGATGTGATTATTGTCGCGTCGGTCTCGGCGATTTACGGTTTGGGTTCCCCCGCGGAATACGAGAAAATTGTTTTGCATTTGCGGGTGGGGGACGCGCTTAATCGTTCGGCGGTGTTGCAACAATTGATTGAGATGCAGTTTACGCGCACCACTGCCGACCTTACGCGTGGGACATTTCGTTTGCGCGGGCAAGTGTTGGAATTGATGCCGGTTAACGAAGAAATGATTTATCGTTTGGAAATCGGTTCTCATATTATCTCAATAGAAAGAATAGACCCGGTAGCGCGACGGGTTTTGCTCGTTCAGGAAGATCTCTGGCTTTTTCCGGCCAAGCATTATGTGGCGAGCGAAGAAATGCGGGATCGGGCTTTTCAAAAAATCAAAGAAGAACTTGAAGACCAATTGGCGTATTTTGAAAAAAAAGGAGAACAGGTGGCGTCTGAGCGACTCCGCCGTCGCGTGAAATACGATCTGGAAATGATCAGGAATATCGGCTATTGCAACGGCATAGAAAATTATTCACGGCATTTTGACGGCCGAGCCGCGGACGAACCGCCGTTCACCTTGTTGGATTATTTCAAATACGCGGGTGGGAAAAATAGAGAAAACGCCAGTGATTTTCTTACGGTGATTGATGAATCGCATGTGACTTTGCCGCAAATCCGCGGTATGTATTATGGAGACAGAGCGCGCAAAGATACTCTCGTTGAACACGGATTTCGCCTGCCGAGCGCGCGGGACAACCGGCCACTCAAATATGCTGAGTTTGAGGAGAGAACCGGCGCGGTTATTTATGTTTCGGCGACTCCGACCGACTATGAATTGAACGAAAGCGAAAATATCGCGGAGCAGATTGTCCGTCCCACCGGTTTGGTGGATCCAGAAGTTTTGATTCGGCCGATAACGGGGAAGGTGGATGATAAAAATCAGATAACGGCTGAGAGCGAAGGCAACGGTCTCTCTCAAATTGATGATGTTATCCTGCGGATTCAGGATAGAATCGCCAAAGGCGAGCGCGCTTTGATTACGACACTCACCAAAAAAATGGCCGAAGACCTTACTGATTTTTTGGTTAAGAAAAAAATTAAGGTTGAATATCTGCACAGCGATGTCCATACCATTGACCGCATTGACATCATCACGAAATTGCGGCGCGGCGATATTGATGTCATAGTCGGCGTGAATCTGTTGCGCGAGGGTTTGGACATTCCCGAAGTATCGCTCGTCGCGATTTTGGACGCGGACAAAGAAGGCTTCCTTCGCAGTGAAACCAGTCTGATTCAAACCATCGGTCGCGCCGCGCGTAATGTAAACGGTCTCGTGGTCATGTACGCGGATCAAATAACCGGATCGATTGATCGGGCGCTTGCCGAAACCGCGCGTCGGCGGGAAAAGCAATTGGCGTATAATAAGGAGCATAAAATAACGCCAAAAACAATTCAAAAAACCATCCGCAATATCTTGGAAGAGTTTGGCATTTCCGTGAAAGGCAACGCGAGCGGAACAAAAAATAAAACGAAAAAATCAACGCGTGGTCAATCGCTCGCGGATTTGGACACGATCGGCGACGCTCGGCCGGTCGCGGAAATTATCAGGGACAAGGAACGGCAAATGAGAGAGGCGGCCAAGGATTTGGAATTTGAATTGGCGGCGATTCTTCGCGATGAAGTGAGTGAGTTGAAAGCGAGAAAAAAAGCCTTGCCGATTACGGATAAATAATGGTTTTGGTCGGCTTCTTGATTTTTTATCGTAAATTAATTTCGGTGTTATTGGTGTAGGCTACGCATTGGTTATTTTCCATAACGCAGACTCGGAAATGTCGGATGCCACTCGGCAGGCCGGTAAGGATCTTATCTTCATGGGTTTTTCCCAGTTGGTACCAGTAGGTGGCGTTTTCCTGAGTTGGATTGGCATTTTTCCCCATGACGATTCTATAACCCTCGGCATTTTTCTTTAGATCTTCCGGCACATTAAAAAATTTCACATAAACCGCTTTCTTTTTTCCCAGTTCATCGGGTTGTTCAACGGAAAGCGTAAAACCGCCGCTTTTTTGCTCCACCGCGTCGGTTATTCGCGTCGGGTTTTGCGTTTGTTCTTCGGCCGGTTTGCTTTGGACTTTATTGTCGGAAGTTTGGACACAACCCGCTCCAATGAGCATAATGGCGAGCGTCAAGTAGCCAAGAAAAAGAAAATTTTTCTTCATATATAAAATTATGAATAAAATCGCTTGTTTGATTTCAGTATAGCAACCTCAAAAAATTAGTCAAAGGTTTGGTTGGGATCAATTCGCGTTGACCAAAGGATTATAAGACTTCTCATTGACAAAAGCGACTTGGTTTTGTATTATCCTTAATATATGCCCCCACCCGAGGGCGATTTTACTGTTATAGTCAAAAAATATGCAAGATAAAATTATAATCCGCGGGGCGCGCGAGCATAATCTGAAAAATATCTCGTTGGAACTCCCGCGCAATCAAATGATTGTGTTTACGGGTTTGTCCGGTTCGGGAAAATCTTCTTTGGCGTTTGATACCATTTTTGCCGAGGGGCAAAGGCGGTATATTGAAAGTTTGTCGGCCTACGCGCGGCAGTTTTTGGGCGGGATGCAAAAGCCGGATGTGGACGAAATTGAGGGATTGTCGCCGGCGATCTCCATTGATCAAAAAGCGCACAGCGCCAATCCGCGTTCAACAGTGGCGACGATTACCGAGATTTATGATTATTTGCGCGTGCTGTACGCGCGCGTTGGCGAGCCGCATTGTCCAACCTGTGGGACGAAAATTCAAAAAATGAGCGTGGACGAAATGTTGGATCAAATCACGAAAAGTTTGGAACAAAAAAAAGATCCGGCCGGCGCGAACGGAAGCGAGATTTTAATTTTTGCGCCGGTGGTGCGCGGACGAAAAGGGGAGTATTATCAAATGCTCTATGATTTTTATAATTCCGGCTTTACGGAAGTGCGTTTGGACGGAAAAATAAAAAGTTTGCGCGAGCGGATTACTCTATCCAAAAATTTTAAGCATACGATTGAGGTGGTGGTTGATCGGATACCGGCGGTTGGGTTTTGCAATTTTTCAGACAAGAAGAAACAAGCGACCGATAACAAAAACGCGGAAACTCTTCAACGGTTGAATGAGGCCGTGGAAACCGCCGTTCAACTTTCAAACGGATTGTGCGCGGTCGCGTTCTCGGACAAAAGTGAACAAATTTACAGCACGGAATATTCTTGTCCCAATGACGGCTACAGCTTTCCGGAAATTGAACCGCGGTTATTCAGTTTTAACAGCCCTTACGGTTGTTGCGCGGCTTGCGCGGGTTTGGGAACCAAGGAATTGTTTAGTGAAGAAGTTTGTCCGGCGTGCCAAGGTAAGCGATTGAATGAAAACGCGCTCTCCGTCAAAATCGCGAGCAAAAATATCTGGGAGGTGACGAGCCTCACGATCGCGGACGCGCGCGAATGGTTCGCGGAAATTCAAATGGAATTGCCGGCGCAACAAATTGAAATTGCCACGGCGGTGTTCCGAGAAATTTCCAGTCGTCTGCAATTTATGTTTGATGTCGGACTGCATTATTTGACGCTTAATCGTAAAGCGGGAACATTATCGGGCGGAGAAGCGCAGCGCATCCGTTTGGCCTCGCAGGTCGGCACGCGATTGGTTGGCGCGCTCTATGTGCTCGATGAACCGACGATCGGATTGCATCAACGCGATAATGATCGTCTGGTTTCCACGCTTCGCAATTTGTGCGATCTGGGCAATACCATTATCGTGGTGGAGCATGATGAGGATACGATTCTCGTCAGTGATTGGATTGTGGATATCGGTCCCGGGGCGGGGCGTCATGGCGGTGAAGTGGTATTTTCCGGGCCGCGAGAAGTGATGCTTAAACAAAAATTTACGCAACGGAATGATTCTCCGACAATCGCGACGCAAGGCAGCGCGGAAAAATCTTTGACCGGAAAATATTTGCGCGGAGAATTGAAAGTAGCCGTGCCAGAATCGCGACGCAAAGTCGATTCAACGACGCCGAAAATTAAAATAAAAGGCGCGCGCGAACATAATTTAAAAAATATTACCGTCGAAATTCCCTTACGGCGGTTTGTTTGTTTAACCGGCGTGTCCGGCTCGGGCAAATCAACGCTCATGCACAGCATTTTGCATCGCGCCGTTTCCAACAAATTAAATCAGACGCGCTACTCGGTCGGCGCGCACGAAACACTTTCCGGTTTGGAATACATTGATAAAATCGTGGTCATCGATCAAAGTCCGATCGGACGCACGCCCCGCAGTAATCCCGCCACCTACACCAAGGCGTTTGATTATATCCGGGAAATTTTTGCCGCCACGCCGGAAGCCAAAATGCGCGGTTATAAAGTCGGGCGTTTCAGCTTTAACCGTCCGGGCGGTCGCTGTGAAAATTGCGAGGGCAAGGGCACGATTGAAATTGAAATGCATTTTTTGCCGAGCGTGCAGATTATCTGTGAAATTTGTCGCGGCAAACGGTTTACCCAAGAAACTTTGCAAGTAAAATACGACGGTAAAAATATCTCCGAAATCCTGGAAATGACGGTGGAAGACGCGGAAAAATTTTTTACGGACATTCCGCTTATCGCGGACAAATTGCAAATGCTTAACGCTGTCGGTTTGGAATATCTTACCCTCGGCCAATCGGCCACCACTCTCTCGGGCGGCGAGGCGCAACGGATTAAACTTTCCAAAGAACTGGCGAAACGGGGGACCACTAAAACATTGTATTTGTTGGATGAACCGACCACTGGCTTGCATTACGACGATGTCCGGAAATTGATTGTTGTTTTGCAAAAGTTGGTCGGTCAAGGCAACACCGTCATGGTCATAGAACACAATCTGGATGTGATCAAATGCGCGGATTGGATTATTGATCTGGGGCCGGAAGGTGGCGACAAAGGCGGCTTGGTGGTGGCGGTTGGCACGCCGGAGGAAGTCTCCAAAAAGTCCGGCAGTTTTACCGGGGAATATTTGAAACGGGTATTCAAAAAAAGTATTGACTGAAATTATTTAGATTGAAAGATATTGGAGTGATGAAGCCATGAGCCGAACGATCGCTTTCGCGAGTGCTCGGCTCATGGGTGGCGTCAGTACTCCACCGTCCAGCGCGGAAACGGAGATTCCTCTCCGTAGAAACGCCTGATCTTGGGAATACCTCCTAAAATAAACCAGAACGGGATCGTCATGACCCTCAGCCAGACGAGCCCGAAAATTCCGACCCTGAACCTCAGGCGCTGATACATAACCCCTCCAAGAAATGTATATGGAAATATCACACACAAATAATTTTATGTCAAACCTTAAACCGAAATTAAAAAAAATGCCGGATGTTCCTGGTATTTATTTATTTTATGATTCGGCGAATGGGTTGATCTATGTCGGCAAGGCCACTTCCTTAAAGAGTCGCGTCAACAGTTATTTCGTCGGTCAAAGAACCAGCCGACCGATTGAACAGTTGATGCACGAAGTCGCGGACATAAAATACAAAATCACCGACTCGGTTTTGGAAGCGGTGATTCTGGAGGCGGTCTATATCAAAAAATTTCAACCGAAATATAATGTTTTGGGTAAGGATAACAAAAGTTGGAATTATATTACAATCAGCAATGATCCGTATCCGGTTGTTGAGACAATGCGTCAACATGAATTAGAACATCGTAAAACCAATAATGCCGTAAGCAAGAAAGATTCCGATATCGGGGGAGATCAGAGACCGAAAAATCGTGATTTTAAGTATGTCTTTGGTCCGTATCCGGGTCTTAACACGCGCGAGGCGCTGAAAATTTTGCGGCGGTTATTTTATTTTTCCACCTGTCAAAGATCGACCATCCCGAAGAATGTCGGGATACAAAGAAAAAATAAATCCGAAGCAAAAAAGAAACCTTGTTTTTATTATCAACTCGGTCAATGTTTGGGCGTCTGCGTTGGCGAAATTTCACCGCGCGAATATGCAAAAAAAGTAATCCGTCCTCTTGTTTTATTTTTGGAAGGAAAAAAACAGTTGGTTATCCGCCGGATTGAAACGGAGATGAAGCGGGCGAGCCGTGAGCAAAATTATGAAGAGGCGGCGCGTTTGCGCAATCAAGCGCGCGCTCTCAACCGAATTCAAGATGTGGCGCTCATTAACAAAGATTTTTTTTCCGGCATTGATTCGGGATTGTTTCACCAGTCGACTTTGTCCGGCTCCGAGCCCGTCAATCTACGGATTGAGGGATACGATATATCCAATCTCGGCGCGACCGGAATGGTGGGGAGCATGGTGGTATTTGGCGCGGACGGACCGGTCAAAACGCAGTATCGCAAATTTAGAATTAGGTCGATAAGCGGCCAAAGCGATGTGGATTGCTTGGAAGAAGTTTTGCGGCGGCGGCTGAAACATTCGGAGTGGCCATTGCCGGATCTGATTTTGATTGACGGCGGTTTGCCGCAAATCAATCGGGCGGTCAAAATTTTGCGCGAATGCCAAATCGCCATTCCGACGGTAGGGATTGCCAAAGGACCGGACAGAAAAAAGAATGAATTTGTGTTTGGAACAAAAACCCGAGAATTTATCAAATGGGTGAACGAAAATCAAGAACTGCTGATCCGGACGCGCGACGAAGCGCATCGGTTCGCGATTAGTTACCAGCGACAGACACGCAGAATTAAATATTAGTATTATAAAATAAAAAACCACCCGTATCCTCCTGCCCAAATTCTTAGCGTATAAGAAGCTCGGCATGCGGCGGGTGGTTTTTTATTTCCTCTTTGTCAAGTTTTAAGAGGTGTTAATTCTGAGCTGTGGATAAATGGCGGAAAATGGTTGTCGGGGGATCAAAAGTGGGGTATAATGGTTATACGTGGGGAAAAGTGGGGAATTGAAATCCCCGATAAATAAATTTAATTTATGTTCATCGGCGAATATTCCCACACATTGGATGACAAAGGACGGCTGGCCGTACCCAAAAAATTTCGCGCGGCTTTGGGTAAGGGAGCGTTTGTCACTCGCGGTTTTGATAACTGTTTGTTTCTTTACACCAAAGCGGAATGGGCGAAGCTCGCCGAAAAGCTGGCTAACTTGCCATTCGCGCAGGCCAACAGCCGCGCTTTCGGCCGTTTGATGCTCGCCGGCGCGATGGATGTGGAAATAGACAAACAGGGAAGAATAATTTTGCCGGAATATCTGCGCGGTTTCTCCGGACTGAAAAAGAATGTAATCATCGCCGGACTTTATAATCGGCTGGAAATTTGGGATCAAGAAAAATGGCGCGAGTACACCAAGAAATCCGAAGCGGAGAGCAATCAAATCGCCGAACAAATGAGCGCGCTCGGGGTTTAATCAAGAATTGAATATGTCGAGGCATGTACCGGTGCTCCTGAACGAAGTGGTTGAGTCATTACAATTAAAGTCGGGAATGAATATCGTTGATTGTACGCTCGGTGATGGCGGCCACGCGGAGAAAATTCTGCTGGCCACGGCGCCGACCGGTCGGGTTCTTGGCATAGACGCGGATCCGGAATCACTACTCCGGGCGAAACAATATCTTTATTCATTCGGCGAAAGAGTGATTTTTGCGAGAAGCAATTTCGCGAATGTGGCCAAAGCGGTCGCGGAAAATAATTTTCAGCCGGTGAACGGAATCTTGATTGACTTGGGCTGGTCCAGTCCGCAGTTTGAAGAGAGAGGAAGGGGTTTCAGTTTTTTGAAAGACGAGCCGCTGGACATGCGGTACGGGACGGAATTAATAATTAATAATTACCCGCCTTCGCCCATCGGGGCTTCGGACGGGCGAGGCAAATTAATAATTAAAACGGCGGCAGATGTTGTCAATAATCTGGGTGTGGCAGAGCTGGAGAAGATTTTTCGGGAGTACGGGGAAGAAAAATTGAGTAAGGAAATAAGTATCGGAATAATTGAATATCGGCGAAAGCAGGAAATAAAGACGACGAAGCAACTGGTGGATATTATATTGAGAGTTTATAGAAAGAAGCTTAAAACTGAAAAGGAAATTCCCTGGGTGGGAGGATTGCACCCGGCGACGAAAGTATTCCAGGCATTGCGGATGGCGGTAAATCGGGAATTGGCGGTTTTGGAAGAAGTTCTGCCGGCGGCGATTGAAGTCCTCGCGCCCGGCGGCCGGCTGGCGGTAATCAGCTTCCATTCGCTCGAAGATCGTCTGGTAAAACACTTTTTCAAAAAAATTGATTCAAAAAAAATAAAAATCATCACCAAGAAGCCGATTGTCTGCGCTCGGGAGGAATATCAAAACAACCCCCGCGCCCGATCAGCAAAATTACGGATAGCGGAAAAATTAAAATAAACGCCAACCTATGTCAACCTACTCACCGACCAGAGTAACATTAAGAGAACAGAACAAGCGCGTCGCTCGAATCATGCGCAACCGCTGGTTCA
>ERZ1292633.3365-Hain-H41-02um-R1-3365-length-15646-cov-5_pt1 | contig 15646 bp, 10 predicted proteins | sample MGYA00564406_ERZ1292633 | MGnify/ENA primary metagenome ERZ1292633 (study PRJEB36523, sample SAMEA6512639) | groundwater metagenome | collected 2019-01-08 | study: AquaDiva: Metagenomics assemblies of 32 groundwater samples | reverse complement strand
TATACTTATTCCTTTTGCTATACCAGATAAACCACCCTGATTTCCAAAATTAATTGCAATAATTGCTTCAAGTTCTTTTATATCAATTGGTTTATTAAAAAAAGCTATAGCTCCTTCATTATACGCTCTATTTTTAATAGAATCATCTGAAAAAGTACTAACTAAAATAACTTCTTTTGCAAGGTGTTCTTTTTTTATCGTTTTCATAAGTTCAAAACTATCTGTTCCATGTAAATTTATATCTATTATTGCAAGATAATCAGATTTTTTCTTTCTCATTATTTCCAATCCATCTTTTGCAAACATAGTTGTTATTACATTAAAATCTCTATCCATAAGGTATTTTTGTAAAATCATTGTATCAATAGGATTTTCTTCTATTATTACAACATTCATTTCTTTTTTATATTCTTTATCTTCCAAAGCAATTTCTTGTAAAATTTCAGCAGATTTTATCATTAAAACAGTAGTTGGTTTGTTTATTGTTATATCTCTATTTTCAGTTAAATCATATTCTGAGAAATAACCATCTTTTATTTTTACAATTTCATAAAATGAATCAACACCTTTTTTACCATTTATTTCAGCATCAATTATTTTTCTATTTTTTATATATATATTTCCACTAGTTTCTGTTTTTGAATCATAAACAGATATAACTTTATCTTTTCCAGAAAAAATTATTAATTGAATAAAATCAAAAATTTTTACTTTTGACATTTTTGCAGAAATACCTTTTTTTTCGGAACCCTCTTTTATCAAAGCTATAATTTTGTTTATATCAATTGGTTTTTCAAAGTATTTAAGTACACCTGTTTCGTCAGAAAATTCTTTTAGTTCATCAAAACCATACCCTGTCATAACTATGGTTTGTATTTCTGGTTTATATTTACTTAACCATATTATAAAATCAATACCATTTACATAAGGCATTTCAATATCTGTCAAAACAACATCAATTACATTATATTTTATTATTTCAAAGGCTTGGATTACATGTTCTGAGGTAAAAACAGTATAACCTTGTTTTTTTAAATGAGATGATAATATTAAAAGATTTGATTTATCATCATCAACTATAAGTATATTTAAATTATTCGACACAATTTTTAAAACCTTAATAGAGAAAATAAATCCCAGAGTACTGGAAACCCTGTTTGTATTAACACCAAACTTATTCTAAAGACGTTGAAATGCAAGGTTTCTGCACAAGGTATTATTAATAAAAATAAAGCTCCAATAATTAGGAGACCTTTAGTTTTTGGTTAAAAATCATAAAAAAATACAATCCTAATTTTATAAAACTAAAAGTAATTAATTATAACTCTTTTTTATATTCTTACAATAATACATTTAGCAAACTTAAAGTATATATTTAAATCAAAAAATGATTAGTATGATTAATCATATTCAAGCAATTTTTATTATAGTATAATAAAAAAATTATTCTAAATTAAATATATATCAAGCGAGTATTGAAAATGGAAACAAAAAATCAGCTCATGCTGCGAAAACCAGTTTCTATGTTTGAAGAAGACATGAAGAAAAGTGGTTTACATCGGGTTCTTGGTAAATGGGGTTTGACCTCAATGGGTATTGGTGCAATTATTGGTGCAGGAATATTTGTTCTCACGGGATTGGCTGCAAAAAATTATGCTGGACCAGCTCTAGCTCTTTCTTTTATTTTCGCAGGTTTTGGTTGTGCCTTTGCAGCCTTATGTTATGCTGAGTTTGCTTCTATTCTTCCAGTGGAAGGCTCTGCTTATGCTTATTCTTATGCAACAATGGGAGAACTTTTTGCTTGGATAATAGGTTGGGATCTAATTCTTGAATATGCTATGGCTTCCGCCTCGGTTGCTGTTGGTTGGTCCGCCTATTTAGGGAAACTATTAAGCTTATTTGGAATAAAACTACCTCTGTGGCTAATGCATGATTCTCGAACGGCCGCCGGTATAGTAAAAGAAGCTACAGAAAAAGGTACTTTAGATAGTCTATCAAATCATTATTCTAGTTTAGATTTACCAAATTTCTTAGGTTCTGCTTTTGCAGTTAATTTACCAGCTTTTTTAATTATGTTAGTTGTTACTGCAATTCTTTGTAAAGGAATAAAAGAATCTGCGAGTGTTAATAATATTATGGTTGTTTTAAAAGTAGCCGTTGTTATTTTTGTAATAGTCGTAGGTGCATTTTATATTAATCCTGAAAATTGGTTCCCTTTCATTCCAGAAAGAGTAATTGATAAAGATGGAGTTGGTCATTTTGGTTTAGTTGGAGTTATTTCTGGTGCTTCTTATGTCTTTTTTGCCTATATTGGCTTTGACTCTGTTTCAACTCAAGCAGGAGAAGCAAAAGATCCACAAAAAGATGTTCCTTTTGCAATTATAGCTTCATTGATATTTTGTACTATATTATATATTTTAGTTTCACTTGTATTAACAGGAATGGTTAGATATTCTGATATTGATATAAGTGCTCCAATTGCATCGGCTTTTACAAGTAAAGGATTAAATTTTGCAGCATTAATAATTTCTATAGCTGCTGTAGCTGGTTTAACATCTGTTTTACTTGTTATGGTTTTAGGACAAACTAGAGTTTTTTATGCAATGGCAAAAGATGGTTTATTACCTCCGATGTTCAGTTCTATTCATGAAAAATTTAAAACTCCAGTAAAAACAACTGTATTAACAGGTACTATTGTTGCTTTAGTTTCAGCTTTTACTCCTATTGATGACATTGCAAAATTAGTTAATATTGGAACGTTATTAGCTTTTGTTATGGTTTGTGCATCTGTTTGGATTATGAGATATAAAGAACCTGATAAAGTAAGACATTTCAAAACACCTGCAATTGCTTTTGTTGCTACTGGTGGAATTGTATGTAATTTAGGTATGATGCTTTCTCTTGAATGGGTAAATTGGGCAAGACTTTTTATTTGGTTAGGTATTGGTGTTGTGGTTTATTTCCTTTATAGTAAAAAACACAGTAAATTAGCTCAATATGTAAAAGATAATCCTGATATGAAATACTAATTTAAAAATAAGTATCTGAATATTAAAATTCACATAAACCCCTTTCTTAATTTAAAGAAAGGGGCTTTTTATGAATATTTTTAATATTTTTCTATTTAGACTCAAAGAAAATTGTTTTTCAAAAAGTTTATATTCATAATCTTATCGTATCATTACTTTTCACTTTTTACTTTTGACTAAGTATATTATAATAATTTAGGAAAATGACATACTGTCGTGGAAAATTAATTAATGATAGTTTTTATTTTCAATATTTTCACGCTTAAGTTATTTGGAGTAAAAAAATGGATTTAAAAAAAGGGCAAACGCTTGAATTAGATATAGAGACCTTAGTTCAAGGCGGAGAAGGTTTAGCTAGAAAAGATAATTTCACAATATTTGTACCACAATCAGTTCCTAAAGATAAAGTATTGGCTGAAATAATCTCTATAAAACCTAATTATGCTAGAGCTTTAATAAAAAAAATTATTAAGCCTTCAGATATTAGGATAGAACCTGATTGTCCTGTTACTTCTACTTGTGGTGGTTGTCAGTGGCAAGAAATTAAATATAAAGAACAACTTTTTTTCAAAGAAAAAAATCTTATAGAATCATTAAATAGAATTGGTAATATTTCACTTGAAGAGATAGAAAAAGCAAAAACCCCTATAAGAGCATCAGATAATACTTTTTATTATAGAAATAAAGCTCAATTTCCTTTTAATTTATCTAATGGGAAAGTTAAAGCTGGTTTTTATTCAGAAAGAAGTCATGAAATTGTAGAAATTGATAAATGTTACATTCAAAACGATAAAATAAACCAAGTTTTTAGAAGAATAAAAGAATTAGTAATAAAAAATAAAATTCAAGTAACCGATGAAAAAAGAGAACGTGGTTTTTTAAGCCATGTAATAATTAGACATTCTTTATTTACTGATCAAATACTGGTTGGTTTTGTTACAAAAAATTCAGATATAGGTGGATTAGATAAAATCATTGATATTTTAATAACTGAATTTAAAGAAATTAAAGGTATAGTTCAAAATGTAAATGAAAAAAAGACAAACTCAATTTTAGGAGCAAAAAATATTATTCATTATGGAGATGGATATATATTTGAACATTTAAAGGGAATAAAATATAGAATTTCGTTAAACTCATTTTTTCAAGTAAATCCATTACAAACCATAAACATGTATGAAAAAGTTTTAGAATATTGTGATATTGATGTTAATGCTGAAAAAAAGAATGTTATTTTAGATGCTTATTCAGGGCCTGGAAGCATTGCATTATGGTTAGCAAAATATTCTAAAAAAGTTATTGGAATTGAATCTTCAGAATTTGCTGTAAAAGATGGTATTGAAAACGCAAAAATAAATAATATTGATAATTTTGAAATTATTTTAGGAACAGTTGAAGATAAAATACCTCTTGCTTTTAAAAATAATGATATTGATATTGTAGTTTTAGATCCACCTAGAAAAGGTTGTGAACCTCATATATTTGATGTTATTTCTGATAAAAATGTCAAAAAAATTATATATATTTCTTGTAATCCATCAACATTATCAAGAGATGCAAAAATAATTTTAGAACTTGGATATAAATTAAAAAAATTCCAAGCTTTTGATATGTTTTCACATACTCATCATGTAGAAACAGTAGCTCTTTTTGAAAAAGAATAGATTATTTAGTGATAAGTAAAAAGTGATGAGTAATGAGAGAAGACTATATATTCTTTCTAGTTACTTTTTACTTTTTACTTCTCACTGTTTACAATTTTATGCTAAAATTTTTATAATTCTATTGTCAAAATACATTTATATGAAAAAAAATATAGTTTTAGTTTTATCATCTTTAATTTTATTTTCTTGTAGTAAATATAATAATACTAATACAAACTCAGGTTCTGATTTAATTGATGACTCTAAAATATCTTCTTTAGATACCTTAGAAGCAAATTGGGGAAAAAAAGTTGATTCTTTAAAAAAAATAACCGAAATAAAAAATGTAACTTATCTATCATATCTTGCATTTGATAATAGTAAAGAGTCTGGTAGATTTGAAATGTTTCCTGTACTTAATATGCACGAATTAGCTGGTTCTAATGAAAAATTCAATCAATTAGTTTTTGCAGATGGTTATCATGATATGCCATCAAGGACTTATTTTATTACAAATGATAAAAATGATGATAAATTAAAATCTGAATATGTTCTTTCGGATAAAAATCTTAATTCTGGAACTTATATAACACTCAAAAATTTTATAAAAAAAGAGTTTTCAAATTTTCCATCAAAAATAAAAATATTAGATATAAACTCACATGGCAATGCTTATAAAGGTATTGCACCTGATATAACATCAAAATCTATTATATCTATCCCTGATTTAACAAAAGCAATAAAAGATGGCGTTAATAAAGTAAACATACTGACACTAGATGCTTGTTTAATGAGTTCTTTAGAAGTTGCTTATGAATTAAGAAACGTTACTGATATTATTGTTGCATCTGAAGATAATACATTAGAAACTGGAATGAACTATGTAAAAAATCTTCCTGAAATAATAAAAAAATCTAACGATAATTTAGATGAGTTAGCAAAAAATATTCTTTCAAAAAGTGCTACATCAGGAGTTACTTATCAATATTATGATAAATCTGATAATAAAAATGATCTTCAATTACCAAATGTTTTTACTATGTCTGCAATAAGAACAAAAAGTATTGATAAACTAGCATATAATCTTAACCAATTATCAAGAATGTTTTTGAATAAACTGTCTATTTATAAGGCAATTCTAAAATCAACATTTAATAAAACTCATCGATTTACAATAAATGCTTCTGAAGAAGATATTGGTCAAAGAGATGCTTATGAGGTTTTTGGTAGATTAGAATTAGAAATAAGACATGCAGAAGAAGATAAAATAATTCCTAAAGATAATGAAATTAATAATTTTGTTCAAAAAGTAAGAGAAAATCTTAGAGAAATTGCAATAAGATCTGATATTCATAAATCAGAACCTTGGGCAGAAGGTATATCTATAAATATTTATTCTAAATATGTTAATAGTAAAGAATACAAAGAGCTAAGTTTTTCAAAAGATAATTTGTGGAATCAGTTAATCATTTCTTTGGGTTAGAATATTTTTGCCTAAAAGTACTACATAGAACTTAACAATTTTATTGGCAATTTTAAGTAAAAAAATATTATAATACAATAAATCATTTGTTATTTTTTTGGTATGTTACATGAAAAAACTTGGTAAATTTATTCTCGCATCTTCTACTTTATTTAATATTTTTGCTTGTCAAAATACAGTTGTTAGTTCTGATAATTTAGAACAACAATCTCAAATACAATCAAATCTTAAAGCTGATGTATATCCTTTTGATGTAAAAAAAGATTTTTATCCTCTTTATGAAGGCTCAAATTGGAAATATGAAATTTTTGATAAAAATAAAAAATTACTAGGAACATCTACAAAATCAGTTAATTCAAATAGTCTTGATAGTATTGAATCAGATAAAAAAAATAACTATTTTATAATATCAATGAAAAAAGATCAAAATGTAAATACAAATGAAAAATCAGAGTTTGAACAAATAAGAAGACAAGGAAATAAATTAGCATTTGGAAGATATGATAACCCTTTATATTATCCATCGGGTTCTGAAAAAATAACAAAAGCGTTTGATCCTTATCTTTTTAGACCATTTGTAGATTTTGCTGCAAATAATAAAACAGAAACCATAAAAGTTAAAGCTGGTACTTTTCAGTGCATAAAAACTGAATTTACAATAAACCTTGATGCTTTCACTATATGGTATGCAAAAGATATTGGTGAGATTAAGAGAATAAAAGAATCGTCTTATGGAAATTATTTTAATTATGAATTAAGTGAGTATAATTTACCTTCTAAAAACTTTGTTATAAAAAAAGATTCTTTATCTTTAGATAAAATTCCAACTAATATTAAATATAAAGCTGAGTTAGCTAAAAAAGAATACCTAAAAATAAATCAATTACCTGAAGGTCTTTTTGATTCATCTTCATTTTTAGGTTTTGCAACAGCTTATGTTTCTCATGATAATATAAAAAATCTTTATGATATTTCTTATGTAAGTAAAAGTCTTGCGGGTAAAGATAATGTTAGATTGCAATTATCTTTGGATCATGAATCTAATATTAAAAATATGTCAACTTTAAATGAAAACAACGAAAAGTCAACATATAAGGGAACTATAGTTGATAAAATACCAACAACATTATTATAAAGGCAACTATTCATATTTAGAGAAATTTGGCTTGAGAAAAATAATTAAAGATAAGGCTATGTTTACAAAACTCTTATCTTTTTACTTTTTACTTTTTTCTTTTCACTAATTATATATATGAATATTTTTCTTCTTTTAAGAAAACTTGATGTAAGATCTTATCTTATAGTTGCTTTTTTGTTAACTTCTATTATTCCAATATTTGTATTAAGTTGGATAGAACATCAATACATAACAGAACAAATTATATTATCTATAAAAAAAGAGAATAATCTTTTACTTGATGATATAAGTGAGCGACTAAAAGATTATATTCAAAAAGAAAAAGAAATATTAGGTTTAACATATAATAATATAGTTGATTTAAAAGACAAAAATAAAATACAAGATGAGATCTACAAAATATCTTATATCTCAGAAGATATAAATTCAATACAATATTATCGATATGGGGATAATATTTTCACATCTAAAAATAAAAATATAAAAAAAACAACTGATTTATATAATGAAGAAATTATAGAAAAATTGGAACAAAAAAAAAATATTATTTTTGATACAATTATTGAAAATGAATTACTTAAAACTACAATACCTTTTCTTGATGAAGATAATAATGTTGAAGGATATATATCAATTTCATTTAATTTAAATAGGGTTTTTAATTATTTCAAAAAAGCACTAGATAAAAAAGATAAAATTTATGTTTATGATAAAAATAAAAATAAGTTAGTTTTCCCTTCAAAAAAAGATGTTAAAAATGAAAAAACTTTTAAATTATTACTTAGTGGAAATAGTAAATACGATGACTATGATTTTTTTATTGTAGGAACTTTTAATTGGGCAATAATATTAGAACATTCAGTTTCTTTATATGATCAAGAAAAACTTCAAAAAAATGCTGATAATACTTTTAATATATTAGTAACAAGTCTTTTAATTGCAACATCTATGGGATTATTAATTTCTTATTATCAATATAATTTTATCAAAAAATTTTTAGATTCTATTTCTGAAGTTTCTAAAGGGAACTATAAAGAAAAACTAGAAATAAATTTTTTTCTTATTCCAAAAGAATTTATTGATTTAATAGATGAATTTAATAAAATGGTTCAACAAGTACGAATAACAGATACTTTTAAATCTAATCTAATTGATACTGTTAGTCATGAATTTAGAACACCTTTAACAAGTATAAAAGGATTTTCATCTACGCTTCTTAGAAAAGATTCTAAATTTGACGAAGAAACAACTAGAAAATTTTTAAAAATAATTTCAACACAATCAGATAGATTATCAAGAATGATTGAAGATTTGCTTGTAGTTCCTAAACTAGAAGGTAATTTTTTAAAAATTAATATTACTGAAATAAATTTAGAAAATTCTATTTTAGAAGTAGCTGAGTTTTTTCAAGATATAGAAATTAAAATAGAAGTAGCTGAAAAATATTACATAAAAGCCGATTCTGATAGGTTTCAACAGATATTAATAAATTTATTTGAAAATGCAAAAAAATATTCAGATCCTAAAGGAAATCCTATAAAAATTTCTGCTGAAAAAAAAGAAAACTTTGCTTTTATAACTATTGCAAATTCTTCCAATAAAATTTCTGACGATAAAGTTAGAACTCTTTTTGATAAATTTATGAGATTAGATGATACGTTAACAAGAACAACAAGAGGTGCTGGTTTAGGTCTTTACATAACAAAGAGCTTGGTAGAACTTATGGGTGGAGAGATATTTATTGAATCTTACGAAACTGAATTTAGAATAATATTTAGTATACCTTTATCTGAAGATATGGATGATGATTTTTATTGAATATAATTTTAATATTACTAAAATTCTAATAAATATTGATTAATAATTAACAATAAAATTTTTTATAATCTATAATTTTTTAAGATACAGTGTTAATAATTAGTCATAAAAATATTAGTAAATTATATCATTTTATATATATTTTTTCTATTCATAAATTTTATTTATTCTGTTATAATATTAATAAGTTAAAGTACTTTAAAAATTTAATAAACATGAGTTGATTAAGAAAATCTTCTTAATTGTAAAAGTTTATGAGTTATTACCAAACTCTTAAGACAAGTATATTATCTATCTTTATAATTAGTTTTTATATTTGAATCAAATAAAAGAGATGAGTAATATTAAGCGCTAAAAGCAGTTCCAGAATAAATTTTAATATTTTGATATTAAAGAAATTTAATGTAAAAGTAATAAAATAGATGGAATAGAGGGCATAGCAGTAAGCCCATTTAAGATATTAAAAATATCTTAGTAAAGGGAATGATTTACTATTCATTTTCTAACTGTTCTCATACATTATAAATTTTGATAAACTTTTATTGTATCGTAATTTTCTTTATTGGAGTACTTTTATGAATTATAATCCTCAAGCTGTTGAATATGTTAATAAGGGAATAGATTTTCTTAAGCAAAACAAGGATGAAGAAGCAGAAGAGTGTTTTTTGAAGGCAATAGAAATTGACGAAAGAATGGCTCCTGCATATAATAATTATGGAATATTAAAACTTATACAAGGTTTTATGGATGGTGCATTAGAAGCTTTTAAAAAAGCATCAGAAAGAGATCCTAGAATGTTTAGTGCATACTCAAATGCAGCTTCTGTTCATCAAGCCAGAGGTGAAAATGATAAAGCTGAAGAGCAATACAAAAGAGCAATACAAATAAGTCCTCAAAATGTTGATAGTTATCATAACTTAGGTGTTTTGTATCTTGAGCAAAATAAATTAGAAGAAGCTAAAAAAGTTTTGGAAAAAGCCTGTCAATTAGATCCAAATCATACTCAATCATTTTATTTATTAAGTTCAGTATATTTTAAAATGGAAGATTACTATGCTGCTATTGCAAATTTACAGCATGTAATATCTAAAAAACCTAATGATGGAAATTCTAGATATGCTCTTTCAGAAATATATAGAAGACAAGGTAAATATAATTTAGCAATTGAGCAGCTTGAAAGCGTATTGTCTTTGGAGCCAGAAAATGAGAGATCTTTAGTTTGTTTAGGTTTAATCTATATAGAAATTGAAGAAGGAGATCTAGCTTTACCTATTTTTGAAAAAGCTTGTGAAATAAATCCTAAAAACCCAGAAACTTTAGAAATGCTTGCAATTCTTTATGAAATGGATGGAAAACCAGACAAAGCCTTAGATTTTTGCCAAAAAGCTTTAGAGCTAGATCCCGAAGATGTTTATATTAAAGATACTTATGAAAGATTAAAAAAATCACCTTATATTACAGGCGTTGTTGAGAATGAACAAAAAATTTAGAAAACTTAATATATTAAATATTTATTTTTTCACTGATAATTTTTTTATAAGTTAGTAGATTTTATACAATATTTTGTTGTAGAATTATATTAGTGAGTCGTTTTAAATCTTGGAGGAAAAAAATGGGATCTTATATACCACCAGTATTGCAGAGTTGGGCATTAGGCGGAATTCAAGCTGGTTTAGCAGCTGTTTATGAAAGCCGTGTTCATACAATATCTAAAATGACTGTAGCAAGAGCTCAATTTGCTGGAGATACGAATGTAACTGTTACAGATGGTTCTTACAATATAAGAGTGAGTGGTGGAGCACTTGATACACCCGCAGCAACTCCAAAATCATCAACCGCTTTTCTTGCAAATTCAACAAATACATTTAATGCAGGTTTAATTGCACCAAATAATGCTTGGGGAAAACCACTTATAATAAAAGTAAGAAGAGATGAAGGTAGTAGTGAAATTATTAAATATGCTGTTTTTAATGCTGATGGAACAATTCCAGGTTCTGATGGAACAGCAGCAGAAGATCTTGCTTTAGATCCTTGGCATGATAATCCTGCAGCTGTAGGTCCAAGATATAAAGTAAATGTTGCAACAGGTGAAATGTTTGTTTTTAATGCTGCAAAAATGATAGAACATAAAAATCCAGATGGTATAGTTAACTTTTTGATTGCAGGAGCAGCTCCACCTCCTGGTACAATTCATTCAATAGGAACAGCAGAATATTTTCAAGGAGCTCAAGGAACAACTCAAACTGTTTTAGCAGCAGGAGATAATGCAAGACTTCAAGGACAAGATAAAGTTGTAGGTATTGTAGATTTTGATGGTTTGCAAGGTGGTGCTTTATCAGCAGCACAAGCACAAGCAGCAGATCTTTCTGCTGTAATACAATCACTTACAAGTACTTTGAGAGCAACAAATACAACTAAAAATAGTATATTAAGCTTAATAAAATAATAATTTTTACAATAAAAAGGACTCTTTTGAGTCCTTTTTTGTTTTATAAGAGAATTTTATGTTTAACTATGAATTAAAAGTAGAAGAATGGATAAAAAAAGGTAATTTTGATGATGCTATAGAGTATTATGAAGAAAAAGCATCTTTTTTTCCTAATGATAATTCTATATATCCTAAAATTGCTAATTTATACTATAAAAAAGGTGATTGGATAAAAGCTATAGAATTCTATGATTTTTCTTTAGAAAATACTCCCAATAGTGCACATATATATAATAATATAGGACATATTTATTTAGATAAAGATTTATACCCTCAGGCTGAAGAAAATATAAAAAAAGCAGTTGAATTATCTCCTAATAACCCATATTTTATGGTTAACTTAGGTGTTACTTATGAAAAAATGAAAAAATTTAACTTAGCTACAGAATTATTTCAAAAAGCACTTGATTTACAACCTCATAATCCCAATTTTTTAAATAGCTTAGCTATAAATTTATCAAATAAAAAAGATTATGAAAAATCTCTAAAATATCAAAAACAAGCAGTTGAAATTGCACCTACAAATCCACAATTTAATTATAATCTTGGTGTTACATATTCTGTACTATGTATGTATGAAGAAGCAATTAAATCTTTTGAAAATGTAATTAAATTAATACCTAATCATGAAAATGCTCACTATAATTTAGGTGTAAATTTATTATTATTAGGTCGTTTTGAAAAAGGATGGTTTGAATATGAATGGAGATTTAGATTTTTTCCATATATTAGAGCTATATATGATTTATATTGGAGAGGACAATCTATAGAAAATAAAATAATTTATGTTCATGCAGAACAAGGTTTGGGTGATACATTTCAATTTTCACGATATATAAAACTTTTAAAGAAAAAAAAACCTAGAAAAATAGTTCTTTATGTTCAAGAAGACCTTAGGGAATTTATGAAAGATTTTAAAGGTATAGATGAAATTAGTTTTACACCACCTCTAAAAATATATAAAGATGGATTTCATGTTTGTTTATTAAGCTTACCTGCTCTTTTTAAAACAAATGAAAAAACTATCCCAAATGAAATACCTTATCTTTTTGCTGATAAAAATGAATCTGAGAAATGGAAAAAAAAATTATCAAATTTAAAAGGTTTAAAAGTAGGGATAGTTTGGGAACCAAGTATTGATAGTAAAACTTATGATGATAGAAAAGTACCTCTAGAAAATTTTACAACATTATTTAAGAACCCAAAATTATCTTTTGTATCACTTCAAAAAGAAATATCTGAAAAAGATAAGATTTTTTTAAAACAAAATAATGTTTTAGACATGTCTTCTCAACTAGAAAAATTTTCAACTACAGCAGGAATAATAAATAATTTAGATCTCATTATTGGAATAGATACATCTGTCATACACCTTGCAGGAGCAATGGGTAAAAAAGTTTATTTAATGTTACCTATAAAGCCTGACTGGAGATGGATGCTAAATAAGCCGACTTCTCCTTGGTATCCTAGTATGAAGCTTTTTAGGCAAAAAAATAGAAACAATTGGTCTAATGTAATAAAAGAAATAGAAAAAAATCTTATCTAATTTAAGCTAGAATCAGAAATACTTCCTATTCTTTCTAGTGGCCAATATCTGAAAACGGCTTTACCTACAACATATTTTTCTGGTAAAAACCCCCAAATATGACTGTCAGCACTATTATTTCTATTATCTCCTAAAACAAATAGGGATCCTTCAGGAACTATTTTTTCTTCCATATTATAAAAAGGTTTTTCTTTTATATATTTCTCTTCCAGAGGAGAGCCATTTATATAAACAATGCCATTTTCGACCATCACTTTTTCACCAGATAAAGCAACAACTCTTTTTATCCAAGCTTCATGGTTTGGAAAAGAAAGTTTTCTGGTTATTGTAGAAAAAATATCATTTCTGTCTTTTTCTAAAAAAGGAGGAAAGAAAACAATAATGTCGCTTCTTTTTATTCCTTTTGTATGTTCAGTTATTTTCTCTACAAATATTTTATCGTTAATTTTTAAGCTTGGAAGCATAGATTCACTTGGAATGAACCTATTTTCAGCAATTGCAGTTCTTGCCGTAAGAGATAGCAACACGGAGAAAACGATAAGTTTAAGATTATCTTTTATTATTTTCTTAGTTTCTTTCTTCATTTTAGTTATTCATCTTCAAAATCATCATCTGATATTTCAGCAAATTCTTCTTCAAAATCATCTTCTTCAGAATGTGAAATAGGTAATGAATCAGAATTTTCCTCTTCAGGTGTATTGATAGGTATGAGCCTTATAGTTCTAAATTGATCTACAAGCTCTATTATTGTTTGCTCACCCTCAATTTTTAAAGACATATATTCAAAACCATTAACATTCAAATATATTCTTTTATTGGTTATTATGTTTGCACTAGAATTATTTGATACAACACTTACAACATAAGCTTCACCAAAGTTTTTAATTTGATCTTCAACTATATGTTGATAAACAACACTAGAAAGATCTCTTAAAACCTTTTGTATATCTTTGGGATTATATAAAATACCTGTTTCTATGATACAAGGAATATTATTTTTTACTTCCTTTTCGTCCATATCAATATCCTCCTATTTTAAGAAGTTATGTAAACCTCTAACTAATATTATAACAGAAAAACTACTTTTAGTTAAAAAATAGCTTATTTGTTAAAAATTTAAAAGAATACTTTACTAAAATATTTATCTTATAAGAGCATTTGTATCATCTGTCATATTATTATTAACAGATATTATTTTAGATATTGCCGAAAACATTTTTTGAGCAAGTGATAATTCTGGTAAAGAATCTGATAATGAAACAGTTGATTCTTCTAATGCTGATTGAACTATATTAGAATTTTCAGGATTTAGAATATCATTAGCAACAGTTTGAGCAGGTACTGGAATAAATGTGAAAACATTAGAATTAAAGTAAGATGCTTGATTCCCTAATATTTTTATTCCTGACATTACACTTTTACTTATTTCAACATTGGCTATACTATGTATATCTATTGAACCTGCCGCAGCAGTAGCTGCTAAAGATGCTACACTGTCATTGATAGTTCCTATAGAATGATATGAATTTTCTATTTGTCCAATAGCTACAGATATTTTAGTTGTTGCGGTTGTTCCTGTTGTCATATTTGTATAATCAATATTTGCTGATCCATCTTTAACAGTTAAGGTTAATTTTATTCTATTGCCTGCTGCAAAAGGAGGAAGAGCAACTGAACTTGTAAGGTTAGGAGATAGCGGATTTACAGGGTTGTAAGTATAAATTGCAAGATTTCCAGTAGCTGGATCTATACCTGCAGAATAACCACTATCCATAATTGTATCTGTTGAATTTTTTTGACCAAAAGAATAACCAAAATTTATATTACCAGCAGCAGGAACAACAAACTCAGTTTCTGTAGCAAACAAAGTAAATTTGTGCGCAGATATTAGAGCATGTCTAGAATTATTTGCTAATCCTAAAGGGCCACCATTAAGCTGTACATTAACTGTTCCTGTTGTTTTATCATGAATAAAAGCATTTTCATATCTTTGAGTTGCAACTTTTGTCATAAGTCCTGGATTTATTCCATCCATTACTTCATTAAAAGTATTTTGAATTGGAACAGGAACATAATCTTCTAGATCAAAAACAGTAGATCCATATTTTGAATAATGTAGCTTTTCGGGATTTGGTAATTGAACAATCATTAATTTTCTATCACCATAAATATTAGCACTTCCATTATTGAAAGTAGTTCCATTTACTGTTCTTCCTTGTATAGATTTTGCTACACCAGCACCATTTACTATAAAAGCATTACTAATAGTATTTCTAATATAATCTTGTCCAGTACTCAAAACTTTAAGACCTTGAGATGTAACTAAATATCCTTCATTATTAAAATTGAACTGTCCATCTCTTGTAGCATATCTTTTTCCAGCGGCATCTTCTACTAAGAAAAAACCTTCTCCGCTTATTGCAAAATCTGTAATATTTCCAGTACCTGTAATAGCACCTTGTTCATACATTTTTATTGAAGTAGAAGTAAGAGACAAAGAA
>ERZ1292633.3048-Hain-H41-02um-R1-3048-length-16617-cov-4_pt2 | contig 15646 bp, 20 predicted proteins | sample MGYA00564406_ERZ1292633 | MGnify/ENA primary metagenome ERZ1292633 (study PRJEB36523, sample SAMEA6512639) | groundwater metagenome | collected 2019-01-08 | study: AquaDiva: Metagenomics assemblies of 32 groundwater samples | reverse complement strand
AATACCGCCAGAGATTGAAGTGGCGTTAGCTCAACTTTTTTAGAGCCATAAAAATTCTATTGTAACTGCGGCTATATCAGCTTCAGAAATAGCAGAACATTGGGACAAGAAAAGACTTATACCAATGCATGTTGGTTGTAGTATGCTAATTTTGGAAAACGGGTTTGATTTGTCCGAGCCAAAAATTGTAACCGGAGCAAACATAAAAAAATCAGCTAGAATGTTGGCTTACCCCGACAGGGTTTGCGCGGAAATGGCTGCCAAAAACAATGCGCTAACTCAAAGAAAATATTTTAGCGATGAGGATAAAAAATTGGAAGAAAAAGGTGTGGAAATACAGGAAGGGGATTTAAAAAAGTAAGGTTTTATTGCGGCAATCGTAACAACATCTCCAAGTAGAAATACCGGAGAGATTGACACGCAATCTCATGATGTAGTTTATCCTTGTAAACAGTGCCAACAAAACTATAAACTTTTATTGGATGAGAATAAAGTTAGCCGAAAAACAATAATTTATAGTGTTAGAGTAGGCAAGGGCAAAGTTGTAGCGCAGCAACAGTTTGAATTAGGAGAATTATTAGACAAGCTTGATGCTGAAAATAAGTTAAAAGAAGATAATTCTTTAAAAGAATTAAAAGGATTATTTGAACAGCAAATAAAGGTTTTTTTAGCGAAAATTTCTGAAATTGACCAAAATCTTAAAGAAGTGAGGACTGCGATTATAGAAAAACATGGAACGACGGCTAAGGTTTTAAAATATTTTGATGACTTAGACAAAGAGAGAGGAGATGAAGCGAATGCTATATTTGATATAATTGACTTTCGTTCAACTATGGGTAACGCAATCAAAGCAGTAACCGAAGAGGGGATTCCAAAAGCAAAAGCACTGTCTGTGTTATTGCCGCCTGGACAAATAAATAAACTTGGGTTGCAAACAAGCAATCGTTATTTATCGAATACAGAGTTAGACAGTATTTTAGATGGGTTATCTAGGCATCTACTGTATGCTTCTAGGCATTTAGAAAAATTTTCAGAAAAATTAGAATAAATTTGTAGCAAATTAATAACATATGTGGTAAATTTGATACAAAATTTAAATTACCAAAAATAGTTTTTTAACTTTTTTTCGTCATCTTGATCTAAGCTGCAAATTTCCATTACGGTCACGAAACGCCCAATATGGAAGTGGTTTGCCGTAAACTCTATTTGCTTCACCGGGTTATATGGATAAACCCACAAGGTTCTTTGCAAAGGATAGAACCCCATTTGTTTAATTTTTTTTCTGAAGTAGTCGGCATACAAGCGAAATTCTTTAGTAGGGATATCTGCTGCTACCAGCCACCATCTGCCGTTCCATTTTTTTTGTTTGGGGATACTTAAGGTTTGGAAGTTGATTTTGTCCAGGTTTTTTTTGCCCTTTTCCGTGAGCTGTATTTCAAGTTCGTTTTTCTCCGCGTTAATTTTTATTTGGCCGGTTTTTTTGAGGTAATAGAAAATTTGAACAATCTTTTTTTGTTTTTCTTTGTGGTTCCACCGCTGTTTATTTTTTGTAAATTTACCGAATTTATTAAACACAGTTAAAAGATTGGGGGCAACTATCGCAACTGTAGCCACTCCTAATGCACCTATTAGAGCCAAAGCAATTTGTCCGGCTGACTTCAGCTTTTCAATACCTTTGTCCGTTAGATCTATTTTTACCAGTCGTCGGTCTGGTGTGGCATTTTTGACATGCCCGGCAATTTTTTCGTATTTCATATGATTAGTTTAACAGTAAAATACATTTGTAGCAAATTAATAACATATGTGGTAAATTTGCTACAAATTTATTTCCAAATAATTATAATATTTTTTATATTTAAATCAACCTTTTCTGTTTCGTGGTCCCAGTTGCCGTTGGCGTTGTATAGCGTATCAAAGTCATAAGCGTAATTTAGGCCGTTGCGCGTGCCTGGGTCGTTGGTAATAATGGAAGTTGGGGTATAGCCGCGAATTACCAGCATATGATATTTTGGGCCCGGTTGTTTGTAGTTGGGGTTTCCGAGGAGCTGTCCGTTGGCTGGCAGTAAAACCAAATGGTTTTGCGCCAGTTCTTTTTTTATATTGTCTTCGGTTACGTCGGTTATTATTTTGGCTTGCAGACCATAATTAGCAATAATCATTTTTACTACTTCTTCGGAAGTAATATCCAAATTGTAGCCAAAAGTTTGCATTTCCCAAGTTGTGAGTTTAGTGATTTCTTGCTCCACAAAATCAGCGGGAAGTTTTACTAACCTCTCCTGCCCTGCGGGCATCTTCCACTCGTCACTCGACCCTGAGCTCGTGGCCGAAGAGCCAGGGGAGGATGGAGACGCAGTCCCAAAATAAACCGCGGCCATTATGGCGCTGGCTTCTTCGCAGGCTTCATTATGTAACTTGTCCCAATTGCCGGTTGGGGCTTGAGGAGTGAAGGGAACTGGGAGCAGGAGGTTAGCTTTTGGCTCAGAGCTTGTAGGTGTAGTAGAGGATGATGATCTATCGGTTTTTACAACAGGAGCAGGGGTGTGGGTTATTTTTGGAGCATTTACAATAATAACCTTATATCTCGAGTCAATAAAAAACAAGGCGCTGATTGTTACAATCACCGCAAATAATAGAGTTATTAAATTTGTTTTATTGTTCGTCATAAATCTTATATCTTACATCATAAATTATAAGATTTCTTCCTTCGTTACCAACTTAAACTGGCCCGAGGCGAGTTCCTTGGGCAGGAGAAGTTTATTTACGCGGAGGCGTTTTAAATTGGTAACGGTTAATCCCACGGTGGTAAACATTCGGCGGACTTGGCGTTTTTTGCCTTCATGAATAATAATCCGGACTTTGCCGTCGCGCTGTTTTACCTGAGCCGGGTAGGTGGTGCCGGTGGAAATTTCTACGCCGGTGCGCAAATGCTCCAACTGGCTTTCGGTTGGCGGTTCCTGAGTGGAAACTTCGTATTCTTTTTCGTGTTCGTATTTCGGGTGGGAGAGCTCCTGGGTTAAATCGCCGTCATTGGTTAATACCAGCAGCCCCTCGGTGTCGGCATCGAGCCGGCCCACATTCCAAACTTTGCTTCTTAAGTCTTCCGGTAATAGTTCAAAGATCGTTTTGCGGTGTTGAGGGTCGCTTTTGCTTACCACATAGCCTTTGGGTTTGTTGAGCATAATGTATACTAATTCTTCGCACTTATTAATCAGTTTGCCGTAAACTTTAACTTCATCAACCTGCGGGTCAACTTTGTCGCCAAGTTTGGCTTTGCGGCCATTAATAAGAACCTGACCGGACTTAATGAATTCCTCGGCTTTGCGGCGGCTGGCTGTGCCTGACTGGCTAATGAATTTTTGCACGCGTTCTTGCATGGGAAGATGTAAGATTTAGGATATAAGATGTTGCCATACAAATCATATTATACAGAATATGGTATAATTAAGCTACCCTTAACAAAGGAGAGTAATATGAATCCCGTTAGAAGTAAAATCGATAAAAAATTGCTTTGAACGGGAATTAATTAAGAAAAATAATATTTATGGAGATTTCTAACGGGGTGAATAAAAAAAACATTCCCTTAATTATAGCGCTTTGCATTCCGGTGTTAATGATTCTGGTTTTAGCTGCGGTAATTTATTTGCCGGGCTTGGGCAAAAAACCGGCGCATAATTTTATTTATATGACCGGCGATAATTATTATAATTACGGGCAATCGAAATATTTGGTTTCCGACGGTTATATTAGAGAAAATCCTTCAGCGACTATAACCCCAGCGCTTTATTATAAACCGGTTGCATCGGACTCACGTTTATTTTTGTATAATGTGACCACCAATATAGCCACGGAGTTGAATATTCAGCAAGCTTCACAATATCGCCTTGACCCGAGCCAAGCGTCGGCGGACGGTTATAAGGTGGAGCGGGGAAATTCCAATGGGGATTTTCTTTTTGGCTCCGGCGGCGGAGATTATAACAGCTGGTTTATTAAAGGCCACAACCGCAGTACAAAATTAAATCTAAAATTAAATAGTACGGATTATTATAATATGCAGTTTTTAGGCTGGGTAGAATAGATAATTGTCCATAATTAAGTAAAATTGACCAGAATTGACCATAATTGAAAAAGGCAATTATGAACCCGAATGATTTACAAAATAGAACAAAGGAGTTTGCTTTAAGGGTTATGAAGCTGTCGTCTTTTTTGGAAAAGGATTCTTTAGGTAGGCTCATTGGAAGGCAAATCTTTCGCTCAGGAACATCAGTGGCTGCAAATTATCGCGCGGCATGCAAGTCAAAATCAGTAAAAGACTTTATTTCAAAATTAGGAATAGTAGTAGAAGAAGCGGATGAAACCAGTTTTTGGCTGGAACTATTAAAAGATTCAGAAACAATCCAAGGAGATAAAATTGATGCATTGTTACAGGAAGCTAAGGAGATAACAGCAATAATGGTAGCTTCCAGAAGTTCTGCAATTAAGAATCAACGTGCAAAATAATTTTGAACAATTATGGACAATTATAATTAATTTTGAACAATCATTTATGGATAAACAACAAGTGCTGGCGGAGTTAAGACAGCTCGCGCTTTCCGGAGAGATTAGCCGGGAGGAAGTATTGGCTGTCATGCCAGTGGGTAGTTCCGGGCAGTCAGAAGTGTTAAAACAGCATTTTACCTTGTCGGAAATTATGTACTATATTGGGGGCGGAATTGTATTTTTGGGAATTTGCGTATTGGCTTACCAAAACTGGGATAACTTTTCTTCCTTCTTGAGGATTTTTGTTACCTTGGGCAGTTTTGTGGCCGCTTATGTGGTTGGGTCTTTGCTGTACCGTTATGAAAATTTAAAAAAAATCTCTCAGGCATTCTTTTTAATTGCCGGATGTTTGGCCCCATTGGCTTTGAATGTTGCCTTTAAGGAATGGGGGATGGACATTTCGGCCGACAGTTTGCAAGTATTAATTTATTTAATTTTAACCAGCGTATTTTTAGGCTCTTTGTGGTTTTTCCGGCAAACGATTCTGTTATTTTTCGGTATTGTCTTTGCCACCGCGCTGTTTCACTTTTTAGTCAATTTGGTGGTGGGGCAAAATTTGTTATACGAGAATTCCGAAAAGATTTGGCAGTACACCTTTTTGGTGGAAGGCTTGGCCTGGATGCTGGTGGGTTACTATTTAAAAACTACCTCATTTAAAGCCGTAACAGGGGTGCTTTATGGGTTTGGTGTTTTAGCCTTTTTAGGTTCAAGCTTAGCCCTAGGCGGCTGGTCGCCAAACCAAAATGCTTTTTGGGAATTAATTTATCCGCTATTGGTTTTTGGGGTAATTTTCTTAAGCGTTTACGTTAAGAGCAAAGCGTTCTTGGTGTTTGGCTCTTTGTTTTTAATCGGCTACATTTTAAAACTAACCGGGGAATACTTTGAATCCGGACTTGGCTGGCCGCTAGCCTTGGTGCTGGCGGGGCTGGCAATAATGGGAGTAGGGTACTGGGCGGTAAAGTTAAACAAACAGTATTTTGCTGAAAAAGTTTAGGTTTTTTATAGATGACAAACGCCCCGCCCTTTGTTCCAAAGGGCGGGGCGTTTTATCTTTACGCAGTACTTGTACTTCGTAGCTTTAGCGGAGAAAGTGGCGTGCCATGTACCTGACCCGCATCCGTCGGGGAATGGTTCATGGTCCCCTCGGCTGGAATCGGACCAACATCAATGCCTTAGAAGAGCACTGCTCTATCCATTGAGCTACAAGGGGAATAAACAAATCTAACGGGGCAAGTTGAGCTACGAGACCCTGGTGATCGCGGCAGGGGTCGAACCTGCGACCTTCAGCTCCGCAAGCTGACGCTCTATCCAACTGAGCTACGCGACCATAAATTTAACTTGATAAACTATATCATAAATGGCTATATTTTTCAAACGGCGGCGGCGGTGATTAACAAGTGGAAAAGTGGTGAATAAACGGTTTATAACGGGATGCTTATTGCCGAACGTCGCGTATTAATTTTGCTTTAATTGATTGAGAAAATTTATTTTTCATCGTCGATGAGGCAAATAATAAGAATTATTATTGACATAAATAAAAAAAAGAGCTAAACCTTATATATAGGAGGAGAAAGGCAGTTTAGTATGAAAAAATAATTAAATTGGCAGAAAAAAATAAAAATGATTTGAGGGAGGTGATTTATGTGCAAAACTTTTATATGTATATGTGCGACGTCTGCGGCTTTAGCAGGCAAAATGAAGGGGCTTGTCCGCATTGCGAATTACCGCTGACGGAATATAGCAAAGAAGAACAGTCCGAATATCAGGTAAATATGGAAGACGCTATGCGCGCCATGAGTGAGTATAAGTGGTATGTGTGAGGGAAAATTAAGAATTAAGAATCAGAAATTAAGATGCGAATCAACAGAAAAAAATAAATCTCATTCCAGAATATGGAGTGAGATTTATTTTTTATTATGGAATTTTTTATGAATATCGCGCAGGCCTTGGTTGGTAATGTGGGTGTAGATTTGTGTGGTGGTAATAGAAGCGTGGCCAAGCAGGGTTTGCACACTGCGGATGTCCGCCCCGTTTTGTAACAGATCCGTGGCAAAACTGTGGCGCAATGTGTGTGGGGTAACTTTTTTAATGATTCCGGCAATCCGGCAATATTTTTTTATAATTCTTTGAATTTGCCTGACCGTAAGTCCGCTGAGCTTGGTATTTTTATCATTCTTGTTACTTTTGTATCCTTGGCTGGCAATTTCTTTTTCAATCTTTTTTTGTTCCGTTGCTATTTTTTTTGCTTTATCGCCAGTTTTCTCAGGGGCATGGGAGCCTTGGCCAATTTCCGAGTGGCCGACAAACAGGGCTTTGCTGTTGTCTTTTCTCCGGCTTAAGTATTTTTTTATGTTTTCCGCCGCTTCGTCCGACAAAAATACCAGGCGCAATTTACCGCCCTTGCCCCGAACCGTAAATTCCCTACGGTCTAGGTTAATGCTTTCTATCCTTAAAGAGGCCAGTTCGGAAACACGCAGTCCGGTAGAAAAAAGAGTTTGTAAAATAGCCGCGTCACGCAAGCGCAAGAGCTCGTCTTTTTCTCCGGCAATTGCCGCAAACAACCGTTCCAGCTCGTCTTTTTCTAAAAACTCTACTTGTCTTTGAGGGCTTTTTGGGAGCTCTATTTTTTCGGCCGACAAAGTTTTAACGTCTTGTTTAGCTAAATATTTCAAAAAGGCTCGTAAGGCAATTAGGTGGTAGTTTTGGGTAATTAGTTTTAAGGAATTACCTTTCTCGTCGGTTAACCGGTTTAAGTAAAGCCGGTATTTTTTTATGGTCTCTAAATCAATATCTTTTGGGTCTTTAATGCCCAAAGGCAAAACAAAGTTTAAAAACTTATGCAGGTAACGATAATAAGCCGAAATGGTATTCCGGCTTTGGTTTTTGCCAATCTCGCAGTATTCCAAAAACTCCGATATATAACGGTAAAGAGGGGAATCAAGTTTGTTTTTGATGTCAGACATTTTGGCTGTTGATAAAGTTATTATGCATTATGCGACATACGTGGTTGTCCACAGTGTCCCCAGCACATATCGCGACCAGGGTATTTTTAAGCCTCTGTATAATGCATTATGCGACATATACAGTATACCACATTTTAAGCTAGAATTACAGAAATGAATATTTTAGTAGTTTCCCCAAAAAAATCATATGTCGCGGAAAGGCTTAAACAGGAAGCTGATCTGGCCGGTTTTGGCCTGGAAGTTTTTTCTGTAAAGGACTTGGTAAAAATTGATTTTAAACCGGATTTGGACAACTACAATGTTCTATATATTCGCAACCCATACCTAAATGGGGGGTCGGATTTTTTGCCGCAAATAGTTGAGCTGGCAAAGAAATTTAAGGCCCAGGGAAAAAAAGTTGTAGATACGGTTATTTCGGAGGGTGTTTTGGGCGAGGGGAAATTGGTGGATTATCAAAAATTACTTAAGGCTAGCTTGTCGATTCCATCAACCACTTGCTTAAATCACGGCCGTGATTTAAGCAAGTTAAAATATCCGCTGGTTTTAAAATGGATTTATGGCTTTAAGGCCGAAAATGTTTTTTTTGTTAAAAATGAGAAAGAATTGGCCAAGTTACTCCCCAAACATCCACAAGCGGAGTGGTTAGTGCAGGAATTTATTCCGGCAGAATATGAGTATAAGGTCATGGTAGTGGGTTATCGGGTAGTGCCAATAGTTTTGCGGTTTGAAATTGGAACGGACGGGTTTGGCATAAAATACCGTACCGGCCAAGGGGTAAATATAAAAGATTGTCCTGAGGTGGTAAATTTGGCACAGCAATCCGCTAAGGCGCTTAAACGGGAATTGGCTAAGGTGGATATTTTATCTAGTCAGGGAAGGTATTTTATTTTGGAAGTTAACCGCTTTCCCGGGATAAAGCCTTTTGAGAGTTTAACCAAGTATAATTTGGCGGCTGACTTCATTAGGTATTTGGCTAAAACTTAGTATTTACAAAATACCGGCTTTAAGGTATAATAAAAATAATTAATTTTAATCCACGGAATAGTTTTAAAAGCCGTATAAGTTATCGGCTACTGTTATCGTGTTGAAGGACTCAAACCTATGCTAAGTGCCAAAGAAAAGAACGCAATAATTAGAAAATATCAGGTGCACAAGGACGACACCGGAAGCCCGGAAGTTCAGGTCGCGATTTTGACTAAGGAAATTGAACAGGTTTCTGAACATTTAAAAGTTCACCCCAAAGACAATCACTCCCGCCGCGGACTGCTGAAGATGGTAGGCAATCGTAGAAGACTGTTGAGATTTTTGAAAAATGAAGACCAAAAGCGTTTTGAAAAATTGGCCGACAAGTTAAAACTCAAAATCGCGGACAAGGTTGAATAATATTTATTTAAACAAGTATGCCCAGTAATACAACTTTCAATACGTTCTTTTATGTTTACGTACTGGAAAGTAGTAAAGACGGCAACAGATATATTGGGTATACCAGTAGCTTAAAAAGGAGAATAAAAGAACATCAAGCAGGTTATAATTTTTCCACAGAATTTAGAAGACCATTTAAACTTATATACTTTGAAGGCGGTTTGGATGAAGAAGACGCCAAACGCCGTGAACATTACCTAAAAACAACGCAAGGTCGCAGATTTTTAGGCCTAAGATTAATTAACTACAAGCGCTCAAACAAGGCGTTTGGGATTGAAAGTTGATATACTGGGTATGGAAATGGGATCTTTTGATTTTACCGAGTTCGATGAGTTGTGGCTACAATTAGGCAAAGAAATTTGCCAAGCGATTTACGTTTCACCACGTAGCCAGGAAATAAAAAATGCATTGCAAAAAAATGGCTTTTTAACACTGGAAGAGAAAAGCGATTTTATTAATATTTGCGATCAGGTCAAATACGAAATAATTTACAAAAAGTTTGGACAGGAAGAAACGGATAGTTACAAGAAGTTCAGCCAAGCTTGGGAAGAATGGTTTCAAAAAAAAGGCGTAGAAAGCCAGAAAGACAGGGGACAGCGCAGCAGCGTTGACCACATTTTATTCGGCAGTACGCCGGACCCTGCGCCGTTCTTATTGCATTTTGAAGAAGAGATGTTGGGCAGTATGAAATAATAGTTGTAAATGAAAAAACGACAAATAAGGCAAACAGCCTCATTTGCCGTTTTTTTTAATTACCAGGGAACCTTGGACGGAGGCCAGATAGAAAGCAAGCGGGTATTAGCACGAAGCCGGAGTCCGAGGATGAATGGAACATTATCTTTCCAAAACCATCCCCGTTTTGAAAAGCGTATACACCCGCCCAATAAAATTATCATCGATGATTAAATAACCATCGGCGGGTGCCGGGAAAGGAAACCCCGGACGGAGTACAACCGGAGTCCGGGGAGGAGGCCATTTTTCTTGTTTAATTGCCCAAATACGCCTTTTAGGTTAAAATTTGTTTATGCGTATAGTTATTAAAGTCGGCACAAACGTACTGACCGACAATTCTCAACATATTCAAATTTCTAAAATTATTAAATTAATTTCGGAAATTTTTACTTTGCGTGAATTTGGACACGAAGTAATATTAGTCAGCTCAGGCGCCATTGGTTTTGGCAAAAGTTTGCTGCCAAATTTAGACACCCCGCGCAAAAAATCGGTCTGGGCGGCAATTGGACAGCCTTTGCTTATGCAGGCCTATATAAATGCCGGACGGGACTTTAATTTACCGGTCGCTCAATGTCTCTTGCTGCGGGATGATTTTACAAACAGGGAACGCTACGGGAATTTTGTCCAGAGTCTTGAGGCAATGTTGTTTGGTAAAATTTTGCCTATAATAAATGAGAATGATGTTATGGCAACTCAAGATTTAACCGTTGGCGACAACGATGTTTTAGCGGCAATGGTATCGGTCGCGATTAACGCGGAAAAACTAATTTTGCTTACCAACCAGGCCGGCTTGTTTACCGATAATCCGGACACCAATTCAAACGCCACTTTAGTAAGCGAGGTAAAAAATGTAGACGCCGAACTGGAAAAGTTATGCAGCGCGGAATGCTCCGCGTTAGGAAGAGGTGGGATGCTGTCTAAAGTGCGCGCGGCTAAGCACGCCGTTCATGCCGGCATTGAGACCTTTATAGCCGATGGAAGCAAAGACAAAATTTTGTTGGAAATTATTAACGGAAAGCAACACGGAACCAAATTTGTTCCCCTGGTTTTTCAAGGGATGTCTGCCCAAAAAAGATGGCTTATGTCCGCTAAGGGTTTTGGAGAATTAATTATAGACGATGGAGCGGTAAAGGCTTTGCAATCAAAGAAAAGCCTGCTGGCTCCGGGAATAATTGGGAGTAATGGCCAGTTTGAGAAAAAAGAGATTGTTCAGATTGTATCTAAAGCAGGGCTGGGGATTGCTTATGGCAGAAGCAATTATTCCAGCAAAGAAATTCAGGACTTTTTGGCTTTAAGAAAGATTAATAAAAAAATAAGTTTGCCTAAAGAAGTTGTTCATTATGATTATATGATTATATTAAAAATATGAAAAAGAAAATTTTAATTATCGGTTTTGGTGTTATGGGCCAAGCAATCGCAGACCGTATAAGTAAAGACAAAAAAAATTTTGCTGTTTCGGTAACCGACACCAAAATTAACCAAAATAGCCAAATTGCCTTAAAAATGGGGCTTTTGTGGGAAAGTGCGCTAACGGATAATATTCAAAATTACGACGTTATTTTTGTAGCTGTTAAGCCACAGGACATGCCCGGTTTGGCTTTAAGCGTTAAATCATATTTGAATGAAAATACTTTATTAATATCAATTGCCGCCGGTTTGCCGTTAAAAAAATTAATGGTTTTTTTTGGGCATAAAAAAATTGTGCGTCTAATGCCGAATTTAGGCCTTTGTGTCGGACAAGGCATAGCTGCGTGGAAGTCCTCTGGGTTTTTAAACGAATCTGAAAAGAAAATGTTAAGAAAAATTTTATTAACTTTTACCGAAAGCTTCGAAGTTAATAAAGAAAGTGAAATCGACGCGGTAACGGCAATTTCCGGCAGCGGCCCGGCTTACTTTTTTTATTTGGCGCAGAGTCTGGAAAAAACGGCAAAAAATTTAGGTTTTAAACCGCACCAGGCGAGGCTGCTGGTGGAAAAAACTTTTTTGGCGGCCGGGCTTTTGCAGCAAAACTTTCCTTATAAGGCGCTGATAGCCAAAATTTCATCCAAAAAAGGAACTACTGAAGCGGCGTTAAAAATTTTAGACAAGCGCGGTACGGGGAAAATAATTAGACAGGCAGTTTTAGCTGCTTATAAGCGGGCTGGAGAATTAAGTAATGGATAATTTTTTTGAGAAATTAAAAAAAGTGAAATTCGCCGGCCATAGCCTGGCGCTTTTAAGCGCGGCGCAAAGAAGGGGGTTACTTTTGGAAATAGCAATCCAATTGCGTTTAGCGGAAAAAGAAATTTTAAAAGCTAATTATATAGACGTGTCAAGTTTTTCGGGCGCGGAAACTTTTACTGAAAGACTGCAGTTAGATTCAAGAAAATTTTCAGGTTTGGTTAATTCGGTAAAAGAAGTAGCATCGCAACCTGATGTAATTGGAAAAATTTTAGAGCAGAAACGCCTGCGCAACGGTCTAATACTTAAAAAAATATCCGTGCCGCTTGGAGTGGTGGGGGTTATTTATGAATCACGCCCCAATGTAACCGTGGATTTGGCTGCGCTGGCTATAAAATCCGGTAATGCCATAGTTCTTAAAGGGGGGAAAGAAAGCTATAAAACCAATTTGGAATTGGTAAAAGCTATAAGTAAGGCTTTAAAAAAATTTGACCTGTTGAAAGATGCTGTATTTTTAATCGACCCGGAGAGTAAGTGGCGGAAGTCTATGCTCAACGCGCACGGTCTCATAGATGTGCTGGTTCCCAGAGGCGGCGCGAAGCTAATAGAATTTGTGAGAAAGAACGCGCGCATACCAATTATTGAAACCGGAGCCGGGGTTTGCCATACTTTTGTCGATGAGAGCTGTAGTTTAAAGAAAGCTGTTAATATAGTTATAAACGCAAAAGTTCAAAGGCCCGGTGTTTGTAATGCCTTAGATACCCTTGTTGTGCATAAAAAAATTATGAAAAAATTTATAAACCAACTGGCGCCTGTTTTGGCAGGCTTTGGCGTAGAGGTATTCGCGGACCCTCCGGCTTATACCGCGCTTGCTAACATTTATCCCGCGAAACTTTTAAAAAAAGCCTCCGTTCAAAGTTTTGGCCGGGAATTTTTAGCTTTGAAGATGTCTATTAAAACTGTGGGATCGTTCGTACAAGGACTGGATTTTATAAAAGAACACACTTCCGGACATTCAGAAGCAATACTTACGGAAAATAAAAAAAACGCTGAAATATTTTTAGCAGAGGTTGATGCCGCCGCGGTTTATTGTAACGCTTCAATTCGTTTTACAGACGGCGGTGAATTTGGTATGGGAGCGGAAGTGGGGATTTCTACCCAAAAGCTCCATGCCCGAGGGCCAATGGGCGCAATGGCTTTAACCAGCTATAAATGGGTAATTCATGGCACAGGCCAAGTTCGTTCATAAAAAACGATTTATAAGACAACCTACTTATATTTTTTTGCAACCGTTTGATACGCTTCCCTAAATGGGATGTCTTTTGCCACTAATTTATATACTTCCTCAGTCGCATACAACTCCTGAGTCAGTGCCGTCTTGCAATTTTCAGCGTTTACCCGCAAATTTTTAAAGACTTCGCTCAGAACCTGTAAACTTTCCAAAACAATCTCAAAACTTTTAAAGACCGGTTCCTTAAGAAGCTGAAAATCGCGATTATAGCCGGACGGTAAATTGCCCACAATATTTCTAATTTGCATCTCCTGAGAAATAACCACAGAATATTTTGCCCGCAAAATTTCAAGCACGTCCGGATTCTTTTTTTGCGGCATAATTGAACTGCCGGTACAAAATTCCTTTGGCAACTCAAAGTAGCCAAATTCAGGTATGCTGAAAAAAATTAGATCCGTGGAAATTTTATTAGCGTCAAACATTATTTGCGTTAGCGCATGTAAAATAGCGGATTCAAATTTACCTCGACTATTTTGGGTATAAATCGGATTTTGTTGAACCTTTTTAAAACCTAATAATTTGGCTGTAAAAATCCTGTCAATTTTCAAGGGCAAGCCATAGCCGGCCGCTGTTCCTAACGGTGATTGGTCTATTAAATCAACTGCGTAAGCTAAAGACTTTAAGTTATCGTACATGGAATCAATAAAAGCTTCCGACCACATTTTCACTGAAGACGGCATAGCTTTTCTGGTATGTGTATAACCCGGAAGTTCTATCCCGCCATAAATTTTTGAGAACGTTTGTAAGTCAAAAATTAAATCTTTTGCCAACCCCTGACAAACATTCAAATTGTCTTTATAGTAGAGCCTTAATGCCGTCAATACCTGATCGTTCCGAGACCTTGCGGTATGGATTTTCTTGCCTAAAACGCCTAACTTTTTTGTCAGATAGTTTTCTATGGCCGTATGGCAGTCTTCCTGCCCGGGCAAAATTTTAAATTTACCTTTGGCATCCAAATTTATAATTTCTTTCAACGCTCTTTCCAATTTTTTAGCTTCAGATGTTGTTAGTATGCCAATCTTGGCTAACATATGCGCATGGGCTATAGAAGCCAGGCAGTCATACATCACCAGTCGCTGGTCTAGAATATAATCGTTGCCAACTGTAAACTTTTCCACCAGTTTATTTAATTTATACTGTTTTTGCCATAATTTCATGTTAGTTATTTGAATTTAATTTTTAATAAAATTTATTTAACTTTCGCTTTATTTTTTAAAAGTCGCGCGGTTTGGTTAGCCAATTGCATCTGCAAAGAGTAAATTTCAATAAATCCGGGACTGGCGTTAACATTAAACGGATGCCCGGCACGGGTGGAAAAAGAACTGTGTCCCAAACCGTAAAGTGAATCTACTGCAACCACTGTAGCCTGCCCTTTAAACAGCTTAATTGTAACCTTACCGGTAACTTTTTCATTCACACTGTCATTAAAAGCATTTATGGCATCCATGGCCGGATCATACCAAAGGGCTCCATAGCACAAATAGCCCCACTTAATATCCAAAGTTTCTTTAAGCTCATTAAGAGTCCTTGTGCAAACATAATGTTCCAATTCCTTGTGGGCAGAAATAATAACATGGGCAGCCGGCAACTCGTAGACACCCCGATCTTTGAGGCCTACCAGTCTGTCTTCCAATAAATGGACTACCCCCACCCCGTGGCGCCCGGCAATTTTATTCAGACTGATTATTAATTCGCCAAGGGAATATTTTTTACCGTTTATGGATGTCGGCAAACCTTTTTCAAAATCTAAGGTGATAAATTCTTCTTTATCAGGAGCATTTTTTGCCAAAGTATAAGTGGTTAAAAAATTCTCCACCAAGGGAATGTTTTTTGGGTCTTCCACCTCTCCGCCTTCCCACGTCATTCCCCACATATTATCATCCACACTATAGGGGAAATCCAGCCTAACCGGAACAGGAATATGATATTTTTCGGCGTACTTTATCTCTTCATCGCGATCCATATTCCATTCTCGGACAGGCGCAATAATCTTGAGCTTGGGATTCAAAGACAAAATATATCCTTCTATGCGCACTTGGTCATTGCCTTTGCCGGTGGAACCATGAGCAATGCAGTCAGCTTTTTCGGCTTCCGCGATCTCCACGGCTTTTTTAGCCAAAATTGCCCTGCCAATGGGGGTTGAAAGATGATAATTACCCTGATAACAGGCATTAGCTTTTATACCTTTTGCGATAAATTCTTCGGCAAACTCTTTTTTTACATCCAAAGTAATGGCCTTAACAGCGCCAAATTTTAATGCTTTCTGTTTAATGGCTTCAAGGTCATCATTTTGCTGTCCGAGGTCTAGGGTTAAAGCTATAATTTTGGCTTTATACTTGTCGGCAATCCATTTAAGCATAACCGAAGTATCCAGGCCGCCGGAATACAGAAGCAAAACTTTTTTTATTTCTCCCTTTTTGGCTTCGTATGAAGCCACTTTGACATAAGAGGTATTTTTATTCATTGTTTTCTCCTTTTGTTAAGATTAATGTTGATGTTATTAACTAGTCGGGAAAATATAATTAAAAGATGTTGGGGCGCC
>ERZ1292633.3363-Hain-H41-02um-R1-3363-length-15647-cov-5_pt1 | contig 15647 bp, 16 predicted proteins | sample MGYA00564406_ERZ1292633 | MGnify/ENA primary metagenome ERZ1292633 (study PRJEB36523, sample SAMEA6512639) | groundwater metagenome | collected 2019-01-08 | study: AquaDiva: Metagenomics assemblies of 32 groundwater samples | reverse complement strand
TCCAGAAACAACCCCCGGAGGCAATGCCTTGAAATTTTACTGCTCCATCCGCATTGAAATCCGCCGGGCCGCGCAAATCAAGCAAGGCGACACTATCATTGGCAACCGCGTCAAAGTCAAAGTCGTCAAAAACAAAGTCGCCCCGCCGTTCCGGACTTGCGAATTCGACATTATGTACAACGAAGGGATTTCCACCTCTGGTGATTTGCTCGACGTCGGCACCCAGCTTGGAGTCATCCAAAAGAGCGGCAATACTTACACCTACGCCGGGGAACGGATCGGCCTGGGGCGCGAAAATTCACGCCAGGCGCTGAGGGCTAACCCCAAACTTATGGCTACGATTCGCAAAGAAACGGTCAAAAAAGTTGAGGCGGGCGTTCCGGAACAGGGTCCAGCCCTCCAGCCGACCACGGGTGACAGCGAATAAGTCGGCAAACGGCTAATCTTAGCCCTTTTATCAACCCAAACCGCTCAATGGATCCGTGGCTATAGGCCGAACAGCTAGGATGAAAACGGCAATAACCATTAGGAAAAAACCCCTTCATTGGCCCATGGTCAAGTGAAAGGGTTTTTTGGTAAAAATAGATCAAAAATAAAGCAATCTTAGCCATTTTTTAACAATTTAGCTTGACGCAGGACGCGAGTCAAGCGTTCGTCAATCTTGCTCGCCGCGGCCCCGATTGCCGCCGACTTGGTGAGAATAACCACGTCAAAACCAGGGACCAATATCGGCTCTTTTTTCGATAAAATAGCGCGAATTTGGCGTTTAAGCCGATTTCGCGCCACGGCCGTCTTGGCCACTTTGGTGCCAACAACGATGGCAAATCGAGAGCTCGGTAGTCGATTGGCCAGGAATTTAATCCCCGTGAGGTCGTCGTAAACATTCCTACCCTTGGCAAAGACCCGCTTAATGTCCCGGTCTTTTTGCAGCCGCATTATTTTTTCTTAAGTTTGACCACCAGGCGCTTGCGGCCTTTGGCTTTGCGACGTTTAAGCACGGCGCGGCCGGACGCGGTTTTCATCCGGGCGCGAAATCCGTGCACTTTAACGACTCGACGCTTCTTTGGTTGGTATGTCCGTTTGGGCATATTTGTAACTCATGATTGATTGAGGGATTATACCCCAACCATCCACACTAAATCAACAGCCTTAGCCACCGCGAGGGCACTTTTACCCCCTTGCACCCCTGTGGATAAATGAGATACCATGCATCCACTATGAATACGAACGAACTCTGGCAAGCCGTCCTCGGAGAAATGGAACTAAAACTCTCCAAAGCCAACTTCACCACCTGGTTTCGTAGCACTTTTATCGCCTCTTTTGAAAATGGCGAGCTCGCCGTGGCTGTTCCCAACGCCTTTACCAAAACCTGGCTAGAAAAAAAGTACCACAAGGAAATTTTTCTTTCCTTGCAGAGCATCACCGGCGGCGTATTAAAATCCATCCTCTACCGAGTAGAGACTCGCGCGCCCGAGGCCCAACATGTGCGCTTGGCAAGCGACGTCGAACCGGAGGAAACGCCCCAGCCGTTTGTCAGCGAGCCGGCCTTTGCCGGACCCGCCGGCGTGAGTAGCGCTGATCAGGGCGCAAGCGGCAACTCACCGCTCAACCCCAAACACACCTTCGGTACTTTTGTCGTCGGCAAACACAACGAACTGGCTCACGCCGCCAGCCAGGCCGTGGCCTCTCAGCCTGGCACAGCTTATAACCCTCTCTTCGTCTACGGCGGAGTAGGGCTTGGCAAAACCCACCTCCTGCACGCGATCGGCAACCACGTCCTCGCCCGCGACCCCAAAGCCCGCATCCTCTACGTCTCCTGCGAGCGGTTCACCAACGAATTCATCAGCTCAATCAGAAACGGCCTTGGCCACGAGTTCAAGGACCGCTATCGCAACGTCGACGTCCTTTTAATTGACGATATTCAATTCATCACCAGCAAAGAGCGCACGCAGGAAGAATTTTTTCACACTTTTAACGCCCTGAAAGAGCGCAACAAGCAGATTGTCATCTCCTCCGATCGCCCGCCAAAAGCCATTCCTGCCCTTGAAAACCGCCTCCTTTCCCGCTTTGAATCAGGAATGATGGCTGACGTCGGGGCCCCGGACGTGGAGACGCGAATGGCAATCCTTGAATCTAAGTGCGGAGAGAAATCCTACCCACTCGGTCGCGATCTCCTTTACTACATCGCCACCGCCATTCAGTCTAATGTTCGCGAACTCGAAGGCGCCCTGACAAAAGTTATCGCTTATCACCAATTCAAAAACATGGAGCCGTCGTTGGAGTCCATCGCCCCAATCTTGGTGAGCTATCAGCCGGCTCAAATAAAAAAAACCATCACCCCAAAACAACTGATCACCACCGTCGCCTCGTATTACGATCTGCAGATTGAAGACCTCCTTGGTAAAAGCCGCGAGAAACGCTTAGCCTTCCCGCGACAGATCATCATGTTTCTCATGCGTGATGAAATGAAGTCCTCTTATCCGTCGATCGGCACCGAACTCGGTGGCCGCGACCACACCACGGCTATGCACGCCCATGAAAAAATTCGCGGCATACTCCAGATGGACGAGAAGCTCCAGCGCGACATTGAACTTATCAAGCAAAGGTTATTCGCTCTTTAACCACACGTCATACCCACGGGTCTTCCTTGTGTACAACCACGTGCTTAACCGCGGTGTTTGGTGGGGGACAAAAACGCCTCGCCTCTGGTTTCACTAATTAACCCCCACTTAATCCCCACCACCATCCAGTTTTTCCTCACCGTTGGGCTTATCAGAATCCCTATAGTTGTTGTCTCAAACTGACTTCTCCACTTCATCCACACCCCTTACTATCCGTTACTGTTTTCTTTATTCTATAAATTAATTACCTGTGAAGTTATCCTGTACCAGAGACAATCTTTATCGCGGCCTTTCGGTTGTTGGTCACTCTGGAGGAAAAAACGTTGACCTGCCAATTTTGGGAAATGTCCTTCTCAAGGCAAGTGGCGGGGTATTAAAATTGACCGCCACCAACCTGGAGATCGCTAGCTCTTGTTTGGTTCGCGGAAAAATTGAAGTAGAGGGAGAATTTACCGTACCAGCCAAATTGTTTTTTGATTATGTTTCCCTTTTGCCGAGCGAGCAAGTTGATTTGTGGGTGGTGGATCAAGCTATCAACATCCGTTGTGGTAACCACACCACTAAAATAAATGGGCTTCCGGCTTCGGAGTTCCCGCTGATTCCGCCGGTGGCCGCCGGAGCGACCTATCGCCTTCCGGTCGAGGCACTTCGTGGGGCCATTCAACAAGTTTTATTTGCTGTTGCCACCAACGAAGCCCGCCCGGAGCTTTCCGGGGTCTGTGTGAACTTCCACGGCGCGGCAGCTGGACCGGGCAAGGCCACCTTGGCCGCTACAGACAGCTATCGGCTAGCAGAGCGAGTGATTGAGGTCTCCGGGGCCGCCGAGCCACGCACGGTGATTATTCCGGCGCGGGCGCTGTCTGAAATTGGGCGGATTATTTCCGTTGCTAAAGACGACGTAGAAACGCCCGAGGCGGTGGAGCTTGTTTTGGCGGACAACCAAATGGTGGTTCGCCTTGGGTCGATTGAGCTGACCAGCCGCACCATCGACGGCCACTATCCGGATTATCGTCAGATTATCCCCACCGTCTTCAGAACAGAAGCCAAGGTCGAAGCCGCCGCCCTGGGGAAAGCGGTCAAGACCGCCAGCCTTTTTTCTCGCACCGGACTTTTTGATGTGCACCTGGAGTTTTCTGTGACCAATCAGGCGATCACGGTCAAAGGAGCAGACACGGCCCGCGGCGAAAACGTCGTTACCACCCCGGCAGAAATTACCGGCCTGGACAACGCCGCCACAGTCAACTATCGTTATTTACTAGACGGCCTCTCTGCCGCCGGCGAGCCAGAAGTGATGGTCCGCCTGATCGACCCCATGAACCCTTGTGTGGTGACCCCGGTTGGTGGGAAGAATGGGTACGTTTATATTGTGATGCCCATAAAACAATAATTTACTCACCTAACTAACTGCTATGGAGATGGAGAATATGCAAAACCAGCCGTCCAGTCCGCCAGCCAAAAAGGGAGGAGCCGGGGTTTGGTTTTTGATCCTGGTGCTCGTGGTGGCTGGACTCATTTATTGGAACCAGCAAAAAGGGGGAGAGGACAACGTGGTCCCAACCAACACGGAAACGAAGACCGAGATCCCCGGGGGCGTCCTGAAGCTCGGGGTGATTATGCCGCTTTCTGGCGACGCTGCCATTTACGGCGACAACGAATTAAAAGGGGTACAGATTGCCGTGAGCGAAATCAACGCCGCCGGTGGAGTTGATGGCGCGCAAATTGAACTCGTCGTTGAAGACGGCAAATGTAACCCAGAAGGGGGCGCGGCCGCGGGGAATAAACTGGTCAACGTCGACATGGTCAAGTTCATCATTGGCGGCGCGTGTTCCGGCGAGACGCTCGGTTTCACCACACTGACCGGTGAGAACCAGGTCCTGTCCATTTCTCCATCCGCAACGAGCCCGGCGATTACGGATGCCGGCGCCTATGTTTTTCGCACCGCTCCATCTGACGCCCTGGCCGGATCCATCGCCGCCAATTACGCCTTCACGGATTTGGGCGCCAAAACCGCGGCGATTATTTATGAAACCACAGATTACGCCCAAGGTCTAGAAAAAACTTTCAAAGACACGTTTACGGCCCTTGGTGGAGAAGTGGTGATTGATGAGGGTTTTGCCACTGGCGACAAAGACTTCACCGCCCAAGTTCTCAAAACCAAGAACAAGATGCCCGACGTCGTCTACGTCGTGCCGCAAAGTCCAGCCACCGGCATTTTGGTTATCAAACAGCTGAAATCCACTAACGTGACTTCCGCCCTTCTGACTGCTGAAGTTTTGGCCAGCGACACCGTGCTTGCCGACAACGAGGTCTTTCTCGACGGCCTAACCGTCATCGAACCGTTCTACGACCAGACAGCCGCCAAAGCCGCCGCCTTCCTGGCTTCATATAAAGCCGAGAACGCGGATCCGGAATTTCCCTTCTTCGCCGCCAGCGCTTACTCCGACGTCTACTTGTTGGCCGAGGCGATCGAAGCGGTTGGCTACGACACGACCAAAGGCGCGGCATATCTCACCGGCCTCAAAAACTGGAGCGGTGCTTTGGGCACGATCAGCTTTGACGCCAACGGCGACGTCCTGACTTCCTACGCCATCAAAAAAGCCGACGGCGGAGTTTACGACCAAGTTAAAGTCGTGACGCCGTAACGAACAAATAATAGGCGGGGCCACTGCGCCCCGCCTATTATTGTTGTAGAATGATCGTCATGGACATCTACTTGCAAATCGCTTGGAATTCGCTGACCATCGCCGCCCTGATTGCCATGATGGCCGCTTCGTTTACCCTCATTTATTCTGTGACGCGTGTGGTACACGTGGCTCACGGTGGAGTTGTTCTTGCTTCTGGCTACTTTTTTTATTTTGGCTGGACGCACGGGTTCGGATTCGTTGGGGCGGCCGCCTTGGCGGTCATTCTGGCAGCGATATTGGGGGTCGCGATCAACGCTCTTGTCTACGAACCTTTGCGTCGGCGCCGACCATTAACAGGCACGGCGGGGATGTTAGCCTCCGTGGCCGCGCTGATCGTAATACAAAATCTTTTGCTGGCTGTTTGGTCGTCGCACACAATCGTCTTGCACACCCCGCTTGAGAGGGTTGCTTCTTGGGCGGTCGGACCGTTGGTTGTAACCCCAGTCTCTGTTTTGATTTTGTCTGTGGCAATACCAGTGTTTGTGTTCTGCGCACTGCTGATGCGTTTTACAAAAGTCGGGCGGGCCATGCGGGCCGTTTCCGATCACGAAGAGATGGCCGAAGTGGTCGGGATCAACAGCAAACGCATTCGCATGATGAGCTTTGCTTTTTTCTCGGCCATTGGGGGCCTTGCCGGAGTGTTGGCCGCGCTTTTCTACAACTTACAACCGCCGTACGCGGTGGGGTTCGCGGTCGACGCCTTTTCCACGGCCATTGTCGGCGGGATCGGCAGTCTTGGCGGAACAGTGGTCGCTGCCATCTTTATTAACACGCTCACTAACCTCGGCGGATTCTGGATGACCGCCGGGATCAAGACCCTCTTTGCTTTTGTGGTGGTTTTTCTCTTCCTCCTCCTTCGCCCCCAAGGCATCTTTGGCAAGAAGCGACGATAAATTATGGAAGCCTACTTCATTTACTTTCTAACCCTGGCCGCCATTTTTGCTATCGGCACCATGGCGTATAACGTCAGCGCTGGCTATACCGGCTTGTTCACTCTGGCGCAGGCGGGATTGCTCGGTGTTGGGGCCTACACCTACGCCTTGCTGACGATTAATTTGCATTGGACCTTTGTGACCGCCCTTGCCGCCGCGCTCGTGGTGCCTGCGATTGCCAACGGCATCTTGGCTTACGCTTCGAAAAAGATTCGCGGCGATGCTTTTGCTATTTTGACGTTGTGGTTTGGCTTTGTGGTCGTCACACTCTTTCTGAATTGGCGTGGAGCGACGCGTGGAGCGCTCGGGCTGAACGGGATTCCGCGGCCGGAGTTCTTAGATGACACGTTTTTGTTTTTGCTCTTTGCGGTTTTGCTGACGGCGTTGTCGTACATCGTCTTGCGTCGGATCGTCAGCTCGCCGTTTGGACGGGCTTTGGGCGCGGTACGTGATGACGAAGTCGCGGCCGTGGCTTTGGGGAAAGACGTCACCCGTTTGCGTGTGACGAGTGCCGTTGTAAATGGCGTCTTCGCTGGACTGGCCGGCGCACTCTTGGCGATGTTCTTGGGCTATATCAATCCAACGCTCTTCGACATCACTTTGCTCGTTCAGTTTATTGGCTACATGGTCGTCGGTGGACTTGGTTCGCTCGAAGGAAGTATTCTCGGCACGGTCTTACTGCTGGCGGTACGCGAAGCGATTCGTTTTGTGCCCCTTGATCCAGAGCTCGTCGGAGCAATTCGTGAAATCATCTTTGCTTCGATTTTGGGCTTGGTGATTTTGTATCGGCCGCGCGGGCTGATTGGAAAAGTGGAACTAGAGTAGGGGCAAGGCATGCCTTGCCCGCATAATATGATGATTCTCTCGGTGAAAAATTTAAGCAAAGCCTTTGGTGGTGTCCACGCAGTGGATGACTGTTCGTTTTCGGTTGAGTCCGGACAGATCACCGCGCTTATTGGTCCGAACGGGGCGGGGAAAACGACAGCTTTTAATCTGATCTCTGGGCTGACGGAGTCCGATGGTGGCACCGTTGTTCTTGATGGCGTCGATTTAACCAACTTGTCGGCGCATCGACGAGCAAAAGCAGGGTTGTCGCGCACCTTTCAACTCGTCCGTCTCTTTAAAAATTTAATGATCCGCGAGCATCTGTATTTGGCCACGTCTGAAAACGACGACCGGTTTTTAGCGTCTGGTTTTGCGAGCGACGCGGGTCACTTGGAGACTAAAATGCAGGAAACGTTACAACTCGTCGGTCTCGACAAACCTCCGTCGACGTTGGCTTTGGAGTTGTCTTATGGCCAGCAGAAGATTCTTGACCTGGCTCGCGCCTTAGCCAAACCGCACAAACTCTTGATGCTCGACGAACCCGTCGCGGGGATTAATCCTGTCTTGCGCGACCGCTTCAAAACGCTTCTGAAGCAACTCAAAGCCCGCGGGGAAACGATTTTGGTGATCGAGCACGACATGGACTTTGTGCGCTCGGTGGCCGATCAGGTGATCGTGATGGATCAGGGAAGGGTGCTCGCAGAAGGGGAGCCAGAGGCGGTCTTGTCTGACAAGCGGGTCCTTGAAGCCTATCTTGGAACGTAATTATGCCAATACTTGAAATCCAAAACCTCAACGCCGGCTATGGCGATTTGCACGTCCTCTCTGACATCTCGCTTTCGGTCGAGCCGGGCGAGTTTGTTGCCTTGATTGGTCCGAACGGAGCGGGGAAGTCGACGGTCTTGAAATCCGTCTACGGCTTGGCGCGCGTCATTGGCGGCGCGATTCGTTTCGAGGACCGCGACGTGACCAAGTTGCCAACCCATGCCTTGCTTGAAGAGGGAATTGCCTATGTGCCACAAGGGCGCATCGTTTTCCCGTCGCTCTGTGTCAAAGAAAATTTGTTGATGGGCGCCTATTTGCTGAACGACAAGAAAGTCATTGAAGCCAATCTGCAATCCGTCTTTGATCGCTTCCCTATGTTGCGTGAAAAGCAAAAAGCCAAAGCCGGCGACTTGTCTGGCGGCCAGCAACAACAGTTGGCGATCGGTCGCGCTCTCATGATGACGCCCAAAGTCTTAATGCTCGACGAGCCGTCGCTTGGCTTGTCGCCTATTTTGCAAAGCGAAGTCTTTACCAAACTCAAAGAATTGCAAAACGCAGGGATGACCATCCTCTGCGTCGAACAAAATGTCCGTCTTGTCCTCCGCCACGCCGACCGCGGCTACTTGCTGGCCAGCGGCTCCATCCGTCTTTCCGCCTCGGCCGAAGACCTCGCCAAACCGGAGGTTATGGAACAAGCGTATCTGCGCTGACGGTCGTTAGGTCAAGCGGGTTGATGGAATTGGACGAAGATTCTTTGACCTTCACCAAAATCTGTCCCGACTCTTGCTCATCAACCGTGGCGTATAAAACATAATCACCAGCCGATGGAAGGGTCCAGGTGAAAGTCACGAAAGGCGAAGATGGCGAGCTGACCGTGCCGATCGTTTCTGTTGATCCACCGCGCAAACCCTGGACAAAGAGTTGCACTTGGTTGACCGAGGCTCGGTCAGACAGCTCCACCACGACGCTGTAAGTGCTTTGTGTTTTCTCAATCGTTTGCCCGTTAATTGGATCGATGACTTCCACGGCCGCTTCTGCGCTGGGTGTTATTTCGACGGTGACACTGTCGTCGCCCGAGTTGTCGACGTCATCATAAGCCACGGCTTTGAGGGTGTGTTTGCCAATGTCCACCCAGTTTGGTAAAGACAACTGCGTGCCAGAATTGGCTGTTGAAGATTTTACAAAGGTGTTGTCGATGTAATATTCGATGCGAGCCACTCCGCGATTGGCTACCGCGTCAACCGTGACTTGGAACGTACGCCCGCTGACGCTGTCGTTGTTGTGCGGACTCTTGATGCTGACGCTTGGTTGATTGGCCCGGGTGTGCACGTCGTCTTTTTCTGTTGGCACGGAGCATTCTTCAAACGGCAATCTGGCAGGATCCTGCGCTTTCATGCGATCAACCCAACCGGAGAGCGCGGTCTCCCAGCTAACGTACTGTTCGTTGTCAGGCTGATCGCCCGGAGCGGCGCCGAGAGGGTCTCCGGGGGTGATGTAATAAAGTTCAGAATGATATTCGCCACAGGAAAGCTCCTCACGCATCGACTCCGGCGTCTCGTTCGTTGCCAGCTTGTCCGTGGATTTGTCGACCGTGACCGTGGTCGATGGCATGATGCCGTCCAAGATATTTTTGCCAGTCAGCGGAATCTGTGGAGCCTCGAAGGCCTCCACCGCTGTTCCTTGTAGCGCCTTGTTCATGAAGCTTTGCCAAATCGGAGCGGCCACCACCGACCCGTCGGCTCCGCCAGTCATTGAGGAGTAGTCGGCATTGCCTACCCAAACCGCGGCCACCAAAGACGGCGTGTAACCAACAGTCAGGGCGGCGCGGTTGTCGTTGGTGGTTCCGGTTTTGGCCGCCGCCGTTCGGTCGCTTAGCGTCAAATAATTGTTTTCGCCGAAGATGTAGGCGCGGGCAGGGTTATCGGACAAGACGTCGCTGATTTCCAAAGCCACATTTTTATCAAGGATTTCTTTGCCGGGTTTGGCTTTCCACTCGTAAAGCGTGTTGCCCGCGGCGTCGTTGACCTTAAGCACAGCCACGGTTTCTTGGCGCACCCCGCCGTTAGCCAAGACACCGAAGGCGGCGGCGTGTTCGATCAACTTGACTTCGCCGCCACCAAGCACAATGGCCGGTCCAAACTGACTGCGGTCGCCAAAGGTGCTGTATCCCAAGCTCTCGGCAAAATCCAACACCTTGTCGAGGCCAAGCAGAGTAATCATTTTGACTGCCGGAATGTTGAGCGAACCTTGCAGAGCTTTTCGAATAGTCACCGGCCCGTTTTCCATTTCTAGGTGGTAGTTGTACGGAGTGTAATCGCCGACTTCGGTTTTGAAGGTGGTGATGACGTCGTACAAAATGGAGTTGGGAGTGTAGCCTTGCGAAAAGCCGGCGCTGTAGACAATCGGCTTGATCGACGAACCCGGTTGAATCGGCTGGAGAGTCATGTTGATCGCCCCGTCAATCTCCTCGTCGAAATAATCTGTGGAGCCAACCATCGAAAGCACTTGCCCCGTTTTCGGATCCAGCGCCACCAGGGCGGCGTCGCCAAAGCCATAACTTGGCCCCCTGGCTTCCACTCCTTCGCGCACTGCCTGTTGCGCTGCCGCTTGTTTGTCATAATCCAGAGAAGTTATGACGTTCAGCCCTCCTTGCTCCACTTGACGTTCGTCAAAATTTAACTCATCCACCAAAAGCTGTTTGATGTAAAAGATAAAGTGCAACGGCGTGGTGTCAGCGTCGGCGTTTCCGGTTTCGGCATCCTGGACCAAGACGACCTCTTCCGCTTGAGCGTCTATTTTTTGGCTCTCGGTGATGAAGCCTTCGTCAAACATGATTTTCAAAACCAAATCGCGTCGGGCGTCGAGTTTTTCCGGACTGTTCAAATAGGTGGTCGGCGCTTTGGGCAGAGCGGCTAAAGTAGCGGCTTCGGCTAAGTCAACATCTTTAACCGATTTACCAAAGTAGGCCCTCGCGGCGGCCTCCACCCCGTAGTTTGATGATCCATAACCTATCTCATTCAAGTACAGCTGGAGAATTTGGTCTTTGGACAGACGCTGTTCAATGGCGATCGACAGAATCAACTCTTTAATTTTGCGTCCCACGGTGCGCTCGCCGGAAAGAATGGCATTTTTGACCAACTGCTGAGTGATCGTTGATCCGCCCTGCGGCCGACCTTTGGTGATCATGCCCCACACGATGCCGACGGCCATGCGGAAGGGATTGAAGCCTTGGTGTTTGTAAAATTGCTGGTCTTCAATGGCGATGGTGGCGTTTTTGACGATCTCCGGAATCTCTTCCAGTTTGATCAAGGTGCGATTCTTGTCGCCGTGGATTTCGTAAAGCAGACGCTCGCCGGTGCGGTCGTATATTTTGGTCGTCTGGGCCACGTCGCGCTTCAAAAGGGCGTTCGGGTCTGGCAAATCGCGGCTGACCCAAGCAAAGGCGGCGAGACTAAACAGAGAGCCAACGATGACCAGAATCAACCCGGGCAGAAAGGCATTTTTAAAAAATACTTTGGGCAACTTGAAACCCAATTTGAGAAAGCGCCGCCGTTTTTTGCGTTTCCAGTGGGATGTTGGGCGGATGTATTCGTACTTCATAAACAACGATTGCAGTGTATCGTCTTTTGGGGTCTGTGGACAGGAGTGGGTAGATTTTGGCTAACTTCAGCGCCTGACAAGAGGCCGACGAGCCGTTTTTGGGTTGACAAAACGGCCAAAACGTGGTATGATCTTGCCGTCCTCGAAAGGGGTTTTGTTTTTTTGGAGCCGTTCTTTATGCCCTGTGCGGATACGATGTAAGTCCAAATCCTGGAGGAGATGGACTGACATCGTATGAAACGCACAAAAAATAAGTCCAAAGCTCAACACTTAAAAACATTTGTAAAACACGAGTGGTCAAACCTCGGCTTGATCGCGTTTGTCTTGCTTCTTGGGCTGACGATTATTCCCGGCAACGTCAACGCCGACGAGTCCACCCATCCCACTGACGCTGAAAAGAGGGCCACCACTTTAATGGTCTCGGCCATGACAAACGAGCTCGTAGATTATGGGTCATTGCCAACCTCTGGCGAGCGTCAAGCTCCTCGTAAAGTCAGTGTCACCACCACCGCTTATTCTTCCGACATTTGGCAAACCGATTCCACTCCTTTCATAACCGCCTCGGGGACCACGGTGCGCCACGGAGTTTTGGCCGCCAACTTTTTACCAATTGGTACCAAAGTTAAAATCCCAGCTCTCTACGGCGACCAGCTGTTCGTGGTTGAAGACCGTATGAACGCCCGCTATTGGCAGAGGATGGATATTTGGATGGCCACGAGCGAAGAGGCAAAAACGTTCGGGGTGCAAAAACTAGAGATTGAAATTTACGAGTAATAAAAACACTGAGTGTTGGGGTTCCAAACACGCAGTGTTTTTATTTGTTGGAGGCCTGGGCGGGAATCGCACCCGCGCATAGGGGTTTTGCAGACCCCTGCCTTACTACTTGGCTACCAGGCCACGTCGTTCGCGAACGACAGGGCAGGCCGTGTCGTGCACGCGGGTCTGTTCCCGAATGTGTTTTTTCAGCCAAAATGACATTTGGGAACAGGCCCAGGATAGCAATTGTCGTGGCGCGCGTCAAAGGGTAAACTGGTGGGGTATGCGCAGAAGAAGGTTGCAAGATGGCGTGCTTGGTTCCATTCGAGAAATCATTTTTGGTTTGGAAGATAGTTTAGTTTCCACGCTTGGAGTGGTGACCGGCATTGCCGCGGGCACGGGGAACTCTTACGTGGTTATCCTTTCCGGGTTAGTCTTGGTGGTCGTGGAGTCGATCTCCATGTCCGCTGGCAGTTACTTGTCGAGTAAGGCCGCGACCGAAGTCGACCGCGCCGACCACGAGCGGCCGCTTCGCGCCGGAGCGGTGATGTTCATCTCTTACATCGTTGGCGGGCTGTTTCCTTTGGCGCCGTATTTGTTACTGCCCATCCACCTGGCTTACGCGCCGTCCATTATTGTCACTGTTTTGATGCTTTTTCTGGTTGGTGTTTGGAAAGGGAAGATGACCAAACGCTCGCTTTTTCGCAGTGGAGTGGAGATGATGACCGTTTCGCTGACCGCCGCTGTCCTTGGTTATGTGATTGGTCGGCTGGTCGCACACTGGGCAGGAGTGGCGGTTTGAGGTAGGCTCTAAGCCTTATGCGGACTGTTTATTTAGATCACGCCGCCGCAACGCCGCTCGATCCGCGGGCCTTCGAGGCCATGCGGCCTTTTTTGACTCAGACTTATGGCAACCCTTCCAGTTTTCACAGCGCCGGCAAAGAAGCCAAAGACGCGCTCGACGCCGCGCGGTCATCGTTGGCCACCATTCTCGGGGCTCGCGCCGATGAAATCCTTTTCACTTCCGGCGGCACTGAATCAGACAACTTGGCCATTTTGGGAGTTTGTCGCGCCCTTGGCAAGGGGCACATTGTCACTAGCGCCATTGAACACCAAGCGGTGATGGAAGCGGTTGGTCACTTAGAAAAAAAGGAAGGTTTTGAAGTGACTTACGTGCCCGTTGACAAACACGGCCTGGTGGATCCGGAAGCTGTTGTTAAAGCCATCCGTCCGGACACGATTTTGGTTAGCATCATGTATGCCAACAATGAGATTGGGACGATTGAACCGATTGCCGAGATCGGTAATGCCATCCAAAAGATGCGTCAAGCGGCTGGATCAAAATCCCCCCTTTTCCACACTGATGCCTGCCAAGCCGCCGGAGCACTGGATTTGACCGTTGAAAAACTGCATGTCGATTTATTGACTTTGAATGGAAGCAAAATCTACGGCCCCAAAGGCGTGGGTTTGCTTTATGTCAGACGCGGGATTAAGTTACAACCTTTGCTGTTTGGCGGTTCGCAAGAAAAGGGGATCCGTCCAGGGACTGAAAACGTCGTCGGGATTGTCGGATTGGCCACGGCTTTGACGCTGGCTCAAGCAGAGGCTAAGACGGAAACAGCTCGTCTCATTCCTCTGCGCGACAAACTGATCAGCGGCATTTTGAAGTCGATTCCCAAAACGCGCCTTAACGGCCACCCCACCGAGCGCCTACCCAACAACGTCAACATTTCCATTATGGACATTGAAGGCGAGGCTATGATCCTCTATCTTGATGCCCGTGGGGTGTATGCTTCTACCGGTTCGGCTTGCACCAGCGCATCGCTTGATCCAAGCCATGTTATTTTGGCCCTGGGTATGCCTTACGAGGTGGCTCATGGGAGCGTGCGTTTTACCCTTGGGCGGTCGACGTCGGAAGCAGACATTGATTATGTGCTTGAAGTCCTGCCGCCTTTGGTGGAAAAATTACGTAGTATGAGTCCGGTTTCTGTTGACGAGAAGTATTTTTTGTAGGGGCGGGTCTCCGTGCCCGTCCCAGTAAAATTCTATGCCCGACGTCACATCCTTCGACAAAAAACAATCCTGGTTTTACACCGACATCGTGCGCGAGCATTTTTTTCATCCCCAAAATTTTCTTGACCACGATCCGGCCGAAGATGAATTTAACGCCATTGGCAAAGTCGGCTCTCCGGCTTGCGGCGACGAGCTTCGCGTCTGGATGTTGGTCGATGCGGAGAGTCAACGGATTAAAAACTTCTCCTGGCGGACGTTTGGTTGCGGTTCAGCTATTGCTTCGACATCAATCGCTTCGGTGATGGTCACCGAAAACGGCGGTCTGACTCTTGAAGAAGCCCGCAAGTTAAAACCGCAAGACATCATGGCGCGTTTGGGCGGTTTGCCGCCGCGCAAGTTCCATTGTTCGGTTTTGTGCGACAAGGCTCTGCGCGACGCGATCAATGATTATTATCGTCGCCACGATGAGTTCGACAAAATCATCAACGAGGCCTGGCGGGTGGTCGACCCGGTGGCCAAAGTCACTGACCATGATATTGAAGAGGCGGTGCTTGATGGCGCCGCCACGCTCGAGGCGGTTCAGGCAAAGACCAAAGTGGGGATTGGCAATCCGAGCGTTTTGCCGGCCGTTGAAGAGTTGATTCGGTTTTACCGCGAGAAGTATTTCGGTTAATATATTAAAGGCGGCCACGTAGAGCCGCCCCTACTATGAAATTGACTATCACCGTTGACCCGGATTTGTGTATCGGGGCCGCGTCTTGCGTCACAATTGCCCCGGAGACCTTTCAGCTGAACGACGAAAACAAAGCCATCGTCTTGGACCACAGCACCGAGCCCGGCGGACATAACTACCAGCGTATAATCGAAGTCACAGAAGACGAAAAATCGGGTATCATTTTGGCCGCGCAGTCATGTCCGACCTTGGCGATCACCATCGTGGACGAGGCGGGAACGCAACTGTTCCCCGAGATGTAATTTATGCGTTATTTGATTATCGGCGGAGGAATTTCTGGGACTTCGGCGGCGGAAGAGATACGCAAGTTGGACGCTGGGTCGACGATCACCATCCTTTCCGAGGAACAGTACCCGATTTACTCGCGGGTTCTTTTGCCTCACTACATTAAAGGCAAAATCCCGCGGGAGCGTTGTTTCTTGAAAAAGCCCGAATGGTACGCGGCGCAGAAAATCGACTGGCTACCCGGAGTTTCCGCGTTACAGCTCGACGTTGTCAACAAGTTTGTTTCTGTCAGCGACGGGCGGGAATATGAGTACGACAAGTTGTTGATTGCGAGCGGCGGGGAAGTCAAAATGCTTCCCGAAGACCAACGCGGCATTTCTTATTTGCGCACCATTGACGACGCCGACCATCTTCTTCAACTGTTGAACGAGGGCCCTAAAGAGGCGACTATTATCGGCGGCGGTTTTATTGGCCTGGAGTACGTCAACATTTT
>ERZ1292633.3362-Hain-H41-02um-R1-3362-length-15648-cov-5_pt1 | contig 15648 bp, 16 predicted proteins | sample MGYA00564406_ERZ1292633 | MGnify/ENA primary metagenome ERZ1292633 (study PRJEB36523, sample SAMEA6512639) | groundwater metagenome | collected 2019-01-08 | study: AquaDiva: Metagenomics assemblies of 32 groundwater samples | reverse complement strand
CTCCTCGTTGTAGCTGGGCTTGCGCGGGGCCGTGAGGTCGGGGAAGAGGGCGGCGTGGCGCTCGGCGGGCTGGACGGGACTGTGCGGCGCGAACGGCGAGAGATACAGGAAGAACGGCTGATCGTCGCCCGTGCGGGCCAGGAACAGGGACCGTTCCACGCGCATGCGTGCGCCCTCCAGCGGATCCCCCAGCTCCCGGGCGGCGACTTCGGCATCGCCGAGGCTCTGGCGTGCTTCGTCGTCCCGACCGAGGAGCCGCTGAACGTGGCAGAGCAGGGTCGCCGTGGTCGCCTCGGCCGCCCGGTCCCCCACTTCTTTACGTTTTGCCAGAGACACTTCTTCTTCACCGGTCAATAGCGGAATTTTACCGATCTCGCGCAGATACATCTGAATGGAATCGCTGGAGAGTTCTTCTAAATCAACGTGCGGCAATTTCAAATCCCGCGTTTCCACGTTCAGCTGTTTTAACAGTTCTTTTTTTTCGTCTTTCTTCATCAGCAACCCATCTTTGGTTTCTAAAATTCTAACGCTGGCTTTTTCCACCTGATCAACAAAATCCTCATACAGGTCAACATAATTTTCTAAATTTGGAAAAGTAAATAAAATTTCCGTTTCGGTTAAAAACCCCCGCTCGGAGCCTTTTTTAATTATCGCGCTTAAAACTGTCTGGGTCGGCGGCACAATTTTTTCGGTTACCACCGGAATTTTTTTAGAATACAAAAGACGGCTCTTCAAGGCCTTCTTTTTATTCGCCCCTTTTACTTTTGAACGCTTGGCGGCTTTTTTGACCGGCTTGGATTTAGCCGTCTTGGATTTTTTTGCCGCCACCTTGCGCGGAGTTTTAATTTTTTTCATAGCGACAGACCCATTATTTTTTTATGCAATTCGTTGATTTTGTTTTTATCGCCCTGCTCTTCGGCCAGCTTCATCTCACGCTCCAGTTGGCGCATAACGTTACTATTATACCATAAATTCAAATGTTTAATCAGTGTTCCCGCTTCCTCTCCAGCGGCATCTTGGCTATAATTAGCCATTTCTTTGTCCATTAACAGCTCTAAAATATCCACAATTTGACAGTGTTCTTTTGTATCGTTCCATTTACAAAATCTGTGGATAACTTTTTTAAAATCTTTTTCTGTGGATTGTTCTTCGTAACAAAATTTTACAAATTTTTCGTAAAGATCCCTTAAATTTTCCGGCATCAAAATTTCTGATTTTATTTTCTTCTGCAGGCCGGTTAAAAGTTCCGGCCAACGCAGAATAATCGCCAGCAAAAGTTCGGTGGCTTTTTCTGATTTGTTTTTATGTTCTATCGGTGCGTTTTGCCCCGTCATACGACGGGGCGCCCCGTTGTATAACGGGGTGGTTTTCTTCAAGACCGACAAACGATCATATAAAATATGATTGTCCAAATCCAAAATTTGCCCCAATTTTTTAATCCAAAAATCCTGTTCTACCGTATCGCCCAGACGGCTGATTTGCTCCAACAAAATTTTGGCCGCTTCGCCGCGTTTTTCCGGATTCTTTAAATCGCGGCCGGCAAAGGTTTTATCAAAAAAATAATCCATGATTGATCTGGCCTCTTCAACCGATTTAAACCAAACCGCCGGATCTTTTTTCAAACACTCGTCCGGATCCTTGGCAAAATCTTTAGGCACAACGATTATTTTAATATTCATCCCCTCCGAAAGCGCCAAATCAATACCGCGATCAGCGGCATGCTGGCCGGCCGCATCCATATCAAAAGCGATGTAAATATTATTAGTAAAACGTTTTACAAGTTTCACCTGATCTAGCGTGAGCGCCGTACCCGAAGAAGCCACGGTATTGGTTTGGCCAAATTGGTAACAAGAAACCACATCCATCTGCCCCTCCACGATAATTAATTTATTTTGTTTGCGGGCAACTTGTTTAGCTCGGTCCAACGCGTAAAGCAGCCGACTCTTGTCAAAAACAATCGTCTGCGGCGTGTTAACATACTTGCCGCCCGCTTCCACTTTGTTTTCATTCAAAAGCCGGCCGGTAAACCCTACCACATTGCCGTGGACATCGGCAATCGGGAACATTATCCGGCCGCGAAACCGATCGTAATATCCCCCGCCCTCTTTTTTAATGGTCAAGCCGGCGGCCACTAAATCGTTAATGCCAAAACCCTTTTTGAGCAAAAAATTGGTCAAAATATCCCATTCATCGGGAATATAACCAATCTGAAACTCTTCCAACATTTCGGCCGCCACCTGCCGTTTATTCAGATATTGACGCGCCTCTTCGGCCTGGGATGAATCCAAAAGTATTTTGTGATAAAACTTGGCCGCCATCTTTAAAATATCCAGAATGCGGTTACGCGCGCTGGCCGAAATCTCGGAATGAAACTCTTGAAGTTTGACGCCGGCCCGTTCGGCCAGCAATTTTAAAGCTTCGGGAAAATCCAAACCCTCAATCCTCATGATAAAACCAAAAATGTCGCCGCCTTCGCCGCAACCGAAACAATGCCAAATTTGTTTTTCTTTAGAAACTAAAAAAGACGGGGTTTTTTCATGATGAAACGGACAGGGCGCTTTGTAATTGACGCCGGCCTTTTTCAACTGAACGTATTCCCCCACCAGATCGGCCAGATCGATTTTGGATTTTATTTCCTCAACGGCTTGAGAGGCCATACTAGATTAAATCCTAAATTCTAAACTCTAAATTCTAGATTTTTAATTAACGACGGGAAATAGAAGCTTCTTCGGGCTTATTATTTAACAGCTCTTTGATTCGTTCAACCTCTCTTTCAACTAATTCGCCATCGTACTCGCCCGCGTGCATATGCGAACCTTTATACGAGGGCTGTTTTTGATCTACGTGCAAATCAATAATTACCTGCGTTTCTTCTTTAGTGGCGTAAACATGATAACGCGGATAAAAATTAGAAGAAAGCCGACGCACGTAACTGATGTGGCCGGTATTGGGATCGTTAAATTCGGCATAACCGCACCGGCGCAGCAAATTGCGCGGCGTATCCGTTGGATTAGAAATAAAAAATTTCATCACCTAAAACATTATGTCTTCGGCGGCGCGTTTGTAGCTGTGAATTTCTTTTGGATCAAACCAAACCGAGATTTCATTTTTGGCTTCTTCCGGGGTCTCGGAGGCGTGCATAATATTGTGAATGGAGCGGCCCTCCACATTGGCGACGGTGGGCGAATCCACCGAAAAATCGCCGCGGATGGTACCCATCTCGGCCATCACCGGCAGAGTGTGGCCGGCTAATTTGCGAACCATGGTAATGGCGTGGATGCCCTCAATAACCATGGCAATGACCGGGCCGGACATTAAGTATTCAATTAAGCCCTGTTTGACATTTTCACCGATTTCTTTTCTGTCTTTCGTGCCCAAATAGGTAACCGGATCTAAATTATAATCATTGAAAGTTTTTAGACCTTTATCGCCCAACCGCAAAACCCATTCCGGGTCAGTCGGCAAATGTTTTAAAATCTGCGCTTTGCTGGCCAGAACCATTTTGATGGCCACAATTTTTAACCCGCGGCGCTCAATCCGGCTGATAATTTCACCGGCCAAACCGCGTTTGACGCCGTCGGGCTTGGCCAAAACCAACGTCCGCTCCTCTTTGAACTGCTTAATCATATAATTTGGTTAGTTAATTAAATAAATTATTTGACCCCTTGGATTTTTTTATATAATTCCGGCGCGTATTTTCTGAGTACCTCGTTCCAGCGTTCAGCTGTTTTTATTTCTTCCTGCCAGTTATCTTTAGATAATGCAAAATTAACAACCGACCTCTCTTTCATTAATTTCCACGTTGGTCCTCCATCTTTTTGTCTAGTTTGTTTAATTTCTTTACTTTTAACAAACGCTTCCACAGCGCTCTCCGGGTAACCCATTAAAAGTCCATATTCCCTATGATCCCGAGCGGGATCCAAGCTTCTTAAGCTTAAAACTGTTTCTTTGTCCCTGGCAATGGCAAACCGCGTTACAAGTTTAGGTGATGTAAAGGCGCGATCTTCGAAGTTTAATTCTTCAAAATTCAACCCGATTTCTTTTATCACCTCGGCGAATTTCCCCGGCGGATCGTTCCAGTCATAAAGAGCTACCTCTACGGCCGGTTTTTCACCCAGCAAAACCAAAATTAATCCGGCTTTTTGTTGGTTCCCGAAGTTTAACTGTTCAATTTTAGAGATTTTTTTTTTCATTTCGGCCGCCTCGACGGCGGCTTCAAGCAGTTCGGGGTTTTCTATCATAGTAAATTCCCAGCTTAAATTGTATAATACTCCATTTATTCTTGACTGTCCACCTTAAAACGAGTATAAAAATCGTTTTTAACCGAGTGCCACACGCCGGTCAAAAAACAACTGGCGCCAACCAATTCCACCACTTCTTCAATAATAATAAATTTAAAATAAAGAGAAAAATCGCGAGTGACTAGTCCGCGCGGATAGACAACTTGACCGCTTAGCGCCTCAATAGCCAGTCCAGCAATCAAAAGTAGCGTACCAGCCAAAAGCCAAACTCCCGCGATGATATTTTTTTGCCAAGAATAGATAATGAAGCCCGAATAAACCAAAAGTGCCAGCGCGATAAGCGGAGAAAAATAAATTATCCAATTAAACGAAGCGCCGTCTGAATTTGAAACGCCCAAAAGATTGTTAAAAACAAAACCCGCTCTTTCATGAATAGCCATCATTTCATCAGTTCCCAAATAAATAAAAGAAGCGGCGGTTAATAGCCAAACCAGCCGTTTTTTTAATTTGTCCTTGGTTTTGTGAAGAATTAAAAACTGAAATAAAACCAAGCCACCGATAAAAAGCAATTTTAGACCCGAGTAGGCGGAGTTTAAATTCCCCTCGCCGTCCAAATCAAAAAAACCATATTTATTTTTTAATAAATAATGAGCCGTTATCACCAGCCCATCAAAAATCACCAAAACCAGAAAAATTAGATTTGTTTTAAGAAATTGTTTCATTTTTAGTTTATTCTTTTTCTCCAAAAGGATATTTGCGATTTTTCATCTCCAACACGTCTTCTTTGTGTTCGTGGCAGGATTTAACCAAAGCTTCCATATTTTCCCGGGCTGTCGGATTGGCCGAATGCGCTGTAATCTCTGTTTCGCCCACTACATATTCAGGATGATTTTCTACCAGCCATTTTAAAAGTTCATAACCTTCGGTCTGCCCCTCGCCCAAATCATTATCAAAACTGATATTTTCAATTTTTTCGTTTTTGGCAACGCAATCTTTAATCAGATCTTGAAACTCCCGGGCGGTTCTTACTACCGCCCAGTCTTTATCCGGCGCCTGGCGCATGTCGTCTAGATATATCTTCATAAAATTATTCTTTTTCTCTACTTCCATGCTCTAGAGTATGGAAGTGATCAAGTTAGAATTTTTTGTTTAATTTCTTCAAACCAGCTGCTCTTGTTTAAAATAACAATCACGCGTTTTATGACCACAAAACCATAACCCCACAAAACCGGTAGCCAGATAGGCATTAAACCGAAAAAACTGTTCCGGATAAATTCTTCCACGCCAGTGCTGACAAATAAAATTTCGGCAAAAATCATGAAGACAAAGCCAAAAATAAAAAACAAATAATCTTTTGCTTGGTATTTGATTATCAAGGAGGCCGCGATAATAAAAAGATAAATCCCGGCCAAAATATAATCGTTTTTGACAACGACAATCAGCCCAATCATCACCACCACCGGAAGCATGTTTAATAAAATCTGAGTGGCTTTTTGTTTAGCGGACATAGAAAGAATGGTTTATTTTAAAAGTTTTTTATTTTCCGACTTCTGTAAATAATTTTCTTTAGAAACAACGCTTCTGCCGATTTCTTTTTCTGTTTGTTTTCTGGCATTTCCGGCCACGCTTCCGCCTCTTTCCGCCACTTTTTTATTTTTCGGGAAAGTATCGGGTTTTTCTTGCTGAGAAATTTCAGTTGTTACCTTCTCGCCCAACATTGTGAAAATTAATTCTAGGTCATCCATATGGTCGCGCAAATTCTGCCGTTTCAATCCTTTCAATTTTTTATATTCACTCGGCGTGACGCCGAAAGTGGCTTTGGAAATTTCGGCGGTCAAAATCTCATACTCTTTTTGTTCTTTCGCGCCCCGCTTTTGCCATTCGTCGGTTAATTCTTCGCGAATGGCGATTCCGCGCATTCGTTTTTCTATCCAATTTTCAGAATACCCCTTAAGCTTATAAAGCATTCTTGTCCGCTTAGTCGCCAATTCCGGATTTTCTATTTCTTGAACTCTCTCATAGCCGACTTTTGCCAGCCAACGCTTGAACGGTTCGGCTTTAGGGGACGGAATGGACTGAATGATGCGAAAAATTCCTTCTGTGTTGGCGCAATTCATCATTTGTTTACCACCTTCGGTTGGCACTTCAAGGGTATGTACAATTTGTACCCACCCTTTAGTGAGTTCTAAATCGCGCTGTTTCATGCGCTGAATATATTGTTTAGGATCACTTGAGTCAATAAGCGCCAAAACCACATCTTCCACCACAAACCACCATTCATTATTGTGAATGGTTTTCCGGATTTTTCTGCCTTTAAATAATGCTATTTTTGTCGTTTCCATAATTTTTTAGATTCTGTCTCAACGTGTGGAGTTACTTCGCTACGTATATTTTATTTAATTTTCAAAATGGAAAGGATAAAATTAATCCTGCCCCGATTTGGCAACAAATTCTTATCTTTCCCATTCTTTGACTTCGGGATGAAAATCAACTTGATATTCTGGTATACCTAAAGAAATTCCGTATTTCTTCGCCTCATCGTATTGCTCCTTGCTCTGTTTATCTACAAAGAAAATTTTGTTGCGGAAAATAATGTAATGGTGAATATTATTTTTGAAATCAGCATACCAGTCATGTTCCGAATCTAATGCCTTGCTTATTTTTTCTGCGATACTCTCTGCTTGATTTTCCGGAATTTCAACAGCGTGTAATGTCCATTGTTTTATCCACGGAGTTTTGTGTTCCTCGGTTACTTCCTCAACTTTCGTTTCCAAAATCTTAACCTCTTTGAGGACACTTTTGTTTTCTAAACTTTCTTCAATTATTACACCTTTATAGTCCATAAAATTATTAGATAATTTTCCTCCACCGCTTGGTCGTCAATATTTTTTCCCTCCACTAAACTTTTCGAGAACAGAGTTGCATGGCGGGATTCAGTGTGCGGGACAAGCTAATAATCAAAACGGAAGGTGAGGGATTCGCCAGGTCATCCGACCTGGCGTCCGGTCGAATGACCGGACGAACCCGCGGTTTTAAATAAAACGGAGGCGAGAGGATTCGAACCTCTGATGCCCTTTCGGACATAGTTGCTTTCCCCCGCAAGGCGGGGTCCCGTATGCGGGACAAGCTAATTATCAAAACGGAAGGTGAGGGATTCGAACCCTCGATACCTTTCGGTATACTCGCTTTCCAAGCGAGCGCACTCGACCACTATGCGAACCTTCCGTTTTGAAAACTAACGATGCTTACGTTGACTTAATTAAACCATTAGACCACCCCCGCAAAGCGGGGTCCCGCTACGCGGGATATGCGAACCTTCCGTTCTGAAAACTAATTTTTTACTTTAAACTTCTTCCAAATAAAAAATCCCAAAATTATCAAAATCAAACTTCCCCACTGCGCCAGGGTCAACCCGATAAAACGTGGGTCAGAGCCGATCAAGTCGGTGGCGCGGAGAAAATCCAGAAAAAACCGGGTTAAGCCATACCAAAAGAGCAAAAAGACCGAGTAAAACCCCAAAGATTGTTTTTTGCGCGAAAGAGCCAGGAAAATAATCGCTAACACAAGAGTCGTCACCAGTTCTAACAAGCCTAAATCCCAGCGGCCCCCTCCTGGGAAATTAACAGCAAAAACGGAATTTGTCAATCGGCCGATGTGCTCATGCATTAAAAAACAAGCCAGACGGCCAAAAATCCAGCCAAAAGGGAAACTGTAAGCTAAAATGTCCAAATATGGCCACGGGTTTATCCGTCGGCGTTTAAAAAACCAAACCAAGACTAGAGCGGCGCCAAAAAAACCGCCGGTACTCATCATGCCGCCCTGCCAAATAGCCAAAACCTGCCACGGCTTGGCTAAAAAAGTCCCGAACTCGCCGCCGAATAAAACGTAAAAGATTCGGGAGAAAATTAAAACAGATAAAATCAACCAACAAAAAAGATCGTTTAAAACATCTGCCGATAATTTTTCTTTTTTCACCCGCGACCACGCAATAAAAAAACTCACGGCAAAACTCGTGGCCACTAAGAGTCCCCAAACCTGAATTGAAAACCAACCCAAATGAAATTGTGTTAACTCAAAATAAGGTATCATTTTTTAGGCGGATGACTGTGAAACGGCGGCACAGCGGCCACGGCCTCATCTACACTATCAACAATCTGATAAAGACCGATGTCTTTGGGACTGATTGTCTGATATTTTTGATTAAGATAATTTTTGATAAACGCGTCCAGCGGCGCCCAGAATTTTTTGCCGTAAAGTATAACTTTCATATTTTCAATCTTGCCGGTTTGCATCAAAGTCAAAACTTCAAACAGCTGATGCAGGGTGCCATAACCGCCGGGGAAAAAGATGAAAGCCAAAGACGGCATGGTAATAATAAGTTTGCGGGTGAACGGAAAAGAAAAACTGATGGATTTGCGGACATAGGGATTGCGGCGAACTTCGTTATTGACATTCATGTCAATACCCAAAGAAGCCGTGTTGCTCTCTACCGCGCCCTTGTTGGCCGCCTCCATAATGCCCGGACCGCCGCCGGTGATAATGGTGTATCTTTTTCGGCCTAATTTTTTGGCCATTTCATAGGCCGCGATATAAAACGGGTTGTCTTCTTTAACACTCTTAGTGCCCAAAACGGTAACATCATCATGACGAGAAATTTCCCGGCTTAAAAATTCAAAGCCGTCCACCAATTCGGCCATAATGCGGAAAATCCGCCACTGCATGCTTTTACCGCAATTTTCTTCGGCCGGATCACAAAGATTTTTTTTGATGGGTGACTTTTTAATAATCTCGGACGCTTCTTCGGCCGTATCCACTACTTGGAAAATCTCCAAATCTTTTTCGGCAATCGCGCCCACGGCTTTGAGTGATCCGGATTTTAAAAATTCAATGAGGGGCGCCCAAAACTCGCGCCCCACCGCCACCACCGGAATTTTTTTGATTTTATTGGTTTCAATCAAATCCAAAATTTCAAAAAATTCGTCCAGCGTGCCGAAACCGCCGGGGAAAAATACCCCGGCTTGCGCCGGCGAAGTCAGCATCACCTTGCGACTAAAGAAATAATGAAAACCCAAAGATTTTTTGACATATTTATTGACCACCTGTTCATTAGGCAACTGAATATTGAGGCCGATGGATTCGGCGCCGGCCTCGGACGCGCCTTTGTTACCCGCTTCCATAATGCCCGGGCCGCCGCCGGTAATGATAGAAAACCCGGCTTTGCCCAGCAAGTAGCCGGTTCTATCTGCCTGCTTATAGCTGTCGGTTTCGGGCTTGAGACGGGCCGAACCAAAAAAAGTAATCGTTCGTTTAAATTGCCCCAAAAATTGATAACCATCCACAAACTCGGCCATAATTCTAAAAATGCGCCAAGTATCGCGATAATCAATCGGCTCATGATATTGCGCGAACGTCGGTTTTTCCACCTGGATTAAGTCGGAAGTTTTAACAACTTTTTTGACCATAATGCTTTATTATAATAAAATAATTTTTCGTTTTGGCGCGGGGCAGAGGGGCAAGGGGTGAATGACCCGCAACAATTTAAACAATTTGGGGTCTGTTGGGTTCTATTCCTTGGATTTTGGCCAGTAATCAGATAGGTAAATAGGTTGATCCGCGAGACCCAGCCTATGCACGGCTCTTATCTTGTCTCCAATGTCGGAAATGTTCTCGGTGTGAATACGGTACGAGAATAGTGGTTCTGGTACGTATACACCCTTGTTCCCTTCTTTGCAGATATTCTTCCAGAGGGAGTGTTTTGGGTCTTCAGATAAATTTTGTGGCAGAGGAAAGAACGAGCGCAACACCGAGGAGAATATAGGGCTTGGCCGAGGTAAAAAACTCTCAGTTTCAATAAGCTTTGAATCAAATGGTTTTGATAAACCACGCTGAATTTTTCTGCCCCCCTCATCAATTAAATAGCAATCACAATAGGAGAACATGATCGAAGGATCTATCTTATTCTTTTCAAGAAGAGCAGAAACAAGCTTTTTCAAATGTGTCTTGTCTAGTACATCATCTGCGTCAAAAATCACAGCTATTTCTCCACGGATATCATTTATCGCCACATTCAAGGCCCCATTAATTCCTTGATTAACATGGAGAAAATGAGTAGAAAATTGCTGGAACCGTTCGTTGTACTTTATTTTAAGCTCTTCAATCACTTTCCTTGAGTCATCATCACTTCCGTCGTCAACGATTATAAGTTCAATTGGTCCGTATTCTTGTTGAGCGATACTTTTTACGGCTTCAGTGAGATACTTTCCGTAGTTATAATTTGTGATGATAACTGAAACAAGTGGATATGTCATAATTACTTCGTAGATTTAATGACGGACGTAAAGATGTCGATACCTTTATTCAGGACGGATCGAGGAATTGTCAGTGGAGGCATGAGCTGAATCGTGGCATCCTGATCGCACACAAGATGCAGTCCTATTTTCTGTGCTTGATCCACAATCTTCGTTACGAGAGGATTGCCAGAAGACAGGGTGAAGTGCACGCCAACTATCATTCCTTTTCCAGCGATGTATGTTACACGATTGTCGTTATTCAGTGTTGCCTGAAGAGTTTTTAATAGGTATGAGCCTTCTTGCGCGGCTCGTTCCCACAATTTGAGCTCAAGATGAAGTTGAAGCGTTCTTAGTCCTACAGCGCAAGCGATAGGGGTCCAGCCGAAGGTAGAAATTAAGGTCGCTTTTTCAAAACTCTTTTCTGCAATCTCTTTAGTGGTAACCATTGTTCCCAAAACTGCGGCTCCATTGGTGGATCCCTTGGCGAAAGTAACGATGTCGGGAATAACTCCCTCCAAGTGCATTCCGTAAAGTTCCCCACAGCGTGAGAATCCTGTCCCAACTTCATCCAAGATCAAAATAGTTCCGTATTTCTTGGTGAGCTTGCGAATGGTCTGAAGAAATCCTTTTGGAGCAATACGAGCTGAACCCCAACCGGTGATAATTCCGGCTTCAGTTATGATAGCTGCAACATCCGACTTGCAAAGAATCCCCTCTAACTGTTCAGAGAAATCTTTCAGTAATTCTTTTTCATTCTGTTGTTCATTGGTGATTGTAGGGAACTCAATTTGAATAAAATTCTGATACATAGGATCTTGTCTGAGATCCTTTTCCGACAGGTAACCCAATGCAAGTGTGAAACTTGATTGGCCGTGATAGGTTCTGGCGAAGCCAACCATCTTCCGTCTTCCTGTATATGCTTTGGCTACTTTTATCGCCTCTTCATTCGCTTCTGTTCCGCTCGTTGCGCGACCAATAGCACATAATCCCTTTGGCAATGACTGCACGAGTGCGTTCGCGTATTGCTCTTGAATAGGATCAGATGTCCACATGGGAGCGTATGCGTTCATTTTTACTTGCCTGATCAGGGCTTTGCGAAGCTCTGGATGATTCCAACCTAAATTTGTTACGTTCCAGCCTGAGGTAAAATCAATGAACTTGTTCCCAACCTGATCCCAAAGAAAACTCCCCTGAGCCTTGGATATAGTAAGCCTCCAATCCGAGAAGGGTTCGTAGATGATTTTATTTTTTAGCATAATAAAATAATTTTTCCCTTGTCATTCTGAACTTGGTTCAGAATCTTTAGATCATAAAATAAATTCAGGATGACAAATGTTTGGCGACATCTAAAATTAAATTTTCTTCAAACGGCCGGCCGATAATCTGCAAACCCACGGGCAGTTCGCCTTTTTGCTGAACCGGAATAGAAATAGCGGGCAGGCCGGCTAAATTGACCGAAACCGTAAAAATATCTTCCAGATACATCTGGAGCGGGTCGGATGTTTTTTCACCCAATTTAAAGGCCTGACTGGGAGCGGTCGGCGTAAACAAACAATCCACTTTTTTAAAAACATTTAAAAAATCCTGTTGGATAATTTCTTGCGCCTGGCGGGCTTTTTTATAATACGCATCAAAATAACCGGCGGAGAGCGCATAGGTGCCCAAAATAATACGACGCTTGGGTTCGGCGCCAAAACCCCGCGCCCGGGTTTTGGTATAAACTTCTTTTAAATTTTTAGCGTCTTTATTTAATGACAGACCGTAACGGATGCCATCAAACCGCGCCAGGTTGGAAGAAACTTCGGCCGGCATAATTAAATAATAGGCGGCCAGGGCGTATTCGGTGTGCGGCAATGAAACCTCCTGAATTTTAGCGCCCATTTTTTTAAATTTCTCAATCGCCTCCTCTACCCTTTCTTTTACCACCGAATCCGTCCCTTTGATAAAATATTCTTTGGGTATTCCAACTTTCAAATTTTTCACTTGTTCTTTGTTCTTTGTTCTTTGTTCTTTAACACTTGTGGCGTCTTTGGAATCCACGCCTTTTATAACATCAAAAACAATTTGAGCGTCTTCGGCGGTGTTGGCAATCGGGCCGATTTGATCCAAAGAAGATGACATAGCGATGAGGCCATAACGGGAAACCGCGCCATAGGTCGGTTTTAGACCCGCCACACCACAGAAACTGGCCGGTTGACGAATAGAGCCGCCCGTATCAGAACCAAGGGCCACCGGAACGAATCCCGCGGCCACCGCCGCCGCCGAACCGCCCGAGGAACCGCCCGGCACCCGTTTTGTGTCTCGGGGATTTTTAGTCGGCCCGTACGCGCTGTTTTCGGTGCTGGAACCCATGGCAAACTCATCCATATTGGTCCGGCCCAAAATAATCGCGCCCGCTGATTTTAATTTTTCCACGGCTGTGGCGCTGTAAGGCGCCACATAATTTTCTAAAATGCGCGAGCCGGCCGAAACTCTGTGCCCCCGATACATCAGATTATCTTTGATGGCCACTGGCACGCCTTCTAACACACCCAATTTTTTCTTTTGGCTGATTTTTTCGTCAACTTTTTTCGCTTCGGCCAACGCTTCGTCTTCAAACACTTCTAAAAAAGCGTGAATCTCGCCGTCTTCTTTTTTAATTTTTTTCAAACACGACTTAACTAACTCTACACAAGAGAGTTCTTTGTTCTTAAAAGATTTTTGGATCTCCGCGATAGTCATAAACTAACGGAATGACATACTATTTATTTTATTTTTATGTCAGTTTCTTTATCCTGTGTCTGAATTCGCAGAGTGTCTGAATCAGTCCAGCCCACCAAGGACCAACAAGAATTAGGTGTCGAAATAACTTTAGTGGAAAAATTTGCAATATCTATAACTTTTAAAGCTTGGCCACAGTGAACTATATCTTGTTGGCCGGCTGTTCCTACGTCGCCTCCGATTGCTATAGCCACGCGAGAGCCAGTGGAATCAAAAACGGCTACGGCATCCTGTTCTGTTGAACTCAAAGTATATAATTTCTTTTTTACAGTTCCATCAAAATTCACTAAAAATATTTTTTTACCAGTTACGAGGGCTATATTTTTTTGAGCATAAACGTCCATTAAGTAACCGTCTTTCAAAATGTCGTCTGCTTTTAAAATCGTTTGATGTTCCCCGTCGGTAATTCTGACTGCTTCAAGATTCTTGCCGCCATTGATTAATTGTTCGTTGTTAACCTGGGCAGGATCTCCACCGGGACTATAACTTGTTACAAAATAAACCGTTTGTCCATCTGGCGACCATCCCGCAGGTACCCAGCTTTTATGCGCAGGATACCCAGGTATGGTGTCGGCATTTCTATCTCTATATTCTAAAATTTGAGGCACTATAACTTTTTTATTTTGTCCGTAAAGATTTGATAAAGATAGGACATGATTTAAAACATATCCAGAAATTGTTGGTAAATGTGTTGTAACATCAGCGACATTTTCAGGGGTTTCCAAATGCTCCTCTGACAAGAACCATTGGCCGTCAGGACTAATCAGCGGTCCAAATTGAAACCGTGAACTAGAAATATTTGAAGCGCTGGGCGATGTCAGAGAAGTGGGAATTGAACTGGAAGGTACTAATAATGATTGGCTGTTTTCACTGATTTTAACGAGTTTTTGATTTTGATAATAAAACAAGATGCCTAACACGGCGCTCACCACAACTAAGAAAATAATGATCGCTCCTGGTATTCTTTCGTTTTTCATAAAAATGAGAACAGATTTAAAAATTAAATGTAAATTTTTTCTAACCGGCATCACATTTGCGTGACCCGCGACATTTATATGGTCATCCGTGTGAAAATTTACTCAAATACCGCTTTCACTTTAGTGGCATTCCCCTCTTTGGTGGGAAAAGAATTGATGATTTGCCTGACATCGTCGGCCGGACAATCCAGAATTTTATCCTGCCGAAAAGCCGCTTCGGCCGATTCAGCCTTGCTTAACTCGCCGACTTTTAAAGACTGTATTTTTTCCACATAATCTAAAACACCCGAAAGTTCTTTCTGGTACTTCTTTTTTTCCTCCGCCGTCAGATCCAAACGGGCCAAATCAGCCAAATGTTCTATTTCTTTTAACGAGATTGACATATGTCGCATTATATCAGTATCCGCTTATTTACTCAATAAGCTTAAAAATTCTTTCTCACCTAGTATCTTTACACCCAATCGTTTCGCCTTATCATATTTAGAGCCCGGCTCATTGCCCACCACCACATAACCGGTTTCTTTGGAGACGGATGATGAAATATCCCCGCCCAGCTCGCGCACTTTTTCTTTAGCCGCATCGCGGGTTAGGCTCTCCAGCTCACCGGTAAAAACAAATGACAAGCCCTTCAGTTTTTGAAGCTTGGAGCTTGAAGCTTGAAACTTAATCTCGATGCCGTTACGCAACAATTCTTTGATCAATTTACGATTTTTATCGTTGCCAAGCCATTCATGAAGGCTCGCGGCTACTACTTCGCCGATGTTAGAAACATTGAGCAGGTCTTCCAACTTTGCCTCTTGTAATTTTTTGAACGCGCCGAAATGATTGGCCAAATCAACGGCCGTTTCTTCGCCCACGTGGATAATGCCCAAAGCGTAAATAAAACGCGGCAAAGAAACAGTTTTGGATTTCTGAATGGCGCTAATTAAATTCTGGGCGGATTTTTCCGCAAACCGATCCAACGATTCCAAATCGCCCTGTTTAAGAGTAAACAAATCGGCGGCAGTCGTAATCAAACCGGCGTTGAGTAATTGTTCAACAATGCTTTCGCCTAAACCATCAATATTGAAAGCTTTTTTGGAAACAAAATGAATAATTTTTTCTTTTTCCTGAGCAAAACAATTTTTGTTGGTACAGTAAATGGCCACTTCGCCCTCGCGGTGTTTGAGAATGCTATTGCAAACCGGGCATTTGACGGGCGGATGAATTATTTTTTCTTTGCCCGTACGCAAGTTGGACAAAACTCTGACGACTTTTGGAATGACATCGCCGGCTTTCTCTAAAATAACCGTATCGCCCATTTTTAAATCCAGCCGATGAATTTCATCCAAATTGTGCAGGGTGGCATGCGTGACAATGGTGCCGCCGATGGCAGTCGGC
>ERZ1292633.3361-Hain-H41-02um-R1-3361-length-15649-cov-7_pt1 | contig 15649 bp, 16 predicted proteins | sample MGYA00564406_ERZ1292633 | MGnify/ENA primary metagenome ERZ1292633 (study PRJEB36523, sample SAMEA6512639) | groundwater metagenome | collected 2019-01-08 | study: AquaDiva: Metagenomics assemblies of 32 groundwater samples | reverse complement strand
GCTTCAACTTCGCTCCCTTGATGGCAAGATTAAACGGCCGGACGCTCGCGCTGTTGGTGAAGTAGAAACGAATCACCTCGTCTTTCTTGACCGAGAGAGTGTAATCGGTCTCGCCATTGACGAGCATGACATTTCCAAATCGTCCCATAAGAGCGCGATCCGATCCGTCTTTGTAGAATGGCGCGATTTTCCCGTTCTCAATCAAAATGTCATCGAGAAAAACGGCAACTTCGCGGTCAACCGTGTTCCAATAGGTCGAGCTTTCCGAAGTTACCAAGAAATTTCCATAGAGACCGAGCTCAATGGCGTAGTCGTCGCGCATATGTGGGTGATACCAATACACACCGGTGTCAGGGAATGTGAATGTGTAGGTAAACGAGCCGCCGGGCTGAACCGCCTTTTGCGTCACATCAGGAACGCCGTCAAAGGCATTGGCCATACGCACGCCATGCGAATGAATGGTATTTTCTACATCCGTATCATTTTTGAAATTAACGGTCACCGTGGCTCCTTCCGGAATTTTCAACGTCGGTCCTGGGATAGAGCCGTTGTAGGCGAGCATTCGTACTTGGTTCCCATTGATATTCTTCTTCACAAAACTCGCCGTGAGGTCATATGTGTCTCCGTCTTTGAGTTCTATCACCTGCGTTTTCTCGGCAGACGGCAATCCCTTAATGCTTGTTGAAAATGTCTGACCAAAAACAATACCGTTATTTGATACAAAAATACCTCCGACGATCGCTACGGCTATCGCGAGTATACCAATGAGTAATGGTCTATTTTTCATAGGTTATTTCGCGTTATTGATAATAGTTTGAATAATTTGATCGACCTCTTTTGGCCTTTCTCCCAAATCGGCTTGCGGAAAAAACTGCAGCAGAATGATCGGGCGCACGCCGGAAATAACCGTCTGCCCATCTTTCGTATAGACGTTTATCTTGCACGGCGATTCTAGCTAAACTGTAAAGATACACCAAAAAACGGGCTGAGAAATTTCTCAGCCCGTTTTTTTTACTCTTGGCGATCAAGGTCGAACCCTCGTCCCAACCGTCTTGCTGCTTCGGCGAAGTCATCAGTTTTCCATCCTGGGAATTGGCTCTCCCGATTCCCCGAAGAAGGCTCACCGTTTGCGGCAAGAACGATTTCTTCGATCAACGCCGATGCAGAGTCTGTAGACAACTCTTTCACCCGAGCTTCGAATCCCGCTGGACGATTTCTCTGCTCACCACCAGGACCCGCTTCAGCAACATTCATAGAGCATCCTTAAAATTTTGATTCTTATTTCGCCTTTGCGATCGCATCGTCAATCATCTTCTTGAATGTGGCGTATGGCACTGCACCGGACACGAGTGTGCCGTTCACGAATGTCGCTGGTGTTCCGGAAACTCCTGCTGCTTGACCAGAGGCAAGACCCGCATCAACCACGCTGTCGTATGTTCCGGACGTCAGACAGGTGTTGAACTTGGTCATGTCGAGTTTCAAGTCTTGCGCGGTCTTGGCGTAGAAGGCGCTCGCTGTTGCCGCATCACCAGCAAGACTGGACTGCTCGGCAAACATCGCGTCAGCAAACTCCCAAAACTTTCCTTGCACTGCCGCACATTCACTCGCAACTGCCGCTGGTGCTGCGTTTGCATGGAAAGAAAGTGGAAAATGTCGGTAGACCCATGCGACCTGATCACCGTAGTCCGTCATGATCTTCTGCATCGTCGGATCGTGCTTACCACAGTATGGGCACTGGAAGTCGCTGTATTCCACCATCACTACCTTTGCTTTCTTGATGTCGCCACGAATGTGATCTTTGTCCGTTACTGGATCGAGTTTTCCTGTTGCCGCTGGCGCTGTTGGTGTCCCGGCTGTTCCTGTTCCAGCAGCCGCCACAACCGTTCCTGTTCCCGCAGTGTTTCGCGCAAATGCGGTACCACTCGATAAACCAACGTAGTTATTTAACAAAAGGATAAGTGCCATACCGCTGACTAGTCCAAACGTGAACATCGTTCGCGGATTACCGTCTAAAAAGCCATTGGTATTCGACGACGGTGCGATCGGCGTTCCTTGCGTTTCTTCACTCATAGGAAATCATTAGGTTTCGCAATGAGTTTATCAGTTTAGGGATTTTTTGACCGTTTTCTTATCCACATGAATATTCCGACGCCGAATATGAACAAAAGGATCGAAAAATACTGACCCGGTGTAAGCCCAAAGTATCGAACGTCGACGATGCGTAGAAAATCAAGCCCGAATCTCGTCACCCCATACCACACGGCAAATGTCGCGATGTACGTTCCCGTTGGCCGTTCCTCTCTTGAGAGCCAGAGCATCACGAGCGCAAGGAGGAAGGCATTGATCGATAAGTACAGTCCAAGATCGTGCCGCGTTACTCCATCGGGATACTGAACCCCGAGAATAAAATCTGTCGCTGTTCCCGGATGATCGTGAATCAAAAAACATCCAATTCTTCCAATCCATTTTCCGAACGGTAATCCAAACGCCACGATGTCGGTATAGCGCCACACGTCGACATGTTTTTTTCGAAGAAACCAAATGCCGACGAGCGCGCCCGCGATGAGTCCGCCATATAAAGACATCCCGCCGTGCCAGACCTGAAAAATTTCGATGGGATTCTTCCAAAAATATATCGGATCATAAAACACCACGTGGCCCAATCTTCCACCAATCATTCCTGCCAGCATCGTCCACACGGTTAGATCCCAAATAATCTGCGGATCATCACCTCTTCTTTTCGCAAATCGCGCCGCCATAAATCCTGCGAACACAAACCCGAGCGCAACGAGAAGTCCCCACGCGTGGAACGTGATAGGGCCAAGGGAGAAGGTGGTGAGGGAAATGTAGGGGATCATAACGCCCCCAGCTCAACCAGCGCCAGACGAAAATCCGCAATCGCTCTCTTTGCATCACCGGTCTTTAAATCAGAACCTGCTTCGTGCACGAGTCGATTTCGAAGGGAACGAGCCCAGAATGCCTTACGAAGATCTCGGTACTTTCTACTCGCAAACTTCAAACGTTCGCCGGTAGTGGTTCCGGGGAACGCTTTTGCCTTGAGGGCAAGATCAAGAACAGCATCGGCTTGGATAATCGCGAGTCGATAACTCATCGCATCTCCTCGGGCAGCAAGGTCCTCGACCGCCTTCCAATGCTTGGCGACGGATTCGCGGTCGGCGCCAAATCGCCATCGTCGTAACGTTCGACGAATCCATACCGCCAGAACAATCGCCAAAACAAAACCGATCGCCCCAATTACCACATACGGCAGCACGTTCGGCAATGAAGCGATCTCGGTTTCCATAGTTGGTTTTTGTGAGGTACCTCGAAGACGGCGTAACAAAACTAAGTTTTAAAACTTAGTTTTGTCGAAGTGCCTCGAAGGCAGCCGCAACCTGAAGCACCTTGTTGTCGTCAAAACTATTGGCAAGAATTTGAAGGCCAACGGGCAAACCGTGCGCAGTTCCGCATGGCACGGAGATACCTGGGATACCAAGGATGTTCGCCGAGACTGTGAAAACGTCAGCAAGATACATCGCCACAGGATCATCCATCTTCTCACCGATCCCCCATGCCACCACGGGCGACACCGGGCCGACAATGACATCAACCTTCTTGAGCGCGGCATCAAACTCCATCTTCATCGCAGCCCGCACCGCAACTGCCTTCTTGTAAAACGCATCGTAGTATCCAGCAGAGAGGATAAACGTGCCAAGCATGATGCGGCGCTTTGATTCTGGACCAAGTCCTTCACCGCGTGATGCTCGATAACTCTCTTCGAGGGTTCCTGCGGCACGCGTTCCATATCGCATGCCATCGAACCGTGCCAAGTTACTGCTCGCTTCCGCTGGCTGAATAATATAGAACGTTGGCAACGCATACGGCGCAAGTGGCAATGACATATCGACGATCTCTGCGCCACCCTGTCGCAACGTTTCAATCGCCTCTTTGATACGCGTCGCAACCTCCGTATCCATGCCATCGATGAAGTATTCTTTCGGCACACCAACGCGAATCCCTTTCATCGACGGTGACGACAGATTCGTAACCGTGGGCTCATCAAGAGACATCGATGTCGCATCGTGCGCATCACGTCCTTCGATCACCGCAAGGATGATCGCAATATCTTCCACGGTCGTCGCCATCGGACCGATCTGATCCAAACTCGATCCATCCGCGATCAATCCGTATCGCGACACACGGCCGTACGTCGGCTTCATGCCCACCACACCGCACAACGATGCTGGCTGACGAATCGATCCTCCAGTGTCCGAACCGAGCGCTGCCGGAATCATCCCCGCTGCAACAGCAGCGGCCGATCCACCAGACGTTCCACCCGGTACTTTCGTCGTGTCGTGTGGATTCTTGGTAATTTGAAATGCTGATGATTCTGTGGACGATCCAAACGCAAACTCATCCATGTTTGTTCTGCCGATGATAATCGCGCCGGCTGCTTGCAATCGAGTGACGACGGTCGATGTGTACGTCGCACGATATTCGGCAAGCATCTTCGATCCCGCGCTTGCAATGTGTCCTGTCACAAGCATGTTGTCTTTCACACCAATCGGAACGCCTGCAAGCGGCAAAATCTCTCCTCCTTTGACGCGAGCATCAACCTCACGCGCAGCAAGAATCGCATCCTCGCGAAATACTTCGAGGAATGCACCGATCTCACCATCTTTTTCATCAATCCGTCGCAACGCATCACTTACCACCGCTTCCGCAGATGTCTTCCCTGCGTTGACCGCATCGCGGATCATCCTCACCGTCCAGTTCGTCATACGTTAATCGACAAAAATTCCCGGAACTTCCAGCGCGCCACCGTTGCTTGCCGGAAATGCTGCGATCACTGCGTTGCGTTCATCGATCGTGGATGTTGGAACATCCTTGCGAAAAACATTCACCGCGGTCGTCAGGTACGCTTTCGCATCAATTTTACTGGTATCAACTTCTTGTAACTTGCTCACGTAGTCCAAAATAGCCGGTAACTGTCGCTCCAACATCGCTTTTTCGTCGTCGGTCAACTGTAATTTGGCTAAGGTTGCGATCCGGTTGATATCGATGTGCATAAAGCTTATAGATTTGGTTAAACGGTTAACCGATTTGACCGCCTTAACCGAAAGACCTATTTCCCAATCATACGGAGAAACTCTGCCTCGGACAAGACGGCCACACCAAGACGTTGTGCGTCGCTCAACTTTGATCCTGCCGCTTCTCCGGCCACCACGTACGTTGTTTTCTTGCTCACGCTCCCCGACACCGATCCGCCCAACAACCGAATCTGCTCTTTCGCCTCTTCGCGTCCTAACGTTTCGAGCGTTCCCGTCAGCACAAACGTCTTCCCTTCCAGGACTCGCGCGATGGCTTTCGCACTCTTGATAACAACACCCGCCTCTCGATAATCATCGATGATGCGCGATCCATATTCCGTTGCGAAAAAATCGACGATGCTCTGTGCAACCGTTTCACCAACATCAGGTACTGCGACGAGTTTCCCGAGCGTTGCTTCACGAAGATGATCGACACTCCCAAATGATCGCGCGAGTGCAAATGCGGTTTCCGAACCCACATGTCGAATGCCGAGCGCAACGATGAACTGATCTAAATCAATCGTCCGCTTGCTGTCGATCTGATCAACAAGCTTCTGCCCTAAAATCTTTCCAAAGCCATCAAGATCCTTCACATCATCAGCGCGGAGTCGGAAAATATCTGGTGCGATCCTGATGACATTCGCATTCAGTAACTTTTCGATAATTTTATCGCCAAGTCCGTCAATACCGAACGCGCGAGCAGCATGCAAAACATACTCGCGTTCAATGGCGAAACAATTCGGATTCGTGCACACCAATGCCACCTCACCCTCGCGACGAATGACCGGTGATTCACACATCGGACATTTCTTGGGAATTGCAATCTTCTTCTCGTCACCAGTTCGCAACTGCGTCAGCACCGTCGTAATCTTTGGAATAATATCGCCAGCCTTCGTGAGGATCACCGTATCACCGATCTTCAATCCGAGGCGCCCGATCTCGTCGGCGTTATGCAGCGTAGCGTGAGTCACCGTCGTTCCGGCAACGAAGGTAGAAGCAACTGTCGCAACCGGTGTGAGGACTCCTGTTCGTCCCACCGACCAATCGACGGACAACACTTTTGTTGTTGATTCCTCGGGAGGAAACTTCCAAGCAACTAATCCGCGCGGCGTTTTTCCTGCTACTCCAAGCTCCGAGAAGAATCGATTCTGATCGATACGCACCACAATGCCATCGATCCAAAACGGCAGTTTCTCTCGCTTCTTTCCGAGTGTTTCAAAAAACTTCTGTACCTCGACGATCGTCGCGCAATGTTCCCCGGGCGGCGTTACAAATCCTAACTGTCGCAATACGCTCATTCCCTCGTTCTGACTTTTCACCTCAATCCCCGAATGCAATCGCCAGCCAAAAAACGCGAGTGGACGCGATGCCGCAACCGCCGGATCGAGCTGACGAATACTTCCCGCCGAAACGTTTCGCGGGTTCGCAAACAATTCCTCTCCTTTCTTTTTCTGTTCTTTATTCAATCGTTCAAATCCCACTTTCGGCATGTACACCTCGCCTCGAACCTCAATGCGGCCCGAGGTATCAATTCCCGAAATATGACGAAAGCGTAACGGAACCGAATCGATCGTGCGAACGTTGTGCGTAACATCCTCACCGATCACCCCATCGCCACGCGTTGCCGCAGTTTTCAAAACCCCATCCTCGTACACCAGGGACATCGCCAGTCCATCAACCTTCACCATCGCGTAATAATCATGCGACGCCCTGCCGCCAACCTTACGAATACGCGCTTCCCAATCCTGTAACTCTTCAAACGAAAAAACATCCTCGATGGAGAGCATCGGTGACGCATGGGTAATCTTTCGAAATTTATCGAGCGCGACACCCGCCACGCGCTGCGTTGGCGAGTCTACAGTAATCAAATCGGGATATTGATCTTCCAGCGTCTTTAGCTCGTGCTTCAGCGCATCCAGCGCCTCCTCGGAAATCTCCAGCGCATCGAGCACGTGGTACTGGTAGCGATATTCATCAATCGCCTCACGAAGCTTGGCAATTCGCTCTTTGGTTTCAGCCTTCGTCATATCGTTGGCAATTGTACTGGATACTCTTCAATGGCAACACCCCGGCTCGTCGAGTCGGGGTGCGCGTGTCCGCGTCGGTTCGTGACCGAGGCGGAAGCCGTCGTGTTGTCGTCCGCGGTGAGGCGCTAGACGAAGGCGATGAAGTCGCGGATCTGGTGGATGCTCACACCGCGTGCACCCTCCGACATCTGCCGGAGGTCGTGGAGGCAGGCGGTGAGGATCTCGATCCGGGATCCGCGATGGATCACTTCGAACTCCACCTCGTCGCCCAACACGCCGATCAGAGCGAACACACAATCCTCGTGACCGTGCCTCACTCCAATGTAACGCTCGGTGCGCACCGCGGGGAACACCTGGCGGTACGCGCCCTCACCGTAGCCGACTCGGTAGCCGGGCCAGAGCGGGTGACTGACTGCGACCGCGACCTTGAGGAGCGAGTAGGTGTTCCAGACGGAGGTCGCGAGGTGGGCATTGCGCACCATGTTCCAGACCTCGCCGTGTTCGGGGTCGCGAGTCGGCGGGACGCTGGAGTCACCCTTCAGCTTCTGTCCCCGGAAGTCGGAGGACCAACGCGCCGGGTACACACGCTGGAAGGGGACGGGGACGCCCAGGAAGGCAAGGAGGGGCAGAGGGAAAAGGTTCAAGGCAGTACTCCTAACGGGGTTGTTCAACACGCCGGACGTGACTATCCGGACCATCAATAATAACAAATCTCTAATAAAAAGTCAAAAGAAGACCCTCTTTTCGGGCCTATTTCGGAATTGAAAGGAAAGAATTCAGCCCAGAAGTCCCAAGTACCACGCGACGACCGTTTCACCGAAAAATAGCGAGATAAACGTACCAACCACCATAAACGTTCCAAATGGTACGTGGCTGTGAAGATCGCGGCGACGGGTGAGTAAAAGGTAGAGACCAGAGATCGCTCCAGTTATGTACGCGACGAGGAGGGCGAAAACGCCGAGGATGGGACCGAGAAGGAATCCCATCACCATTGCCATACGAATATCTCCCCCACCTACCCATGCTCCCTTCGACGCCAAGTACTGGATAGCAAAGAAACTTCCCAACAAGAAACCTCCGACGAGCATTGAAATCGGTTCCACACCCAGCACGGCGTTCATGGCGAGGGCGATAATCATCGCTGGAACGGATAACCGATCTGGAATAACGCTCGCCCGATAGTCGAACATGAAAATCGGCACCAAAAGCATCGCCATCACCGCATTGCGCACAAAAAATCCGAAGGATACACCGAGTGTGTTCGACAACGGATTCATGTCGGCGTTCAAGGCTAAAATCTGCCACGCGAATCCAACGAAGAGCAGAGTCATCACCACTTCCAACGCCGGATACTGCCACGGGATCACTGTCTTACAGGCACGACATTTCCCCTTCATGATGACGTAACTTAACAGCGGAACATGATCTTTGACATGCATCGGACGCGCGCACGTCACGCACTTTCGTCTGCCAACGGTAAAACGTAAACCGTCTGGCGTGCGCAATAAGAAGGTGTTGACGAATGCGCCGCACACCAGGCCGAGTAATCCGGCAAAGAACAAAGTGATCACGAACGTCGACATATTATTGGGTTGATGAAAGGGTTGAACATGCGCCAGCCTTCATCCCGTCCTCCGTCACGCAGTTTGCGCCAGAGGCTAAGCCGAGAAGCGCATTTCCACGTTCTAACTCGAACTGCACGCGGAAGGCGTCGGCAGTACCACTATAGCAGTACGCATCGTCGACATTACTGCACGACGATTCCCCGCCGAGTCCGGACGTTGGTGGCGTCGGAACAGATTCAAGGTATGGTGTTGGGCCAGATTTTGAACATGGTGCCGCAAACCCTTCTTGCGAGAGACACGCCGTCAACGCTTGACCAAGCGCGACCGGCTCGACAGCAACCGGATAGGAACTGTGATTTTGGAAATACAGTTCAAGGGCCATCTGAATTTCCCGCACGTTAGCCAAACGAGTGACGTCTCGCGTATGCGATCGCGCCGACAGCACGGCATACCCAGAGATGAGACCGATGATGCCGACGACAGCACCGATAATAAGAACTTCTACAGTTCGGGTCATAGATCAAGGATAGTTTGAACCCGCGACGCAATGTCCCGCGGGGTGTGATGCGATGTCAGCATAATATCATCGCTGCCAGCAGAATGCAGTGCATGGATCTGTTCACTCGTTGCGTGACGACAGAGAATCATAAGACGTGTCTTGTTCAGGACCGGTTGCTTCCGCAAACATACGATGTCGGCCGCAGCATCCTTTACACTCGATTCGTCAAGCAAAAGAAGAGCGGGACGAACCTTCACCGCACGTCGCTCGACGTCGCCAATATCGCGAACCGTGACTACTTTCATACCCAGGTGCTCCAAATGACGTTCGTACACCGCGGCAAGCGTGGCGTGGGTGGTCAGAAGAACGACCGTCGGTTTGGCAGCAGCCATATTACTCCTTCTCTTCTTTCACCCGCATCGCTAATCCAATCGCCACTGCAAAACGACTCCCCACTTCGTCGAGGACACCTCTGGCCTGCGGCGGCGTTGCGACACGAGCCCAGGGGTCACCTAAGTACACATTCACATTGAGTGTCTTCGTCATCGCATCATCGAGGCCTGCGAGCATCGCGGATCCGCCAGTGACAATTACTTTATGAACTCCTTTTCCATCCTGAAAATCTTGCTGTGTGTACAGCTCAAGTGCGTATTTCATTTCGTGCAGAAGTGGTTTCACCGCATTCGCCACAACCGGTGGCATCGTCATCTTTTTCGACAACGATAAATCTTTCTTCATCGTTTCCGATTCTGCCGCACTCAAACTCATGGCGCTCGATAACGCTTGGGTCACTAACGATCCACCCGATTTAATGCCTCGCGTGAGATACGGCACGCCGCGTTCCGCGATGACGATGTTCGTACGATCACCGCCGATGTCCACGATCATGACCTTGGCGTTATCCTTCCCCACCAACGAACGCATCAACGCAAACGCTTCCGTCTCCAAAGAAACGAGCTCAATTTTCGCGTGTTGAAATACCTCGATATACTTTTGCACCAACGCTTTCGGCGCAGCCGTCACCTGGACACGAATCGTTTTTGAACGCACCTCAGCCTCCACCTTGGCTTGTGCCTTTGCTTCAGCTGCCGCTTTCCCCTTTTTCGGTACTTCGTCCTTCGGCATCAATTCTTTATCGATGACATGCGAATCAACAATCATCTCCTCGATCGGCAACGGCAATAATTTTGCGACCTGTACTTCGACAATCGGTCGTAAATCTTCTCGCGATGTTTTCGGTGTTGGAATACTGATAATGGCGTGAAACACGCTCGATCCCGGCAACGATGCCACAGCGCGTGTCGCTTTCATTCCGCTCTGCTTCATGATGGCGTGCAAAACGTCCGCAATTTTTTTTGGTTCATCAATCGAAAGCACCGACGGATCACCACCGACGGGAATATCTGCGTAGCCGTATGTCATCAGTCGAATCTTTCCACCTTCTGGCGAGAGTTCAACCACTTTCAATCCGGTTGTTCCCAAATCAACGCCCAACAACGCTTCGGATTTCTCCTCTTTTTTCTTACCGAAAAGTGACATAGTAGCAAAAGTATAACACGTTGGTCGTGAATGACATGATGCATCGTAATGCTCAAAACAACCTCGAGCGTTCGATGGCGTCGAGTGTTTCATTCACGAGCGCATCGGCGTCAACGTTTTGTTCACGAAAAACGTGGGAAAATGTGACTCGCTGAAATTGCACACGAAGATTGTGAACATCCATGTACCGTTTGGCAATGCCGGGATTTTTAACTTTGTATTGTCCGTTGAGTTGTCTCACGGCAAGTTCAGAATCGAGCCGGACGTCGACGGCTTCGTATCCCAGATCCAACGCCTTCTGCAGGCCGACGATGATGCCGGTGTACTCAGCTTGATTGTTCGTATCAATCCCAATGTACTTTGCAGCGTCCGCGATGCGTTGTCCTTGTGTTCCGTCGGCATTCAGCGCGAAAAGCACGGCAGCTCCTGCGGCAGGCCCAGGGTTACCTCGCGATCCTCCATCAGCGTACATACGAACAGTTTTCATAAAGCTCAACGGTTAAGCCGGTTAAAACGGTTAAGCGTTCTGAATCCGGATAACCGTTTAACCAAGGTGGTAACCCACCGATTAACCGCCTTAACCGTTCGCTCTTCGCACATCCACAATTCTACACTGAACTTCTGTTCTTCCATTCCACACATTCGCGCCGGCTTCGTATGCAACATCTATTTTGTCACCCATATTCAACTCGCGAGCTTGATCGCCAATGCCGAAACCCACAAATTTACTCACCATCCCAGCACTATCCAAAATCGTCAATCGTAAATGTGATCCCGTTGCGCCCATCATTTCTGCCGCCATCACGGTCGCACCGAGCGTAGCAAAAATCGGTGGACGATTCCCTTCGCCAAATGGCGCACAACAATCGAGTTGGTTCAAAAGATCGAGCGTGAACGTCGACGGTGAAACAACCGTATCAATCTTGATGGTTGGCCGAGGGCCAGATTCACCAAAAATCCCAAGTGCAAATTCGTTCACGCGTGATCGAAACGTCGCGATCTGATCAGCGCTTTCCATCGTCAACCCACACGCCTGCGGGTGACCACCCTTCTTCAAGAAAATATCGCCACACGCATTCATCGCCTCCACCAGGTGCAGTCCGCCGGCCGTCCGACCACTTCCCACATATCGATCTCCAGCTTTCGTTAACGCAAACGCCGGCTTTCCAAAATCATTTACTAACTTCCCAGCAATCAAACCAACGATACCCGGTAACCACGTTTCGCTCGATACGACGAGGACATGCGGCGCCTCGCTCATTGCTGCAACCATCGCTTGCGCTTCTTTGTACGACGATCGGAAAATATTTTGCCGTTCTCGATTCAATTTTTCGAGTGCGAGTGCGGCGACATCAGCCTCAGCAATCGTCTTCGCGGTCAACGCATCAAACGCAAGTCGTGCACTCGAAAGTCTTCCTGCCGCATTCAATCGCGGACCAATTCGGAAACCGATTACTTGCGTATCAATCGCGCCGAGCTCGGTTCCCGAGGAAACGAGGAGGGAACGAATACCTGGTCGACGGGTCTTGTTTAAAACCCTGAGTCCAAACGTCTCTAAGACTCGATTCTCCCCCGTCAACGGCATTACGTCTGTTACCGTGGCAATCGCGACGAGGTCGAGAAACCATTTTTCGTATCCTTCTGGAAAGTCCGCTCCTCGTTTTCGCGCCTCATCAATAAGTGCCGATGCGAACTTAAATGCCACGCCCGTCCCACATAACGTTTTATTCGGATACGGTTCACCTGGTGCGAGCGGATGAAGAATGATTGCATGATTGGGAAAATGCGTTCCCATCTGGTGGTGATCACACACAATCGTCGTCAATCCAGCTTCAAAGGCTCGATCGAGTTCGAGACCATTCGCGATTCCACAATCAACGGTCACAAGCAGCTTCTTCCCCTCGGTAATAAAGCGTTCAATCGTGTGCATCGCCACACCGTAGCCATCCCGTTCACGATCAGGAAGAAACACCTCAAGATCGAGCGTGTACTTCATCTTCTCCGCGATATCTGTCAGCGCCCCGTACAACAGCGAAGAACCAGAAACGCCGTCCGCATCGTAGTCGCCATGAATGACGATCGGCTCTCCTTTTTCCAGCGCTGTAAACATCGCAGCAACGGCATCATTCATCTTGGTAAAAATGGAAGGCGAGAACGTGTCCCGATCCCAATCTGGCGATAAAAAAATATCCCGCTCTGCTGGGGCAATGCCGCGGTTCGCTAAAAGTTGCGTCACGAGATCATCGTGTTCGCGGGGAAGGATGTTCCAGGTGGAGGGCATGGGGGTGAGGTTAAAGCGGTTAATCGGCTGGATTACCAGCCTTGGTTAAACGGTTATCCGGATTGCCTCACCATCATTTAACCAAGGCCAGCTCGGCTGGCTGATTAACCAATTTAACCGCCTTAACCGATCGTTACCTCAATATCCCAACGTGGTCATCGTAGCCAACATTGAAACCATCACGACAATTGCGACCACCGCCCACACCTTCCTGGCTGTTTTTCCATGCATCGACATGGGCGTAGATTAGCAATTTTCACTACAAAAGTCACTCGAAATGTGGGGATGGATATTGCCAAATCTCCCTTTTATGACTACAGTCCGCTGTCCCTACAACCGGGGCACGGGAGATCCGCAAATGACCGCAGAAGGAAAAGTTCTCGACTTCTACAACCTCACGTGGGGAGATCAGATCACCCTCACGATGGAAAAAGGCGAGGAACAGCACTACACCGTCCTCGTGGCCTACTACTCGGATCCCGCAGAGGATCCGTCCGCTGATGTTGTCTGTCTTGCGGGCCATCATGACCGGGAGACAATGGACGTGGGTGCAGGCGACGAGGTGTACCTCAACATCACGCCGCTTCCCGATGGCGGCTTCGCGCTCCGCGTTCTCGAAGACGAGGAACGGGACGATGTCGAACAAGACTTCTACTCCTACTTCCTACTGATCGGCGCCATCCGAACCACGACGTCCGAACAACCGGTGCAACGGACGGAGGAAGAGTGGACGCTCGTCGTCGACGAGAAGACGCTGGTCTGTCGTAGGGTCACGCGTGCCACCTATGGCGTGATGGGCGAGAACACGGCGGACGTCTTCATGGGCAGCGAAGACAAGGGGGACGACGAGGATGTCGAAACGTACCTGATCTTCATAGAAGTCCTCGAGGAGGATCCTCTGGCCTACGGTCCGATGGAGGAAGAAGATCGGGACCAACTTCACCTGACACTCCTCAACATGATGGGCTACGAGGATCTCGATGACGATCTCGAGGATGACGAAGACGATCCCGAAGGTGCCGCGCTCAACGACTGCTGATCCCGATTCCTGAACGTCACGACGACAACGACGCACGCCGCCTGCCCGGAAGGGAGAGGCGGCGTTGCACGTTTTAATATCTATCAAAAAACAAAACGAACCCGTAAGGGCTCGTTTTGTTTCTCCAAAGAGAATTACTTGAGGTTGATACGAGTGACATCACTCACCTTCACCGTTCCGCTATCGGCCGAAAGTGTTCCATTGAATTGAACGGTTGCTCCAACGGTGACTGCTGCTTCGTTGGATGTTTCACCGCTCTTCACGAACTTTGTTGAGTCACTGTACACAACCGTGACGGTTGTGGCTGGGCGCTCGTTGCGTCCTGCAAATTGAACAGTCATTGTGTTTGCGGTGGCATCGATTGCCGACACAATACCCATGAATCCACGGTGCTTCTTCATGTCTGCTGGCTTGCGAACATCAGTCGTCACAATTTTCGCAGGAAGAAGTTCGTCACCCGCACGTCCGGCAACCACACGAACAGTGGTGCCAACTGCGAGGTTTGCTGCCGAACTCTCTTCGCCGTTGATCGAGAACTTCGTTTCGCTGGTGTACGCAATCACGATGCTACTGCCAGCATCTGGAATGTTGCTGTCGTCGTTTTGTGCAAGATGACGGACGACATTTGGACGTTCGACTGGTGGCTTGGCGATAGTTAACGTGATTGTTCCGGTACCGTCACCATTTTGCGTGACTGCCGTCACCTCGCCAACAACACCCGGGCCACGACGGTGATCAGGATTCGAGCGTCCGGCTGCAGAAACATCGGACGAGCTTGCGGCGAATGTCGTTGCTGGCAATACGGCGACACCAACCGACAACGCAACTGCTGATGCAAGTGCTGCACGAGTAAGATTTTTCATAGAATTCCCAGTAAAGAGTTAGTTCTTATTCAATGGAGCCTTTCGAAAGAAAGACGGATCTCGAAGCACTGGCTGCTCCTGAGTTCCATCTACCGGTACCCGCGAGCGTAGGGTTTCGTAACGATCGTGTAATTTTCGCAAATCTTCCACACGTTTTTGACGAATCTCTTCCGATGTCTCTGTCTGTTCAAGTTCGCTATTTGCTGCATTCGCTTCGTTCACTGCCGCATCGAGTGTGATATTTGCTGCACCTTGGGCACGTAACAACATCTCCGTTTCTTCCAGTCGTCGTTGATACATCTTTAAATGAAAATCTGCTCGAGCTTCCGCACTTCGGGCAAGTGATCTTTCAACACGCTCAATCTGCTGCTTCATCGGGTACAACGCACTGTCTTGTGTGACGGACGGACTCGTATACGCATACGCACCAGTCCCCATCGTCAGAAATGGAACAACAATGGCAAAACCGATCGCTGTACGGCGCGTGAACCACGACATACGTTCCTGCATAGTTGGCGCAGGAAGTTCAGCATCAATCTGTTGCCACAAACGCTTGATGAACGCGCGGTTGGGCGCGGCATCTTTTTTGGCACGATGAATTATTCTTTGGAGGGTAAACATAGAGCTTTCAACTTTTGCATCGCGCGATGTGTGGCGACTTTCACCGCGTCGGCAGAGCGGCCGAGGACCTCCCCCATGGTCGAATACTGGTACCCGGCTAAGTACTTTAATGTTACAAGCTGTCG
>ERZ1292633.3360-Hain-H41-02um-R1-3360-length-15650-cov-5_pt1 | contig 15650 bp, 17 predicted proteins | sample MGYA00564406_ERZ1292633 | MGnify/ENA primary metagenome ERZ1292633 (study PRJEB36523, sample SAMEA6512639) | groundwater metagenome | collected 2019-01-08 | study: AquaDiva: Metagenomics assemblies of 32 groundwater samples | reverse complement strand
GCTCCAGCGGAAACCGATGACGGCAAGCCCGATCACCACCGCATGCACCAGCACGGCATAAACAATGGCCCGGATTCTCCCCGGATTGCGTCGCAGCGTCCTGGCAAACACGTTATGGTTTTCTCGGCGGTTCGGTCAACAGCCCTACGCTCGGCGCACCGGCCGACTGCAGCAGTGTCATCGCCCTGACCACTTCACCGTAATTGGATTGCCGGTCGCCGCGGATCAGCACCGGGGTCTGCGGGCGCGCCCGCAGGATCGCCGCCACTTTCCGGCTCAATTCCTCGGACGTGATGCGGCGGTCGTCGAGAAAATACCGGCCCTCGCGATCCACCGTGACCACCAGCGTCTCGCGATCCTGGCTGTCCACCGGCTGCGCCGCGGCCTTGGGCAGATCCACCTTCACGCCCTGCGAGAGCAAGGGCGCCGTGATCATGAAGATCACGAGCAGCACCAGCATGACGTCAATGTACGGCACGACGTTGATCTCGCTCATCAGCTTCTTGCGGCGCTTGCGATAAGCCTCCATGGTCAGGCCCTCGAGGCAAACGCCTGGCGCTGGAGAATGCTGGCGAATTCCTCCATGAAGATTTCGTAGCGCGTCACCAGCCGTTCGACATTATGGGAATAGCGGTTATACGCGATAACCGCCGGAATGGCGGCAAACAGGCCGATGGCGGTGGCAATGAGCGCTTCGGCGATACCCGGGGCGACATGCGCGATGGTGGCCTGCTGAACCATGCCGAGCGAGCGGAATGAGTTCATGATGCCCCAGACCGTGCCGAACAAACCGACATAGGGGCTGGTCGAACCGACCGTGGCGAGGAACGATAAATGCGTCTCGAGATAATCGATCTCGCGCGAAAGCCCCACGCGCATGGCGCGCTGCACGCCCACGAGTATGTCCATGGGCTGGATATTGGCCTGCTGATGGAGGCGCTTGTACTCGCGAAACCCTTCGACAAAAATGCTGGCCATGCCGGTGGCGCTCGCCTCCTTGCGCGACTGTTCGGAGAACATCTGATTCAGATTCGCGCCGGACCAGAACTTGGCCTCGAAGCGGTCAGCCACGGCCTTGGCGCTCTTCAACGCAAACCATTTGCGGAAGATCATGGTCCAGGAAAGCACCGACGCGGCCAGCAGCATAAGCAACACCAGTTGCACCGGCAGCGAGGCGTGCTGGATCAGCGACCACATGGCGATGCCTTCGGTGGCGTTGACGTTCACGGTGCCTCCCTCGCCTCCAGCTGTGCGCGGAGACGCGGTGGAATGGCGCAGGGCGCGAACGTGGCGGCGTCGAGGCAGGCCACCTTCACTTCGCCCTCGCACAGCGTGAGACCCTCGCGCCGTATCTGCTGCGCAAAGGTAATGCTGGCGTTCCCGCGTTTCGCGACCTGCGCCGTCGCCTCGAGCAGGTCATTGAAACGGGCGGGCTTCAGGAAGTCGAGCTTGACGGAGCGCACGGCAAATAGGACGCCGTCACGCCGGGAAAGTTCATCCTGTTCGAAGCCCAGGGCGCGCAGCCATTCAGTGCGCGCCCGTTCCATGAATTTCAGATAATTGGAATAGTAAACCACGTTGCCAGCGTCCGTATCCTCGTAATAAACCCGGATGGGGATGGAAAAAACCTTGCTCACGCGTCGGCCAGACTATGTTTCACCGAAGATGTCGCGCTGCGGACGCTCGGAAGCCACCGGGGCGTTGAGATCGAAATGCCGCCACGCCAGGGCCGTGGCCATGCGCCCGCGCGGCGTGCGCATGAGGTAGCCCTGCTGAATCAGGAACGGCTCGATCACGTCCTCAATGGTATCACGCTCTTCGCTGATAGCGGCGGCGAGGTTGTCCACCCCCACCGGGCCGCCGGAAAATTTTTCGATCACCGCCAGCAGCAGCTTGCGGTCGAGCATGTCGAACCCGCACTGGTCCACTTCTAGCATGTTGAGCGCCAGCTCGGCGATGTCGCTCGTCAACCGCCCGTCGCCTTTGATCTGGGCAAAATCACGCGCGCGGCGCAGCAGGCGATTGACGATGCGCGGCGTGCCGCGTGAGCGGCGCGCAATCGCCGCCACGGCATCGGGCTCGATCGGTATCTCCAGAATCCCCGCGGAACGCGCGACGATCCGGGCCAGCTCCTCGGGATTGTAAAACTCCAGGCGCTGGACGATGCCGAAGCGGTCGCGCAGCGGCGAGGTCAGCAGTCCCGCGCGCGTGGTTGCCCCCACCAGCGTGAACGGCGGCAGATCGAGCTTGATGGAGCGGGCCGCCGGGCCCTCGCCGATGAGAATGTCGAGTTGGTAGTCCTCCATCGCCGGATAGAGGATTTCCTCGACGATGGGGCTCAAGCGGTGAATCTCGTCGATAAACAGGACGTCGTTCGGTTGCAGGTTGGTCAGGATGGCCGCCAGGTCGCCGGGGCGCTCCAGCACCGGCCCCGAAGTCTGGCGCAGGCCCACGCCCATTTCATTGGCGATGATATGGGCCAGCGTGGTCTTGCCGAGGCCCGGCGGTCCGAACAGCAGCACATGGTCCAGCGCCTCATGCCGCCCGCGGGCGGCGGCGATGAAAATCTCCATCTGCCGCCGGATCGGTTCCTGACCGACGTATTCCGCCAGGCGCGCCGGACGCAGCCGGCGCATATCGACGGTTTCGTCGGTCGCTTCCACCGCGTGTGCGGATACCAGTCGGTCGGTTTCGATCATATAAGTCTTCTTCCAACTCCCCCTCTCCCTACGGGAGAGGGTAAGGGGTGAGGGTCAATCATATAACTCTTCTTCCACACTATCCTTTCCACACCCTCATCCCCGTCCCTTCTCCCGGAGGGAGAAGGGAACGAGCCGGGCACGCAACCCCTTTACCCGGGGAGAGGCAAGGGGTGAGGGTTCCTTCCTTCATACTGCCATGCCCTTCAGGGCCTGACGAATGATTTCTTCCGCGCTCAGTCCCTTGGTGGAAGCACCGCGTACCGCGCGGCTCGCCTCGTTGGGTTTGTAGCCGAGCGCCACCAGCGCGCTCACCGCTTCGCTCACCGGATCGCCCGGCACCGCCGGACCGGCGGCGGTGGACGCCAGCAGCGGAATATCCTTGGGCAACTTGTCGCGCATCTCGATCACCAGGCGTTCGGCGGTCTTGCGTCCGATGCCCGGCACTTTGGTCAGTCGCGCGATATCCTCTTCCGCCACGCAGCGGCTGAACTCCTCGTCCGAGAGTCCCGAGAGCACCGCAAGCGCCACGCGCGGGCCCACGCCATTGACCTTGAGCAGCTCGCGGAACAGCCGCCGCTGCGCCTCGCGGACGAAACCATATAATAGATGCGCATCCTCGCGCACCACGAGATGGGTATAAAGCGTGACCCTCTCACCCACCGCCGGAAGTTCGTAAAAAGTGGTCATGGGCGCTTCCAGCTCGTAACCCACGCCGCCCACGTCCAGCATCAGCGCCGGCGGCTCCTTGCGCAACAGCACGCCTTGCAGCCGGCCGATCACAAGGGCAACCTCATCCCGCGCCGCCCCGAGGGTCGCCGTGGGAGCGATCGCAGGCCCACGGCATGGTGCGCGTGGCAGATGGCACAGGCGAGCGCATCGGCGGCATCGGCCTGCGGCGCGGCGCTGAGCCCGAGCAGCGCCTTCACCATGTGCTGAACCTGCTGTTTGCCGGCATGGCCCTTGCCCACGGCGGCGCGCTTGATCTGAAGCGCAGTGTACTCGGTGACGTCGAGCATCTGGTTGGCGCCGGCGAGAATCGCCGCGCCGCGCGCCTGCCCCAGCTTGAGCGCGGAGTCGGCGTTTTTTGCCATGAATATCTTTTCGATGGCCAGCATCGTCGGTTGGTAGGTCTTGATGATCTCGGTCACCCCGTCATAGACGGTCTTCAGCCGGTCGGCGAGTTCGCCCTGGGGCACGCGCACGCAGCCACTGGCAATGTATTCTATACGGCCGTTGCGCAACACCTGCACCACACCGAAGCCGGTAACGCGGGAACCGGGATCGATGCCAAGGATGCGCATCAGTGTGCTCCGTTTCTCCGGGACAAATCCATCCTCGTGCAATACACCGGGCTTACCCCTCTCCCCTTGCCCTCTCCCGCAAGGGGAGAGGGGGAGTTGGTGAAAATCCCTGTTTCGATTGGCGCATCAGCCGGCCAGCTTGAGTAATTCTTCAGGGAGGTCTGCATTGGAGAATACATTCTGCACATCCTCCAGATCCTCCAGCGCTTCGAGAAGCTCGAGCAGTTCTTCTGCGTCCGCGCCGCTCACCGGCGCGGAGGTCGAGGCGCGCAGCTGAATCCCGGCATGCTCGGGCTTCAACCCGCGTTTACCCATGGTCTCGACCACCGCATGAAATGCCTCGGGCGCGGTCAACACCTCGATCGAGCCGTCCTTGTCGGAAACGACATCGTCGGCGCCCGCCTCCAGCGCCGCCTCCATGATCCTGTCCTCGCTCGTGCCCGGCGGATAGTTGAGCGCGCCGGTTTTCTTGAAGAGAAACGCCACCGAACCGTCCTGACCCAGATTGCCCCCGTGCTTGGAGAAAGCGTGACGCACCTCGCCCACGGTGCGCGTGCGGTTGTCGGTAGTGCACTCGACCATGATCGCGACTCCGGCCGGACCGTAGCCTTCATAGTGCACTTCATCGTAATGCGCGCCTTCGAGTTCGCCGGTACCGCGCTTGATGGCGCGTTCGATGGTGTCCCGGGTCATGTTCTGATCCAGGGCCTTGTCGATGGCGGTGCGCAGGCGCGGGTTAAGCTTCGGATCGCCCCCGCCACCGGCGCGCGCCGCCACGGTGATCTCGCGGATTATCTTGGTGAAAATCTTGCCGCGCCTGGCGTCCTGCACGCCTTTGCGGTGCTTGATATTGGCCCATTTCGAATGGCCGGCCATGCGAACTCCCGTGGTTTGCCGTGGGCGGCATTAGCGCGCCGCCGGGACAGTTTAACATCGCCGCGTGTGTGTCCCAACCCTTACAACCAGCCAGGGAAGCTCTGATTAAGTCCGTTCGTGGTGAGCCTGTCGAACCACGAACGGATGAATCGCCTCCCATTTACGGGATTTCCCGCTCACCCTTCGACAGGCTCAGGGCGAACGGGAGACTAAATCAGAGCTTCCCTGGCGAAAAAAACTTCCCGTTTACCAGAAACTGTCCGACCCGCTCAGCCACCTCGCGCGAGAACAACATGCCGGTGTGGGAGACAGGCAGCACAAGGTGTTCGCGGGCATCGGGAAAAGCGCTCTCCTTCACGGTCAGCAAACCGTCGTTCGGTCGCGGCAGGCCGCGATACAGCAGCCGGCCCATGCCGAAGGAACGCGTGCCGCAGATCACGCCGATCTCGCGTGGCGGAGACGACCATTCCTGCGGGGTGCCGGCGAGCAGTTGCGCCACACCTGACCCCATGAGCCGGCGCCAGAGCGCATGACGGCTCAGGTGCCGGGCCACGCGGCTGCCGCCGTGCGGCGTGCCCAGCGTCACGATGCGCCCGGCTTGGCGCGACGGCGAATAATGAAACAGTGCCCGGATCAGTATGCCGCCGAGGCTGTGACCCACGAGATGCACGATGTCGGCGTCGAGCGCGTCGAGAAAATGCGCGAGCCGTTCGGCATTCGCGCTCAGATCGGCACGAACCGAAGGATAGGAAAACGCATGAACGGTAAAACCCTGGCGCCGCAAACGCCGCGCGAGCACAAATAGAATGTAGCCCGGGAACCACAGCCCGTGGAGGAGAACGACGGTTTGGGGTCTGGCGTTCGTTGTGGCGAGACGTCTAGTTTGCGGCGGCTGGCATGATTCAACCCTTGGGTCTCAGCTTAAATATGACTTCGCGGTTAGTCCACGAAGCCACCTTGCCCATCGCCTCGTCAAAGGTAAACCAGCCATGGCCGGCATGCTCGGCGGGATTCACCGTTATGAGGATTTCAGCGGGAAGTTCAAGCGCAAAGGCATGCTCGGTGTTTTCCCGCACTTCCGGCGCGTAGCGTGGGCGCCATTTCGGCAGGATCGGATAGCGATGGGACAGCTGTAAATCCCGCAAACCTTCCGTGGCCCTGAGTCCGGTTTCCTCCTGCAACTCGCGCGCCGCGGCCTGCCGCGGTTCGGTTTCTTCCCATAACAGGCTGCCGGTAACCGATTGCCAGAAATCCGGATCGTCGGCGCGCCGCAATAGCAGCACCTTCTCGGTCCGGGTGTAAACCACGACCAGGACCGATTCGGGGCGTTTAAACTTTTTCGTGGGCGGTGACAAAATGTAGCTCTGCTACGCTCGTCTAGTCACAAACCCTCACCCTCATTCCCTCTCCCGCTATTGCGGGAGAGGGAGGCGAGCCGGATGCGCTTCGCGCATGCTCACTAAGATTGGTAGCCCTGCTGCGCTCGTCTTGTCATATTAGGTTGCCTCACCGGCGATTTTCTCCGGGGGCTTGCGCAGCTTGATGTGCAGATCGCGTAGCTGGGTCTCGTCAACCTCGCTCGGCGCATCGGTCATCAGGCACGTCGCCTTCTGCGTCTTGGGAAAGGCGATCACGTCGCGTATCGAATCCACGCCGCTCATGAGCGCGCAGATGCGATCGAGTCCGAAAGCGATGCCGCCGTGCGGCGGCGCGCCGAACTTGAGCGCATCCAGCAGAAAACCGAACTTGGCGCGCGCCTCTTCCGGGCCGATGCCGAGCGCGGCGAACACCTTCTCCTGCACGTCCACGCGGTGGATGCGGATCGAACCGCCGCCGATCTCGGAGCCGTTCAGCACCACGTCGTAGGCGCGCGCCTTCACATTCGCGGGATCGAGGTCGACGCGCTCCAGATCTTCGGTCTTGGGCGAGGTGAACGGATGGTGCAATGCCACCCAGCGCTTGGCATCGGCGTCATAATCGAACATCGGAAAATCCACGACCCACAGGATTTTCCAGCCGGCCTGCCTGAGGCCCAGATCCTCGCCAAGCTTCAGGCGCAACGCGCCCAATGAATCGTTGACCACCTTGGCGGTGTCGGCCCCGAAGAAAATCAGATCTCCCGTCTGTGCGGAGGTGCGCTGCATGATCCCGGCGATGACGTCGTCCGGCAGGAACTTGAGGATCGGCGATTGCAGGCCGTCGCGTCCCTTCGCCGCGTCGTTGACCTTTATATAGGCCAGTCCCTTGGCGCCATACTGGCCGACAAAGGCGGTGTATCCGTCGATCTGGCTGCGGGGCAATTCGCCGCCCTTGGGCACGCACAACGCCGCCACGCGGCCATTGGGATTGTTCGCGGGACCGGCGAACACCTTGAATTCGACGTGCTTCATGAGATCGCCGACGTCGACCAGTTCCAGCGGCACGCGCAGGTCGGGCCGGTCCGTGCCATAGCGTCGCGCGGACTCGTCGTAACTCATGCGCGGGAAGGGATGGGGCAGTTCCACGGACAGCACGTTCTTGAACAGAACGCGCAGCATCTCTTCCATGAGTTCCATCACGCCGTTCTCATCGAGGAACGAAGTCTCGATATCGACCTGGGTAAATTCCGGCTGACGGTCGGCGCGCAGGTCTTCGTCGCGGAAACAGCGCGTGATCTGGTAGTAGCGCTCGAATCCCGCCACCATCAGCAGCTGCTTGAACAGTTGCGGCGACTGCGGCAGCGCGAAGAAATGCCCCGGATGCGTGCGCGAGGGAACGAGATAGTCGCGCGCGCCCTCGGGCGTGGACTTGGTGAGCATCGGGGTTTCGATTTCGGTGAAGTCGTGATCCTCGAGATAGCGACGCAGGGTCTGCGTGACCTTGTGGCGCAGGCGCAGGTTCTTCTGCATGAAATCGCGGCGCAGGTCGAGATAGCGGTACTTGAGGCGCACCGGCTCCGAGAGATCCACTTCGTCGAGCTGGAACGGCAAGGCCTCGGCGCGGTTGAGAATCTCGATGCCGTCGGCCACCACTTCCACTTTCCCGGTGCGCAAATGCGGATTTTCGGTGCCGGCCGGGCGCGCGCGTATCTTGCCTTGCACGCGCAGCACGAACTCGGAACGCACCGACTCGGCGGCGGCAAAGGCCTGTTTCCGGTCCGGATCGAACACGGTCTGGACCACCCCGGCGCGGTCGCGCAGGTCGATGAAAATCACGCCGCCGTGATCGCGCCGGCTATGCGCCCAGCCACAGAGCGTGACGTGTTGGCCAATGAGGGATTCGTTGAGTTCGCCGCAAAAATGACTGCGCATGCCTGACCTGTTTTTTGTTTAAGAAACTATAAGAAAAAGGCTCACCGCAAAGGCGCGAAGAACGCGAAGAAAAACTCTCTTGTAACGCAAAAAACTTTTACCTTCTTTGCGCTCTTTGCGTCTTTGCGGTGGAATTTCATTTTGTCAGAGATTCTAAGCGAGAGAAACCGAGGCACGCTCAGGAGAGCCGGCGCACACGTGGATCGGTGACTCTGTCTTTCTTGGGCTCCGGAACCACCACGCCGACGGACAGCAGCATCTTGAGGCCGTCGTCCACGCTCATATCGAGTTCAACCACGTCCTCGCGCGGCACCATGAGAAAAAAGCCCGAGGTGGGATTCGGCGTGGTCGGAATGAAAACATTGGTGACGTCCCGTCCGGTCTTGTCCCGGATTTCCTCGGCGCCGGTGCCGGTCTGAAACGCCAGCGACCACATCCCCTGGCGCGGGTATTCCACCAGCACCACCTTGCGAAACGACTTGCCGGAGGAAAACATGCTCTCCGTCACCTGCTTGACCGAGGCATAGATCGAACGGACCAGCGGAATGCGTTGCAGGATCCGTTCGCCGATGTTGAACAATTGCATACCGAAGAGGTTGGTGACGATCATGCCGGTCACGAACACGATCACGGCCGTCAACACCGCTCCCAGGCCCGGGATGTGAAAGCCGAGGATGTTATCCGGCTGGAGGCTTTCGGGAAGCAGTCGCAGCGTCTGGTCCATCAGATCCACCAGAAACGCCACGATCAACAGTGTCACCCCGAGCGGGACCCATACCAGCAGTCCGGCCATGAGGTAACGACGCAGTGCCGCCATCATCTTTTAGTGGGCGCAGCCGCAGGTGCCGCCGCCGCAGCCGCCGCCGGCCTTCTTCTTGGGTGGCGTGGAGCCGGATTCGGGTTTCTCCTTCTTCTGGCCGCCTCCCTTGAAATCCGTGGCATACCAGCCCGTGCCCTTGAGCTGGAATCCGGCCGCGGAGATCAGTTTCTTGAGTTCGGACTTGCCACAGCTGGGGCAACCGCTAAGTGCCGGGTCGCTCATTTTCTGAATGACTTCAAACCGGTGGCCACAGGCCCCGCATTCGTATTCGTAAATCGGCATACAGAGCCTCCTGAAAAACAGTACACCCCCAAAATAATGGGGGTGGTAGCTACGGCAGACAAGACGCATTATATCCGGGTGACCGCTGTAACGCATTATTTTTAAAGCATTGTCTGGCTGTCCTCCGGAACCGGGAGCGGGCGGGCCAAGTGTCGCCGCCGTGGCCGATAATCCACTAACCTGATCCAACCGCCTGCGGTCGGCTCGGTCACCGGGTTGATCTGACACGGCACCACCCATGGGAATGGCGCGAGGAGCGCCGCCCGGAAAAGAATCATTAAATTAATGAATTATTTTTCGTTTCACAGGGGGAATATCACCGGGGCTGGAGGCCATGGCAGCGGTGTCCGGGAACCCGGAAATTTCAGGGAAAAATGCCAATGTGCTCTTCTATCCCCCTGGTTTTTCCGCTAAATTATGCCCGGTTCATGGAAACCCCTTAACCCCAACCTTCCACTCAGGAGCACTACATGGCAAACAACAAACCGGGAAAGAAACCGACGACGAAGTCAGAGATCTACGCCCATATCGCTGAGAAAACCAGTCTCAAGCGCAAGGACGTGGTTGCCGTTTTCGATACGTTGACCAGCCTCATCGAGCGCGATCTGAAAAAGGGCCCGGGCATCTTCAATCTCATCGGCATGATGAAAATCAAGATGGTCTACAAGCCCGCCGTGCCGGCCCGCAAGGGTATCAACCCGTTCACCAAGGAAGAGGTCATCTTCAAGGCGAAACCGGCGCGCAACGTGGTCAAGTGTCAGCCGTTAAAAATGCTGAAGGACATGGTTTAAGCGGAAACCCGCCATAACCCCGGCATTTTCGAGAGTAGAAGAATTTAGTTTTTAGGCGAGGCACGCAAGCGCGCGCCGAGGGTGAGACGGATATGCGTCAATGATCTTTGGATCGTTGACACGTCGTGCGGACAGGCCAGGGATGGCCTGTCCCTGACCTTCGCAAGCCCGCATTTTTTAAAGAGAGGTTTGGTTACTCGTCGTCGTCATCCGGGGAATCGTCATCGTCCTCATCCGGATCAACGTCATCGTCAGGCGCATTACCGGTATCCGTTTCTTCAAGTTCGTCTTCGTCTTCCTCGTCGGATTCAAGCCGTTCCAGGTCCAGGCCATACCAGTCGTCCAGATCAATCTCATCGGTTGTGCTGTCACCGTACTGGATCTCAATCGATCCGTCGTTCTCATCGAAAGCAATCACTTCAAACGACCGGCCATCCTCGTCCTCGTAAAAGGCGCCTACCACCGGCTCTTCATACATAGGCATCTTCCACCTCCCGAAAAAATATTGCCCATCTGTAACCAATAAATAAATGTAACCCTGGTGTACGCGTTATGCCATTCATAACCGATATATATAGACGGCATTTGGCGGTCCGCCAGCCCCGGGGTCTACTCTTTTCTAACCGTCCGTTCCGCACTATGCTGTGGCTTCGAATGGCCTTCACCCGACGCAGCGCACCAGGAACTCCAGGGGGAATTATATGATGACAAGACGAACGAAGCGTAGCGCAGTAGGGCTTCATTTATGACAACAGAATGCCTGTTTTGCAAAATGGTGTCGGGTCAGATCAAGCCCAGCACGGTGTACGAAGACGACGACGTGCTGGCGTTCAAGGACATCAACCCCCAAGCCCCGGTACATGTCCTGGTGATTCCCAAAAAACACACTGCCACCCTGAATGACCTGAAGCCGGGGGATGCCGCTCTCGTCGGAAAATTATTGATGACCGCGGCACGGATCGCCAAAGACTCCGGAATCGCCGAGTCGGGTTACCGCGCCGTCTTGAACTGTAATGCCGATGCCGGCCAATCGGTGTTTCATGTGCATCTGCATTTGCTCGGTGGACGTGTTATGCGCTGGCCGCCGGGCTAGGCGCGTGAGGAGTGAGGTGACAGGCGTGAGGAGTTACACCTCACGCCTTACTCCTTACACCTCACATTTAGAAAGGGATGTCGTCGTCAAATTCCCCGGCCACGGCGGGAGTGGTCTTCTTGGCTCCGGCGCTGCCGGTGTTATCCGCCGGCTGGTCCTGATTGAAGTTGTCGTTGCTCGGGGCTCCGGCACCGCCGCGTGAGCCCAGCATCTGCATGTCGTTGGCGACTATTTCAGTGGTATAGCGGTCGTGCCCGTCCTTGTCCGTCCACTTGCGCGTTTGCAGACGGCCTTCGACATATATCTGCGCACCCTTCTTCAGATATTCACCGGCGATTTCCGCCAGACGTCCGAAAAACACGACGCGATGCCATTCGGTTTTCTCCTGCTTTTCGCCGCTGGTCTTGTCCTTCCACGATTCCGACGTTGCCAGCGTGACATTCGCCACCGCCTGGCCGTTGGGGGAATAACGAACTTCGGGATCCCGACCCAGATTACCTACCAGAATTGCCTTGTTTACACCGCGTGCCATGCTCGATTCTCCAATGGTTGATCACGGAGCCCTGTGCCTTGAATATAAAACCATTCTCCGTGAAGTTTAGGGTGCGCTCATCATAGCCAGATTCAAACGCCTCGACAATCCACCCGTGGAATCAGCCTTGGTTCCTCATCTTATGCCGATATGTTAAAGCGGGAAGTGAAAAAAGCTGCACTAATAAATCTGACAAGCTTCAGGTGGAAGGCAGGAGTGCGCGCAGCGCCGGTTCGTCCAGGCGGCGGCTGTCGACTTTGAGATAGGCCACGCCCTCCTCCGCGATCACCTTGGCTTCAGTGACGCCCAGGACAGCCGAAAGCCTTTCTTCCAGGCGACGCGCTTCTTGCGTGCTGAGTTCACGAACATGGAACATCAGGTTTTTCACCGCCGGCAACGGTTTCATGCGAAACGCCAGAACCAGCCAGACACCGATAAGCCCGGCGCCGAACATAAACACGGCGGAAGCGCCGAAATAACTCGACAACAACCCGCCCATGGCGCCACCCACAAAAAAACCGAGAGATTGAAAGGTGTTGTATACACCGATGGCCGTTCCCTTGGACCCCGCGGGCGCGATTTTTGAAATAATCGAAGGCAGGCTGGCTTCCAGGATATTGAACGCCACGAAATAAACTGAAAGCGCGATAAAGATACCCCAGAAATACTGGATCGCCGTAATAAACGCCAGTTGCGCCGCCAGCATGAGCGCCACGGAAGCGATAAATACTTCTTTCAGCCTGGCCTTTTTCTCGCCATAGATGATCGGCGGCACCATGAACAGGAACGAGATGATCATCACCGGCAGGTAAACCTGCCAGTGGTGATTGGCGTCGATGCCGCCGGTCTGTTTGAGCGCAAACGGCAGTACCACGAACATCGACATCTGCACGGCGTGCAGGGCAAAAATTCCAAAATTGAGACGGACCAGTTCGCGGTTACGCAACACGTCGCGGAGTTTCGCCGGAGCCGCTTCGGCGTCGGAATGGAAGTGGCTGTGACGCGGATCGGGGACGGCGGCCTTCACCACGACGATGGCCAGCAACGCCAGCACGCCGGTCATGGCGAAAATTCCCGGGATGTCGATCAAATGGTACAGCGCCGGCCCCAGAACCAGAGAAAGCGCGAAGGTCAGGCCGATGGTCATGCCGATTACGGCCATGGCCTTGGTGCGATGCTCCTCGCGCGTGAGGTCCGCCAGCAGCGCCGTCACCGCCGCGGAAATGGCGCCGGCCCCCTGGATGGCGCGTCCGAAAATCACCATATAAATGTCATGGGCGGAAGCGGCGATAAAGCTGCCGAGGGCAAACAACAGCAGGCCGAAATAGATGACGCGCTTGCGTCCGAAATGATCCGAGGCCATGCCGAAAGGCAGTTGCAGGATCGCCTGGGTGAGGCCATACATACCGAGCGCAATCCCGATCAGGGTATGGCTTTCCCCGCCGGGCAGATGCTCGGCATACACGGCAAATACCGGCAGAATCAGGAACATGCCCAGCATCCGCAGGCCGTAGATACTGGCCAGCCCGATACTCGCCCGCAGTTCGAGCGGGGACATCCGTTCAGAGGGAAGCATGCTTGATTGCTGGATTCGTTGGGAAAAACACCCGGTTTTGCGTATATTAACAGGTTGCCCATAAATCCTGCAGTTCTGGCCGGGCCCCTCGGGGCCGGGTCATTACACCGAGTCGAGCAGCATGGAAACCATTCGAATTCGCGGCGCACGCACGCATAATCTCAAGAATATCGACGTCGACCTGCCGCGCGACAAGCTCATTGTCATCACCGGGCTTTCCGGCTCGGGCAAGTCCTCGCTCGCCTTCGACACGCTCTATGCCGAGGGTCAGCGCCGCTACGTCGAATCGCTGTCGGCCTACGCGCGCCAGTTCCTCGCGCTCATGGAAAAACCGGACGTGGACCTGATCGAGGGCTTGAGCCCGGCGATTTCCATCGAGCAGAAGTCCACCTCGCACAACCCGCGTTCGACGGTCGGCACGGTGACGGAAATTTACGACTATCTGCGCCTGTTGTACGCGCGGGTGGGCGAGCCGCGTTGCCCGGAACACGGCGTGACGCTCTCCGCGCAGACGGTAAGCCAGATGGTGGATCACGTCATGCTGCAGCCCGAGGGTTCGAAGCTCATGCTGCTGGCGCCCATGATCGATGCACGCAAGGGCGAGCACGTGCACATCCTCGACCGGCTGCGCGCCCAGGGTTACATCCGCGCGCGCATCGACGGCACGGTGGTTTCGCTGGACGAAGCGCCGGAACTCCAGAAGAACATCAAGCACACCATCGAGGCGGTGGTGGACCGCGTCGTGGTGCAACGCGGACAGGAACAGCGTCTGGCCGAATCCTTCGAAACCGCGATTGGTCTGGGTGAGGGCCTGGTGCGCACCGTGGTATTGGACGACGAAGGCCGCAGCGCGCAGGAACTGGTTTTCTCGGCGCGCTATGCCTGCCCGCATTGCGGCTACAGCCTGTCCGAACTCGAACCGCGGCTGTTTTCCTTCAACAACCCGGCCGGCGCCTGTCCGTCCTGCGACGGGCTCGGCGTGCGCCAGTTCTTCGATCCCGCGCGCGTGGTCAGCGATCCCAGCCTGCCGCTGCCGGCCGGGGCGATTCGCGGCTGGGACCGGCGCAACGCATTTTATTTCCAGATGCTGGAATCGCTGGCCAAGCACTACAAGTTCGATCTCGACGTGCCGTTTGAGGAGCTGCCGGAAAAAATACGCCACGTGATCCTCCACGGGAGCGGCGAGGAGATCATTACCTTCACCTATCTCGGCGAACGCGGGCTGCACTCGCGGCGCAAGCACGCCTTCGAGGGCGTGATTCCCAACATCGAACGGCGTTACCGCGAGACCGAATCCAGCTCAGTCCGCGAGGAAATGGCGAAGTATCTCAGCCATCAGCCGTGCGAAACCTGCGGCGGATCGCGCCTCAAAACCGGGGCACGGCACGTGTACATCGAGAACCGGCCGCTGCACGAACTCACCCAGCTGCCGATTCGCGCGGCACTGGATTTTTTCCATGCCCTGCGCCTCGAAGGCAGCCGCGGTGAAATTGCCGCCAAGATCGTCAAGGAGGTCGCCAACCGGCTCGGCTTTCTGGTCAGTGTCGGGCTGGATTACCTGACGCTGGCGCGCGCGGCGGAAACCCTCTCCGGCGGCGAGGCGCAGCGCATCCGCCTCGCCTCGCAGATCGGCGCCGGGCTGGTCGGTGTCATGTACGTGCTCGACGAGCCTTCCATCGGCCTGCACCAGCGCGACAACGCGCGCCTGCTCGACACCCTGCGGCACTTGCGCGACCTGGGCAACACCGTGATCGTGGTGGAACATGACGAAGAGGCTATTCGCGCCGCAGATCACGTGCTCGACATCGGCCCCGGGGCGGGCGTGCACGGCGGCGAGATCGTGGCCCAGGGCACGCCCGAGGAAATCGTGCGTCACCCGCGCTCGATTACCGGTGCCTATTTACGTGGCGAGAGGGAAATCGCCGTCCCGTCCGTGCGGACACCCAACGATCCAGCGCGCCAGATCGTTCTACGCGGCGCCACCGGCAACAACCTGAAAGACGTGGAGGTGTCGATACCGGTGGGGCTTTTCACCTGCGTGACCGGCGTCTCCGGTTCCGGAAAATCCACGCTCATCAACGACACCCTGTATGCCTCGGTCGCCAAGCATCTCTACGGGGCGGCGCTCGAACCGGCGCCGTGCCGCGCCATCGAGGGGCTCGACCAGTTCGACAAAATCGTGGACATCGACCAGGCGCCGATCGGGCGCACGCCGCGTTCCAACCCGGCGACCTATACCGGCCTGTTCACGCCGATCCGCGAACTGTTCGCCGCCACGCCGATGGCGCGCGAGCGCGGCTACGGACCGGGCCGCTTCTCGTTCAACGTGAAGGGCGGGCGCTGCGAGGCCTGCCAGGGTGACGGCCTGATCAAGGTGGAGATGCATT
>ERZ1292633.3088-Hain-H41-02um-R1-3088-length-16507-cov-6_pt1 | contig 15654 bp, 18 predicted proteins | sample MGYA00564406_ERZ1292633 | MGnify/ENA primary metagenome ERZ1292633 (study PRJEB36523, sample SAMEA6512639) | groundwater metagenome | collected 2019-01-08 | study: AquaDiva: Metagenomics assemblies of 32 groundwater samples | reverse complement strand
TTCGACTGGCTGACCTGAGTTTGGCGAGCGGGAAGGATTGGCTAGCCCAAGTCGTACTATCGAGGAGCCAGCAACTTCGGTGGCCAGAAAAGCTGGGCCGTTGGATGGCTTGGCGGCAAACCCAAATTAGTCACCTCGAACGGCAGGATGTGCGTGACCGACTAGAGCTTGATCCGGCTGGTCTGGGCACAACGGGCGTGGCTCTCGCCGAAGAAGTGATGCCGGCAGTAGACGATAACCCTCCGGATCGACCCGAGGGAGATGTTGACGTTGTGATCAGTGATGGTTCAATGGGTGAAGCGGTTGGCGCTTCGCCAAAACCAAAAGAAAAAGTGATTTATACGCAGTCAAAAGAATTCGATGTCTTTCATGATGGCGTACCAGATGCGGACCAAGGCAAAAACGAGTGTGTGCCAACATCGGTGGCGAATTCCTTGCGTTGGTTGGCTAAAACAAATAATTTTACCGCTAAGCTACCTCTTTCGAATAAAGAGCTCCTTGAAGAATTGAAAGATGATTTTAAGTGGCAGGAGGCCAGTGGCGTTGTGGTGACGGATAATTTTTTGGGCGGTAAAGAGGCGTTTGTTAAACGGCACAATCTTCCTCTGGAGACTCACCAGGTGGGCAATATGTTTGATAGCAACTTTATGGCGAAAATCGCTGTTGAGCTCCAAAAGGGTCAGGATGTGGAGTTGGATTTGGAGTACGCCAAAAAGAATGCTGATGGAACGTATACGCGGATCGGGGGCCACATGGTAACGGCAGTCGGAACAACCGGGCGGCGAGATGGCACGCAATATGTGGATATCCACGATCCGGCCAGCCCGGGTCCGAGCAAATTGGACCGTTATCAGGTGAAAGGCAATCGGGTAGTTAATTATCAGTATCAAGGGGCCTATCTGACGTATATTCGATATGCGATTGCCGAGTCACCGATTGAGCCGCCGGCGACAAAACTACCAGACTCGGCCTCACCAGCTTCACCACAAATTACGGTAACGGAAAATATAAATCCTGTCGTTACGTCAAGTGCGTCGTCAAGCCCCACAGTTACTACTTCGTCGGTAGTAACTCCGGTAAGTAGCGCTAGCGCAAGTCCCAGCTCGAGTCCAAGTGCCACTCAGGTGGCGAGTTCATCTCCCAGCCCAACGACGACGACCGCAAGCCCAACACCCACGCAAACCACGGCGAGCCCAACCCCAACGCCGACACCCACTCAAACTAATCCCGTGATTAGTGGCTATTATGAACCTTACACGGGTAACGCAGATAATGGTTATGTTAACGATATTAACGTTAAAATTACCCCAACTGATTTAGCGGGTCAAACAATCAACGGCGTGCGTATTGATTTAGCGGGCCAGGGCTTGCCATCTCCTTATAGTAGCGATCATAAGATCAACGCGACGGCCTGGTTTTCGCAGGGCGGCTCACAAGACTGGAACTGCTCGATGGGCATAACGGTTGCCTGCCAGGGTACAACGGCTCTCACCATCAATAATAAGTCGATTTTTGCCTTCTTTTTTACGGGTAGTTTAGCGAGCGCGCCAGCTAATCTAACAGTTCAACTGCTCAATAATGGGACAGTGATGACAACCGTTAATTTGTCAAATCAGGGTTCGTAGAACTATTTGCGGTTGTTTTTATTGGCGAGGCTTAAGAGGAAGAGGAAGAGGCCAACGCTGATTAAGAAGAGGCCGAGACCAACGGGTTCGCTCCAAAAAAAGATTTCCATAAAGCTCCTTTCATTATGAGAGTAGTCTATTTAGGCAAAAATGACAATTTAGAGTACTATAGTCTGGCTGGAGGACACTCTGACAAACAATGAAATTGTTTCAACCAAGATACCCCGACTGGATTGGCTAACAATTGTAGCCGTGGCCGCGTTAGCCTATAGTTTGACGGTTTTTCTTCACGAGGGGACGCACGCCCTGACCTGCCCGCTTGTTGGCCAACAAGTGCAAGAGTTTAACGCTATCTATGTTGACTGTGGCGAAGGCGCCGGCGCCGCCAATCGAATTGTGGCTGGAAGTGCCTCGCTCATGAATCTCGTTCTCGGTTTTTTGGCATTGCTGGCCCTGCGATATACCTCCAACCAATCAGTAATTTGGCGGTTTGGGCTGTGGCTCTTTATGCTTATGAATTTTTTGACCGGGGCAGGCTATTGGATGTTTTCAGGCTTCGCGAACATCGGTGATTGGGCGACAGTGATAAGTGGTTGGCAACCGGCTTGGGCCTGGCGAGGTGGAATGGCTTTGCTTGGTTCAGTAACCTTTATGGGCTTCGTTTGGTTTTCTCTTCGGGAACTCGGCAAAATTATTGGCGGGACCGAGCCAGAGCTGTATGGTCGCGCCGTCAAACTAGGCGTTATATCCTATCTGACGGCCGTGGCCGTCGTCGTGGTTCTCGGCTTTTTCCACCCGCTGGGCTTTTTGAGTTTGCCGGTGACAGCTGGCCTCGCAGCTGCTTTAGGTGCTATGTCGCCACTACTCTGGATGATGTTTTGGTTTCGGGCACCTATATTTAACAAAACTGGTGGCTCGTCTTTAATCATAACCCGTTCATGGTTGGCGATTGTTGTTGCAGTTATCTGGCTTGCCATCTATATCGGTATTTTCGGTCAGACTGTCCATTTTTAGAAATGAATCTCCCCGAGCGGAAGCACGGGGAGATTCATTTCTAAAAATGGCTTCAAAAGGGAATTTAGAAGTTAGTTTAATTGGTGGACTATACAGTTCATTAGCTCCTGTTGCGTAATTTGGACTTGTACCTTGTCTATGTCAGTGTTAGTGATCTGATCCTGAATTTAATAGTGGCGCTTGATGCGATTGAATGACTGATCGAAGAAGTGAAGGTAGTCGTAAAACACCAGGTTCCGGCAATTCGTTACCTGTAGATTGAACTCAATCGTGATTAATTAAGACTCCTTACATAATAACCATGGTATTGACTAACGATATATCGCCTTGTATGATAACGATATATCGTTAGTTGTTCCGGCGATCTTCGGACGTCGGAAGAAAGGTTCAATTATGTGCGCCGATCACTTTGACCCTAAGGAAATGTTTGGTCATCACGGGATGTCTAGTCGGCACCACGGGATGCGACCAGGTTGGTTTGGCTTTGGTCCGGCTCGGAGAGGCGATATGCAACCGAGCATTCTCCAGGCCTTACTTGATGGCCCAAAACACGGCTACGAAATAATGCGAACCCTCGAAGAAAAGACCCGAGGTATGTGGCGCCCGAGCCCAGGTTCGATCTACCCGACACTGCAAATGCTCGAGGAGCGTGATCTTATCACCGGTCAAGATCAGACTGGCAAACGCATTTTTACTCTGACCGATAAGGGCCTAGCTGAAGCAGAAAAGGCTCCCGCCCCTGAATCGTGGGAAGCAATGCATGATAAATTGGCGGATAAACTCGAACTCCGCAAACTAATGTTTGAATCGATGTTTGCTCTCAAACAAATTGCCTGGCGGGGTAATGAAAAGGATCTCGAACAGGTTAAAAAAATCTTGACCGACACGCGCAACCAACTAACGTGTCTGGTCGGAAACGAGACAGTGAGCGAAACCGATCAACCGAAGAAAAAGTCAAAATAAGACAAGGCACTATTATACTAGCTAGTATAATAGTGCCTGTGATTTTAGGGAAAAATGCATGGCCAAACCAATTATTCGAGTCACGAATGTAACAAAACAATTTAGTGATGTCCGCGCGCTTGATAATTTGAGTCTTGAAATCGAACCTGGGATTATTTATGGCCTTATAGGGCCAAATGGGGCAGGTAAAACGACGCTTGTTCGGCTTTTAGCAACTCTAATTACACCAACCAGTGGTAGTATTGAAGTGGCTGGTTTAGACGTTGTGCGCCAAGCTAACGAGGTGCGCAAAATTATCGGTTTAGCCGGTCAGTATGCCGCCGTTGATGAGTTTTTGACGGGTCGGGAAACGCTCGAGATGGTTGGAACCCTTTACCATCTTTCGAAGAAAGTGGTGCGAGAACGAGCTGTAGAGCTACTAGAGCAATTTAGTCTAGCTGATGCGGCTGATCGTCCAGCTAAAACCTATTCGGGTGGGATGCACCGGCGATTGGATTTGGCGGCGAGTTTGATGATTAAGCCAAAGGTGATGTTTCTCGACGAACCAACGACAGGCCTTGACCCTCGGACACGGCGTGAACTTTGGGAAGTGATTCGCGGGCTGGCTCGGGACGGCACGACCGTTTTACTGACAACGCAGTATCTGGACGAAGCCGATACTTTAACCGACTATATTACCTTGATTGATCATGGCCAGATTGCGGCTCAAGGCACACCGTCGGACCTAAAGCGAACATTGGGAGCCGACCTAATTGAGATTCGTTTCACACCAAAAGATGCTGCGGCTGGCCGGCGAGTTTTAGCAGGGATTGACGAGGAACATTTAATCGAAGATGTCATTGCTGGCACGTTTCGTTTACCAGCTAGTGAAGGTAGTAAAACCTTCCTCCATGTCGCTCAAGCGTTTGAGAAAGCGGCTATCGAACCCGAAGAGATTTCGCTCCATCGGCCGTCGCTTGACGATGTTTTTTTGGCTATGACCGGCGAGCCAAAGACCGAAGGGAAGGGAGAATAGTGCTTAATTTTTTGGGCGATACGGTTACGCTGACGCGAAGAAATTTAATGCGAATTCGCCGGACGCCCCAACTCCTCTTTTTTTCCAGCGTTCAGCCGGTGATGTTTCTTCTCCTCTTTAACTTCGTTTTTGGCGGAGCAGTCCAACGACCGGGGATAGACAATTCGGCTTACATTATTTTTTTACTGCCGGGCATTTTAGCCCAGACTGCTCTCTTTGGCTCGATCCAGACCGGGGTGGGTATGGCCCAGGACATCTCGAAAGGGGTCGTTGATCGCCTCTCTTCGCTACCGATTTCCCGCGGAGCGATTGTGGCTGGCCGGACGCTGGCCGATGCCGCTCGGAACGTTTTGGTTGTTTCGATAATGATCGGCGTCGGGACCTTGCTTGGTTTCCGTTTTACGGAGGGGTGGCTGGCGGCGTTTGGGGCGATTGGCCTGGCAATTTTGTTTGGGTTTGCTTTTTCCTGGATCTCCCTAACTTTCGGATTGGCTGTCAAGGATCCAGAAACGGCCCAGGTGGCCGGGTTTTTATGGACCTTTCCGATCGTCTTTGCCAGTTCGGTTTTTGTACCTGTGGAAACGATGCCGACCTGGCTGCAATATTTTTCAAAATATCAGCCGCTAACGCAAGCGGTGGATGCTATGCGCCATTTAACAACTGGCGGCGGTAGCCCGGAAGCCGTGCTCCGAACCATGCTTTGGGTAGTAGCAATCGTGGCAATTTTTGCCCCAATTTCCGCGCGTCTTTTCCGCCGGGCAAATTAAAGTCGATTCCCGGTGAACCACTTTCAGTTTTTTCTCAGTAAAGGGTGACCTATAATAAAGGTATGCGCTTATTGATTATTGAAGATGAAAAAAAGATCGCCCTGGCTCTTAAAAAGGGGCTGGAGCAGGAATCGTATGCCGTCGACGTGGCTTTTGATGGCAAAGAAGGCCTGGGCCAGGCGATGACGATTGACTACGATCTTTTGGTTTTGGATCGGATGCTGCCCGAGGTTGACGGCATTCGTATCTGCCAGGCACTGCGGGATCAGAAAAAAATAGTGCCGATTATTATGCTGACGGCTAAAGACGCGGTTCGTGACCGGGTGGCAGGTTTACAGGCGGGGGCGGATGATTACCTGGTGAAACCTTTTGCTTTCGAGGAGCTTTTGGCGCGGATACAAGCCCTGCTGCGTCGGCCATCTGTTATTCAGGAGCCGATCTTACAGGTGGGTGATTTGATCCTTAGTCGAACAACTTTTGGGGTTATGCGTGATCGAGAGCCGGTGATGCTCTCGCGTAAAGAGTTTGCTTTACTTGAGTACTTAATGAAAAACAGCGATCGGATTGTGACCAAAGATATGATTATTAGCCATGTTTGGGACTATGATGCCGATATTTTACCCAACACCGTCGAGGTCTATATTGGCTACTTGCGTAAGAAAATTGATCGGGCATATCCTAACAAACCGCAGCTCGTCCGGACGATTCGGGGGTTTGGTTATCGACTGGGGTCGGAAGAACCTCCGAGGTTAAGGGGTAAAACCTCGGAGGTTAAGGATGAGCATGTTTAAGTCGGCCCTGTTGCGCCTGACGGTTGGGTATTTGGCCTTTATCATGCTCCTCTCGCTTGGCTTTAGCACCCTACTCTATCGCATTTCGGCCAGTGAGTTGGAGCGGGATTTCCAGCAACGGGTGGCCATGCTTCAACACAGTCCTCTGCGGAATGCTCCGGGCGTTCAAGAATTGATTGCGCTGCGCACAGAACAAATCGAGGAGAGTAAAGATCGTTTGCGCGGTGATTTTGTGGTGATGAATTTGGTGATTTTGTTCGTCGGTGGCGGTCTGGCCTACCTACTGGCGAAGCGGAATTTGGCGCCGATTGAAGAAGCACACGAAGCCCAAACCCGCTTTACAGCCGATGCGTCGCACGAATTACGTACTCCGCTGGCGGCCATGCGGAGTGAAATTGAGGTGGCTTTGCGTGATCGCAAGTTGACCCTGTCCGGTGCCAAGAAACTTTTAGAAAGTAATATCGAAGAACTGGATAAGTTGGAGGCGCTGGCAAATGGGTTGCTTAAACTAGCTCGTCACGATCGCCCGCCCGAGGCGTTGGAGCCGGTTCATTTGCCGGAGGTGGTGGCTGAAGCCACCGAACGACTGGCAGTGATGGCGCGAGAAAAATCGATTATTCTCGAGATTAGCAGTGAGGACTTCCTCGTTATGGGTGATCGCTGGAGTTTGGTTGAATTAGTGACCATCCTGCTCGATAATGCGCTTAAATATAGCCCGCCGGCAACGACTATTACGGTGATAGTAAAAAAGGTCGGCGCGGTCGGGCAACTCGTTGTGAGCGACCACGGCGTGGGTATTGCACCAACTGATCTACCGCATATTTTTGATCGTTTTTATCGGGCGGATGCGGCTCGCTCGAAGCAACAGGTGGTTGGCTATGGTCTGGGATTGGCCATTGCCAAGCAAATTGTCGAGGCTCATCGAGGTACGATTACGGCTTTGAACTTACCAGAAAAAGGCACAACAATTACCGTCCGTTTACCGCTTGCTCGTTAAATAACCTCTGATGCTCGTCTATCAACCTATGGTTGTCATCCCCGACCGGACGCCAGTACCGGATCGGGGATCCAGTCATTCTCTGGATTCTCGATATCGATTTCCGCCATGGGCGGAAATCGATATCGAGAATGACAAGTTCATGAACTAGCATCAGGAGTAAGATATTCCATGTTGTCCATAAGTCTTCAGCTTGTTTTCAGACAAACAGTTTACGCTTGGAACAAGGAAGGTGGTGATAAACATGCAGTACAAATGGATGGTGGCGATACTCGGCTTGGCTATGATCGCCGGTACACTGGGCGTAACAAGCGCCAACGCTGAAGCGCAGGGTGACGAAACACGACAACCGCTTGTTCAAAAAATAGCCGAGCGGTTTAATCTGAACGAAGCCGATGTGCAAGCGGTTTTCGATGAGGAGAAAACTGGGCATATGAATCAGATGCAACAGAAGTTTGACGACCGCCTGGCGCAGGCAGTGCTTGATGGCAAGATTGACCTGGCACAAAAGCAGTTAATTCTTGACAAGCGCGCAGAGCTTCAAAAAACACACGGGAGTGATCGCGAGACTTTCAAGAATATGACGCCGAAGCAGCGTCAGGCCGCCAAACAAACTCGACACGCCGATCTCCAGGCCTGGGCGACGGAAAAGGGAATTGATCTTCGCTATCTTATGCCTGGACCAAAGGGTGGCCCGCAGCGCGGCCATCCAGACAAGATGATGCGTCATCTAACCGAAGTGGATTAAATTCGTCAACTTCGGCAATTTCTACCAGCAGCGAATCGCAATTGCGATTCGCTGCTTGGTTTGGAAGAACTGGTTTCTTGTCTGATTCCGATTAGTTCGCTACAGTCAATATATGAGGCAAGGAGGAAAACTAGGGCTTACTCTTGGTGGACTGTTTGTCAGTCTCTTGCTGATGAGTAGCCAGACACAGGCTGTTGGGCTGCCAGGAGACACGACACCTCCGTCGACGCCAGGAACTCCGACTGATGGAGGCGCAGTTACAAACAGTTTATCAGTAACCTGGAGCTGGACGGCGGCGGTTGATAGCGAAAGCGGTATTTCGAGCTACCAGATTGATATTGGAACCACGCCCGGTGGCAGCGATATCGCCAACCAAGTTAGTACCAGTGGGGCAACAAGTTACACACAAAGTGGACTTTCCAACAGCTTGACGTACTATGCTCGGGTTCGAGCAGTGAACGGGGCGAGTCTGACCAGTGACTACTCGGGGAACTCGGATGGTATTTTGGTGGATACGGCTGCTCCCACTTTTTCAGGTATTACAGTCTCCGTGGAGAGTTCGAGTGCGACGATTACCTGGTCGACGAATGAATCAGCGACGAGTCAAGTTCGTTATGGGGCAAGTAGTGGCAGTTACACGGTGACTTCCAGTCTCGATAGTAGTCTAGTCACGAGTCATTCCGTCGCAATAAGTAGCCTCTCGCCTGGGACATATTACTATCAAAATCTTTCGAGTGACGCCGCCGGAAATAACGGTATTAGCAGTGAATCGACTTTTGTAATTGCTGCCGCGGCTACAGCCACCCCGACACCAAGCCCGACCCCAACCACATCAGCACCGAGCCCTACTCCAAGTGCAACAACTTCATCGAGCCCTACCGCTTCGGCAACGCCAGTGGCGAAAACGACGCCGCGGACCACGACGACACCAACTAGTACGACACCAGTTAGTGCGTCAAATAATGACTCGTCCTCCCTCCCTCCGGTTGTCGCCAACGACCTATCCGTGCCGACCGCGGTGGTGACATTGTTGACAGAAGACCGCCTATCTTCCGCCACGCCACCAACCACCTCTTCCCCAGCTGGTTTGCAATGGGGTTGGTTGCTTCTTTCGACTTTGATTTTGTTCCTCTTGCTTATACTATTAGTTTGGTTGCATCGCCGCCATTACCAGGATGAGCCGGGTTCAAAACCGCGTTAATCCTAAAAGTCGGTGACAGCACCTCCTGCGTAAATCGTAGCATATTGCATATCGAAAACTCTTCCGCATTTGTCCGGCCGGACAAATGCGGAAGAGTTAGGAATCTGTATTTTTGAAAGTCCTAACCATATTTTATTAACAGTAGGACTTACGCAGTTATCCTCTTATCTTTAACCTGATATTGGCCATCGTAGCAGGGTCGGCCGTGGCTTTTGCGGAAAATCCACCCCCAATCCTGCCAGTAGGCGGTGCCTCCGCCCGGCTGAATATCGAGAACCTCGTTGTCCATGTGCATTTCCTCCAGGTAAAGATGGTGTTAGTCTACTCTCTTTTGTGCAAAATACCAGGCGGCGAGGGCAGTTGTAATTGGCACAGCGAGCACGAGAGTCATCGAGCCGACGAAAGTGCGGATAATTTCTTCGGAGAGAAACTCACTATTGATCAAAAACCAAGCGGGGCGAGTTTGATCGACGCTAAAGAGAAAGAGGAGTGGGAGGGAGACGCCGGCGTAGGCCAGCACGAGGGTATTAACAAGCGAAGCAATATGTTCGCGGCCAACAACCATTCCTCGGCGGAAGAGTTCGCCAAAGTCAAAACGACTATTAGCTTCTTTGAGTTCGGCCACGACAGTGGTTTGGGCGACCGTAATATCGTCGAGCACGCCAATCACACCGATGATGATGCCTCCCAAAAGAAGGCCGCGATAGTTGAGATTGGTAAGAATGCCAAATTGGAGCTGGTAGGCCTCTTCGCTGCCCAGGCCGGAAAGGTGGCTGACGGCGACGGCGAGGCCGGCAAGAATAACGGCTACTGCCAAGGTGATAAAGGTAGCCACGCCGGCGATCAAAGTGCGGCGATTGCGGCCATGAGCAAAAACGAGGGAAACGGCGGCGATGAGACAGGCGGCCACGAGACTGACCAAGAGGGGATTACGGCCGGCTAAGATTTGGGGAACGATGACCCACATGACGATGGCGAAGCTAAAGACTAACCCGAGGATGGCTTTGAGGCCACGCTTGCCGCTGACGATAGCCACCGTGGCGATAAAGAAGAGGGCTAGCCAAATAAGAGTGGGGATGCGATAGAGGTCAGCAATATAGTACTGGCTACCGGCCGGGCCTTCTTGGTAACCGATCACCACCGCGTCACCTTTTTTGACGCGCTGACTGGCTTGAATCGAATAACTCGAGCCATGATCAATGGTCACTTTTTTGCCAGTGCCCGGGCCGGTTTTAAGCTCGACTTCGACGGTTTGATAGGGCGCCTTACGGCCGAGTAGCTCGTGCTCGCCTTCTTCGGTGATATTGGTGACTGTGCCTCGATAGAATTGATCGGGAATCGGCGTGTAATCGGCCAGAAAATCTTCGGTGGCAGTTGGCGCGGGAGCCGGATCGGGAGTGGTAGTCTCGGCAAAAACTTGGCCGATCGGCTGGGCGACACTTAAAAATAGAACGGTGAAAAATATCAGGAGCCGACGAATAATTATGAATGGCATGCTTCTAGTATGGCAAGCTGATTATATAAGTCTAGTTATGATTATTGATTTTTAATGACGATGGCCTCCAAAGCATTGGCAACATCTTCGCAACGATCGGCAACGTCTTCGAGTTGCTCGTAAATTTCTTTAAGTTTAATGAGTTCGATGGGATTTTTTTCGTTTTCAAAAAGATCGGCCAGAACCTGATGATTGTGTTCATCAACTTGATTTTCGATAAAGTTAATGATTTCACAGTGCTTGAGAATATTCGAGTAACCTTTGTTGGCCTTTTTGAGTTCATGGAGGGCTTGGGAAACTTCTTTGACGGCCTTGTCGATTAAGTGCAGATATTGGGTAAGCGTTCGCGTGGTGGGGTCTATTTTATAGAGGGCGATGCGGTTGGTGGTGCGGTCGATAGTGTCGATAATATCGTCGGTGGCGGTGGCGAGGAGGATGATATCTTCGCGTTCAATCGGGGTGATGAATGTTTGATTTAAGCGGTTGAAGATCTCGTGGGTGACGCGATCGGCGGCGTGCTCAACATCTTTCATGGCGCGGGCGACTTCGCGGCGATCACGACCATTTTCCAGGTCGTGGAGGAGATCAACGGCGGCGCCCAGCTGAACAACTTGTTGGCTAAAGAGTTCGAAGAAGTCGTAATTTTTTGGGAAAAATTGCATGGAGCTCCTTTCTTAGAAAGCTATCTCAAATATTTTAATTAATTGATAGGTGGCGAAGGCAAGCAGGCCAGAGAGCGGAATGGTTAAAAGCCAGGCCCAAACGATGCGCAGGGTGACACCCCATTTGACGGCGGAGAGGAGCCTAGCGGCGCCAACGCCAGAAATGGCTCCGGTAATGACGTGGGTGGTACTAACAGGAACGCCAAGGTGGGTGGCCAGGAAGAGGCTCGCCGCGCTACCGGTTTCGGCGGCAAAGCCACCGACCGGGGTAAGTTTAACAATCCGACTACCCATGGTTTTAACAATCCGCCAACCGCCAAAGATGGTACCGAGGGCAATCGCGCCATGGGCGGAGAGAACGACCCAGAGGGGGATATCGAAAGTGGCAAGGATACCGGCGGAAACCAGCAAGGTCGTAATAATTCCCATCGTCTTTTGGGCATCGTTACCACCGTGACCGAGGCTATAAAGGGCGGCGGAAATAAGTTGGAGTCGCCGAAACCAGCGATTAACTTGAGCCGCCGGACGCTTAGCAACCAGCCAACTGGTCGCAGTCATTAAGACCAGGCCGAGGAACATGCCGATGAGTGGGGCAAGGACAATAAAGATGAGCGTTTTGGTCCAGCCGCCGGGAATAATTGCGCCAAAGCCAGCCTTGGCAATCGCCGCGCCGGCGTAGCCGCCGATCAAGGCGTGGGAAGAACTAGTGGGAAGACCGAACCACCAGGTGATAATATTCCAACCAATAGTGCCAATGAGGCCCGCAAGAATCACAATTTCGTTGACTTGACTGATGTTAATGAGGCCATTGCCGATTGTTTTGGCAACGGTCGTGCCAAAGATCAAAAAGGCGACGAAGTTAAAAAAGGCCGCCCAAAGAACGGCTTGGCGGGGTGTAAGAACACGGGTGGAAACAATCGTGGCAATCGAATTGGCGGCATCGTGAAAGCCATTGGTGAAATCAAAAAAGAGGGCAATGGCGATAATAATGATGATCAGTGGCAAGTGTTCCACAAGATCTCCTATTGGCTTCCTTGTACCATGCAGACCGGAAGATGTAAATGATAGGACATTCTTATTTTTGGCCTGCCTGCCGGTAGGCAGGGATCTCTCGCCTAGGCGAGTGGAGGAAAAAATGAGAAAATACTATAAAGGAAATAACATTATGGCAAACATAATCCGCGTCTTGATCGTTGATGACGATCCCACCCTTATCGAAATGTATCGGGCCCGCATGACCGCCGAGGGTTTTGTGGTGGAGTTGGCCCACGACGGCCAAGAAGCGCTGGCCAAAGCCATCGAGACCAACCCCAGTATCATTCTGCTTGATATGCGCATGCCGAATGTTTCTGGCCTCGAGGTCCTCGAGATTCTTCGTACGACCAAAGCCACCCAAAAAACACCAATTATTGTCTTAACGGCGCTTGGTGACGACCAATTAAGGAAAGATGCCATGGCTCGCGGCGCCACGGACTATATGGTGAAAGCCGAAACCATGCCCGCCCAGGTTGTCGAAAAAATTCACGCCTTGCTCGGCTAAGAAAGTTGGCAGCATGATGAAAAAACGCATCTTTTCCGGTGTTCAGCCCTCGGGCACGCTCCATATCGGCAACTATCTTGGTGCTTTGAAGCGTTGGGTAACCCTACAAGATACCCATGAGACAATTTTTTGCATTGTCGATTTACATGCTCTTACTGTGCCACAAGAGCCCAAACTGTTGCATAACAAGATCCGAGAAGTGGCGGCCCTCTACTTGGCCGCCGGTATCGATCCGGCTAAATCAACGATTTTCGTTCAATCGCATGTTGCTGCTCATAGCCAGTTGGCCTGGATTCTCAACTGTTTCTTGCCTCTTGGTTGGCTCAATCGGATGACGCAATTTAAAGACAAATCTGGTGATCAAAAAGAAACCGTCAGCGTTGGCCTCTACGACTACCCGGCTCTGATGGCCGCCGATATTCTGCTCTACGATACGGATCTTGTGCCGACGGGTGAAGATCAACGCCAACACATCGAACTCACCCGTGACCTAGCCCAAAAACTCAATAACTTGACCAAGCAGGACCTTTTTACCGTGCCTAATCCGCTGATTGGCGAAACCGGTGCCCGCATTATGGGCCTCGACGACCCCACCAAAAAAATGAGTAAAAGCGACGGCAAACCTGGCCATGCTATTAGCCTACTCGATACTCCGAATCAGATTCGCGAAAAGTTTGCCCGGGCGGTAACGGATTCGGAGCGATCGATTCGCTACGACGAAAATCGTCCTGCTATCACCAATCTGCTGACTATTTACGAACTCTTTTCGGGCCTCGAGCGCGAGGTGATTGAAGCCAAATTTGCCACGCATAACTACGTCACCTTTAAGGATGAGCTCGCCGATGTCGTCATTGCCGAGCTCGAGCCGCTCCAAAAACGCTTTACCAACTATATGGACGATCCAACCACGCTCGATACTCATTTACAGGCCGGTGCCCAGCGGGCTAATCAGATTGCCAGTCAAACCCTGGCGCGCGTTTCGGACGCTATCGGTCTCGGCTAACACATCCCGTCATTACGAGCAAAGCGAAGTAATCTGATATATTGCCAAACGAGATTGCCACGATCCGCTTACGGACCTCGCAATGACGACTAGACGATTAAAAAACTAGGGGATTAAGAAATTGGGGAACTAAGAGACTAGGGGCGAAAAAGAGATCAGAGATTAGAAAATAGCGATTAGAGATTAGGCATGGTAGCTTATAATCCAGCTTACAAAAAGTTACTTGTTTACCAGAGAACGCATGCCCTCGTACTGAGGATTTATTCGATTACAAAGAGTTATCCAAAAGACGAGCAATTTGCCCTAATCTCACAGATGCGGCGAGCAGCCGTTTCGGTGCCGGCGAATCTTATTGAAGGGTGGGCGCGACAAACAGTTAAAGAGAAAAGAAATTTCTATCATATCGCCCGTGGTTCCTTGGCCGAGTTAATCTATTACCTCGACTTATCAAGGGATCTAAAATATGCAGCTGAAAAAGATCTATCAGATATAGAGCAGCTTGCATTTGAGACGGCGCGCCTACTCCAAGGTCTAATTAACAAGTTCGTTATTCCCTAATCCCTGCCTACCGGCAGGCAGGTCTAATCGCCATTTTCTAATCTCTGTTTCCTAATCTCTGATCTCTATTTTCTCATCACTAATCGCTCCACGACATAAGTCGTGTGCCCTTGAAGAAATGAACATGGTTCGCTAGTATCTACTGTTGCTCTTTCAAAAACAGAGGGGGAAGTATTATGGCACAGAAAACAATCCTGATTGTCAGTAATTCTGAAGATGCACACGCCGACCGTGTTCTTCTGCGACTCGGCGAGCGTGGCGTGCCTGTCTGCCGCCTCGACAGCGATCGACTCATCACCGAGTCACACATCTGGCGAATCAGCGCCATCCCGGGCATCCCATCGCATAATTCCTGGCTCATTCCCGAGGTCGAGGTGGTTTGGTATCGGAAAGTCTACTTCCCGGAAGGTAACGATCCGATCCAATCGTTCATCCGCCAGGAGTCGGAAGGTCTCCTCGAGGCAATTCTGTCTCAGTTCCGCCACTGCCGATGGATTAACCCACGCGATCGGCTGGCTCAGGCACGCTCGAAGATTGTTCAACTCGAACGGGCTAAGGCCTTGGGCCTCAGGATTCCTGATACTCTGCTCACGACGGATCAGGCAATGCTTTCCGCATTTGCTGACCAGCATGGCGGCGAAATCGTCGCAAAACCACTCCAATCCCAGGTGATTGGAGTGGGACAAGAGGCGCTGGTCACCGGCACGCGCCGTCTCACGCCCGAGCATTTTGCTGCTGCCCTCACCGGCGCCCCATGCTATGCCCAAGAACGGTTACGGATCAATTCGGAAGTCCGCGTAATTGTCTTCGGTAATGAAGTGTTCGCGATGCGGCAAATCCCCGATCGTCCAGCCGATGACATTAAACAACTTCCCCTAAAGAGCATTCGGCACGAACCATGCACCCTGGAGCCAGTCTTAGTGCGGAAGATACACGCACTCATGGCCAGCTACGGTCTTGCTTTTGGGGCTATTGATCTCGCCATCGTCGATGAAGACGAACCGATCTTTTTGGAACTTAATCCAAATGGACAATGGTTATGGCTTCAATATGCCTGCGGTCTCAATTTGCTCGATCCCTTCATCGACTTTCTCATTGCCTGACTTCAGCGCCCTCGGTTCTTTGAATCGAGGGCGTTTGTTATACTATAGATATCACATTATGAAATCAGACAATAAACCAATTAAAATTACTTCTTACTTGTCCTTCAAAGTAAAAAACTCCTGACTTGACCAAATTAGTGACCTACTCTTAGCTGTTTGAGGATTATTGTTA
>ERZ1292633.2727-Hain-H41-02um-R1-2727-length-17788-cov-5_pt2 | contig 15660 bp, 11 predicted proteins | sample MGYA00564406_ERZ1292633 | MGnify/ENA primary metagenome ERZ1292633 (study PRJEB36523, sample SAMEA6512639) | groundwater metagenome | collected 2019-01-08 | study: AquaDiva: Metagenomics assemblies of 32 groundwater samples | reverse complement strand
AAGTCCCGTCGCGCCATACTGAGGGCCGGCGCACACTGAGAAAAATGCTGCGTTTTTTCTGCAGCCGAAATCACGTGTCCGTGCGTGGTCCGGCGCACTCTCAAAGAAAGCATAGAATCGTTGAATTGCAGGTTCCCGACATGCCGGTTATTTGTGGTTCCACCAATACGAAAAGACCTGCGCCCCATATACCGCTCCCAGCATGGAAGTCCGCATCGAAAGTCGTGTATCTATACTGTGGGAATGTTGGAGATCAATTACAGCGCCCATATCCATCTCCGTCATCCATTCCAGCAAGCGCGGTGCGGAACGTGAACAGCGTTTCTTTTTACTGGACGTTTTTTATTGTCTGTTCGGCCGTGGCGGGCATTGGAATTCTGGCGGTTATGTTCACTTCGCGCCGGTACAGCAAGGCCGATGCGGCGCTGCGTCTGCGAAATCGCGCCATTGAATCGAGCGTGAACGCCGTGGTGATTGCGGGTTTTGCCGGGCCGGAAAATCCGATCGAGTACGTCAATCCCGCATTCGAGCGCATGACGGGCTACACCGGCACCGAGGCATTCGGCCGAAACCTAGATTTTTTGTTCGGGGGAGACACCGATCAGCCCGGCATGGACGGAATCCATGCGGCGATCGCGGAACGGCGCGAGGTCCATGCCACGCTTCGCTGCTACCGCAAGGACGGCAGTCTCTTCTGGAATGACATGCATATCACCCCGGTCGGTGACGACAAGGGAACGATCACGCATTTCGTCGCCGTGCTGAACGACATCACCGATGCCCGGAACTATCAGCAGCAGCTGGAGCAGCAGACCAATTTCGACCTCCTGACCGAACTTCCCAACCGCAACCTGCTGCAAGACCGTTTGCAACAAGCCGTGGCGCTGGCCCAGCGGCAAAAGCATATCGTGGCGGTGGCGCTCCTCGATCTCGATAATTTCAAATTCGTCAATGACAGTCTCGGCCACCAGGCGGGTGACGAAGTGCTGAAACTCGTGGCGCAGCGCATCAGATCGTGCGTGCGAACCACGGACACCGTGGCGCGGCTGGCCAGCGATGAATTCGTTCTGGTTCTGTCGGGCATTGCCAATGAGGAAAACATTCCGAAAGTGCTGCAGCGCATCGTGGAGGCCATTTCCTCCCGGCCGCAGGTTACCGACACTCTGCAGAAGGTCTTGAACACCGTTTCGCGGCCGATTGTCATGAACAATCGGGAGCTGGACGTCACCGGCAGTATCGGCGTGAGCCTCTATCCGCATGACGGGCGGGATACGCAAACCTTGTTGAAAAATTCCGAGGCGGCTATGCACCGGGCCAAGGAACTGGGGCGCAACAACTTCCAGTTTTATACGACAGAATTGAACACCCGGCTTGGCGACCGGCTGGCGCTTCAGACCATGCTGCGTCGCGCGCTGGATCGTGATGAATTCATGCTCCATTACCAGCCCAAGATCGACATCCGGAGCGGGCGCGTATCCGGCGCGGAGGCGTTGCTGCGCTGGAACAGCCCCGATCGTGGCATGGTGCCTCCCATTGAATTCATTTCCACATTGGAGGACTCCGGACTGATCATCGACGTCGGCCGGTGGATAATCGAAAAGGCCGTGGCGCAACACGCCATTTGGCGCGCGCAGGATCCGCAAGCGCCGCGCATCGCGGTCAATATTTCCCAGATACAGCTGGTGCAGAAGAATTTCGTCCAGATGATCCAGGAAATCGTGGAGCGGCATGGACGCAAAAATTGCGGGCTCGATATCGAGATCACCGAGAGCCTGATCATGAAGGATGTCGAGGAGAACGTCATGAAGCTCAAGGCGATTCAGGCAATGGGAGTCGGTATCGCGATTGACGATTTCGGGACCGGATATTCATCGTTCAGCCACCTTGCCACGTTGCCGATTAATGCGCTGAAGATCGACCGTTCATTCATCACGAACATTGCGAACAATAACGATCATCGGACCATCGTCTCGACCATCATTTCCCTGGCGCATCTCATGGAGCACAAGGTCATTGCCGAGGGAGTCGACGCCGAGGAACAGGTCAGGCTGCTCCAGCAGCTCGGCTGCGACGAGATCCAGGGCTATTACTTCAGCCGTCCGCTTCCGGCGCATGAATTCGAGGAGTGGCGGGAAAACTTTTCGCCGAACCTCGGCCGGTCGAACACCGGGAAGTCATGACATCTGGTCGCCGGAGACGGTTTCCGTTTCGCCGCCACCAAAAAACAAGGCCCGCTTGCGCGGGCCTTGTCATGAACCTTCTTGGTTCTTGCAACGGTTGTTCCGGCGTTAATCCAACTCGTTCTCTACGATACCGCGCTTGAGCCAGGCCGGACCGACGCCCTGCACCGGCTGGACGATCGAGCCGTTCGGGTCGAAGTCGGACGGCGGGATCGGGGTAAGGCTTATATAACGGCCGGGACCGAACTGTGCCTCCGTGATGAAGCCGCCGATGCTGTTCAGATAGGCCACGACAGCCGGAACCGGAAAATATACATCATCCGGCGCCGCCTGCAGCTTTGGTTGCGGATTGGGCGGCATATTACTGATCAACGGCGGCTTGTTGCCCGAAGGCGTGGCGAACAGGGTGTTGCGGCCGCCGTCCGTAGCGCACACGCGATCGAGCGGATCGCCATGCGCGTAACACGACGCCACGGTATACACCTTGTCGTATACGATCGGTTTCCACGTGCTGGTGGCTGCGTCGAAGACTTCCACCTTGCTTGCGCGCCCCGTGTTGGGAACGGAAGGGCTGTTGTTGAGATCCACCGTGACACGCATGTTCTTCGATATGCCGAGCACGTAGCCACCGCTCACTTGGTAGGGATTGCGCGAGAACACGGAATTCAGATTGGCATTGAGGCGAGCGACGATATGCGAGCCGGTGAACTCGGCCACCGCCAACCCTGGCGAGATGGGGAAGTAGGAGAACAGATCGCCCAGCGTGACCGGTCCTGGCGCAACCGGGATATCGTACCGGAACCCGTTGGTGATGCCGAAATCGGCATTACCGACGAATCGTATTGCGTCAGCGTAGAAATTGTTGGCGGTTTCTTCAAACGCGTTATGGCGTTCCAGCAGCGTGTCGGTATGACCGACCACGGTGTCGAGCGGCTGGTTGAGCACATAGCCCTTCGTCGCCGGCCAACCGGCGGGCACGAAGATGTGCGACGTGAAGGCCGGTCCGCTCAGGAAGGAGGCGAGCCGCTGGTCCACGATGGCCTTGATGGTAGGGTCTTCGGGCACGGTTTCGTCGATCTGGATCAGTGTCCAGTTGTAGCCCGTGACCTTGCCGCGGCGGACCACCAGATCGACCCGGCCGAGATACTGGTCCTCGCCCGATTCCACCACGATGGTCCCGGTTTCCGGGGCGATGATGGCGGTTTTGGTGATCTCGTGGGTATGCGCGCTCAGCATCACGTCGATGCCCTTGGTCTCGCGCGAGATCTGGATATTCTTCGCCAGGCCCAGCTCCGACATCACCACGACCACGTCGGCGCCCAGCTTGCGGACCTCCTTGACGATGCCTGGCAGTTCGGTGTAGCCATTGGTGAACTTGAAACTCAGGTTGAAGATGTCGGCTTGAATCGGAACGTTGTCCGAAGCAAGGCCGATGATGGCGACATTCAATCCGTTGACCTGCTTCATAACGTACGGCGGGTGCACGCGCTTTCCCGGGTCCGTGGGTCTGGTGCTGTACACGTTGACCGCCACGACCGGAAAGTTGGCCTTGATGATGCCTTCCGGACCGGTGCTCGCGGTGATGGCGGGCGGCACCGGCAGGTTTTCGCCGGCGAAGCGGTTACGGTAGACCACAGGACCGTACTGGAAATCCCAGTTGCCCGTTGTGAAAGCATCTATCCCCATGGCGTTGAACGCCGGCATGATGGCGTTGCCGCGGGTGAACAGCGTTTCAGCGCTGCCTTGGGTCGCGTCGCCGACCATCAGCAACAGGTTTTGGCCCGGTGTTTCGCCGCGAATCTGGTTGATCTTGGTAGCGAGCTTGGCGACGCCGCCGCTGTTGTAGTGTACGACGTCGTCGAATACTTCCGTATGCGGCGCCATGTGCCCGTGGACGTCGCTCAGATGTATGAGGGTGAGGCTACCGCTGTTGCCGTCGGCCCAGGCCGTGGCTGTCGCCGAGGCAACAGCCAAACCCAGCAGCGCGGCGGCTGCTTTAAGATGCATGTTACGCATGAATGCTCCTCCAAATTGTTTATTTAGGGATATCCGATGCCCAGCCATGATTAATGGCGGATGGCACCGGGCACATTAAAGCAAGACGCGTGCCGTGCGGTCGGGAAATCAATGACCGGGGCGATCCGGAAATTTATGAATGGATAGAACGGCTTAAAGCGGAACCACCGGGGTCGCGGTAAGGCGACGGGAGGGCGGAGCGTAAATCAGGCGGGAATCCCCGCCCGAAACGGTTGTCCGTGCCCGATTTCAGGTCTCCGTCAGGCGGTCGCTGTCCGCGTCGGATTTCTTGAAGGCACGCTTGTCCAGACCGTACTCCTGCATTTTGCGGTAAAACGTTTTCGTGTCGACATCGCAGGCCCGCGCGCACAGATTGATGTTTCCCTTGTGCCGGCGCAGGCATTCCATCAGGTAGGTTCGCTCGTATTCGGCGATGATCTGCTGGCGTCCCTCCTTGAACGAGGCGCCCTCCGCTGGCTTCACGCCCGGCGGCGTACGGCCATTCTGCCGCGGCGGCATCATTTCAATGGCGGCGATCTCCTCGCCGGAGGCCATGACCGCCGCGCGTTCGACCGCATTGGCCAGTTCCCGCACATTGCCGGGCCAGTGGTAATTGAGCAGGGTGTTCATGGCGTCATGACCGACGCGGCATGTATTCCGCCCCGATTTTTCGGCGAATGACCTGATAAAATGCTCCGCCAGCAATGGAACGTCTTCGATGCGTTCGCGTAGCGGCGGCAGGTGGATACGCGCCACGTTCAGGCGGTAATAGAGATCGTTGCGATAGGCGCCATCCATCACGGCCTGCTCGAGATTCCGGTTCGTGGTGGCCAGAATCCGCACGTCCACGGGAATCGTTTCGTTGCCCCCGACCCGCTGGATTTCCTTCTCCTGCAGGACGCGCAGCAGCTTGATCTGCATGGCCGGAGAGATGTCGCCGATTTCGTCCAGCAGGATCGTGCCGTTCGCGGCGTATTCGAACTTGCCGCGGCGTGTCTGCACGGCGCCGGAGAAGGCGCCACGTTCGTGGCCGAACAATTCGCTTTCCAGCAGAGTCTCGGGCAGGGCGCCGCAATTGATGCGCACGAAGCGCTGGTTCCGCCGGTTGCTGTTGTAGTGGATGGCGTGCGCCACGAGTTCCTTGCCGGTGCCGGTCTCGCCCGTGATCAGCACGGTGGTATCGATGTCGGCAAGATGGCGGATGACGTCGAAAATCTCGATCATCTTCGGACTCTTGCTGATGATGTGCTCGAACCGGTAAGGTTCGGCGATGCGCTCGCGCAACGTGCGCACTTCCTCCACCAGATCCTGGCGTTCCAGCACGCGCCGCACCACGATCAGCAGTTCCTCCGGCGTGAAGGGCTTCTGGATGTAATCCGTGGCGCCCGCCTTCATGGCGTTCACGGCCGTATCCACCGTGCCGTGCGCGGTGACGATGACCACGGGCAGTTCCGGTCTTCGAGTGCGGAGTTCGCGCATCAGTTCAATGCCAGAGATGCCGGGCATGAGCTGATCGGTGAGCACCAGATCAAAGCGATGCCGCTGTATCCGTTCGAGCGCCTCGTCGCCGGTGGCGGCGGTTTCCACGGTGTATCCCTGCGCCGTCAGCGCATCGCGCATCAGCTCGCGATGCGGTTCCTGATCGTCGACAACAAGTATGGTCCGGTCATTCATGTATTTCGGCCTTGCGTGATGCCACGGGGAGAGTGAAGGTGAAGGCGGCACCGCCCTGCGCGGCATTTTCCGCGCGGATGGATCCGCCGTGGGCTTCGATAATGCGCGCCGCCATGGCGAGCCCGAGGCCCGTGCCCTGGGCCTTGGTGGTGAAAAAGGGACGGAAGACGCGCGGCAGGTCATCGGGCCGGATACCCGGGCCGGTATCCTCGATGACGACCACGACCGCGCGTGTCCGGGGATCGTGGCGTGTCGTGATGCGCAGTGTGCCGCCTTTCGGCATGACATCCATGGCGTTTTTCAGTATGTTGCCGATGGCCTGTTCCACCTTGAATATGTCCGCGTTCACGGGCGCCAAATGCGCATCATAGTGGCGCTCGATGCGTAGCCGGCCGTCGGGTCGAACCGGCACGTGCGTGGCAATCAGCCCGTCGATCATCTTGTTGAATTTCACCGGCGCCGGATGCAGGGTCAGCGTCTTGCTGTACTCCAGCAGGTCGGTGACCAGCGTATCCATTTCACGGATTCCCGCCAGGAACTCCTGATGTGCCTTTTTCAGCGACGGTTCGCCCGTTTCCGGAGGGCGCAGTGCGGAGATATGCATGAGCAGCCGCCCCAGCACGTTGCGTATCTGGTGGGCGATCCAGGACGCCACCTGGCCGATCGAGGCCATCTTTTCCGCCTGGATCAACTCGCGGCGCATGGCCTTGGCGCGTGTGATGTCGCGTCCGATGTAGACCGCGCCGATGGCCCGCCCGGCATTGTCATGCAGCGCCGAGACCGTGACCTCGGCGTCGATCACGGTCCCGTCTCCCCGGACGAGGGTCGTTTCGACGCCCGCCTCCGGATGGCCGCGGCGAACGATATCGCGCAGACGTTCCTTCTCGTCCCCGTGAGGGAAGACCCGGCTCCAGGGCGTGTCGACGATCTCCGCGCGGTCATAAGCCAGAATGCGTTCCGCCGCCGCATTGAATTCAACCACGGATCCGTCGAGAGAAGTTGTGACGATCATGTCGGCCGAATTATCCAAAATATTGGCGAGATAGTCGCGTGTTTCCCTGTATGCTTGTCGCTGTTCCTGTATCTTTCGCAGATGCTCCTGCATTTCGGCCGCCATTCGATTGAAACAGCTGGCGAGCCAGCCGATCTCGTCTTCATGGTCAACGCGGGCGCGTGCCCCGAGGTCTCCGGATTGTATCCGCGCCATGTCTTCCGCCAGCGCTCGAATCGGCCGGACCACCACGCGGCTGAAGGCCCATTCGCTCAGCAGTATCAGGATGGCCAGCGCTATCAGGATTTCGCCGCCGGTCACCAGGGCGATCCGGCGCAATTCCTGTTTCAGGTTGACCTTGAGTTCATCGAGATGTCGCGCGATTCTGGCTTGAGACAATCCCACTTCGACGCTGCCCAGGTCCGCGCCGTTATACTGGATTTCGCGTTTCACGATCATCAGGGCGGGGTCCGCGCGCATCTTCGTCAGCGACTCCGAAAATTGCATCGGGCCGACCCTGGCCGCCCCCGGCGCCGGGGCGGGCAAATCGGTTTTCTTCAGGAAATGCGTGATGGGTTTATGCGCGCGGTTCAGAATCACGGCATAAACGATGTCCGGATCGTTGGACAACTCCTCCGCGTAACCTTCCAGCAAGAGATAGTCGTGCGAAAGGATTCCCTGCGGGGCGATGCGGGCGAGAAAGATGGAATAGGTGGCACCTTTGTCTTGGAGTACCTGCAGTGCCTCCCGGGTGTCCTGTTCGTAATTGCCGATGGTGATTTGCCGCTGATTGAAAAAAAGAGTGGTGCCCAGCGCTGTCATCGAAACAACCACAAAAACCGCGAGCACCGGGAGGAAGCGCGCCTGGATTCCGTGCCGCCAGGGCAGCCAGCGTTTAGCGTCCACTGACTTGCTCCTCCACCAGTTTTTTCACGGGAATGTACTGACGATCGTCGGCCGCATCGAAACGCTCGATGCCGATCTTGCTTAGAATCTCGTGCCCGTCGGGCCGCCGTGCCAGGCTCGTCAGGATATGCCGGATGCGCCGCACGAGTCCGGCGTCCAGGTCGCCGCGCACCGCGACGGGCAAATGCGGTACCGGGCGGCTCTCGGCCAGTATCCGCAGTTGACGGATATCGATTCGCTGCAATATCTCCTGCTGCTGAAGCACGTAAGTTCCTACGCCGGCGGCATCGGCCTCGCCGTTGTAGACGGCCAGGATGGCGTTGGGAGGATTTTTCGTGAAGATCGTCTTGTACTGCCCGGGCCTGAGATTGGACTCCGACAGCACCGATCGGGCGAGGATATGGCTTACCATCGCGCCGGGATCGCCGAAGGCGATGGTCTTGTTCCGGAGATCGCCGATCTTCATCAGCCTTGAATCGCGGCGTGTGATGATGATGGCCTTGATCGTGCAGGAGGGGTTGTCGCAGGTTTTGGCGATGACGCGATAACCTGCCACCTGATGGGCGTGGATGTACTGCATCTGGTTCAGGTGCACCATGTCGAATTCCTTGGCATAGACGCGACGCATAAAAGAGTCAAAATCCTTGTCGGTTTCAATGCGTACCGGCCTGCCCAGTTCACGACCGAGCAATGTGGCCAGCGGCGTGAAGTCGCGCACGGTGATCTGTGCATTCCAGCGCGGGAAAACGCCGAAAACGATCGGAACGGGATCCGCAGGCAAAACGATGGAGGTTGTCGCGGACAAGGCGATCAGAGTAATCCACACCCGGGCCTTATTGCATTTCATGATTGTTATAATGAGAACAATATTTTTCGATAAGGCATATTGGCGCATGCCTTTGTGGGCATGGCGCCCGCAGGGGCAATAACAGGACTGGCCCCACCGGGCGGCATCCGTTTTTACTCTTTTACTTGCTCTTCGGGCGTAACAGATGAGACGTTTCTAACCTAGATTTTCTTCCACCACAGCGAAAGGTGAGGCAGGTACGTCACGAGTGCCAGCCAGATCAGCATAATAAGCAGGAATGGCAGGGCGGCGCGGAACAGGTTCAACATCGGTTCCTTGAAGCGCTGGCTGGCGAGGAACAGGTTAATGCCCACGGGCGGGGTAAGGTAGCCTATTTCCAGGTTCGCCAGAAACACGATGCCGAGGTGTACCGGATCCACCCCGAAGCGTTGGGCCAGCGGAAGGATAAGCGGCACCACGACGATGATGGCGGAAAAAATGTCCATCATACAGCCGACCACCAGCAGAAAGGCGTTCAGCAGCAGCAGGAACTGCAATTGGCTGGATACCCCTTGTTCGAGCGCCGCCAGTATTTTCATCGGGATCTGCGCATCGATCAGCAGATTGGTAAGTCCGAGCGCTATGCCCAGAATGATCAGCACACTCCCCACCAGGATGATCGTTTCACGGAAAATTTCGTAAAGTTGCGAGACCGAGACAAGACGGCGGTGTATTACTGTTTCGAGCAGCAGCGCGTAGGCCGCCGAGCAGCTGGCGGCCTCGGTGGCGGTGAGATAGCCGCCGAACAGGCCCACGACGATACCGATGGGCAGCAACAGATCCCACATGCCGGTCCGTAAGGCGGAGAAGAGCACCGGTAACGAAAACGGCCGTGGTGAAATTCCGATATGCCGTGAGACGACGGCGCTGTAAACCGCAAGCATGAACAACAGCAGCAAGCCCGGAACGAGTCCCGCCATGAAAAGCTGTTCGATGCTGACACCCGCCACGATCCCGTAAAGCAGGATCACGAGGCTGGGAGGAAAGAGCAAGCCGAGCGAGCCCGAGGAAGTAAGCAATCCCAGCGAGAAATTCTTGGAGTAATTTTCACCGCGCAGGATCGGATAAAGCAGGCCGCCGAGCGCGAGGATGGTGACACCGGAAGCGCCGGAGAATGCCGTGAAGAACGCGCACGCGGTGAGCGCCACGATGGCCAGTCCTCCCGGCATCCAGCCAAACCCCGCGTTGAATACCTGCAGCAGTCGCTCGGGCGCGCCACCGCGCGACAAGGCCACGCCGGCGAGCGTGAAAAGCGGGATGGCCATGAGGTTGGGCGAGGAGGCCAGGCGCAGCATCTCCGCGATGAGGACGGCCGGATCGAGCCCCGCGGAATGCGCGGCGTACAGACCGCCGGCGCCGAGTACGATAAACAGCGGGACACCCAGTGCCGCCACGGCGATAAGCAATGCAACGACGGTGAATGTCATGAGGTGCGTTTTGGCGAGCGCGGTCCGATCACGAAACGGATCGCGAATTGGGCGGTGAGGAGAAAGAAGCTTAACGGGATGATTGCACCGAGTGCCGCCACCCATTTGTCCGCCGCGGCGGCGTGAGCCCATTCCTCCCGCCAGAACCGCAGCGCCGCCCAGAACAGGAAACCGCACACCACGGAGGAAAAGACGAATATCGGACGCTCCAGTTTTCGTCGCCAGGCTTCGGGAAACCATACCGCGACAGCATCGATTTTGATGTGACGTTCGCGCACGGCCAGCACGGCTCCGAGAAAGCTTACCCAAAGCACCAGATAGCGATTCAGGATATCCGCGCCGGGAATGGCGGTGTGGAAGAAATTGCGTGCGCCGATCTCGGCCAGCGACAGACCGAGCAGCAGCACCAGTCCTGCCGTGGCGACGATGCTTTCCGCGTTTGTCAGGTAGAACTCGAGCTTGGCCTTCCAGGTGCGGTTTCGTCGATAGAGTTCGGCTTGGTCGGTCACTTCTTGCCTTTGTGCGCGCGGTAATCGTTGAGCGATTTGCGCGCTTTCTCATAGAGCGGTGCCGGGATATAGCCATCCTTGGCGAGCATCGCGGCGGCACGATCGCGCAGGTCATAGAGATAAGAGTCCGTGTCCTTCCACTCGTTGGTGAAAGTGACCCCGTGCTGCTTAAGCACCGCAAGACTTTTTTCATTGTCCCGGCGCGTTTCCACGAGCAGCCGGGTGCCGGCCTCCTCGCCGGTACGGCGCAACAGTTGCTGGAGATCCTTGGGCAATCCATCGAAAAACTTGCGCGACACGATCAGGCCGCCGATGCCGTCCATGACCGGGATGTTGGTCATGTAAGGCGTCTTGGTGAACCATTGCAGCGCGATCGCACCCAGCGGCGGCGCGATGGTAGTGTCGATCAGCCCGGTAGAAAGACTGGTGAAAACTTCCGTGATCGGCAGAGAGATGGGGGAGATGCCGCTGGCCTTGAAAAATGCTGTGCCGAGCGGGTCACCCTGCCACAGCCAGATACGGCGTTTTTTCATGTCATCGATGGAGTAGATGGGGACGCGGGAGAACAATTGTATGAATCCCACTTCCATCCAGCCCAGCAGTTCAAAATCGTTCTGGTGAAATCCCTCGCGGATTTCCGGCATGAGTTGGGCGCGGACGTGATCGACTTCATCGTAACTGCGAAACAGAAACGGAATTTCCAGCACCCGTGCCGGCGAATAGATGTAGCCGATGCCGTGACCGGTCATCGCTCCGCCGTGAAGTTGTCCAAAGCGGATTTTTCGCAACACATCGGGCTCGTCGCCCGATACGCCCCCGCCGTACAGCTTGAACTTGAGCCTGCCCCGGCTTTCCTTTTCCACCTTGTTCGCCCAGTCCGTGATGATGTTCATCCACGTGGAGCCGTGTGGAGCGAGGGTGGCGAATTTGAGCACATAAGCTTCCTCGGCGTGCGCCGCCGGGAGCATGAGAACAAGCAGAAAAACCGCAAAAAGTTTTTTCAAAACCACTCCTCTTCTTTGGCGAGCAGTCTCGCGGCCTTTTGCTGCGCGATGGCGTTGACGAGCGCCATCTCGGGATAAATGTCCGGTGGCGCGTTGACAACCGCGATCAATCGCTCATGGAACTGTTTGCGATCGAGCTGCTGACGCGCGAGATACTCGGCCTGCAACATGTCGACGAGCAGCAGCTTGCCATGCGCGATGGTCCGCGCTTTTTCGAAATGTTTCGCGGAACGCTCGAAGTCTCCGCCCAGCATCGGTGGCCGTGCGCCGTAGTACACGCCGAAAAACAGATGCGCGCCTCCGTGGTAGTAATTTTCATCGAGCGCGACCACGCGCTCCATCAATTCCGCCGCTTTGCCCATGTCGGCGATGCGCGCCGGATCGTTGCGGTTCATGTCGATCCATTTGGCCCAGCAGGAGGCGGTCCAGAAAAGGGCCGGCACGGTGCCGCGGCCGAGCCCGGCGAGTTGTCGCTTGAGTTCCTCTGTCGTCATCGCGGTGACATCGCCCGGAAACCCCGAGGCGGTGAGGGCCTGCCGCGCGTGCTCCCATCCCCGGCGGTACAGCCCGGAGGCGCGCCGGCTGTCGTCGTCCTCGACAAAACCGTAGGCGTAGCCGTAAAAACCCTGCGCCGCCTGGAGGCGCAAATCGGCATTGCCGGGGAGTTCCTGTATTAATCCTTCGATCAGCTTCAGGTTGGCGGGAATGGCGGCACGCGCCAGCTCGAGATCCGTCTCGCGGTTCATTGCGACGTTGCCGCTCTCGAGTATGGGTAAAGTAGAACGCGCCACTATCTGGCCCATGGAGCAGGCGCCCAACGTCAGTGTGCACAGACCGATGGCCATGGCCCGCCTCACAAGACGTCGCGCAGGAATATATAAAGGTTGGGGAAATAGCAGGGGTTGGCGCCGGTCCGGCATGGTATGGGTATGCCCCGAATTATTGTATGCTTCGGTTCAGCTTATCCTCGTGACAGGCTTGGCGCAAGAAGCGGAAGACCCATTAAGGAAGCCCTACTCGCTATGCTCGTTCGTCTCGCCATATGACGAGAAGCCCTGTTCGCCACGCTCGTTCGTCTTTTCATTAAATATTATGCCGGTTTCCAGCAAAGACATTCTCGGATCGGACGGGCCGCTCGCGGAACGGCTCGATGGTTTTACGCCGCGCCCGGCGCAGCAGGAGATGGCCGCGCGCATCGAGCAGGCGCTGGCGGATTATTCCGTTTTCATCGCCGAGTCGGGCACCGGCACCGGCAAGACCTTCGCCTATCTCGTGCCGGCGCTGCTGTCCGGGAAAAAAATTCTGATCTCTACCGGCACGCGCCACCTCCAGGATCAACTCTATCACCGCGACCTTCCTATTATTCGCGATGCGCTGGCGGTGCCCGTGACCACGGCGCTGCTCAAGGGGCGGGCCAATTATCTCTGCCGGCACCATCTGGACCGCACCGAAACGGAAGCGCGCTTTACCGGCAAGCGCGAGCAGTCGAACCTGGTGCGCATCCGTGAATGGGCCGGCGGCACGAAATCCGGCGATATCGCCGAGGTCAGCGGCATTCCCGAGGATTCCGATCTCTGGTCGCAGGTGACCTCGACCGCGGACAATTGCCTGGGCGGGGATTGTTCCTTTTATGAGGAATGTTTCGTCAATCGCGCGCGCCGCGAGGCGCTGGCCGCCGACGTGGTGGTCGTCAACCATCATCTGTTTTTCGCGGATCTGGCGCTGCGCGAGGAAGGTTTCGGCCAACTGCTGCCCGGCGTCGAGGCCGTGATCTTCGATGAGGCGCATCAGCTGGAGGAAGTGGCCTCGAATTTCTTCGGGCTGTCCCTCAGCAGCCATCAGCTGTCCAGTCTGTGCCGCGATGCGATCGCGGAAGACATCAAGGAACACAGCGGTATACGCGAGCTGCCGTCCGCCGCGTATGCATTGGAAAAGGCCGCCGCCGATTTCCGCCTGGCGTTCGGCGTCGAGCCGCGCCGTGATGCCTGGAGCAAGCTGGAAAATGCCAAAGCAATTCATGCGGCGCTGGCGGGAATGAAATCGCGGCTGACCGATCTTTCCACGGTGCTCGACGCGGCCGCGGCAAAAGGGCAGGGCCTGGCCAATGGCGCGCGCCGTGCGTCGGACTTGCTGGACCGGCTGCTGAAGATCAGCGAGAACTCGCCGGCGGATTACGTCGCCTGGTTTGAGACGACCGCGCGCAGCTTCACGCTGTATCTCACGCCGCTCGATATCGCCGCCTCGTTCAGGCAATACACCGGCGCCGGCAAGAAAGCCTGGATATTCACCTCCGCCACGCTGGCGATCAACAAAAGTTTTGCTTACTTTCAGGCGCAACTCGGTCTCGAAGAGGCCGAGACCGGTTTGTGGGACAGCCCGTTCGATTACGCGAGTCAGACGATGCTGTATATCCCGCCCGGACTGCCCGTCCCATCCGCGCCGGACTACACGGATCGCGTGATCGAGGCGGCACTGCCGGTGCTGCGCGCCAGCCGCGGCCGCGCGTTCCTGTTGTTCACCAGCCACCGCGCGCTCAAGTTTGCCGCCGCGAAATTGCGCGACGCGCTGGATTATCCCCTGCTGGTGCAGGGCGACGCGCCACGTTCGGAACTGTTGCGGCGTTTCCGCGCCGCGGGCAACGCCGTGCTGCTCGGCACCGGCAGCTTCTGGGAAGGGGTGGACGTGCGCGGCGAGGCGCTGTCCTGCGTGATCATCGACAAGCTGCCGTTTGCCTCGCCCGACGACCCGGTGCTGCAGGCGCGCGCCGGCGCGATGGAGCAGGCCGGTCGCAGCCCGTTCATGGAGTATCAGTTGCCCGAGGCGGTGATCGCGCTGAAGCAGGGCGTCGGCCGCCTGATCCGGGACGAAAACGATCGCGGCGTGCTGATGCTGTGCGACCCGCGCCTCCTCAGCAAGGGTTACGGCAGGATTTTTCTCGCGAGCCTGCCGCCGATGCCGGTGACCAAACGCATCGAGGACGTGGAGCAATTCTTCGGCCACGGTCCTTCCAAACGCAAGGCGAGACAGAAGGTATCGCAGGTATGACGGCGCGGGCGCCATCCGTGCCGTGGCGCCGGTTCGTGCATTTTCTGGCTTTCGGTTTCGGGACCGGAAGATCGCCCGTGGCGCCGGGCACCTTCGGCACCCTGGTCGGTATCCCGGCCTATCTGCTGCTCCAGCCGTTCGCTATCTATATATATGTTGCGGTCGTCGCCGGCCTGTTTGGCGTCGGCGTGTGGTTATGCCAGGTGACCGAGCGCGATCTGGGCGTGCACGACCATCCCGGCATCGTGTGGGACGAAATCGTCGGATACCTTATTACCATGTTCATGGCGCCGGCCGGATGGGAATGGGTCGTGTTGGGATTCCTCCTGTTCCGCCTGTTCGATATCTGGAAACCGTTTCCCATCCGCCAGATCGAGCGCCGCGTGCGCGGCGGATTCGGCAACATGCTCGACGACGCACTGGCCGCGGCCTATGCCTGGGTGATGTTGCAAGTGGCGGTGTGGCTCGCCGCGTCAGCATGAACACAGAATCTTATTAGGCGGCGGTTTGCCGGTTTCCTGTATGTTATGTTGCAAGCTTGCAGCCTAACAGTTTGTTGAAAAACGCATCGTCACCCCGGCGAAAGCCGGGGTCCAGGATATTAGAACCAGAGAAATCAGTAATAGGCTGGATTCCGGCTTTCGCCGGAATGACGGATTCGGATGCATTTCGGACTTTTTCAACATACTGCTAACTCCGGTGGCCTTCACCATAAGCCGTTGATTCACATGGAGGCGGTTGCAGTGTTAATGTTGATAACAGTCAATATGTCGTCTAATCATCGTTAGCCGACTCTCAGGGGAGGAGGAAAATGAAACGGATTGCTACGCTACTCCTGGCACTAATTCCACTTGTCGCCACCGCGGCCGAACGAGGCATGCGTGTCGCAGACCTTCCTTTGGAGCGCTGCGAACTCAGAGAAGTAATTGCAAGAATGCAGTTTGAGTCTGTAGAAAAGGCAGCGGCGATTGCTGAGCAAACGTTGCCTATTCTCAAACAACTCGAACGCATTAATTCCAAAGCTACTATTCCAGGCAAGCCGATAAAGGATCAACTCTCAC
>ERZ1292633.3358-Hain-H41-02um-R1-3358-length-15661-cov-12_pt1 | contig 15661 bp, 15 predicted proteins | sample MGYA00564406_ERZ1292633 | MGnify/ENA primary metagenome ERZ1292633 (study PRJEB36523, sample SAMEA6512639) | groundwater metagenome | collected 2019-01-08 | study: AquaDiva: Metagenomics assemblies of 32 groundwater samples | reverse complement strand
GGGTCGGGAATCTCCGCCTTGTTCTTGATGCCGAGGTGAGCGGCGGCAAGGCGCATACGGGCAGCCACGCGCTTCCCGGGCTGCCCCGTGGATACGGCAGCGATCGCGCAATTGTACCGGGACCGCGCCGACGCGGAGAACGGATTCGACGAACTGAAGAACCAGTGGGGCTGGGGCGGGTACACGACGCGGGACATCGCCCGCTGCCGGCTCACGGCGCGGATGGTGGCGCTGGTCTACAACTGGTGGAGTTGGTATAGCCGCATGGCCCGACCGGGCGCCCGTCTGGAAGCGATCACCGCCGGACAGCTCCGCGAACATTGATAAATCCGATAAAAGGAGACGGGGCATGAGGGTTGCGAAATATCTGGTAACGCTGGTGGCTGTAGCATGCGTCCCATTGCTCTCTCATGCGGTGGAATTGAAGATGACCAGCTCGACGCAGTATCTCTGGTATGAGGACATACTGGCCGACGACAACGAACAGGACCTCGCGGAAGCGTTCCGGCTGAACGTGTCGAAGATCGACAAGGACGGCAAGATCAACGTTTACGGGTACGGCAGGGGCTCGAAGCAGATATCGAGCGACGAGGACGCCCGGGGGAGGTTGTATTACTTCTACGTCGACTACAGGGACGCCCTGAAGAACCATCTCGATTTGAGGGCGGGCAGAACGTTCGTCCACTCAGCTGCGGTTTCCGGAACCATCGACGGCGCCTACCTCGATTTCAGGAACCTGGGGCCCGTGGGCGTCACCCTGTTCGGCGGAAGGAACGTCATCTTCGACGATAAACGGGAAGTCGGCACGAGAGGGGATGCCCTTGCGGGGATCAGCGTCTATTACGACACGATCAAGAATACCCACGTAGAGGTGAGTTTCGGAAGGAAATACCGGGACACCGACGTGGCGCGCGAGAGCGTCGGTCTTGATTTTTCCACCACGCCCATCGGGCAGGTCAATTTCTACGGACGCCTGAAATACGACACCATCGCGGAAACATACAATGAAATCCTTTTCGGCGCGAAGATGACGCCCATGAAGGATGTCATCCTTCGAGGCGAGTATTACCAAAGTTACGCCACGTTCGATACCATCTCCATCTACAGCGTGTTCGCCGTCGACAAGTACAAGGAAGGAAGCCTTTCCGCCGAGTACCGGTTGAGCGGCAAGTACCGGGTCAGCGCCAGATACGCCAAGGAAGATTTTGGCGGCGATGCGGACGCGGATCTTTTTGAAGTCGGTTTCCTCGCCAACCCGATCAAGGATCTTACCCTCAACGCGACGTACGAAAAGAGAGACGGCTATGCCGGCAGTTTGAACGGCATCCGTCTCCATGGCGAGTACAAAATTTCCAGGGCGACGCTCCAGGCGGGCATCGATTACGATGATTTTCGAAGGGAATTGTCCCGGGATGGAACCGCGAAAAAGTATTGGGGCGCCGTGAATTATGAACTCAGCAAACTGGTCAGCGCCGTATTGAGGGCCGAAGACAATATCAATTTCAGCCATGAAAACAGCTACCAGGGCTTCGCAGCCGTAAATCTCAATTTTTAACTTCGCGAGGAGAGACCATGAAATACGATGGAACGCTTAAGATCACCTTTCTGTCGACGGCCTTCCTTCTTCTTGCGCTCGTCACTCTCTCCTTCGCAAGGACGGACCACAAGGAATACAAAGGCCTGAAACCGGACGAATGCACGGAATGCCACCAGGAATCCGACGTGGTGCCCAATCACGGCGCCTTCTGGATGAAGGAGCACAGGCTGCCGGCGCAGAAGGCGACCAGCAACTGCGCGGATTGCCACCAGCAATCCTACTGTCTCGACTGTCACGTCGGCGGGGGGATCGAGCCCGATTTGAAGAAAAGCCTCTCGAGGAGGGGCGAGTACATGCCGAAGACGCATCGGTCCGACTTTATCTCCATCCATTCCGTAAAGGCGGCGGACAACCCCCAGAACTGCTATCGCTGCCACGAGTCGAGTTTCTGCTCCGACTGCCACGGCAGGACGCGGCAGAAGGGGAACATGAACATCCGCTCCCATCGCACGGCCGGAAGCTCGCAGCTCTACGACTGGAATTCGGATCATGCCGCGGAGGCGCGTCGAAATCTGCAGTCGTGCGAGTCCTGCCATCCGGACGCCGATGTTTGCGTAGTGTGCCACCGCAGCGGGTTGACGAATCCCCACCCACGCAACTGGAGAGACATATCGAAAAGATACAAGGATGAAAGCGGAGGAAGGACCTGCAGGAAATGTCACATAACCTTCTAATGAAACTACCCGTGAGGAGGAGTGAGAAAATGAAGAAAAGAAGCCTGAGGTTGGCCTCCGTGATGACGTTCTGCATCTTGCTGCTGCTTGTCGGCGGCTGCGGTTCGTCGGGGAACAAGGAAAGCGACGGGGGGGGGCGCACCAACGTGGGCGATACGCTCTGCACACAGTGCCATAGCGCCGTCCTCGACCCCCTGACGCAGCAGAGCATCATCACCCAGTACGAAAGAAGCTCGCCGCACCAGGATGTGGCGGCCGTGAACGGCGGCAACGGCTGCGAAGCCTGTCACGGCGCCGCTTCCCAGCACAACGGGGTGGGGCCGATCGAGTACCCGGACCCGTTCGCCGGGAACGGTACGCGTTGCGCCGATTGCCACGACGGCGTCGAGGCCCCCCTCGCCGACGCGCCGACGGACTTCGCCGGTTCCAATCACGCCACGTTGAGTCCCAGGTCAGGAGCCTCCTGCCGCCGTTGCCATTCCCATGAAGGCGCGGTACTCAGCAATATCGGCGGACTGACCGGAAACAAGGAGATCATTGACAATTCGGTGAACCAGGGGTTCGTACCGTTTACCACGACGTACTCCGCGTTCCGCTGCTCGACCTGCCACGAGCACGGCGCAGGCCTCCGCCTCGTCATGGCGAGAGACAACAACAGCAATCTCGTCAACTGGAACCCGGACAAGAACCAGACCCCCGGCCAGTTCGACCTCTGCACGAGCTGCCACACCATGTACGACTACACGGGCGATACGCTGCTGGCTTCCGGTACGGCTGCGGACGCCGCCACGGGCAAGCCCGCAACGGGGAAGGTGGGGCACCATGAAACCTCCTGGTACCGCATCATCGCCACCACCCACTACGACAACCCGGCCACGAGTGTTGCCACTGCGGCTACCACGGGGAACGTCATCGAAGGGTACAACCTGCGGAAAAACACCGCGAACCCCTGCTTCGACTGCCACGGCCACGAGTTTAATGCGGGAACCCGGTATGGTCAGACCACCACACCGACCATTTACACCGACTGGGCCCAGTCCGGACATGCCGGCGGACTGTTGAAAGCCAAGTATCTTGCCGGCAGTGCGGTGGATAACGTGATGATTTCCGGGGTCGCCGCTACCGATTGCACCGTGACGATCGGATCGTTCACGCGCGTTACCAGCGCCGGCGACGCATGGGCGCATTACGACTGGGACAATAACGCCAGCCGGGGCATCTGCCAGAGGTGCCACACGTCTACGGGCGTCGCGAATTACCTCACCAGTCCGGCGACCTACGTAGCGGCAAACAACACCTTCCTGCACCTGAGCGGGTGGACTACCACCACGAAGAGTTCTCCCCAGAACGAACTGCTCTACTGCTGGGGCTGCCATAGCAACGCGGGCAAGGGCGTGCTCCGCACCCCCGGCCCCATCACCGCTTCCTACACCGGGGTTTCTCCCGAGCCGGTCTTCCCGGATTCGGCGGGATCCAACGTCTGCCTCGCCTGCCACACCGGCCGGGAGAGCGGCGACAGCATCAAGGCCAAAGTCGGGAATTTCTCCAACCTGTCGTTCATCAACTCCCACTACCTGACGGCGGGCGGGACCGTCTTCGCGGTCACCGGGTATGGATACACCGGCCGCGACTACACGATCCCCGCCGGCGACACGCACGACAAGATCGGGCGGGGGTTGACCGGGAACGCGACGGTCGACACGAACTACAGGAACGGCCCGTGCGTCAGCTGCCATCTGGACAGGAGGGATCCGAACGATGTGAACGTGAAGCGGTCCCACACCTTCAGTCCGTTTACGCAGTACAGCCCCACCGACAACCTGGCGCTGAACCCGGTCTGCGTGAACTGCCACACGACCCGGGGCGCGGGAAGCAACGCGTTCCTCGCATGGTTCGGAGACGAGGCGACCGGGGCGACCTTCCAGGGGACGACGCACAGGGCGCGGTACCAGGCGGCCCTGGAGGCGTTGAGGGTGTTGCTGGGGCTCAAGGGGTACTACTTCGCCGAGTCCTATCCGTACTTCTTCATGACCCCCGACAACACCGCATCGGGGAACGCCGTCAAGAACTGGCTCTCCCCGGGGGATACCGATACGACCGGCGCCACGACCGGAAAGAACAACATGGGGGCGGCGTTCAACTACAACCTCTTGAAGCACGATCCGGGCGGGGTCGCCCACAACCGCCGCTATACCCGGCGCCTGGTCTACGACGCGATCGACTGGGTCGACGACGACATCATGAACTACTCCGTCTCGACGACCCTGAACGCGCTGGACAACGCGACGGTGTACAAGGCCAGTGCGATCTCCTATCTCCTGAAAAGTTCGACCGGGACCTCTGCCGACCGGTACTGATCCGGAGCCTGTAACCCGCCGAACGGAAGAGGCCGCCCCCGACCGGGGGCGGCCTCTTTCCGCTTGGGGCTCCCGGGGGGTGCGCCCCCGGTGTTGAGAGCAAGTAGATCTGTCCGGTTTTGTAGCAAATGAACATTCTTCTCGCTTCACTCGCACTCGTTGTACCGTTCCTCTTTTACGGATGCGGTTCGTCGGGCGACACGGGCTCTGCGGGCGCTACCGGCGCCACCGGTCCTCCCGGATCGGGCGTGGTTTCGAACGAAGCCTGTGCTATCTGCCACGGGCAAAGCGCTGATTTCCAGATTGCCAATGTGCACCATTTCGACCCGATCACCGGGGTCCAGAACACGCTCGGGACCGCGACGATCACCATCAACTCCGTCACCTTCGGAGCGCCGGTCGGAGACAATGTCCCCGTCACGATCGCCTTCACCTTCCCGACCTCCGCCGTCCGGGTTTCGGACGGATACGTCGACAACGTGGTCATGCGGGCCGGAGTCCAGTTCTCGATCGGCGGTCCCGTAAATGCCTCCAGCGGGGTAATCATTTCCGAAAATATCGTCAATTCGACGGTTCTCGACCTCTTCTCGCCCAACCTGAAACTTCAGAACACCTCCGACAGAAGGCCGGTCGCGAACGCAACCCTGGACGTGGTGAACCCGATCGGCGGTGGAGTCGGCACGGCCCCGACGGCCGCCTACCCCACCAAGAACAACGTCATCACCGCGGCCTGCAACAAGTGCCACGACGTTCTGGCGAGACACGGCGGCGGCCGCCGCGAAACCCAGTTCTGCCAGATCTGCCACAACCCCAAGCTCGAGCAGAAAGGAAACTTCGGGTACGCGGGCTGGTCGAACTCCAGCCTGCTCAACCTGGGTCACAAGATCCACTCGAGCCAGAGCGTCGGATTCGATGATGAAGATTTCAGCGAGGTCGCCTATCCCCAGCCTGTCCAGAACTGCCTGACGTGCCACAAGGGGACGAACGACTATTGGAAGACCCGCCCGACCCGGTACGCGTGCGGCTCCTGCCACACGAACGTCAACTTCGCGACCGGCGCGGGGCACATCGGCGGGGCGCAGACGAACGAAGTATTCTGCGCGTTGTGCCATTCGTCGACGGCCATCCCGCAATATCATGCCGCCAAGGAGGGCGCGCCGCCCACGCCCGACAACCCGGTCGTCGCCGGCACCCTGGCGGTCTTCCAGTACGGTATTGACAACGTCACGGTGGACAACACCAACGCCGCGACGATCACGTTCTGGATCAAGAAGGACGGGGCGTTCGTGAATTTCCTCCCGGGCGCGACCGACAACGTGGCCGTGAGGCCCACCGGCTTCTCCCGCGGCCCGAGCTTCCTGATCGCCCACTCCGGCTCCGCCGCGAATCCCCAGGACTACACCAACTGGGACGAGGTAGCGACCACCGGATTCGGCCAATCGTACGCCACGGGACAGCCGAAGAGCGTCACCCTCATAGGGCTGCCGATTACCGCTACGGACAACACCAAAACGAAGTTCCGGGCGAAACTGACCGGCGCGAACTCCTTCCCGGCAGACGCGAAGATGCGCGCGGTCGCCCTCCAGGGGTACTTCACCCAGACCAGCGGGACCGGGGTAGACGCGAATAAAGACCTTGTCCCCGATAACGTGGCCCGTCACGTCCCGGCGGTCATGAAAAATGTCACCGGCGACGCCACACGCCGCGTCATCGTCAAGAGCGGCTACCTCGACAACACCGGCAAACTGGTCGACGATCCCGCGGTTGTTGCGAACTTGACCCCCCTCGGCTGTCTCGAGTGCCACCAGGCCTTCGAGGGGCACGGCGGATACCGGGTCAACAACGTGCAGGTCTGCGTGATGTGCCACAACCCCCAACTGACCAGCAGCGGCCGCACCATCCCGGACAACGTCACCATCAACCCGACCATCGTTTCCAAGCTGGGGAGCAATCCTCTGGCCTATCCGGAAGTGACCCAGAACTTTGGGGAGATGATCCACCGTCTCCACGCGGGTTTCGGTTCAGAACCCGCAGCCACCTCCACCACGGCGGCCGGCTTGCGTGAACGAAACGTCCGGGTCAACAACTTCCAGATCGTCCGGAACCGCCAGGCGACTCCGGGCGTTTACGGCGTGTACATCGACTCGGCCGAGATGACGTTCCCGGGCGACCTGACTCATTGCACGAAGTGCCACTTCGCCGCCAATCCCGGGGCAGGGAATACGCCCCAAAGCTACAAGGCCGACCTGCCCACCGGCGTCTTGTTCACCACCGAGAAGGTGACGACGGGGAACGCAAGCGAGACGCTGGCCCAGATCATCGGGGCCCGTCAGTCGTTCCAGGGGGATGACCCGTCCGGCAACCCCACCGACCTGGTGGACAGCCCGATCGCGGGGAAGTGCGGCTCCTGCCACGACGCTCCCGCGAAGGTGGGACACTTCCTCTCGACCGGCGGGGCGGACATCAAGGCCACGCGCTCCACGGCGGAGCTGACCCCGCCGCCGCTGGCGCCGGACGTGCTGGCAACGCCGTAGACAGGAAACGGGAACCCAACCTCCAACCGAACCAGGCACGAAGAGCCCGGCCCCCTTCGGGGGGCCGGGTTTTTTTTATGATACGATCTACCTTCATGGGCAAGGACGACTGGAAGTACGACGAAGACGCGTTGGACGAGATGGCGGACGAGGGGAAGAAGCCCGCCCCGCCCCCGGAAAAGCAGTGCGCCCAGTGTCTCCACTGGGTCGACCGCGAGGCGCTTTACTGCCCCTGGTGCGGGAAATCCCTCGGAGAGAAGGACCGGAAGCGATAGATTCTACTGAAGATTACCGCTTGACAAGGGGCCTGGCGGCCGATAAGGTACGTAGTGTTGCAAATTTTGGGCGGTCGCACGTCCGGATTTGACAGCGTAATCCAGCAAGGAGGTACAAGGAAGTGGCACAAGGAACGGTGAAGTGGTTCAACGACGCGAAAGGGTACGGGTTCATCGCACAGGAGGGCGGTCCGGACGTGTTCGTGCATTTCAGCGCGATCAAGATGGACGGCTTCCGCTCCCTGAAAGAGGGCGAGCGCGTCGAGTTCGAGATCACCGAAGGCCCCAAGGGCCCGCAGGCCGCCAACGTCACCAAGCCGTAACCAGGGCGGGCAACCCGAAGGGGCTCGACACCCCCTCCAAACCAAAAGCCCCGGCGGTTTCCCGCCGGGGGTTTTTTTTACCCCCCGGCACAAACCACGGATGGGTGTTTACAGTAGAGGGTGCGGCAGGAGAAGTGAACTGTAAGGCGGAGGCGCTTTCGAGGGACATTCCTGGAAGTTGTCGGTACGGCGGTTGGAGGAGTGTCCCTCGCCCACAGACCACAAGCCAGCATCACAAGGTGCGGGCGCTTTCAGGGGACATACCTGGTCGCAGTGGGGGACACTCCTTCCCTTCGGCCCGAAGATGAACCAGGAATGTCCCCCCTGGAAGGTGTGTCCCCTGCCCACAACCTTGCTATGCCCGCCGATTACTTTGTTTGAGGAGCGGCGGGCGGTGCCGCCGGCATCGTGGGCATGCCCGCCGGCGGGGCGGGCATCGTCTGGACGGGGGCGCCGGCGCCGCTCTTCATGATGCTGCGCGATGCGCCGCTGCCGGAGAAGTAGGCGAGGAACAGGGAGGTGAGCATGAAGACGATCGCCGCTCCCGCCGTGAGCTTGCTCAGGAAGCTGGTCGGGCCGGTGGAGCCGAACAGGGTCTGCGAGGAGCCGCCGCCGAAGACCGCCCCGATGTCGGACCCCTTTCCCGTCTGCAGCAGGATGACGAGGATCAGCGCGACGGATACGATCACGTGCAGGATGACGATCAGCGTGTACATGGTCCGTGGTTTCCTTCTTCGGGGTTAGTGGAACGTCACGATCTTCGCGAACGACTCGGGGGAGAGGCTCGCGCCTCCCACCAGCGCGCCGTCGATGTCTTCGTTCGCCATCAGCGCGGCGATGTTGTCCGGCTTCACGGAGCCGCCGTAGAGGATCCGCACGGAATCGGCCGCGCCCCCCCACAGCTCCTTCAACCGTCCCCGCAGGAAGGCGTGGACTTCCTGCGCCTGGGCCGGCGTCGCCGTCTTCCCCGTTCCGATGGCCCACACGGGCTCGTAGGCCACGATGATGCGCATCGCTTCGGCGGCGGGGATCTCCTTCAATCCTCCGGCGACTTGCCGCCCGACCACGTCGAACGTCTTCCCGCCCTCGCGATCCGGGAGCATCTCCCCTACGCAAAGGATGGGGGTGAGCCCGGCGGCGAGCGCGGCACGGACCTTCCGGTTCACCGCGTCGTCCGTTTCCGCGTAATATTGCCGTCGCTCGGAGTGGCCGATGATGCAGTGGGTCGCCCCGGCCTCTTTCAGCATCCGGGTCGAAACTTCCCCGGTGAACGCCCCCTCGTCCGCGAAGTGGACGTTCTGGGACGCCACCCCGACGCCGCTTCCCTGGACGAGCTGCGCCACCGCCCCGATCGACGGATACGGCGGGGCGAGAACGATCTCGACCCCCCGAACGCCCGACACCAGCGGCAGGAAGGCTCCGACGAAGGCCGCCGCTTCCCCCGCTGTCTTGTACATCTTCCAGTTGCCGGCGATGACCGGAACGCGCATCGCGTTACTTCGCCGCGGAGACGTACTTCGCCAGGTCGACCAGGCGGCAGGAGTACCCCCACTCGTTGTCGTACCAGGAGAGCACCTTCACCATCTTCCCGCCGATCACCTTCGTCGAGAGGGCGTCGAAGCAGGACGAGGCCGGGTCGTGGTTGAAGTCGATCGAGACGAGCGGTTCGTCCACGTACTGGAGGATCCCCTTCATGGGTCCCTCGGAGGCCTTCTTCATCGCCGCGTTGACCTCTTCCACCGTGGCGCTCGAAGACAGCTCCGCCGTCAGGTCCACCAAGGAAACGTTCGGGGTGGGGACGCGGATCGCCATCCCGTCGAGCTTCCCCTTCAGCTCGGGGATGACGAGCGAGACGGCCTTGGCGGCTCCCGTGGTCGTCGGGATCATCGACACCCCCGCGGCGCGCGCACGGCGCAGATCCTTGTGCGGCAGGTCGAGGATCTTCTGGTCGTTCGTGTAGGAGTGGATCGTGGTCATCAGGCCGCGCTCGATCCCGAAGGTGTCGAGCAGCACCTTGGCGACCGGAGCGAGGCAGTTCGTGGTGCAGGAGGCGTTGGAGAGGATGAAATGCTTCGCCGGGTCGAACGTCTTCTCGTTGACGCCCATGACGAAGGTTCCGTCCTCCCCCTTCGCCGGGGCGGAGATGATCACGCGCTTCGCGCCCGCCGCGAGGTGCTTCCCGGCGCCGTCCCGGTCGGTGTACCTGCCGGTGCACTCGATGACGATCTCGACCCCCAGCTTCCCCCACGGCAGATCGGCGGCGTCCTTGCACGCAAGGACCTGGACCTCCTTGCCGTTCACCACGATCGCGTTCTCCTTCACCTCCACCGACGCCTCGAAGCGGCCGTGCACGGAGTCGTACTTCAGGAGGTGGGCCAGGGTCTTCGCGTCGGTGATGTCGTTGACGGCGACAATCCGGAGCGAGGGATCCTTGTACGCGGCGCGGAAGAAGTTGCGGCCGATCCGACCGAACCCGTTGATGCCGACGTTGACGGTCATATCGCGAACCTCCTGCAGGTTAATAGGATGATGCTGCCGGGAAAGGAAGATTATACCCCCTGCGGGCCTTCTGTCAATTTTTTCGGGTATATAATGAAAACCCCCCGGGGACGGAAGATCCCCGCGGGAGGGGGCGGATCGTGGAGCGGCGGACGATCGTGGTGACGCGGCGCCTGCCGGGGGTGCCGTGGGACGACCTGGCGAAGCGGTTCCGGGCGGGGGACCCCCCGAAGGAGGGGACGATGCCGCGGGAGGGGTTCCTTGTCCGCGCCCGGGGGGCGTCGGGGATCCTCTGCACGCTGGCGGACCGGGTGGACGCGGAACTGATGGACGCGGCCGGGCCCTCCCTTTCGGTCGTGTCGAACTTCGCGGTCGGGGTGAACAACGTCGACGTGGCCGGGGCGACCCGGCGCGGGATCCGGGTCTGCAACACGCCGGACGTCCTGACGGACGCGACGGCCGACCTCGGGTTCGCCCTGCTCCTTTCCGCGGCGAGAAAGGTGTCGGACGCCGACCGGTTCGTCCGCGCGGGGGGCTGGACCGGGTGGGACCCGTGGGGGTTCCTCGGAGTCCCCGTCGCCGGGAAGACGCTGGGGATTGTCGGAATGGGGAAGATCGGCACCGCGGTGGCCCGCCGGTCCCGTGGCTTCTCCATGAAGGTCCTCTATAACAACCGTCGCCGGATTCCTCCGTCGGAGGAGTCCGGACTCGCGGCGTCGTACCGCGATCTCGACGCGCTGCTCGCGGAGAGCGACTTCGTCGTGCTGTGCGTCCCCCTCACCCACGAGACCCGCGGGCTGATCTCCACGGAGCGCCTCGGGAGGATGAAACGGACGGCGGTCCTGGTGAACATCGCCCGGGGAGAGGTGGTGGACGAGGAGGCGGTGGCGACGGCGTTGGCGGAGGGGCGGCTGTTCGGCGCGGGGCTCGACGTGTTCGAGAAGGAGCCGCGGATTCACCCGCGGCTGCTGTCGGCCCCTTCGGCGGTGCTGCTGCCGCACCTCGGGAGTGCGACCGGGGAGACGCGGGAGGCGATGGGGCGGCTGGCGACGGAGAACCTGCTCGCCGTGCTCGACGGGCGGGAGCCGCCGTGCCCCGTCAATTGAAGCCGATCCCCTTCCGGCGGAGGATGTCCATCGGGTCGATCGTCCCGGTCCGGGAGAAAGGGATCCGGACCACGCCGACGACGGGGGCGACCACGCCCACCGAGCCGTTGAACTCGTAGGAGAGCGTGCGGGCCTCGAGCACCTCGCGCAGCGCGGCTTCGAAGACGTCGGTCTGCAGCCGCACGGGCACCTTGACCACCGTTTCCCCGGAGGGCTCGATGCGCATCTCCTCGGTCCGCTCCCCGTCGGCCAACCGCCGGGTTCCCACCGTCGCGGAGTAGGCGACGCTGGCCACCGTCAGGGCGTAGGAATTCGGGTTGTTCACCGCGAGATGAAGGATCGCCTCGACCGGGCCCCGGGACTGGAAGGGGTTGCCGGCGATCCCGATGTCGACGACCCGCACCTTCGGGGTCTTGAAGACCTCTTTCAGGAGGGGGCGGCACGAAGAGACGGGAAGGCACGATGCCCCGAACAGCAGCAGGAGGATCCACCGCTTGACGATCCGCATCTTCGACGTCCGTGTCGATATGTCGCTGCCGGAACGGTCTCTGCCCGCGCGCATAGCGACGATTATAGGCGTTCCGATCGACGAGGTGCAGCGGTTTTCCGTGGTCCGGCGGGGGTACGACGCCCGCCGGAAAGGCGACGTGCGCCGCGTCTACACGGTGGAGTGCTCCCTCGGCTCCCCCGCGATGGAGGAGGCGGCGTGCGCCCGGGTCCCCGGCGCGAAGCGGTACGAAGCGCCCCCCGACCCGTTCCCGAAATCTCCGGTGCGTCGGCCCGACCTTCCTCCCGTCGTCGTGGGGGCCGGGCCGGCCGGGCTGTTCGCCGCCCTCACGCTGGCGCGGTTCGGCGCCCCCCCCGTCGTGCTGGAGCGCGGCCGGCCGGTGGAGGAGCGGGGAGGGGATGTCGCCCGGTTCTGGCGCGACGGGACCCTCGACCCCGAGAGCAACGCCCAGTTCGGGGAGGGGGGCGCGGGAACGTTTTCGGACGGGAAGCTCACCACACGGATCGGGGACCCCCTCGTGGACCACGTGGTGTCGACCTTCGCGGAGTTCGCGGGGATCCCGGGGCTCGTCAAGGACGCGAAGCCGCACGTCGGGACCGACCGGCTCCGGCACTTCTGCCGGCGGATGCGCGCGGAGCTCGCCTCCCTGGGCGCCACCGTCCGCTTCGGCACGCGGGTCGAGGAGTTGTCGGTGTCGGAGGGGGAGGTGCGCGGGGTTCGCCTGGCCGGGGACGAGGAGGTCCGCTCCCCGGTCGTCCTCCTGGCGACCGGCCACTCGGCGCGCGACACGGTGCGGCGGCTCTTCGCGCAAGGCGTCGGGATGTCGGGGAAGGCGTTCGCCGTCGGGTTCCGGGTGGAGCATCCCCAGGCGATGATCGACCGGATCCAGTACGGGCCGATGGCCGGAAAGGGCCTTCCCCCCGCGGAGTATCGTCTCGCGGTACGTGCCCCCTCGGGCCGCGGGGTCTACTCCTTCTGCATGTGCCCCGGCGGAGAGGTGATGAACGCGGCGTCGGGGGAGGGGCAGTCGCCCGTGAACGGGATGAGCGTCCGGGCCCGCAACTCCGGGTTCGGGAACAGCGGGATCGTCGCGTCGGTCGCGCCCGCGGAGTTCGGAGAGGCGGGGGCGCGGAAGGGCGGCGCCCTGGCGGGGATCGGTTTCCAGGACGCGATCGAACGCCGGGCGTTCGATCGCGGCGGCGGCGGATACGGCGTGCCGGCCGCGAACCTGCTTGCCTTCGTCCGGGGGAAAGAGTTCCCCCCGTCCCGCGGCCGCCTCCTCGCCCCGCGGGTCGTCCCGGACGACTTGCGCGGCATCCTGCCGGGTGCGGTGGAGGAGGACATCCGCTTCGGGCTGCTCCGGTTCGGGGGGGCGATGCGGGGATTCCTCACCCGCGAAGCGACTTTGTACGCCGTCGAGTCGCGGACCTCCTCGCCGGTCCGGATCGAACGGGTAAATTACGAGTCGGTTACGCACAAAGGGTTGTATCCTGTCGGGGAGGGCGCGGGGCACGCCGGGGGGATCGTCTCCTCCGCCGTGGACGGGATCCGCGCCGCCCTCCGCATCCTCGAAACCTATTCCTGAGTAGAAAGCAGGGGTGCCGATGCAGAAGACGCGTTTCGTGAAGGACCTCAAGGAGGGGGAGCCGGTCCGCGACCTCTTCCTGGTCGCGAACAAGGCGTTGTTGACCAGCAACGCCGGGAAGCCGTACCTGACCCTGCAGCTGCGCGACCGGACGGGACAGATCGAGGCGAGGGTGTGGGACCGCGCCGAGGAGATCGGGAAACGGTTCGACCGGGACGACGTGGTCGAGGTGGGCGGCACCGCCATCGCGTACCAGGGGCGCGTCCAGCTCAAGGTCCACGACGTCCGTCGGGAAGAGGGGGGGACGAAGGACCTCTCCGAGTACCTCCCGGTCACGAAGAAGGGGATCGAACCGCTCTGGAAGACGCTCCAGGAATACATCGCGGAGGTGAAGGACGAGGATCTGGCGCGGCTCCTCGCGGCCGTCTTTCCGGACCCGCCGGAATCGGACGTGGCGCGCCGCTTCCGCCAGGCGCCGGGCGGGAAGACGATGCACCACGACTACATCGGGGGGCTCCTGGAGCACACGGTCTCCGTCGCCGCGATCTGCCGCATGCTGTCGGCACACTACGAGGGGGTGGACGCCGACCTTCTGCTCGCCGGGGCGCTGCTGCACGACGTCGGGAAGGTGCACGAACTTTCCTACGAGGGGGCGTTCGACTACACGGACGAGGGGCGCCTGCTGGGGCACCTCTACATGGGGACCGAGTACGTGAGCCGCGTCTGCGCCGCCCTCCCCGGCTTTCCGCCGGAGAAGACCATGCTGGTGAAGCACATCGTCCTGTCCCACCATGGGGAGCTCGAGTACGGCTCGCCGAAGCGGCCCAAGACGCTGGAAGCGATCCTGCTCCATCACGTGGAGAACATGGACGCCAAGGCGACCGCGTTCGGCGACGCCATCGCGGAGCTGCGCGAGGGAGTCCGCTGGACCGACTACCAGCGGATGTTCGAGCGGTACCTCTTCTCCGGGAAATTCCCGAAGGAATAAGCGGAAGGCCCGTGATGGAGGATTGGAAGCAGTATCTCGAGGAGCGGGAGCGGCGGCAGCTGCTGCGGCGGCTCGTCCCGTCGTCCGGGCGCGCCCCCGCCCTTGCGGTGCGGGACGGCCGGGAATACGTCGACTTCTCCTCCAACGACTACCTCGGGCTGTCGTCCCACCCTGCGCTGGTCGCGGCGGCGCGGGAGGCGCTCGACCGCTACGGCGTCGGGTCCGGGGCGTCCCGCCTGATGAGCGGGGACCTGGCGATCCACCACGAGCTCGAGGATACCGTGGCGGTGTTCAAGGGGAGCGAGGCGGCCCTGGTCTTCAACTCCGGCTACCAGGCGAACACGGGGATTATCCCCGCCCTGTTCGGGCGCCGGGACGCCGTCTTCGCCGACCAGCTTTGCCACGCCAGCCAGCTCGACGGCGCGCTCCTGTCGCGCGCGAAGCTCCTGCGCTTCCGGCACAACGACCCGGAGCACCTCGACCGGATGCTCGTGAAGCACCGCGGGGCGTTCGAACGGGCGCTGGTGATGACGGAGAGCGTCTTCAGCATGGACGGGGACCTCGCCCCCCTCGCCGCGCTCCTGGCCGCCTGCCGCCGGCACCGTTGCCTGCTGATGGTCGACGAAGCCCACGCCACGGGCGTGTTCGGGCCGCAGGGGCGCGGGTGCGTCGAGGCGGAGGGGCTCGCCGGGCAGGTGGACCTCGTGATGGGGACGTTCAGCAAGGCGCTGGGCGGGTTCGGGGCGTATCTCGCGGCGTCGCGGACGGTGGTCGACTACCTGGTCAACACGGCCCGCAGCTTCATCTATTCCACCGCGCTTCCGCCCCCGGTGATCGCCGCCGACCTCGCCGCCCTCCGGCTCTGCCTGTCCGGGGAGACGCGCGGGGAGGAGCTTCTGCGCCGGTCCGATGCGTTCCGGGGCGCGCTTCGCGGGAAGGGGTGGACCGTCGGCGGGGAGAGCCAGATCGTCCCCGTCGTCGTGGGGGAGAGCGCCCTCGCCGTCTCCCTCTCGGATTCGCTCGCGGGCCAGGGGTTCCTCGCGCTGCCGGTGCGCCCGCCCACGGTCCCCGAAGGGTCGGCCCGTCTTCGTTTCTCCCTGACCGCCGCGCACACCGACCGGCAGGTCGCCGCCGTCGTGGAGGCCCTCGGTGTGGCCTGAGGCAGTGGGGGACACTCCTTGTTATCTCGACGAGAAAACCAGGAGTGTCCCCCCT
>ERZ1292633.3357-Hain-H41-02um-R1-3357-length-15663-cov-4_pt1 | contig 15663 bp, 15 predicted proteins | sample MGYA00564406_ERZ1292633 | MGnify/ENA primary metagenome ERZ1292633 (study PRJEB36523, sample SAMEA6512639) | groundwater metagenome | collected 2019-01-08 | study: AquaDiva: Metagenomics assemblies of 32 groundwater samples | reverse complement strand
CGGTAGTGGAAATCGGATGTCTGGACGGTCACGGATTAAACTGCCTCGCTCTTCAACCGGTTAGGCTAACGCCTGTCTCCAATCAACCGTCTTTTAATTTAACGCTTGAAAAAATTTGTGAAATGCCTTCTATTTTAAATTATCCGCCGGCCGATTCATTGCCGGTTTTGCCTTATGCCGTAGATCTGGATAATAACGGCTTGACAGACGTAATCGTTCCGCAAGACAACGGTTATCAGATATATTTCCAATCCCTAAAAGATTCCCGGCGCGCGTTTATTTCCTGCTTGATTCCCTTGTCCGCCCTAGGCGGATTGAAAAAAAATAATCTCAGTTTTTTAACCATTACCAGAACACTACCGAATTTTAAGGTGATTGATTTGAACGGAGACGGCTTAAAAGACCTGGTTATTTTTCAAAACGAAACTTTTTTTTATTATTTACAAACACCCGTTAGCCTAACCGGTTCGGAAGATATTTCCAAACGTTTTGCCGGGCAACCAAACGGGCTATTTGCCTTAAAATTTTTACAAACAGAAATTGGTCAGAATGAATTGAACGCGGCCGAAGTAATTTTTACCGATATTGACCGCAACGGGTTACCCGACCTGGTTATTTCCAGTATCCGCGGTAAACTGGAAGATTTTACCGCTTTGACCACGCGCATTATTATCTGGTTAGCAACGACTCCGGCTGGTAACGGAAGCCCGGTTTATCCTGATACCCCAATCCAGATTATTAACCTCAAGGGAATCTGCCCGCTTCTGCGATTGGCTGATGTGAACGGGGACGGCGATCTTGATTTAATTACTTCTTCTTTCCGAACGGACATAAAAGCCAATCTGCGTAAGGCCGTGCTTCATTATGTTGATTTAAATTACCAGGTGTATTTCTTCCGTAAAAATAATGGGCTCTTTTCTAAAATTGCTGATTATGACCGGAAGATGAATTTTCCAATGGACCTGGCCGGCCGGGGGCAAAAATATTTTTCCCATGTTTACCTGCAATATGATTTTGACAACGACGGCCGGACTGATTTATTACGCGTTTCCGGACCGGACAAAAAACGCGGGATTTTAACCATCAATAAAGGGCATCCGAAAGAACGGCTCATCAATCAAGATGATATTAGTTTTGAAAAAGATGAGTATCTGCTTTATCCGACGCGCATTCCCCAGCAGGTCCTGGTAGAAGATTTAAACCGGGACGGCAAAAAAGATATTATCATGGTCTATCGTTCGCGGATTATTATTCTAACTTCCAAACCGTAATTTTAGATATGACCTTAGTCGGACTCTGTAACTCAACTCTTTCCGCCAGCCCGCCCAGATAAAATCGGGGAGGCGGATCGCCTTTGGCGATAGAGTTGATTTTGATACATAGTTTAATGGCCGTATCGGTGGGCCGTCTACTAATACCGACTAAAAGTCCAAGAAAGAATTGGATTCTAATCATTATCTGGTCGAGTCTTTTGGGTAACTTGCCTGATTTCAGTTTCCCTTATTGGAGATGTTTTAAGTTTTGTAAAAAGATAACGGACAATAAAAAAGGAGGTAATAAAAATGGAACAAACCCGGAAACAAAAATTTGCCTGGCGGTGGTCGTACCTGGTGAGCGCCTTAATTATTGGTCTGGCCGGATACTGGGCGTTTAATGATACTTCTCATCATTCATTTTGGGTAACCACCCTACTATTAGGCTTTTTTGGAATATTCGTTGTCATCTACCTGTTGATTAGGTTTTTACTGACAAAACAAAAAGAATTTCGTAAAAAGAGACGCTTTACACTGATGGTGGCCATTCTCGCATGGCTGGCTCTTTTTTCAGGATTTGTTTTGGGCAGACAATACTTAGATGCCAACATTGAATACACTAAAAAGCAGGCGGAACCGATTATTCAGGCCTTGGAAAATTATTACCAAACCAAAGGATCTTACCCGGAGAGACTGCAAGAATTAGGCATTCCGATTCCTAAAGCACTCCTCGGCGGGGAATTTGGTTATCATTCATCTACACATGAAGGAAAGCCATATTTCGGATTAAGTATTGATCTCGGCATATTTGTAGACTACTATTATAGTTCTTCCCGAAAAGGATGGACTTTGATGGATTAGAAATGATTATCCCTTCAATAGAGCGTAGCGGTAATAGACCTGCAGGGTCAAGACGGCCATTGAGGTGGTCTAAAGCCGCCCGCTGAACGGTTTCCAGAAACCCTGTTCTGCCCCCGAAGACACCTGGGCCTTCAGAAGCGCCTCTTTCATACCTGCCTGTGCGTGGTCGCACACAGACAGGTTTTTGTTCCAGAGCGCCTTGGCTAATATTAACACCCTGTCTCATTTAGAAAACTTCCTGACCGTTTTGGCATCAAATCTGAAAACTAGTTCCGTGATTAAGCGGATGGTGTTTTCATAATCGGCCCGATGGATAATGCCGGCGTGGCTGTGGATATAACGGGTGGGGACACCGATATAAATGGAGGGAACGCCTTCGGCGTGGATATGAATCATCGCTCCGTCGGTGGAGCCGCCTTCCAACGCTTCTAACTGATAAGGTATTTTTTTCTTTTCCGCGGTGGCAATCACAAAATCACGCAATCTTAAGTTCGGGATCATCCCGCGGTCGTATAAATTAATCTGCGGTCCTTTCCCAAGAGTGCCCATACTCTTTTCGCCGCCCGGAATATCCTGGGCCAGCCCGACATCGCAGACCAGGGCCACATCGGGATTTACTTTATTCGCGGCCGTTCGGGCGCCCCGCAACCCCACTTCTTCCTGCACGGTCCCAACCCCATAGACGGTATTAGGATGTCGTTTACCTTTAAGTTCTTTTAAGACTTCAATAAAAAGCGCACAGCCGATGCGGTCATCCCAGGCCTTGGCCATAATATAATCAGGGTTAGCCATCACGGTAAAGGGCGCATCCGGAACGATGGGATCGCCCGGCCGGACACCAAGTTTAGTGGTTTCTTTTTTATCCTTGGCCCCGATATCAATAAAAAGGGCTTTTTTTTCAATCGGCTTATTTCTCTCTTCTTCGGCCATCAGATGCGGCGGTTTGGAACCAATCACCCCCGGCACGTTGCCTTTAGATGTTTTGATCATCACCCGCTGCGAAGGCAGTTGGGTATGATTCCAGCCGCCTAACATCACGAATTTAATAAAGCCGTCTTCGGTAATAAGCGTCGTCATAAAACCGATTTCATCCATATGGCCGGGGAGCATCACTTTAGGAGTATCGCTGGTGCCGCGTTTGGCGCAGACGATACTGCCCATTTTATCATAACTGATTTTAGTGAACCCTTTCAGTTCGGATTCAATTATTTCCGCGATTTCCGACTCAAAACCGGCCACTCCGCTGGCCAGGCTTAATTTTTCCAGAAGTTTCAGGCGGGTTTGATTCATACGCGTCTCCTTATAAAAATTTTAGTAAGTAAAATTTTTATGTATTTTAGCAGATCTTTTTTATTATGCAATTAATAATAAAAATTTCCCTCGCAGAAAATTTTTATGTTAAGAGGGCTAAGGGAGAGTCCGGCTCTATTTTGGTAATTATTTAGCCGAATGAAGCGTAAGAGGATTTAAACACACCCCTACACCCCTCTTCATAGAGGGGATTTCAGACGGCTAAATAATTACCTATTTTGATTGAACCGGAGGGGGGTTGTCCTGTTGTTTAGTATCGTTATTTGACTCAATCGGATCGCGAGATGACAATTTACTTAACTTCTTTTGAATTTCAGGATTCAGTTCGCTTTGGTCGTATTTTTCAAGAAATATTTCCAGGGCCTCACGGCTCTCGCCTATTTTATTCAACTCCTGCAGGCACAGGGCAATTTCATACTGGGCGTCATCGGCCAGGGAAGAATCCGGAAATTCTTTCTGGAGTTCCCGGAATTTCCCAATCGCTTCCTGATGCTTCCCTTCCTTTTTCAGCGCCTGCCCCAGGGTAAATTTAGTCAGGGGCAGATAATCATTATCGCGATTGTTTTTAATAAAATCAACCCGCGCCTGAGCCCGGCGGTCAAAGTAATCATTAGTCCCCCGGCGGGGATGATACTTTTTATTAAGCGACTGCGAATCCTCCCAATCGTTAAGGGCCTGGGAAAAGTTTTGGTTGCGCTCCTCTATCTGGGCCTTTTGCTGCTGGGCGATAATAACATTTTGGGACAAATTACCATTGGATGAAAAATTAATATTTGAAAGATCCGGCTCGACGGCAAATTCTTTAACCAGTCTTTCATAAACGCCAATGGCCTTATCGTAATCATGCAGGGCGTTTTCATAAATATCGCCTATTTTGAACAGGGCGTCATCAACATAGGCGCTGTTTTTATACTTCGCCGCGACCTCTTCATAAATTTTTATGGCCGTGCCGTAGTTTTTTAATTCGCTATGGCACCAGGCTTTCCAGAATAACGCCCGGTCTAAATAAGAACTCTTCGGGTATTTCTGTTCCAGTTCGGAAAACTTGTCAATTGCCTCTTTGCAATGGCTGTTACCTTCTAACAACAACCGGTAACCGTCATTAAACAATTCCAGATCGGAAGAAACCCGTTGCGGCAATTCTTGTTGTTGCTGAACATTCTGAATTTCTTGGGCCAGCGCAGGCAGAACCAAAGCAAACGGTAATAAAATAATTAAAAATAATCGTTTCATAATTCCTCCATAAAATTTTGCCCCGCTTGGGCGGGAAAAGATTTTATTATTAAAATCTCTAATAACTTCTCCGCCTGACCCGGTTTTCTTCTAACAGCCCATTCTCAATGATAATATTTTTTAAAACCGCGGCCTCTTCCGGCTTGCGATCATTCTGCATGCTGATAAAGACCGTTTCCAACCGTTTAAAATGTTTTTGCAGTTCCGGGTCCTGAACGGAATTTTTATTAGCCCTGATTTTTTCCGCCATACCGCTCTCGTTCATCACCGACAGAAAGTTGCCCAGTTCCATCTGATTATTTTCGTCAAGGTTCAGATAATTCAGCAGAACCGCTTCTGAACTGACCAGCAAACCAGCCGGGACAACCGGACTAACTTCGTCTAATAGATGAGAGTCAATGAATTCATGCACACTTTTTATTTCTTGCCAGAATTTAGCGGTTTGAACTTCTGGGCGATTGTTCATTCCGTCACCTGTTTTTCCAACAACTTTGTTGTATCTCCCGGCCCCGGTTTTGCCAACAATTTTACCGGCCGGCGAATCTTCCTTACGCCACTTATCTTCAGATGGACGGTCTGTTTTGTCTTCTGTTTCCAGAATGATTCCTCGATCATCCCAATCCGGTTCAATTGCGATGATTTTCCAAATAAAATAAGAAACGAGCACGATTAAAATCCCGGCCGCGGCCGGACCGAACCATCTTAACGTGAAAGATTTCAAGCGAACCGGTTGCGGCAATTCGGTTCGCGCCAACTTTTCTTTTAAACTTGCGGCAGACTGATTCCAGTATTCAGCCGGTGGTTCTCTTCGGGCGCAATCACCGAATATTTCATCGGTCCGGCGCAATTCCCTAATAAGTTCCACGCATTCTTGGCAGGATTTCAGATGATCTTCTACCGGCGGTATTTCTCCCAGCGCCAGTTCGCCATCTAAATAGGCGGAAATTTTTGTTGGGTCAAATTGACATTCCATTTTTTACTTCCCCAACGATGTGAAACATCGTTGTCTACCGATTCTTACCTTACAGCATTAACCTGTTTTATCCTTACTGTTCACCGATTACCATTCACTGCTCACTTTTAATTTTTCCGCGCAGTTCCATCCGGGCCCGGAAGAGCCGCGACATTACCGTGCCGACCGGGCAATTCAATTGTTCGCTGATTTCCTGATACGAGCATCCCTCAATCACCTTTAAAGTCATCACCAATCGCTGCTGAGGCTCCAATGATTCGATGGCCCTGGTAATTTTTTCGCCGGTTTCAGCGTTTATGATTTTGTCATTATGAGAACCCCCGTTGCAATCAAAGTTACCTCCCATTTCTACCATATTCTTCGTCAGCTGTCTCCGATGTTTTTCATCATTCAAATAATCCCTGGCCAGGTTTAAACAAATAGTTCTTAAATATGGATAAACCGGCTGGGTTTGGTCAAAAGCACCCGAGCCGATTGATTTCCAGAATTTAATCCAGGTTTCATGGGAAATTTCTTCGGCCGAGTGGTGATTCGCCGTTATCCCCAGGGCGAAATAGTATACTGGCTTCTGGTATCGGCTCACCAGATCGCCAAACGCATTCCGGTTCCCTTGCTTAACACTGCCGGTTAATTCCGGGTCGGGTCGGTTATCAGGCATATTAACTCACTTTGTAAAAACCGACCCTATTATACAAAATTTTTTCTCTAGGCCACAACAAAAATTATGCCGATGCGGCATAATATTATAAACAAAGGAACATCGGCATTGCCTTTTAACATTAAATAAAAATTTAATCGTAACGGCCTATTTATTTCTTCTGCTGATTCTTCCGCATTAATCCCTTCTGATTCGATTCCCTATCCGCATTAAAGAACGCCGGATCTTTGTCTTTGGGTACTGAAACGCTGAAAGAAAACGTTAGTTCTTTTGTTTCCTTTGGTTTCAACTCAAATCGCCATTTCAGTTTGCCATCTTTTTCCTGTTCCAGCGGTTTATCCGAAGATTTCCCTAACTCAACCGTCACATCTTTGTCCTGACTGGTCGGTATCTGGTCAACCACCGTAACCGTAACATTTTCTTTCCTGTAGTTTTCCAACTTTACCAGGAATGAATAAGTCAACTTTTTGGTACTTCCCAGAAAACCGGGACCCTGTTCGGCTTTTTCTTCTAATTTGCGGGTTATCCGGATATTTTCATCAACATTAAGAGTCAGTTCAAATTCCTCGCCGGGCAGGATGCCGGTGGTCTGTGAATTACCGATAAAATCACTGCCCATAAAAACGTTGATATTACCCCGCAAGATAGGCACTTCCATTTTGTTCGTCCCCAGGGCTTTGAGATAAACATAAGGACTCAACTTGGGTATGGTAATATATTCAAATTTAACCGGAAATTTCTGCTGCCAGAGACTGGTCCGGTGCGGGGCGCCGTCAGCCATAATGTCGACCCGTTTAGGCGTCTGGAAAATAACCGTCCCGTAATTACTGGCGGCATCAGTTGGTAAATATTGGTTAAACATTATCTGTTCAACCTGTTGCGACACATTACCATTATTTTGAATCATTCTGAACTTCGGTTGTAGCGAAAAATTACTCAGTTCGTTTCTATTTATCTCGCTTTGGGACATTTGTTGCCCTTGGTAACTGGAGTATTGAGCGGTTTGAACCTTTTCCGGCACCGTGGCAAAAAGCGGCGGCAGTTCGGGTAACCAACCCTGCAGGGCCGGTTGGGCCGTAGAAAATGATAATTGAGTATTTAGCCAATCCTCGCCACTGCTCTGCGAAACCACTCCATAACTGGTAATTTCCATTTCCTTATTTTCGGTTAAAACGCGGACATCATAACTCGTCTGCCACCTGACACCATAATTAATGTAAGACAACTCCAGGTCATAAGAACCGTCCTTAAGCACCTCCAGGTTTATCTTGACCAATTTTTTATGAGGCAGAATGGTCTGAGCGCCGATACCTGATTTGGACAATTCATCTTTAGCCAGAATAATTTTTTTATCTATTTCCCGGTGTTTCAGTTCTTCGGACTGAACGGCATTGGCATTGGCCGCGAGTTTATCAAGGTAATACTTAAGCATTTCATCGTAATCTTTAGGCATCAGGCGGGGAGGTGATTCTTGGCTCTCTTTCTGTTTTTCCGTTTCGCCGGCCGACCGGAAAAATGTCTCTTTAGCGCCGATTAAATATTCTTTTTCCATCTGCAGGAGTCTCAGTTTATCAGCAATCGTTCTGAGGTTATCCTGCAGGTTTTGTAATTGTTCCTGCAGAAGACGGGTTTTTTCTTCAGGTGGTCTTTCTAACTGGTAGGTCTTGATGTCCAGCCCGATAATTTTAAGGTCGTTCGGGTTATGCGAACTCGCCCGAACGGAGTCATCCTGGATATTGGCCGGCAAATCGCGTAGAGTTACCTCATAAATTCCTTTGGTCAGATTGGTTGATTTCGTCACTCTGGTTACCAGAGACCGGTCGGCATAAACCATCACCCGGTCAATCGTTGAAGAGGCCTCCAATACTTTTTGACCTTCAGCCCGGACATTGATAAACATCCCCATTGCCACCAATAACAAGACTACCACCAACCATTTCATTTTTCCCATATCACGGTCCTCCTTTATAAAATTTCGCGGCGGGCGAAATTTTATGTTTACTTCTTCAAATATTGCCGGTGCATCACGCGGTCTTCCGGATCCTTTACTTCCGAACTAAATCCGGAGTCATTCTCCAAGCGTAATATTTCATTCTCAGCAATCGCCTGTTTCTTTGTCTCGCCTTTTTCCATTTCGGCCAGAAAATATTTTATGGTGCCGTTCGTGACCGGTATCGTTTCGCCCGACGCCGGATTTACCACCGCATCGGTGGCAAAGGCATTGAGAATTTTAGCATACGTCTTCTGGAAAAGACCGTTATTTTGAAAAAGTTCCACCGTCTGGGTCTTTCCGTTCAGGACATAAGCCACCCCGATGGCCCGGGGATATTGTTTTAAGATATCGGTAAAGTTTTTTTCGTATTCCGCACAGGCCTGTTTCATCTTTTCGCTATCCATTTCTTCGTTAAGACTGGAAGTTTTAGAATTAATTCCGGTTATTTTTTCAGCCTTGTCCTTATATTCAGCCACCTCTTCCCAGACCTGGCCCTGGTCACCTTGCTGGATGGCCATTTTCAGATCGTTACTGTTAGCGCTATTACCCGCTTTGCCGAATGACATCACAGCGCCCTGCCAGCGGCTCTGTTCCACGCAAAGCGACGGCACATCTACTTTACCTGATTTCGGCGGAATAATAAGACTCGCCTGAACGGTCCGATCCTGTTTTCCGCCTTTTAAGACATCCCCCACCTGGATAAAAAGCGGTTGCTCCGAAAGGTTTTCCACTTGTAAGGTCCGCACTTCGGCCTGTTCTTTTTCGGTTACCAACACTATTTTCTTAGTTAAACCTTCATCCAGCGTAATGCAATCAACCGGTTTTTCGATCTCTTGAGCGGTCCGGGAAAGAATAAACAGGGTCATATTCCGGTAAGTATGCGATTGAGAAATCGCCAATTCCCCATAGCCGGCAATGTTGGTTAATAATTCATCCTGACCGGTACCGGTATTTTCCTCACCTGAATAAGAAATACCCACCAGGGTTATCAATACTCCCAAAATCAACATCCCGCATAGCAAGATCCATCTTTTTCCCGATTGGGTCGGGACTTCTCTGTCGCTTCGCATAAGGCACCTCCTATAAAATTTATTTTATAAATTTTATTTATTGTAATTCTTTTATCTCTTTCACATTAGGAATAACCGATGTTGAGATAACCTCGGTTACTTCTTTTAGTAACTAAATTTAATCAGTTTTGCATATATCAAACCCCTCGCTTTTTATTCCCCTCCCGGTGAGGTGAGGAAGGATTTTCCTTGACAAACCTTCTGTTACGATATAAAATATAATCAAAATTATAGGAGTACCCGTCTATGAAAACAACTATTCATTTCCCCAAGCCGATAATTAAATCAAACAGACCTCTGGCAATTTTGCCACAAGAGGAGTATGAATCCCTGTTGGAAACCTTTGAGGTCCTTAATGACCAGAAACTCCTTCGGAGAATAGAATCGGCCTTAAGTAATCTCCGAAAAAGCGAATTCTTCACGCACGATGAAGTATTTCACTCTAAACCCCGTTAGAAATCAGGCATGGAAACCATTACCATCGTGGTAAACATAAATGAACCAATATACGCTTTTATATTCTCCGGAAGCTAAAGAAAGTATCCAGCGACTTCCTTCTAATCTTAAACATATTGCTGAACGAGTTCTACTGACCTTATCCGGAAACCCATTCCAGGGAAAGAAACTTTTTGGTAAACTGGCCGGACTTTATTCCGCAAGGATTACCAGACGCTACCGGGTAATTTATCAGATTAATACCTCTAAACACCTTATCTGGGTGTTAGAAGTGGCTCATCGTAAAGAAGCCTATCGTTAACCTGTCTTGATTCTAACTCTTCCAGTATCCTATAAAATTTATTTCATAAATTTTATTTATTGTAATTCTTTTATCTCCTTTACCTTGGGAATCCAGTTTTGCCAGTCCCGGTCAATTTCGCCTATCTGTTTTTTTAAAACTTCCCCGACAAACTGAACGCCGCTTTTATCTTTTTCAAAATTATCCCTGAATTTTTTATAAAATTGTGGTAGGACTTTTTTCTCCTGCAGATACAGGCAAAAATACCGGGCCTGGGCGTAATCCACCCCGCGTTCTTCACCGTAAAATTCCGCATCAGTAGTATGTAATAATTCTTTCAGAGGAATGATTTTTTGGGAAACCGCTGCCTCCATCAGAATCGGATAGCGCCAGTTAATTAATCCGCGGAGCGTTCCGTCCGTCTCAACCCGGCACTGTTCAAAAAGCGACCCCATCCCTTCATTCAACCATGAGGGCAGGTCCGGAAAATCAGGTTTTACCAAGGCGTGGAACATTTCATGGACCAGCGTGCCGCCGCCGGTTCCGATATTCATTACCAAACTCCGCCGGTGGTCGCTGTAAAACCCGTAAGGGGTGGAAGGTTTTCGACCCTCGGTCTTTTGGACATAGGCCTCGTAGGTTTCGGCATCTTTAAAGAGATAAACTTTAAGCAGGTAATCAGGTTTTTCCTCAAAGAAATCCCGATGCATCGCCTCAGCACACTCCTTGATGGTTCCGTTTTTAAACCGGTCAAATTCCCGCCGGGAGATGTTCCCGCCGATAATAAACCCGCCTACGTCCCGCCCGGCAGGACTACGGGGGGTCGGTAGTTCCAGATAATCAATCAAGTAATCATTCCCTAATTCTTTTTTCATCTCAGCCTTGGCTTTATTGATATCAGATTCGGTAATGCCGACGATGGATTCAGCTTGAACCGCAACCGGTGGGGATTGATCACCTTGCATTTGCGAATTAACTGGTTCGGCTGGTCTGGAACAACCAGCCAGAATGAATCCTATCAGCAGGACATTTATTAATTTTTTCATTATGTTTCCTTACCGGTATTCATAATAACTATAAGCCTATTCTATAACAACCAGTTCATAATGCAAAATCCTTTTATATTAAGACGGATACTGGCCGCATTATTATAACTCTTTAATCATATTTATCCAGTCTGATTTTAACCGCGTTCTAAGACATTAACCAAACATCTAATCGCACCGCCTAAATCATACATCTTGGAAACATCGATCGGCCTGACTTCAAACCCCTGTTCACCCCAGATATTTTTGGCGTAGTCGTCAAGAACCGGAACATCATACCGGGGCAGGTATACAATCGACCGGCCGCTTCCGGTTTCCATCACAATATTATTATAACTGACAAAAACCCTTGAATCCTTAAAAGGCAAAAGAGGTATCCGGATAATTCTAAATCCTTTTTCTTCTAAACAACTCGCTACGTTCCTGAAACGGGCTAATGTTTCTTCGGATAAATCAATCTTGTCCCGGATATCTTGGTCCCGGCCTAAGAGGCGCATCGCCAGGTCCGGGTCGCCCACTAAAACGGTTTGTTCATTAAGAGGCGTCAGATACATCTCAATATGATGTTGCGGCGCCGGATGTTGCTCGTCACCCACCAGGATAATTTTTTTACCGAATTTTGTTTCCAGATAATTTTTAAAATCATTAAAAGAATGGCCGGTGGTTCCAACGTTATCTTTAACCAGGTTATAATCAATAAACATCAGGTGGCCGGCGTTAATCAGGTCGCCGCCGTGAAAATATAGATTGGTTTTTTCCACCTGATAATCTTGCGGAAATAACGACGATAATTTCCAGGAGACAAACCAGTCATTAATGCGGGCTTCACAACCGTATTCCGGCCGGGGCGGTAACATCAGAACGCCTTTAAGATTTTTATCAACCCCGCTCTTTGGGTGCGCCAAAAGGGCGGGATAAACCGGGACTTTGGCCAAAAACCTGTCCCGGGCCCAGGCCGTGATATTACATTCCATAATTAACGGATAAAACCGGCTCAGATTCAAAATACCCGCCTCTTTAAATTCTTTCATCAGGACATCAAAAGCCGGTTGGTCGGAACAGGCCACGTAAACTTTAACATCAGATGCCATCGACCGGAACAGGTCCAGATAAGCCGGCAGGATTTTAGGAGCGGACTCAATCGTAAAATGGATAATTATTTCTTTAAGAGCGCCGGTCGTATCGGAAATAACCACTCCTTCATAATTAATCTTATCCGGCTTAACCAGGAAATCCACATTATGATAGGCCGGTAAAGGCGTTAGGCATATATTTATTTGAATCAATAAACAAGTAACGCCAATGCCTAAAACTCCACCGGCTAAACTATTCTTGATAATACGGGGCATATTATTTATTGGCGAACTAAAACCTTATTGTTATCTTCCCCGGTCTGAATCGTATCAGAAGTAAATGCGCAGACCGGAGTGGACAGAAATTCATTGAACGGTTGGCTGCGTTGGCTGACAAAAACCAGATAAGTCGTAACATTAGTAGTTTCCAAAGTGTCTAATGATTGAGTGGCTAAAATAATTTCTTTTTGCTCAACGCCTTCCGGCGGAAGCGTGACCTCAATCTTCTGGTCAAGAATGGATACCGGAATCGGCATCATTCTGGCAAACGCAGAAGAAGTAGTCTGGTTTACTTTTAGCATAAAAACGATTTGCTTTTCTTGTTGAGCGGGATTTTTCATGTCAATCTTAAGAATGATATTTTCAGTTTTTTCATCGGCCCGCTTCAGGGCTTTAATAGTAACCGAACAGCCTTCCATTTGTAAAGTGGTAACTTTTGCCGTAAGCAAATCCTCTTTTACATTTTTCATCTTATCCATATCAGGATCTAAGGCACCTATATCTGTATAGTTCAACCCGCCTCCGACCAGGCAGACCACCAGGAATATCATCCATCCGGTTGTTTTCATAAAACACCTCCTCGTTAAAAATCAGTTTTAAACCATCTGCATCTGTATAAGATACCTTCTTTAATTCTTTTTTATTCCCGAAAAATAAAAAACTGTTCATTTTTTTCTTGTTTATCAGAGTTATTTATGTTATAATTATATAAATATACTAATGGGGTATTAAAAATGCGCTCAACAACTTTGGTAGACGTGGCTAACGCGGTCAATCTGGATATGAAACTGGTCCGCAATATACTGACCGAAAAACCAGGTCTCTGGGTCGGTAAAGAAATGATGGACCAGGTTTTTCAAGCCGCGCGAAAACTTCAATACGACTTCAAAAAATTAAAAATCGGCAAGCGGATGAATCTGCGCAAAGAAGTGCTGGCCGAACTTCTGCAACAGGTTAAAAAACATCCCCGCTGGGGAAGAAAACAAATTATCGAACACCTGAAAAAATCACAGGAACTACTTGAACGAGTTCACCGGCGAACCTTCCTGCAGGAATTCACCGAATAAGCTAACCACTGATAAGTAATCGGTTATCGGTGATCAGTAAAAACAGAACTGATTCGCCTTGCTAATCATTGAATTTAACATTTTTCCTATAGAAGCATGAGGAACGCCTGATTTGGTCAGTTAGTGAATACATTTCTTCTTTGGGGAATTTTTTGGATACCTCATAAATCTCCCTTAATAATTGACGAGATATTTTGTAAACTTCTAAATCTCTAAAACTTTTCGCACGTTGCATTTTTTATCTCCTACTGATAACTGATCACCGATTACTGATTACCGGTCACCGGTTACTAAGATGGTTCACTTGTTGTTTAATCCCCCGGCCAGAGACGGGTTGGATTTTCCGGCCTCTTCCCTCATCGCATCGCACCATTCTTTGGTATAATTTTCGTCATAAAGAAACTGATAGAATTGTTCATCCAACCAGTCCAGGATGCTGTCCGGTGAAATAATTAAACTTAAATGCGGAACGGGGATGGCGATAAAATTGGTATAAACGCTAATCATAGAAGACACCCCGATAAATTCTCCGGTCTCGCCCAGGAAAACCCCGCCGCCGGAATTACCGAAAATCGTCGGGGCGTTGGTCATCCAGAATTTCTCCCCGTTCATCTCGCGTTTTAAACTGGTTACCTCGCCGTAAGTGGGCAGCGGGTCATATCCGAGCGGACAACCCATCACATAAACCGGCGAAAAAATATTAATCATCTGCATTTTTTCCCTGGTAACCAGACGGGCCTGGGCCGGAAACGGCCGGTTGCTTTTAATCTTCAACAAAGCCAAATCCTTACTCTTATGCGCACCGACAATCTCCGCCTGATAAGGCACCATCTCCTCGCCTTTTTCATCATAAACCTTAATAGTTATTTCCGATAAAATCTTACCCGCCCCGATAATATCCGGACCCGCGGCTTTATCCTTAGATTCAATGATCTCGTAAATGACATGATAAGCCGTCAGGACATAAGTATGATAATTATTATCCCGGTCAGGCCGGCTGTAAACAATCGTTCCGCCTCCGACACTGTCATTAGTTTTAATCCAAACCGACGGCCGGACCATCTTTTGAATCATTTCATTAGAATCGCGGGTGAGTGTTTTTTTTAGGTGGTTTAACTCGTCGGCATTATCTAACAGGTCAAAATAATTCTTTTTAAATCCCTGGGCCATCATTTCCGTTGCCTCTTTAAAATCCTTATCCAGGGCCTCAAGCCCCGATTCTATCGGGGCAAGCCGGTCGTTGAGATTGGAATAATCCTGCCCCAGACGTCCGCTTAAGGCGGACAGGCCGGCATTAGTTTCCCGGGCATTATTAAACAAATACTTATTAACTTCAAAAACATCCTGGGTTAACTGCTCGGCGTCCTGGCGTTGACTGTTTAATTCCATCTCCAACACCAGAAATACCAGCCCCGATAGTATTGGGGCCAGCGCAATCAAGAAAATACTACCGGCGCTCAGTATCAACCCCTGATAATCTCGGGGTAAACCCCGATGTAATCGGGGTTTACCGGCGTTAATTTTAGGTTTTCTCGCGACTCGTTTCTTTCTTCTCATAACGCTCACCTCTAACCACTGATTTCACTGATTTAGACGACTGCCCCGATGGATATCTGGGAATTAGCCCAGATTACACAGATTAATTCCTTTCAAACTCTATTATTTTTACGATTTACCTTTTTCAACTTCTGGGCCAGGTTAAAAATAACCGGAGCGATCATAGGCTGATGCTGTCCCCGGGTTTTAATCTCTCCGTATTTTATTTTACCCAGGTATATTTCATTAGCCAGCAAAAAACCAAGCGCCGGCCGCGACCAGAGATTTCCGTGGCGGGTTCGGACGTTAGTGCTTTCTAATTTAACCGCTAATTTTTCCAGACTCTTCAGTTTTAAATAGCCATCAAAAATATAACGAACGACCGGGGCCTCAGCCGGATTAATTTTTAAAACAAACCTTTTTTGAAGAGGGTCGTAATCGCGCCGGTAGCCAAAAGGAGTCATTCCGCCCTGATGCCGTCCGGCCAAAGCACCCTCTTTTTTACCACTTTGTAACCGCGCCTGCCAGGGATGAAATAGTTTAGCGGGAATAACCGGACTAATCTCGCCGCCGA
>ERZ1292633.2544-Hain-H41-02um-R1-2544-length-18599-cov-44_pt2 | contig 15667 bp, 17 predicted proteins | sample MGYA00564406_ERZ1292633 | MGnify/ENA primary metagenome ERZ1292633 (study PRJEB36523, sample SAMEA6512639) | groundwater metagenome | collected 2019-01-08 | study: AquaDiva: Metagenomics assemblies of 32 groundwater samples | reverse complement strand
CGGCGATTTTGAGGATCCATGGTGGTTTCCCAAAGCTGTTCTGGGTTCATTTCACCTAGACCTTTATAGCGTTGCACATTGATGCTTTTTTTCACTTCTTCCAGCAACCACTCCAGTGCCGGCTTAAATTCATGTACGGCTTGCTTGCGCTCACCTCTTTGGATATAAGCGCCTTGACCAAATAAGCCTTGAAACAACTGTGCTGTTTTTTGGATCTGCGCATAGTCAGCACTTTCAAGAAAATCATTATCCAAATAACTGGTAAGTATATTGCCATGTGACATGCGCATGATTTTAAGTCGAAAACGTTCGTGAATTTGATCAAATTCCGCAACAATTTGTACATCCTTAACACGTGTTGCTAATTTCGCTGCACTATCATTGGCTGTTTGCTCGCTACTCAAATCCACATCCGGTTGACGCAACAAAGCATGCATGATGTGACTATCAATGACTTGACTCATACGTTCGATCACGGCTTCGGCTAAAACATATTCTGTTGCCATCTTTCCCAGTGTATCGCCTACCATCGGTGGTTTTTCTTCATGAATAAAAAGCTCTGCACCATCTAAAGCCAAACTCAACATGTACGCTTTAAGTTCATTATCATCTTTGACGTAGCGCTCTTTTTTTCCTTGCTTAACTTTGTATAAAGGTGGCTGCGCAATGTATACATGGCCCCGTTCAATCAGTTCTGGCATTTGCCTGTAAAAAAAAGTTAATAATAGCGTACGGATATGCGAACCATCCACATCAGCATCAGTCATGATAATAATTCGGTGGTAGCGCAATTTATCCGGATTAAATTCATCTTTACCAATGCCTGTACCCAATGCTGTAATTAAAGAAATAATTTCCTGCGATGAAATCAGTTTATCAAAGCGGGCTTTTTCAACGTTCAAAATCTTGCCCTTAAGCGGCATAATCGCCTGAAATTTACGATCCCGGCCTTGTTTTGCAGAACCTCCTGCAGAATCACCTTCGACTAGGTAAAGTTCACACAATTCCGGGTTCTTTTCCTGACAATCAGCTAACTTACCTGGTAAACCCATACTATCCAACACGCCTTTTCGGCGCGTCAATTCACGTGCTTTTCTAGCAGCCTCACGAGCTCTAGCGGCTTCAATGATTTTATTGCAAATAGTTTTCGCATCGATGGGATTTTCTAATAGATATTCTGAAAACTTTTGTGAAACAACTTCTTCGACCACTGGACGAACCTCTGAAGAAACAAGCTTCTCCTTAGTTTGCGATGAAAACTTCGGCTCAAACAGTTTTACCGACAACACGCACGATAATCCCTCGCGCATATCATCACCGGTAGTTTCAATTTTGGCTTTTTTGGCTAATTCGTTTTTCTCAATATAATTATTGAGTGTACGTGTCATTGCGGCACGCAATCCTGTCAGATGAGTCCCACCGTCTTTTTGAGGAATATTATTAGTAAAACACAAGACTTGTTCACTGTAACTGTCATTCCATTGCATGGAAACTTCTACAGAAATGTTTTCTTTAGTGCCAATGGTATAAAAAATCGTTGGATGCAATACCGTTTTGCTGCGATTTATGTATTCAACAAAATTTTTGATACCGCCGGTAAATGCAAAAATTTCTTCTTTACCAGCACGTTGATCGATTAAGCGAATTTTTACGCCATTATTGAGAAAGGATAGTTCACGTAAGCGCTTAGCGAAGATTTCGTAGTGATACTCGACATGACCGAAAATTTCTTTACTGGCTAAAAAATGAACTTCGGTACCATGTCGTTCACTTTCACCGATAGCTTCTAGTGGCTTGACCGGCACGCCCATGCGAAATTCCATTTGGTGGGTTTTTCCATCGCGGCGAATGGTTAGTTTTAACCATTCAGATAGTGCATTAACCACCGATACACCAACACCGTGCAGACCACCTGATACTTTATAAGAATTATCATCGAACTTTCCACCCGCATGTAATTCTGTCATGACGATTTCTGCGGCAGAACGTTTTAAATCGTCATCTTGCTTAATACCTGTTGGGATTCCACGTCCATTATCTAATACGCTGATAGAACTATCTGGATGTAAAGTCACTGTGATCTCGTCGCAGTGACCTGCAAGCGCTTCGTCAATCGCGTTATCAACCACTTCAAATACCATGTGATGCAGTCCGGTACCATCGCTCGTATCTCCGATGTACATGCCAGGGCGCTTACGCACAGCATCTAAGCCTTTTAATATCTTGATGCTGTCAGAACCATAATCGTTCTGCGTTTCTTTCGATTGATTGCTATTTGGATCGCTCATTGGCTTTGTCTTAAACGCTATTGATGAAAAAATTGAAAGAAATACATGAAAAAATCGTGAAACTTTTTAATTTGACTAAATTCTCATGGGCATGACGATATATTTAAAAGCTTTTTCTTCTGGAATCGTGATCAGTACACTGGTATTGGCGTTTTCGAAGGCACATTGCACCGTTTCGCTACTGACATTGTTTAATAAATCCATCAGATAGTTTATGTTTAAGCTGATGTCGATTGATTCGTCATTATACTGAATTGCTAATTCTTCTTGCGCATCTTCTTGTTCGTTGTTTTTACAGGTAATACATAGGTTGTCTTTACTGATAAGTAATCGTACACCACGAAATTTATCACTTTGATTTGATAGTATGGAAACACGCTGAAGTGCTTGTAAGAAAACGATACGATTGATATCAAAAATTTTTTTATTTCTAGTGGGAATCACTCGATTGTAGTCGGGGAACTTACCATCAATGATCTTCGATATCAATGTGATATCAGAAAATGTGAAACAAATTTTGTTTTGAAAATATTCAATATGGATAGGATCATCGGTATCCGTGAGTAATTTTGATAATTCCAAAACGGTTTTGCGTGGCAGGATGACTTCCTGTTTCGTTACTTTTTCTTCTAGTGAAATAGCTGTATACGCTAATCGATGGCCATCCGTACTCACAAAAATGAATTGATTATCTTCTGCCAACAATAATAATCCATTTAGATAATAGCGAATATCCTGCTGTGCAATAGCAAACTGTACGTGATGTAGTAGTCTTTTTAATTCTTTTTGCTTGAGTGTCAAAGAAGTCGTTACATGACTTTGTTCCGTCATTTCTGGAAAATCTTCAGCCGGTAGAATTTGTAGATTGAATACACTTTTACCGGATTTAACATGTAAATGATTGTCTTTACGTGTCAATGAAACCTCAGCAGTAACATCTAATAATCTAAGAATATCTTGAAGTTTTTTAGCAGCAACCGTCAGAGAAAAGATTTGTACATTTGCTTTATCTTTGGATACTGCTGTTTTGATTTGTATTTCAAGATCAGTAGCTAAAAAATAGGTCTTATCTTCGTTTTGACGAATTAATACATTCGATAGTATAGGCAATGTTTGTCGACGCTCTACAATTCCAGTGACCGTTTGTAATGGTTTTAGTAATGTATCCCGATTAGTTTTTATTAATAGCATTTAATATAAAAAAATAATAATTAAATTAGAGTGCCGATAACTTTTGTATAGTTTAAAAAATTCTATTTTTATCAAATAGATAATTTTAAAAAATAGTATGTATGGTTGTTGTAAAGTAATTGGATAATTTGTGGATAAATAAACGAGAATAATTTATTCTGAAGTTATACACAAATTATCAACCTGATATGCACTAACCTCGCAAAATAAGAATCAATGCATTGAAATCCCGGCTTATTGCTGGATCTGACATGCGTAACTCATTAATTTTCTTACAGCCATGCAAGATAGTGGTATGGTCTCTACCACCAAAAGCTTCGCCGATGTCTGGTAAACTTAGTGAAGTCAATTCCTTAGCAATAGCCATCGCCATCTGCCTTGGTCGCGCGACAATGCGAGAGCGCTTCTTAGAGTACATTTCAGAAACCTTGATTTTGTAATAATCTGCAACGGTTTTTTGAATATTTTCCACCGATATTTGCCGACTTTGTACCGCCAATAAATCTTTGAGTGCTTCTTTTGCCAGATCCAATGTGATTTCCTGATTGATAAAACGTGAAAAAGCTAACACGCGTTTCAATCCACCTTCTAATTCCCGAACGTTGGAACGGATGTGCTTAGCAATGAAGAAAGCAACATTTTCATCAAGCTTGATTTTTTCCAGTTGCGCTTTTTTAAGCAAGATTGCTACGCGCATTTCGAGCTCTGGTGGCTCAACTGCAACGGTCAAGCCCCATCCAAAACGTGAAACTAAACGCTCTTCTAAACCGGAAATTTCTTTAGGGTATGAATCGCAAGTGATGATCACTTGTTTATGTCTTTCCACTAGTGCGTTGAATGCATAAAAAAACTCTTCTTGTGTACGATTCTTACCACCAAAAAATTGTACGTCATCCACTAATAGCACATCAAGTGAATGATAATACAATTTAAACTTGTCAAAAGCTTTATGTTGATAGGCACTGACTACATCCGAAACATACTTTTCTGCGTGTACATAACGAATTTTGGCATCCTTGTTGCTACTAACAATATGGTTTCCAATTGCTTGAATTAAGTGGGTTTTACCTAATCCTACACCACCGTAGATAAACAGTGGGTTATAGGCAATGCCAGGAGATTGTGCGACTTGCATTGCACCAGCCCGAGCAAGTTGATTAGCTTTTCCGGTAACGAAATTATCAAAGGTAAAATTTGGATTTAAACGGCTCAGATTCTTTTTATTTGCACCATATGAGTTATTGGATGGGTCCGTGTCGCTAGGGTGCATTGCAGACTCAGAGAGCGCGGAAATGATTGGCTGAGGCAAAGGTGGTAGCGTTTGAAATGCGTTATTTTTTACTTCAGTGGGTTCTGAGAGTTTTAAATTAAAGGCAATTTCTTTAGCAAAATAATTTTGTGCCATTACTTCAATATGATGAATAAAATTGTCTCTTACCCATTGAGCTACAAAGCGATTCGGTGCGATTAATACAACGCCTTCATCACTGTTTGAAGTGGGATCGATTTGTAATGGCTTAATCCAAGTATTAAATTGCTGTGCATTTAATTCTTTTTTGAAATGATCAAGACAAGAAAGCCAAAAAGTATTCAGCGACTGCATGATTCTAAGATATTGATTCCATATAGCTTACTATTGGATAACTTCATAAACAGAACAAAGAACCGAAAATTTCATTTCATACTTCCATATTGTCTATTAATCGAGTTTTAGTGAGCCATGCTGCTACTAATACTACTAAAGGTTCGGTACGATGACAGGCGGGGGATAGCGAAGCACGATTACAAATTTGGACGTAATCTACTTTCCACCCACGTTCTGTCAACTGCTGCGTAGCTTCTTCCTGCAATACTCGAAAATCTTTATTGCTTGAAATAATTTCTTTTTTGATGTGAAGTAGTGTTTGGTAAAGATTACTCGCTTCAATGCGCTGTGATTGATCTAAGTATTGATTTCTTGAGCTAAGTGCTAGCCCATCTGATGCACGAACAGTTTCTCCAGCAATGATTTCAATCGGAAAATTGAGTTGCTTAACCATTTCTTGCACCATGTACAGTTGTTGATAATCTTTTTTACCAAAAATTGCCAGGTCAGGTTGAATAATATTGAATAGTTTCAATACTATTGTTGTTACGCCACCAAAAAAACCGGGGCGAAATTTACCTTCCAAAGTATCTGCGATAGGTGGTAATGCTAACAAGAATTCCTGGTGTGTAGGAAAAAGAATTTTTTCATCTGGGATGAAAATAGTATTGACATTTAATTCTTCAAGTAATAGGCAATCTTGTTCAATGGTCCGAGGATATCTTGAAAAATCTTCATGAGGTAAGAATTGCAAGCGATTGACAAAGATACTGACAACCACTTCATTGGATAATTGTTTAGCTTGTTTTATCAGTGCTAAATGACCCGCATGCAAATTACCCATGGTTGGAATAAAAGCAATCGATGGCAAGTTCTGCAAATGCATGCGAATAGAAGGAATGTCTCTAAAGATTTTCACAATGTGATCAAAAACTTTAATATTCGTGCTCGTGATCAGGGAATTGCCCTGATTTAACAGCAGTAACATAATTCGCAATAGCTTGTTGAATGCTACTTGTGCCCGCCATAAAATTTTTCACAAACCTTGGTTTTTTATCTGTATATAGACCTAACATGTCATGAAGTACAAGTACCTGCGCGGAACAGTTCTTACCTGCACCTATTCCTATGGTAGGGATTAAGAGCGATTGGGTAATCTCTTGAGCCAATTTTGCCGGGACGACTTCCATTAAGAGCATTCCTGCACCGGCTTTTTCCAATAGTAATGCGTCGTCAATCAGCTGCTTCGCAGATTGTTGTGAAGCGCCTTGTAATTTGTAGCCGCCTAGCTGGTGAATGGATTGAGGCATCAATCCGATATGAGCGCAAACAGGGATCCCTCTTTGCGTGAGGAATGCGGTGGTTTCAGCCATGACTTGACCACCTTCTATCTTAACAATGTGCGCACCTGCCGCTAGGATTTTGCTGGCATTGTCAAAGGCCTGCTGTGGGGATTGTTGGTAGCTGCCGAATGGCATATCTGCCATGATGAGTGCTCTGTTTGAGCCGCTTGAAACACACCGGGTGTGATAGATCATGTCGTCTAAAGTTACCGATAGTGTCGTGCTTTCACCTTTTAAAACGTTACCGAGTGAATCTCCTACCAGTAATACATCAACCCCTGCGTCTTCCAATATTTTGGCAAAAGTTGCATCGTAACAGGTTAAAACAGAGAATTTGTTATTGTTTTTAACGTGTTGCTGCAGAGTAGTAAGAGTGATTCGCATCGGTTAAGAAAAATGTTAACGCTGAGTTCATGATTTTAATGAAATCATGATAACGCATTTAACATAGAAGATTGAAACAATGCTTGGGATTTATTAACCCCCTTGGTTTAGTTTCTTCAGGGGTTATTCTCCTTCCTTGAAGCTTATAATATCCCTTTGGGATAAAGTCCTTTATTGGGTTAATAGAGCTAGGTTGTTAAAATCTCGACCAGTGATAGTGAGCAATTTGTCCATTAATTATTATAAAGCGGTGATTATATTCATCGATACGATAAATCCACATTTCTCGTGTATTGTAGATTGGATCCATATTTATTTTTACGTGTGGTTTTCCCATATTGAAGATTAACTTATCAATAAAATCACCATTCGAAATAATGGCGTCATTCGGAGCACGAAATCCACTTAATGAAATGAATAATATTGAGATGAGCAATATTTGCAATAACTTTTTCATGATATTTCTCCTTTTTCGAACCAGTTTGATCACGATAAATTTTGATATGGGATTACTATAAAGCTAAGGAAATTAATACAAGCTGAACAAATAAGAATGGTTTAATTAAGTTGAAAACGTCGTGATAGGAATGCAGTGATCCAGGTGTATCGACTTCTTTCAAAAATAATGCCTATGGATGAGATAGCCTGCATGATTGGATCTGATACTATTTGTGGTTTAAGTACCTAGAAAAAGTATGCTTATTATTATTTCTCCCGCTAAAACGTTGGATTTTGAGTCTCCTGCGAATTTTGATTCGTATACACAACCAGACTTTCTTGATGATTCGGCTGAGTTGATCGATGCATTGAAAAAAATGGAGCCCGATCAAATTGGCCGGTTGATGTCGATCAGCCCTGCACTGGCAACACTCAATTCCAACCGATATATCGCCTGGAAACGACCATTTACACGAGATACCGCTAAGCAAGCTTTGCTGGCTTTCAAAGGGGATGTGTATGTAGGACTCGATGCGAGTACATTCAGCACATCAGAACTTGCGTTTGCACAAGATCATTTACGTATTTTGTCTGGATTGTATGGCTTGTTGCGCCCGCTAGATTTGATACAACCTTATCGGTTGGAAATGGGTACTCGGTTCAAAAACCAACGTGGTAATGATTTGTATGAATTCTGGGGCAATAAGATCACTCAGGCTTTAAACCAAGAGATGGAAAAACAAAAAATCGATGTCTTGATTAATCTAGCATCCAATGAATATTTTCAGGCGATACAAACGCATCAGCTCAATGCGCGTGTTATTACGCCAGTATTTAAAGACCAGAAGAATGGGGTGTATAAGATAATTAGTTTTTTTGCTAAAAAAGCGCGTGGCATGATGAGCCGCTATATTATTCAGAATAAACTAACCAAACCGGAAGATATCCGCTATTTTGATAGCACTGGTTACCAGTTTAGTGAAAGCGACAGCAGCGCAGACCAATGGGTTTTCTACCGCGCAGAATCCAAAGTAAGTTAACGAGGCAAATACGTTGTTAGAATTTATGAATTCCTAGCCTGCAATATCGATAATATCGAATGCGACAATTTGTCACATTCTCAGTTACTTATGTATCGGGCATAATGTACTTGCTTTCAGTGATTCGCATGAACCAAATTAGTATTCCGACTGTATCCCTCCCTCCTAGCTTGTTTATAGTCGAAAAACACAGACCCTACCATGTTCATATGAAAACACTGAAAGCATTTGATGCTTTCAGTTTGCTATAGGTTGTTTAATAAGCAGGCACCGAAGCTACCGAAGTCGATTATCCGTGTTTAGTATAAAACTGCCAATAATGCCGCCATTGACGACAAACTCGTATCCACCCTCATTTAAGCCATAAACTGATAAAGCAATGATTTCTTCATACGGGGCGCAACCAACTAAAGGATCGCCCGTATACGTATTTTCGATATCAATTGAAATCACAAAACGATTTTCAATCAAGCGCTGATTGATCTGCCCGATTCTTTGGCTGCAGATAGAGGTTCTATCCAGAACACGCAAGAATACCTGCGTTGGAAAGGAGTCAGTTATGGTAACCTCGGTTACATCCAAATCAATTTTCGGTGGCGCTATACGGTAGCTCAATAAATTCCACGCATTCTTGCCGGGATCGAATTGCAACAAAGCATTTTGATATAAACCAACTTGATCAAGCGTATCAACCCGAGGGATTTGTAAACTACCATTTTGGTACAGCGGAAAATTCTTCAGGTCAACCAAAGTCTCGGCGATAGCAATCGTTGTAAACAACGACGCTATTATCGCGTTGGCAGCGCTCCAGAGCTGCTTGTTGCAATTAAAAATCACTGTAGCGTGACGATCTTTTACGAGCAAATCGAGGGAGAATCAAGCCCAGTATCAGGCCACCAAATAAAACTAAAGCGCCGGTGATAAACCAATCTCTATTTTTGCGTGCTTCTATTTCACTACTTTCATTTTGCAAAATGTTCAATTGCTCTTCCGTATCGGCCAGTTTATGACGGAAATTCTTGTTTTCTGCTTCAATATTTAAAACATTCGTAGCTGTGGCTTTCAACGAAGACAGCTGCTCGGTTAGTTTTTTATTTTCACTTTCTAGTTGCGTAATAAGCCGTTTGGCGGTTTCATGCTCGTTTCTAATAGTCTTTAGTTGTTCTACTACAGAAATATTGGCGTCTTCCTTCTGGTTCATGCTTTTAAGCAATTGCTCCAACTGAACCCGAGCGGTAGGCTCTGCACTGAGATAACGCGTTAAGATCCAGCCTTCCTGTCCATTGTTCGTCTTAACCCGAGTGTGTCCACTTTCTTTATCAACCTCTAATACTTCAACAGGTGTACCGCTTTTAAGCATTCTTAAAATAGCATGACTTAATGTTGGGCCGCGACGCAATGTTACTTCTAACTGATCGGATACATAACGCGTTTCCGCAAAAACCGAGGTAGTCAATAAAAGACCTAAAAGAAAAAAAAGAAAGGCGCTGCTATCGATATAGTTTTTCATTATTTTTAAAATTCCAAGCTAATAAGTTCTGGCTTTCGGTGGAAAAGACTCCACAGTAATAGGTTTCAACCGCACAGGCTTGTAATCGAGCCGATTATCCTGACTGAAAAACAAGGTGTGTTTTAACCATTTGACATCATCGCGGTGCGGATAATCATCGCGTGCATGCGCACCGCGGCTTTCACGCCGAGCTTCGGCAGAAAACATGGTCGCAGTGGCTACTTCCTTCAAGTTGTCCAATTCCAAGGCTTCAATGCGGGCGGTGTTAAAGATTTTACTTTTGTCTTTTATTTCCGTGTGTGCTACTCGTTGCCCGACTTCCTGTATTTTCTTTATCCCTTGTTGCAAGGTATCTTCAAAGCGAAATACACCACAATATGTTTGCATGGTTTTGGTCAAATCGGCCAACACTTGCGCCACGTTTTCGCCATCTTGTTGATTTTCCAAGCGTGCGAGCCGCACCATCGTTTTATCGCTAGCATCCACGGGCAAAGGTTTGTGGTGGGGACGAGTCTTCAAATCTTCAATGATTTGATTGGCTGCGGCACGTCCGAATACGACCAAATCTAGCAGAGAATTGGTACCCAAACGATTGGCGCCATGCACTGAAACACACGCGCATTCGCCCACGGCATAGAATCCCGAAACGACTTCTTCCGGTCCTGTACCATAAGGTGCCACGACCTGTCCTAAGTAGTTGGTTGGAATTCCCCCCATCATATAATGCGCAGTCGGCACCACTGGAATTGGTGCGGAAATCGGATCGACATGCGCAAATTTCATGGCTAATTCACGAATACCAGGCAGACGAGATTTGATAACCTCTGCACCCAAATGATCTAATTTTAGTAACAAATGATCGCTTTCTTCTCCACAACCCCGACCTTCCTTGATTTCCATCGTCAATGCTCGCGAAACGACGTCCCGGCTTGCTAAATCTTTGGCATTCGGCGCATAGCGTTCCATGAAACGCTCACCGTTCTTATTTAACAAATAGCCGCCTTCGCCACGTACCGCCTCGCTAATGAGTACTCCGACACCATAGACACCGGTCGGGTGAAATTGCCAGAACTCCATATCCTCAAGCGGAATTCCGGCCCGAGCGGCCATACCTAAACCATCACCGGTATTGATCAAAGCATTGGTGCTGGCTTGAAAAATGCGCCCACCGCCACCCGTGGCAAACAGTGTTGCTCTGGCTTGTAGCAACATCACTTCACCGGTTTCCATTTCTAGTGCGGTAACGCCCAATACATCGCCTTGTTCGTCGCGTATCAGATCCAGCGCCATCCATTCGATAAAAAACTGTGTATTGGCACTGATATTGCGTTGATATAACGTATGTAACAGCGCATGTCCAGTTCGATCTGCCGCAGCACAAGAACGCGTTGCCTGTGCACCACCGAAATTCTGGGATTGTCCGCCAAAGGGACGTTGATAGATTTTGCCATTTTCCAGACGGTCAAACGGCATGCCAAAATGTTCCAATTCGTACACCACTTCATTAGCTTGGCGGCACATAAATTCAATGGCATCTTGATCGCCGAGGTAATCGGAGCCTTTTACCGTATCGTACATATGCCAGTGCCAATTGTCTTCGGTTACATTGCCTAAAGCTGCAGCGATGCCACCTTGCGCCGAAACGGTATGTGAACGGGTTGGAAATACCTTGGAAAGCACGGCTACTTTCAATCCGGCTTCTGAAAGTTGTAATGCAGCTCGCAAGCCTCCACCGCCTGCGCCAACAATTACCACATCAAATTTTCTTTGTGTTATCGCCACGCTAATTTCCTGTATTCCATAAGATATCTGCTGTCCAAACGGTATAAAACAATAAGGAAACGATTGCCAGAATCTGTAACATTAGACGAACTGCCGTCGCATGCACATAATCCATCAGAACATTTCGCAGACCAATCCAAGCATGCCAAAATAAGCCGATGAAAAAAATCAAGGTAGCGAACCGTACCCATTGTTGATGGAATAAATTTTTCCACGCGACATAGTCTTGATAAGGACCGGTAGCCAATATCACGACGATCATTAAAGCCAGATAAAGCACCATCAAGATAGCGGTAATACGCTGTACTAACCAATCCTTTAAGCCATAATGCGCACCGGTTACTGCAAGTTTGCTTTGCTTTACCATAACAGCCATCCAGTTAAAGCGGTTAGCATGATACCCATGATAAACACTAAGTAAGCGCTGGTGCGCGCTTGTTGCAATTCGACACCCATATGCTGATCCAATGCCAAATGCCGAATCCCCGCGCATACATGATGAAAAAAGAACCATAGGGGAAGTAGTAATATCAGCACTATCAATGGATTTCGTAGATTCTCCTGCAAATGATCGAAACTTTCTTGAGAACCAAGAAAATCTTGCAAGATACACAGTAGTATTGGAATACCTGGGAAAAAAAGCAATACACCCGTAATCCGGTGAATAATTGAAATCACAGCAGGAAAAGGCTGCTTAATTTTCAGAAGATTTAGATGCTTAGGACGCTTAGAATATGTTTTCGCTACCATGCTGGAAGTTTTTATGTAGAAGTTTTGCCATTAAAACTTAATTCCTGCTTAATATCTGAACAAAGTTCGAAGCAAGTGTAGACGGTTATGCTAAATGACACAAGCTTTGCCAAGGCAAGTTCTAAATTTTGACGAACGGAATTGTGTGCGGGTAGAAACGTACGGTAGTTTTATTAACGGAAATTACCGGTAGTTAAATTCTATAGTTTGTGAAATATCAACCACAGCAAGCCACCCATCGACAGTAAAAGGATTGTCACTGCAATCAGCGCATTACGTTGATATTTTTGGGAGAGTTGCTTTTGAGGGTATACCGAAATGATAAATGGGTATCCACTCTTTTCAGGTTTTGCGATGATATTGACGTCGGGTTCTAGTGCCAACTGACTGTGGATTTGTTGCGCTTCCAAGTGCGCTTTCTGTCGCGCAACCTCCCATTCTGACTGATCGATAGTCCCATCGCGATTGCTGTCAAAGCGTCGCTGCAAATCCGTTTGGTCTTTTTTCCATTCATTCAACAGATCTATCATGATGGTGCGCTCGCTGTGTTGCGTGATAGCCGAGGCTGTAGTGAATTGACCTAAAATATACAGTGATTGTCCCGGCAAGATGAGTGATTCGCTATAACGGTAATGATTGGAAAGCCCATGCACGGGCGATTGGCTTTCCAATAAAAGTGTTTTGGTCGGCCATTCCGTGTTGCCGTACCAGGCCAGGTGTTCGTTGCCATTCACTTCTGCATGGGCTGGATCGACATAGCAACTGCTATCAGCATCCATCAATTTAAAGCGATGACCACTGATATTCTTATAAACAATCCGCCAGCGCGATTGTTTGCGATCATTGTCGATGACCGATTCTTTTTGTTCGATTTGACTGCGATACCAAAGACAGGGGTGATTCGATAGCGGCGCATAAATCACTTGATCATCGATGAATTGCCCTTTTCCGTTGACTTCCACGTAGCCTTGGTGTGCGGATCGCAACTTGGCGGTGGGGGTATCTTCGATAATCCGCGACCGCTTCCAATTTCGCATCGTCAGGTACAGGCTGATGATAGCCACTAGCAAGCATGACAGTACAGCAAACTCCCAGTCCTCATGCGACATGTCAGAAAACAGGTGATCCATGCTGAATCGTGTTATCGAAATAACTGACCGATATTCACGTCCGTTGTTTCGGCGGCGTTGAATTCCAATAAATCCCGCGGCGTAAAATGGAACCAGCGCGCAATCAGGACATCTGGAAATTGTTCAATGCGCACGTTATTGATTTTGACTGCTTCATTATAGAATTCCCGGCGGTCTGCAATGTTATTTTCCAGTCCGGTAATTCTGATTTGCAGATGCTGAAATTTCTCGCTGGCTTTGAGTTCAGGATAATCTTCGGCAACCGCAAATAAATTGCCTAATCCGATGCGTAAACTATTTTCTGCCGAACCCAATGCACCCATATTACTGGCCTCTCTCGCAGCAGCCACTTGTGAACGCGCTGCAATCACTTGTTTCAACGTTTCTTGTTCAAAGCCCATGTATTGCTTGCATGTTTCCACCAATTTGGGAAGCTCGTCATGACGCTGCTTCAATAGTACATCGATATTTGACCAGGCTTGCGACACATTGTGTTTGATGTCGACCAAACGGTTATAGATCGAGACGCCATAGATAGCAACGATGACGATCAATGCCAATAGTATGTAAATGAAAGCTTCCACAGTATGAATTCTCCTTTTATCAGTCAGGCACGATTAATATACCTGATCCATCATCGTATGAGTGGTGTAAAAAGAAGGCCGATCAAAGCGGTATTTTTTATCATGAGGCAAATTGCTCGGTTTGAATTTTCAACCCTATTGACGCGGATTGGTGAGCTTTATACTATGCTGTTGACTATTCAAGCATCAATCACAGTTAGGAGAAGACATTGCGGGTACATTATAGGAATCGATTTGAACGAGTTAGGATTATTAAACTGGCAATGCTGTTATTTTGTTTGACCCTTTCTGCGAATGCCCTGTCGCAATCCCAGGAATCGAAAAGCATTGCTATCCACATGGGCGAAGAAGGCCTCGGTGGATGCGAATTGCTTGGCAGAGTGAAGGGTTCTTCGAAAGAAGATGATCAGGATGCTAATGAAGATAAGACACCTTATGTCGACCGGTTGGTTAAAGCAAGAAACCGTCTTCGAGAAGAGACCGCAAAGCTGGGTGGTAATACGGTACATATCCTCCGTGCCAATAATTCAGGAAAATATGAAGTACCCGGTGCGGACAAGGAAATTTTTTACATTGGCGATGCTTATCGGTGTAACTGAGCGTAGTTAACCAGATGATCGGTTTCAAGAGCAGAATTAATCAGTGCTTCCTTAAATAGGTAAGGGCAATTCTTACGTATGTTTTCCGGGGACGGATTGTTTGCACGCAGCAAGCATGTGCTGCTGTAACATGGGGTTTGGGTAATCTTTAAACCATGCTAAGCATTGCTCAGGTGAAGGCCGGTTTTCATACCTCAGCAAATGTGCCCAGGCTAATACGGCAATGGGCGCGATGATAAAAGCGCTGGCCATGAATAGCTTGCGAGTTTCGGCACTAAAATATTCCTGCTGCTCGTCGGGTACTTGGGCAAGATCATAGCCCCAACCTAACCAAGCGGTGATGGCTAACACAAAAGCCGCAATACCAAACCAGAATAAAGGCGCGAGTAATCCTTTTCCGGGTAAATACACCAGCTGCAATGATCTATCGCGAGACATTTCACGTTGAGAGAGCAACTTATCTACTTGCTGGTTGATAAAAATGATGACCCATCCGACGATAAACCAGCCGATATAATTTGCGAATGTCACATCAAAGTGCCAGCCAGTTTCCGGGTAGTGATAAATATCGCCGAGGAACCAGTGTTTTCCCAAGTGCGCCACAGGATCGGTGATCCAATCCAACACCATCATGAAAAAGGCACCCATGAAACAAGCCAAGCGACCATTACGAGTAGCACGTAGTGTCACCCGCTGCACATTGAATCCAGACCGCCAATGCGTGGACAAAAAAAACTGCGCAAACGAAAAACTGGCATAGCTTAGGAAAACAAACGATAGCGAATCAAAGAATGGTACACCGAGAATCAGCAAATCCTGCTCCAGCACGTCGTAGTGATACGCGTAATAGCCAAAGGGAATGCCATGATTAATGCTTCCCCATTCGGCTATTAGGGCGACCAGATAACCCGAAACCAACCAAATCACCGTACGAAGCTTTCCCTGCTCCAACCAGCTCAGCGCCAGAAACGCTAACAGGAATAGAACAACATAGGGACGAGTGACGAGGCTATAGAGCAGTTCAGACACAAGTGAAAGTAAAG
>ERZ1292633.3356-Hain-H41-02um-R1-3356-length-15670-cov-6_pt1 | contig 15670 bp, 11 predicted proteins | sample MGYA00564406_ERZ1292633 | MGnify/ENA primary metagenome ERZ1292633 (study PRJEB36523, sample SAMEA6512639) | groundwater metagenome | collected 2019-01-08 | study: AquaDiva: Metagenomics assemblies of 32 groundwater samples | reverse complement strand
TGTAGCGAAGCCGGGGACATCTGGGCCGTCGCGGCGACGCTGACCCACATTGCCACGGGGGACGTCCCGTGGCTCGACATCGTCGCGGCGGCCACGAACGACCAGCTGCTGACCCACATCGCTGAAGGGAAAGGTCGACCTGGACACCACCCGACCGTTCCCGCGTGGCTGTCGGCACTCGGCAACGCCTTCTTTGCGGTGATGTTTCACCACACTGTCGAGGGCCGCACGTCGTGTACGGCCTTGCTGTCGCACGCTTGGCTTGCGGATGCGCCCAGAAGCGTGGGCGAGTCGTTAGCGACGGCTCCCGCCGGCGTGCGACTAACCTCGTCCCATTCGGCGTCGTTAGCCGGATCACCGACGACGGCCGCGCCGGCGCCGCCCGCTCGCTCGTCGTGATGGCGCAGGAACACAACCACCTCGTCGCGATGGTGCAGGAATGACAACAATCGATCCCTACACCCCACCCACCTCCATACTCTCCGCGAAAGCGCCATACGCGACGCCTTTCCACAGTGATTCCATTCTGACTCATTCTTCTCTTGCGACCGTTTGCGGGGGAGGCGGAGCGGCGTCCGGTGCTCCAGGGGGAGGAGGGGGACCCACAAGACGCGTTGAGAGGAAGCAGTTCCGCCGCTACGATCCACAGCCGACGATCGCCACGCCACGGACTCGTGTTCTGAAACGTGACCCACTCCTTCTCGCTCGATCGAATACCTTTTGGTGGGATGAAAATTAACATTTTTCCAGCGCCGCAAAGTGGAGACTTCCTCCCTCCCTATCTGCGTCACGTCTCTCATCCGTCTCACTCTCCCTCTTGTGACCCGCCTCTTCACAACGCGACGATGAGCAGTGCCGCCGGCAAGACGGCTCCCGCCGCCGCCGCCGCTTCTCCTACTCGCAGCCGCAAGCCACCATCGCACTACTTTCAGAACTTCGTCTGCAAAGGCATCCAGCGCGAAATGTCCGACCGCAAGAAGTACGCTGAAGAGGAGGCTTTGATCGAGCAGACGGTGTGTGGTGGGATTGCCAGCGACGGCTCCCCTGGCCCCACGGCGTGCTACACCGGCGAGGTGAACAAGAGTAAAGTGTTTGCCCTCGCGGGCGACCCTTCCCGCCACCCACCGTACCACATCATGAGCGACGACCACCGCATCCGGGCGTCAGGGTCGCTAATCCAAACCACGAAGCGCCTCGACGAGGGTCTCCGCGCCGCGGACGCCAACCGGGACGGCAAGGTGAGCTATGCCGAGTTTGCCGCCGTCATTCGCCGTCTGGAGGGGACAAAGGCGGCGTCGCTCTCCGATGGGTGCCTCTTGCGAATGGCGTGCGGCCTCGACCCCGAAGGAACGGGGAAAATTGCCATCGAGGATGCCGTCGCGGTGTATGCACGACGGCTCGCGACCATGCCGTCGCAGCGCTCGTCTCTCGGCGAGTCGGACCCCCTCTTGTGGATCACGGAGGCGCAGCTGCGGCCCGGCGTCTCGAAGTTCGGCATGGACGTGACGGAAGCCGCGGACCACTACTCGCTCAGACCACAGTCTGTCTTCGTGGGTTCCTTGTCGGGCAGCCTCAGCTTCTCGGCAATTGGCAACAACAATGCCAACGCTCGCCGCCCCCCCGCGGTTCCTGCATCCGACCGAAGCAACGGCTTGCGCAGCGGAGGACTGTTCCGGGCGGCAATCTCCACGCGGAGCACCCGATTGCTGGAACAGATGAAGGCGCACCTGGCCGCGGCCGACTTGGCCAAAGCCGCGGTTCCACTGTCCGCGCGCATGAAAAGCGGCAGCGCGAGGGCCCGCGTGGCCCCCGCTGCTTCGGCGGTCCCGGTCCACCCACTACCGTTGGAGACAGACGGCCCTCCGGGCCCCCCTCACCGCGTCCCTGTCCCACCCACCGCAGCGAGCAGCAAGGCGGAGCGGCGGCCTCATTCCAGCCGCTAGTCGCTCGTGATGAAAGGCAGGTCTGCAGACCCCTCGATGCAAAAGACATGTAGTAACCAACAGCGTCCCACCGACGCCCGATTCGGAAGTCCATATTCTACGGGGTTCCGGTGTTGTAGGCCCATACCGCGGCACGAGGGCGATGAGTCGTTGCCGGGTCCGCCACCCCCACCCCTAGCCCATACAGCAGAGCATCCCCCTCCCCCAAAATGTCCGACGAGCGCCAGCCGGGGGACGTCATGGTGTGTGACTTCAACCCCGAACCCTTCTGGTTCGACCGTGAAATTCGGTTCGACGTGACCGCTCAGGAGTACGCCACCCGTCGCGGAGAGCACATTATTGACACGCTAGACGGTGTCGAGGACACCAAGGGCAACAACGGCGAAACGGGCATGCTCATGGTGACCAACCTGCGCCTGCTATGGCACTGCGCGAAAGATCCCAAAATCAATCTGAGCATCGGCCTCGGCTGCTGTCTCGGCGTGACCATCCACTCGGCAACGTCAGCGCTTCGAGGTCACACGCAGAGTCTCTTCGTGTCGTCCAAGTTCGGTACCAACCGATACGAATTCACCTTCACCTACCTCGTGACGAGCAGCCCCCGATTGTTTACGACCGTGACCGCGGTCTACAAGGCGTACGACACGTCTCGGCTGTACCGCGACCTGAAGCTGCGCACCGCCATCATCCGCGATCAGGACATCTTGTTGCTTCCGCACGAGCAGCTGTTCAGCAAACTGACTGGCGTCTGGAATTTGTCGTCTGACCAGGGCAATCTCGGAACGATGTTCATCACGAACGTTCGTGTCGTTTGGTTCGCCAACTTAGCGGAGAACTTCAACGTGTCCATTCCGTACATTCAAATGCAGGCCGTGAAGGTGCGAGAGTCCAAGTTCGGTCTTGCCTTCGTCATCGAGACGACATCTCACGCCAACTCCTATGTCCTTGGCTTCCGCGTGGACCCCGCGGAGCGTATCGGCGACCTCTTCAAGGAGGTGTCGTCCCTCTTTCAGTTATACAACATCAGTCCTATTTTGGGCGTCGACTTTCAATTTGAGGCGGTCCCGCGCTCCATCGATCAAAATACGGTGAAGCGAGTCATCGACGGAATGGACGTCATCCAGGAGGTGGCGACCGATAGCTTTGCCGCGTACTACGCCGACGGGGGCACGAAAACGGCTGACCGCAAGCCGGTGTACGACGCCGGCATCGGCCTCGCGATCGAGAAGCTGCGCGATGGGGTCACGTTAGACTCGCTGTGGAGGATTCCGAACAACGACGCCATCGCCGGATCGGCGAATCACTGAATGATTCATCGCTTTCATTATTTTTGCCGATTGCGTGTAGACAAACAGCCTTTGAGCAGCGCAAAGCAAAAGTGTCTTGTTTCAAGAAAATGTTTGAGGGAACTGCTTGAGGGAACAAATAATCCCTGATGTGTGGCTGATCTGCCGCACGTTCCCATCCCCACAGTACCGAAAACTCGTTCACTCGATGTCGCTTCGGTTTCGCGGCAACAACCTATGGATGTGGACGGTGGCGTGGTCCGGCAGCATGGCCGCCTTCGGCACCATCATGGTCCTCAAACGATTCGGGTTCGGCTCGGACTATAGCCGAATAAAGTTCCTCTCTGCTGCGGGGGAGTACAGGATGCTGTTGGAGCCCGGCGCGACGCCGGACAACCCGTACTTGCCCAATCACATGCGTTTGGACCGGTATTCCTACTTGGATAACGAGGACACCCGCCTGGCGTTTCCCCCACTGTACGACTTGTCCATGGCGCAACGGGACGTTTACTCCTCGGTATCGCAGATGCGTTCCGATAGGGACCGGAAAGACTTCAAAATCAGAGTCGGGGGCTTGTCGACTCGGACCATTATCATGACTGGGCAGGAGGAGCAGCGCTACGTGAAACGCCGGCTAGGTCTGCCGAAAGAGGAGCGGGATAAGATCACCACTCATGTGGACTGAATTGGTTTGTCCGCGCGGCATTCGAGTCGCAGTGTTGCAAAATTGTGTGCATTGCACAGTGACAATTTGCACATTTTGAATTCTGTCACACCCAACGACGTAATGGTCACACCACCGACCAGTGTTGTAGCTGCGATGCGATGAGAGTATCCCATCCTCTGCACTACCTCTTGTCGCGTAAGATTGACAGATCGCGGCACACCACCACAAGTATGTCTGCAGCCCTACGCAGCGCGACGAAAGCGGCCAGTCAACTGGACTCAGGCGGCGGCGACGACGGCACCGGCAACGTGGGGAGCGCCGCCGATCAGCAGCACTTCCACGAACTGTACACCGCTTGGATTAAGGATGCCAACGAACGGGTCGGCCCGGAGTCGCTCAAACGATTTCGACTGCTCTTCGACGAGGGCGTGAAGGACCGGACCATCGTCCTCAGACATTGCCACCTGGGCGCCAATTTTTGCATCACGCTGTCCACGCTGGTGGCCCGCTCGGGCCTCACCAAGCTCGATCTGCGGGGCAACTTAATCGGCGACACCGGCAGCGAACCGCTCGCTCACCTTCTGCGTGAGGCCCCCGCGCTGACATACCTCGACGTGGGCTCCAATGGTATCCGCTATGCCGGCATCGAAGCCATCAGTTCGTCCATCGCCACCCACCGCAAGTTGCAGACCGTGATCTTCGGCAGCGCGGAACCACGCGATCCGCATGCGAACGAGTTGTTGCCGTCTGCCGCCAAGGTGCTGCTGGACGCGTGCAGCCGGTGCCGCAGCCTCAAGGAACTGGACCTCAGTCACACCCCGGTGGGCGGTCAGGGATCCCAAGAGGCGTTTCCGTACGCGGCCAAGATCCTCACCTCGGCTGGCGGGCTGTCCTCCTTGAAGCTTCCTGGCACCGAAATGTCGACCGGGAGCGCCATTGCGCTGGTGGACGCGATGGCGCAGGTGCCGCTTTCCTCCTCGGGATCATTGACTGCCCTTGACCTCAGCGACAACCCGGCCCTGAACTATCAATGCGGCGTCGCGCTTGGCCATCTGATCGAAGACCGGTCGAAACGGACGCTGCCGAGTCCATTGAAAGAACTGCGGCTTGACAACTTGCCCAATCTTGGCGAACGTGGGAGCGCGACGCTGTTTGCCAGTCTCGCCCACGATCGCGGCTTGGAGACGTTGACGATGAAGAGCGGCTGCGTCGATGACGATGCCGCGGCATCGCTGTGTCGGTCGTTGGAAACGAATGCGACATTGGTGCATCTCGACTTGACGGCCAACGCGCTATCCGAGGCGGCCGCGGTGTCAATGGCTAGGGCACTGGTGCGTCACCCCGCGCTCGCGACACTCACCCTGTCGTTCAACAAGATACGCGACGACGGTGCCTGTGCGCTGGCCGCCTTGTTAGAGCGAAACCAATCGTTGACCGCGTTGAACCTTGCGTCCACGTGGGTCGGCGATCGCGGCGCGGTCGCACTGGGCGTCGCACTCGCGGGGAACACCACGCTGATCAGCCTATGCCTCAGCGACAACCACATTTCCGATGACGGTGGGATGGCACTCGCGGCGTTGCTGGACAAGAACACGACGCTGCGCACCTGCGTGCTCAACGGCAACAGCATCAACCACAGCACCACGCTGCAAACCAACCGCATCATCACCCGCAACCGCGCCGCAAAGCGCGCCGAGCGGCCGAACCAGCTGAAGCGCGAGGTGGTCATGCTGCACTATCAACTCTACAAGCTGGACGAGGCCAAGGCCGAGTTGGACACGCACCGCACGAAGAAGCACGACATCGAGCGACAACAAGAGCGATTCGAGGCGCAGTTTCATAACGACGAAGCGGAGTTTCGGAAGAAGAAGAAGGACTTGCAGGACCGCATGCAGCAGCAACAGCAGGAAATGGCGCGCCTGGAAGGCCGACTGAAGCAATCCCAAGAGGAATTCGTGCGGTTTTGCCGGAAGAACGAAGAGGACGTGAAGTTTCTCGAGGTGCGCCTCGCGGAGGAGACACAGGAGCGGCAAAAGACAGAAGAAGAACTGCATCGGGTTCAGCAGGAAGTTACGGGGTGGGAAGCCAGCCGGACCCAGCGACTCGACGACTTGAAAAAACAAATCGAATTTGCCAAGGAAGAGAGAGACCGATGGGCCGCGCAGGCGAAAACGCTCAGGGAGCAAGCGGAACAGGGCAAGCAGAAGCTCAGAGAGGTGCAGGAGCAACAGTCAGCCGCCGCTGCCGCCGCCGCCGCTAAAGCCGCGGGCGCGAAGAAGGGCACCGCCACAGGAGGAGCGGCCAGCGCGGCAACGACGAAGGCGAATAGCGATATCGACGCCTTGCTGCTCGCAACGTCGTCGTCGTCCGCCGTGGGGGCCGCCACGAGCGCTAGTTAGTCGGTCGTAGACCGTTGTTCACCGGAGCAGCGCACGTGCAAGTAGAGAGATCGTCGTAGTATCCTTCCCCCGCTCCAAAAAATAGCGATTTTGCGGGACGTCCGTCGAGGAAAATTGTGCGAACGTGTTTTGTGTTTGAATGCGATTCGTGTGTTTTCTTGAAAACGACGCGTTTTAACCATGCGGAATTCGACGGCGGGACCACCGGGGGCGCAACGGCGCGATAGCGGCTTCGAGGCGTTTTATCACAAAGTGACCGGCCGGCCCGCGCAGAGCACCGTCAACTCAGGTGGGGGCTACGAGTCGGGCGCCATCACTTCCGGCACCCTCAGTAGCCGCGCCAGCCTGCAGCCTATTGGCGGCCCGTCTCGCGGCTCGCTCGATCCCAGAGCGCCATCGGCGTACGCGTCGGAGGACCACGAGGAAGACGGCCTGAACCGTCGCGAACGAGCGTTCGTGCGGTGCATTCGCGTGGCCCTAGCCGTCCTGGGGTTACTGTACATGACGGGCGCCGCCGCGGTGTTGTGGTCGCTCGCCAACGTGGTGGCATACCTCGGAAAAGTGTATCCCCTACCATGGGACCTCACTGTGGGCGGGGGCTGTGCCTTGTTGCTGCTGGGACTCAGTTGCACCGTCACCGGCGCGGCGCCGTGCGGAAAGCGTACGCACCGTCTGCTTGGCATCAGCGTGGTGTCACTTCTTAGCTTGATCGTCACGGGCCTTGCCGTCGGCGTGCTCGTGCTGCTCATACTCTTCGACTCGGGAAAACTGTATCGTGGCGCCGTCACGGCCGATTCGTGGAATGCCAGTGTTGCCAACCACCTCAGTGAGGTGTGCCAGTTTCAGAGTGCATTCGGCTGCTCCGGCTGGGCGACGCCTTGCGCCTCGAAAACACCACCCGCCCCGTCGAATATGACGGAGGGGTTCTTCTTGCTGCCCCAAATGGGCGCTCCTCCAGCACCGACTCCCACGACAACCCCGACGTCGACCGCGACGCCCACGGCCACCACGACGGACGCCCCTACAACGCATGTCAACACGACGACCACCACTGTGCATACGACGACGGTCACCGAGGCACCCACGTCGACGACGGCCGCCCCAGCGCTCCCCGTGGCCTACGCCTGCCCGGTGTGCTCTCAGCCAACCGAGCCGCCAACCACCGCCGTACCGCTGACCACAGCCACGTCGACGGACACGAACACCACGACGAGGATGACCACCGCCGCGCCGACGACGACGAAGATGGAATGGCAGTTGCGCGACGATCCCACGACGGTGGCTCCACCCACCGCGAACGCAACGCTCTGTGTGGACGCGTTTCAAGCTCAGTGTAAAGCCGTGTCGAAGTGGCTGGTACCGGCGCTCATCGGCGTCATTGTTGTTGTCGGCTTGCTGCCGTTGTTGCTCGCGTCGCAGTGGTACCGTTACGTGCACGGCGAGGGCAGCACAGGAGGGTACGATGAAGTCAACTGAACGGTGGCTGTGGCTCGACCAACGCGGCCGCTCGACCGCCTGCAGGGGAGCGGCGGGGCATCTCTCTCTTCCCCGTTGCTGCTCCCCGTTGTGGCGACCCAATTTTGACGCTCATTTCTTTATCTCTATACGTAAACCCATCGGGGACCACCGCGTTTCGCTCCAAGATGGACGCCTTCTGTTCCTCTCTCTCTCTCTGTTGGCGGTCGCCACTTATTCTCTGTTGTCAGTAGTCATCGTTGGCCAAACGGCCCCATTCGCTGATTGACCAAATTGCGACCATCATCATGTCTTCTGGGCCGGCATTTGACACCGTGTCGCTCGTCGGTGTTTCAACGCCCACGCTACCGGAGTCGTTCATGGGCGTGCTGTACCTGGTGGCGGAACAGAATCGGGCGAGGCACCGCAGCGCTCGGTATTGGTCCGTCTCCGTGTACTGCCTCATCGGCGTCGCGCTGCTGTGCCAGGCTACGATGCTCTCCTTACTCTGCGGCTACTGCTTGCCGGTGGCGTGGCTGCGCTCGTTGCCGCGGGCGGGCAGCATTCGCGCCGTGACGTTGTACTGGCTCTATCCCTCGATGCTGCTCGCCTTTCTCATCACGGCGGGTGCCGGCGTGATCGGCTGGATGGTGATCACCGCGTTGTATCAGGTCGTGATATTCGTGCTGGCAATCTACGCGGTGTGCAAAGGGCGCCGTGTCACGGGCGGTACGAAGGCGACCACTAGCAGTGACAAGCGTCTCTCCGCGGCGGAACAGGCTGTCGTCATCGAACGCTTTCTGGCCACGCCCCGCCCCCCGGACGTGAACCGGTTGTACCGCGAGCGGCTGGCGGTGTTTTACGCGAAGCACAATCCGGATAAGATGCACCTCGTGGACGACATGCTTCTGACCTATCGTGGCGTCGAGGAGGCCCTCGTGCTCGATTTGCGCAAGAAGTATCGGCTGCCTATGGACGAGGAAGACGCCATGTTTGCCGCCGCCGCGGCGGCCGTGTCTGGCCGCGACGGCGTCAACCGAAGTGAGCGGGGCGCCGCGTCTCTCAGCCCGTCGATGATTGCTCAGCGGTCCGGGAGCATTGCTCCTGGGGCCGCACCGTCGTACGCGTCCGAGCAGTTCACGGCGCTGCTCGCGCCGAAGGTGCCGTGGTCGCAGCAGCCAACGCCGATGTCCCCGGCACAGCAGCGGTCCCTGGGAGTGGCGTCGGCGGGATTTTTCCTGTCGCTTGCGCTCATGCTCGCAGTGATCTACACCTGGGAGGTGAAGGCGTACCAAGTTCTCAATCGCAGCCCCTCTCCCATGTCGGTCGCGCCGACGTCGATGGTCGAATTCCAACCCTCCACGACCGCAAAGACGCTCCAGTTGATGTACTCCTGGCCCGGCCTCGCCACAGACATGCGAATGGCCATCTATGTGAAGCTGCTCACGCAACAGTGTGGAAAACAGTACTCCAGCTTCGTGCCCAGCTCCGAGCGGCAATCCGTGATTGACCGCGACTGGATTCAGGTCTACGGTGTCAACATGACGCAGTTTGCGCCGGCATCCTATGCTGAGTATGCGACGATCAACGACTGGTTTATCCGCGAGCTGAGGCCCGGCGCGCGGCCGATCGAAGCGCCGAGCGACGAAGGCGTCGTCATCGCGCCGGCGGACGGCCGGTATACGGTATTCCCGTCGGTCACCGCGGCGACGCAGCTGTGGATCAAAGGCGGCTGGTTCAATTACACGACCCTGCTCGATCAGGAGCCCCTCTACCGTCTGGATGCGGCCGTTGGTGGGGTCGTTGGCGGTAACAGCAAAGGCACAGGTGCGGATGCGCTCTTCGATGCCACGTCGGCCGTCGACTACTTCGCGGGGGGCAGCGTGATCATCGCGCGGCTCGCGCCACAGGACTACCACCGGTTTCACGTGCCGTTGGGGGGCCGTGTGACGGCCATCAGGAGGGTGGAAGGGTCGTTCTGGTCCGTCGGGGCCGATGCCGTGCGCTCGTGGAACAGCGTGTTCTACAACACACGGATGATCATCGTCATTGAAGCGCCATCGGTCATACGGCGCGTTGGCGCGACGATCACGGCTTTACCGAAACGCAGGTACGCCGTGGTTGCGATTGGGGCCACGTGCGTCGGCTCCGTCGTGCTCGTGACGCACGGCAATGCTGCTACGGTGACACCACCAGGAGCGGTCAACGCTACCAGCAACGGCAAAGTGCCGGTCAAGGTGGGCATGACGCTTGCAAAAGGGGATGAGCTCGGCTACATGCAGTTCGGTGGATCGACGCTCATCACGCTTTTCCGACGGGGTGAGTTTGAGCCGGACTGCGACTTGCTGATCCATAGTGCCTTAGCGCTGGAGACGTTTTTGCCTATGGGCCGCCGCGTGGGTCAGCGCAGCATTTCCGATGACGTGCGCTGTGTTTAGAGGCCGCGCGGTGCGCTGTACTTTTGCCGCACCAACACACACACACAAGCCGGTACGAATTTTGAGGTTCGATACGGTTTCGTGACACTGGAAACAATATTCGATTTTTTTCATTGTTGTTTCGTTTTCCGCTTTTCGTTCTTTTGTCGCAGTGCGACGCGGGGCGAATGGAAACGAGAGGAGCACAACCAAACTGACAGGGGCGGTGGAGCTACAACGACGTGGTGACGGACGGCAGGTCGCACTGCACGGTCACACAGCCGTTTGTCTCTTCCCCCCTCTCACCTTGGCCACAGATGATGAGCACGTTCCCTTGAGTGCAGAGTTTACCTTTTGTCCCGCCAAGGAACTTTGCGGAGGGTTTTTCTTTGTATTGTTCCAACTCGTGGCGATCATCACTTTGTGTGTGTCCCCTTTGCTCGCTTAATCAGAGCGGTGCCCCCCTCCCGGGTAAGAACTCGACTAACTAAAATGGCCGCTGCTGCCCGCGAATCGGACTATCTGGTGAGACACTCTGGCGGCTCGACGGACCGCTCTGCTGCGTCCGCCGCCGCCAGAGGGAGAGATGGATGCTCGCAGTCGTCGTGCTTCTGGGGCCGATTCGTCACCGTCCCGATGCAAATGCTAGCGGTCACGTCGGGGCTGCTCTTGGTCATCGGCCCCGTCGGGGGCGCCATGCTCGCGGATTCCCTTTTTCGCTGGTTCACCATCTACGATCTCGTCTGCAGCCCCTGCCGTCGATACACCCTCGAGGGCATCGTCGTGGCCGCGATGGTTTGCATCGTCGCCGCCGTCGGCCTCGTGACTGCCGCCAGCCGGCACCCCACGGCGATGATTTGCCACGGCGTGTCGTCGGGTCTATTGTGTGTGGTCTTGGTGTCCATTGCCGCGGGTACATTCTTCTTCGCGGGATCCAAAGACGTTCCCGTCTTGATGGCGAGAGACTGGACCACCGCGGTCGAAACGAGGCCTTGGGATGCCTGCGCGCTGCAGTTACAGTACAATTGCACTGGCTGGTCCGTGAGTTGCTCATCCAATGGGACGGCGTCAGCTCCTCCTGATGATGGTGCCAACGCCACCCAGTTCGTTTCCCGCGCCTGTCCTCGCTGCAACACGAGCAGCTCGCAGGGACCGTCGGTGACGACGTCGTCGACGAACACGGTCACCACGAGCACGACGACACCGACCGCATCAACGGGAACCACAAAGAATAATAACACAACGACCACGGGATCGATCCGCCCGCCGGCCACGGCGTCATCGACCGCCACCGGCACGACGACGACCACTGTCGTGACAACGACAACGACGGCACCCCCGGCGGTCACCACGATGGCGCCGTTTCCGGCCAACACAACGGCACTGTGTGGCGACGTGGTTCAGAATACCATTTACGCCTTTTCTCAGTGGATTGCCATCGGCTCGGCGATCGCCTCGGTTCTCTTTTTCGCCAGCTGCGCCTGTGTCGTCGCATATAAGTGCGGATGCGTCACGCACCCGCCACCGCAGGACGACGGTGCCGACGACAACGGCGCCCGCGGCGCTTACGTGCCACTGTTGCCGTTCGAAACAACGCCGTCCGGGGCAGGTAACGGCCGGCGCAAGTCTTCCTCGCGGTCTCGGCTGGAGCTGCGGGATGACAACACGTTTTAACGCTCTCTCATCCAACGCGCGCTGGTGGGAGAAGCCGAGAGGGTGTCACTCATGATCCTCCAGTTCTGACTCACTCTCTGCCCCTTCGAAATGTGTCCCCACACCGCCACACGATCCATCGATAGCTTTGCATTGCCGTGTTGCTTGCCCCCTCACCCCCCGCCGTCTCGTGGCATCGTATTCGGCCGCTCGTGGAATTTGCTTCCACGCCCCTTTTCGAACTATGACTCAACCCTCTCCCAAGCGCACGGCGCAGGTTGACGCTCTCGCAGCATCGTCCAGCCCATTTCGAACATTTATCGGAAATTCATTCTTAGCCGACGTCACCTTGGTGATTCCTGTGGCATCGCCGCTGCCGCCGATCACCTCGTCGGACTCCACAGCGAGCAGCAGCAACAGCGCCACCACAGGGGACTGGGCGCGGCGGTCCAAGGATGGGGGCTGCATCATGCTCCGCGTGCCCGCACATCGTGTTGTGCTGGCCTCCAGCTCCGGTACCTTTGCCGCCATGTTTTCGTCCTCCATGATGGAGGCCCAACCAGGAGCAGTGGTTGAGATTCAGCACCCATGGAGCGTCTTCCGCGTCCTTCTCAGGTTTATGTATGGTTTCACCGACGCGTTGGCGAGTGCGCCGCCATCGGCTCAAGCGGCGACCCCGGTATCGGCTCAAGCGGCGACCCCGGTGGCTGCGGCCTCTGCTGCCGTCCCGGCTACGCTGCAACCAAGGGCCCTTCTCTCGGCTTTCAACGACGACACGCCGGGCGAGGCCGTCCAAGCGGCGGCTAGCAGCGCGGCGCCTGAGTTTCACGATGCCCCTCCCGTTCTGTCGACGGCTGAATCCTTTATTGACGTGATCGAGGCGGCGAGCTACTACCATCTGCAGCCGCTGCTCGACCGCTGCGTCGACGCTATTCGTCAGCTGCTCACGGATGACAACGTTCTTAAGGTGCTCTGCTGCGCCACGGCCGTCGGTTCGAGCACGCTCAAGGACGCTTGCACGCAGTTCCTGCGGGTGCACAACACTCCCGTGCTGCAATCTCCGGAATGGCTGGAGCTGCCTTTGCACGTCGTGACCCACGTGATCAAGGAGGCTGTGATCGATAGCGACCTCTGCGTGCTCAAACGTTGTATTGATTGGATCCGCCATCGCGAAGAGCCGCCGCCGCCGCTCGACAACGACAACATCGAGCGGCGTCAGGAGGATCCGGAGGAGGGGATCCATGGCGAACGCCTGCCGGCGAAAGGGGCGGCTGGCGCCAACGGCTCCGTTGCCTTTAGCTCTAACGGACTTCAGTACTTGAACAGTTTTTTGCGCTTCGTGGACCTTGCGACGATGCCCGAGGAACACATCGACGAAGTCGAACGGCTCGGCTGCGTTCCGGTGCTGACGCTGTACGACGCGTTTAAGCGCCACTGCTTAGGGAAGCCGGCGAACTGTGAAGCGCGCCGAGGTGGGCTGCTCCTACAATGGGAACAACCGGTCGCATCCCCGCGCAACGGCGAGGACATGTGGAACGTGCGTGACAACCACGTCACAAAGCTGGGCTCCGACCAAACCGGGCCCGTGGTGGTCAGCGCCATCAACAAGTTCAGTGCGGGAAACCACTACTGGACCGTCACCATCGTCGGATTGAGGTGGGCCAACGACTGCTTCGTGGGCGTGCGCAACGGCAAAAGCGTCGCACCACCCGTTACAACCAGTGGATACCAATCAGGGTGGGGTATGTCTGCCGCCCCCGCGGCGCCGAGTACCGCTCCACTCGCGACCTCAGCGGCGGTGTTTGAAGTGTTCTACGATGCGGCGTCGCACATGATCCACACGATTCCCGCCGCGGGGGGCGACTCAAGCGTACTCATACAAATGGAACAATTCAGCAGTGAACAGCCCGCGTCGGGGAGCGCCACGCCCGCGGCCGGCAGTCCGGCCGCAAACCCACCTCTTGCAATCGCCCCGCCGCCTGTCAGCGCCCCCCTGCCGTTTGGGGCTCCTCCGCCAGCAGTAACCTGGCCAGCGGTGGCCGGAGGCTTCGGGCCCGCACCACCACCAGTCGCAGCGGTCGGGAGCAGCAGCGGCGGTCAAGCGGTGCCCGGCCTCATCAAGGGAGACTGCGCCGTCATTGGCGTGCAACTGGACTTCCTGCAGCGCCGTGTGAGTTTCTACGACCACGTGGGCAAGCGCCTCTTGGCCACGGTCAGCGCTCTTCCTGACTCGGCCCCGTCCGTGGCTCTCTTCTCGCAAGCCATGTACCCGGCGACCAAGCTGCTGCAGCGCGGGAACGGCGGCGTGATCCTGTCGGACACGACCACGTTCAAGGCACAGCCGATGACGTGGGCCCAGGCGACCGCGCAGGTGGGCAGACGACAGCGGCTTCCGGCGTCGTCGTCGTCCGCCGCTGCCGCACCATTCGGACAGCAGGGCAACGCACCGGCACAACCTCAAGGTGGGTTTGCTTCCAGGGCGCTCGCTGACCCGTTCGCCGTGCTCGCGGCCGGTGGGCGTCGCAGATAGCATTTTCCGGAATGCCCTATTGCGCAGGTGCGCCCCGTTGGTTTGACCTTCCTTCTTTCCCCTCTTAGCTCTGCTACTCGATGCCCGAAAGGGAGTTGAGTCACAGACGCAGACGCCGTCCCTGGACAATGTACGCGTTGATCAAATCATTTAACTCCTCGGGGGACCGTTCCTTGCCACCTCACGGAGCCACCTGACGGCGAGATCCTCAAGAACGGCGTGTTGGTGAAACAGTACCGCCAACTCTTTCACCCATTCGACAGTTAGGTACTTCCCCGCGCAGAGGGCAGCCATTCGGGTGGGGGGTTATCCGGCTTCTCCTCGTGTCCATCATGAACGAGGTGGTGGTAGCGGATGGCGGGGTCACCACTGGCGGCTATGCGATTGTCATCTGGGCGTCGCTTCTTGCCGGAGGTGCAGTCCTCTGGCGGCAGTGGTGTGACGATCCCGTGCCTGCCACACTCGTGGCCCAGCGCAAGCGGGAGGCAGCGCAGCAGGAGGAACCGCCGCATCAGCTGGGACGTCACTCGCCGCCCGCAGTGGCCCTCTCTCGATTCCAGCCGGCGCGCGAGTTCGACCGCACCGCGCGGCAGTACTGGCTTGGGTTCGGCATCATGTCGCTGGCGGACTGGCTCCAAGGGCCCTACCTGTTCGCCATGTACGCGAGCTTTCAAATGACGCTAGGGGACATGAACGTCCTCTACGCGACGGACTATGCCACGGGGATGCTGCTCTGCGTGGCTGCCGGCCTCGCCACGGACCGCTACGGCGCGAAGAACGCCTGCATCGTGTACGGCGTTGTGTACGCCGCGGCCAACCTGTTTAATCACGGACACGCTGTCTCGTTCGTCTATGTCGCCGTGGGCTGTGCACTCGACGGATTGTGCAATGCGCTGCTGAGATCGTCCTTCGAAACTTGGTTCACCGAACGCTGTGGTCAGCAGTCCGCGAGGCGACGTACAACGCCTGAGACTTGGATGGCGTATGCGTTCGCCAAGGGCAGCTGGATGAGCACCAGCTTTTCCGTGGGTGCCGGCTTCCTAGGCTGGGCGCTGGTCAAGGCCTACCAGAGTTCTTTTCCCTCCGCCGAAACCGGGACGATGGCGGTCGACCGCAACGGGCGCGGGGGCCACTACATGGCGACGATGGACGCCGCCGCGGTGTTGCTTCTCCTGGGGGCGGCCTACATCGCGGTGGCGTGGGCGCCTTCTTCCACCTCCCCAGCAGGAGGTGGTCGGCGTCGCGTTCGGGGGCCCCCGCTGGCCGCAACCCGCACCGTGTCGCGAAGGTGTGAAGGCACCGAGTTGGCGGCTGCAAGTG
>ERZ1292633.3352-Hain-H41-02um-R1-3352-length-15677-cov-6_pt1 | contig 15677 bp, 15 predicted proteins | sample MGYA00564406_ERZ1292633 | MGnify/ENA primary metagenome ERZ1292633 (study PRJEB36523, sample SAMEA6512639) | groundwater metagenome | collected 2019-01-08 | study: AquaDiva: Metagenomics assemblies of 32 groundwater samples | reverse complement strand
GGGGAAATTCGGAACGCATCTTGCCGACATTAATGAAATCATTCAAGAAGCGGTAAAGCTAAATGCAGATCTAGCTGGCGTTACATTTCATGTGGGTTCACAGTGCCGTAACCCGCAGAATTGGTGGGTCGGTATTGAACGTGCCAAAAAAGTTTTTGCTGATATGAAACATGCAGGCTTAAATCCTCGACTGCTTAATATTGGTGGCGGTTATCCGGTTCGTCATATTAAACCCATTCCTTCGATTGAAATCATTGCTGAAGTCATCAACGATGCCATTGCTGATTTACCGGACAATATCCGTATCATGGCAGAACCTGGCCGTTATTTGGTATCCGATTCTGCCTATTTTGTTTGTCGAGTGGTAGGTACAGCAACTCGTAATGGGAAACGATGGATGTATTGGGATGCAGGCATGTTTGGCGGCGTCATAGAAATTACTGAAGGCTTACGCTACGAAATCCTGACTGATCGAAAAGGTAACGATATTCCCTGGTCTGTTGCCGGTCCAACTTGTGATTCGGTCGATATTCTGATGCATGATCTCATGTTACCCAACGATATACAGGAAGGCGATTTCATTTATATACCCAACGCGGGCGCTTATACGACTGCCTACGCCAGTAATTTTAATGGGTTTCCTTTACCCGATGTGAAAGTGATATAAGTATTCGCTATTAATAGCTGATCAATCGGCAGTCCTAAATAAAAAATGGTGAAGTAACTTCAGTGCACTTCACCATTTCTTCATTTACTAGTAGAGAAAATCATCAAAATAACAGTTATAGCGCACTTACCTTACGGTCAAGGACGACAAAATGGTATTCCAAATTAGTATCGTTTTCCGATATATGCTTATCCCGCTGCGTTTCCTCCCACTCATTAGGATCAACCTCAGGAAAGTGAACATCTCCCTCGAAATCTCTTTGAATCTCCGTAATATATATGCGCTGGCAAATCTTAAGAGTCTGCCGGTAAAGTTCTTCGCCCCCAATGATAAAATTCTCGCCATTGATCGATCTGATTTTTTCACACATTAGAAGCGCATCGTCAATCGAGCTTACCACAGTGGCTCCGGGCACTTCATAGCCTTCTTGTCGCGTGATAATAATATTAACTCTACCAGGCAAAGGTTTACCAATAGATTCATACGTTTTACGCCCCATCACAATGGTTTGCCCCATCGTCAGAAACTTGAAATGCTTCAAGTCGGCTGGTAAATGCCAAGGTAATTTATTATCCCGGCCAATCACGCGATTTTTCGCCATGGCTACCAATAGGGATAAACGCAAAGATGTCATACGGCTACTGGCGCCTTAATAGCCGGATAAGGATCATAATTCTCCAGAGTAAAGTCTTCATAGTTAAAGTCCAGTATCTCTCTGATATCTCGATTTAATTGCATGAACGGCAATGATCTCGGCTCACGCTTTAACTGCTCATGTGCTTGATCAAGATGATTCAGATACAGATGTGCATCACCTAAGGTATGCACAAAATCCCCTACCTCAAGATTGCAGACTTGCGCGATCATTAAAGTAAGCAATGCGTACGATGCGATATTAAAAGGCACGCCGAGAAAAATGTCAGCACTGCGTTGATAAAGCTGGCACGATAATCGATTGTCCGCCACATAAAACTGAAAAAATGCATGGCACGGCGGTAATCGCATTTTATGCAGATCCCCTACATTCCATGAAGAAACAAGCATACGCCGTGAATCAGGTGTATTTTTTATCTGCTCAATGACTTGCATAAGCTGATCGATATGCTGACCATCCGCTGCTGTCCAGGATCGCCATTGATGACCATAGATTGGCCCAAGATCACCACTCTCATCAGCCCATTCATCCCATATGGATACACCTTTCTCGCGGAGATAGCCGATATTCGTATCGCCTTGCAAGAACCACAATAATTCGTGAATAATAGACTTTAAATGGCATTTCTTAGTAGTCACTAATGGGAAACCATCTGCTAAGTTAAAACGCATTTGATAACCGAAGACCGAAAGTGTACCAGTACCCGTTCGATCGGATTTCTGATGTCCGTGATTCATAACATGCTGCATTAACTCAAGATATTGGCGCATCCTTAGTTGAAACTCCTCATTAGAATCAGAATAAAGTCCATCTGCTGCAGGCTATCTCAGCCATAAGGTACATAAGCCGTATATAATAACAAGATTATCAATAATCAACTTAATGCAATGACGTCCGGTATTGTCATTCAAAAAATAATATCCAACAGGAAAGCTTTCAATGCTGGCATCACTTTTCCAAAATATATCACCTATCGATCAATCTATTAAAGCATCGCATATTCTCGTAATACTCCCGAAATTAGAAAAAATCCCCAAGAAGTCAGATATCACTGGTGAAGAGCCGCTGAAAAAGCTGCTGTTACGACGTGAAATGCAATTGTCCGATCTTAGTGATACACCAGTGAGTGCAAATCTTGAGAAGGGTGAGCTATGCGCTTGGGTCATGCTCGATACAAGCAAGACCGTCTTCGATCAACAAACTTGCATGCGGAAAGCACTTAAATTGCTTCTTTCAGAAAATCCTTCCGAAATACATATCAATGTCTATGGCACGACTCAACAACGAAGAGATTTCTCCGAATTAGCCGTCTATGCCACCTGGGTCAATGGCGCCGCCCTTCCAGTACGTAAAAATAAACCGGTTAGAAAACCGCTGGATAAAATTTATTTATATGGTTATAAAGATGATGATAACTTCACTCTGCAACGTGCGCTGGCTGAGGGAAATTTATTAGCGCGTGGTTTAACTGCATTGCCAGCAAATGAGCTAACACCGAAAACTTATCGCCAGCAAATTAAGAAACTGGCTGATAATGAGGGCTGGAAATATCAGGAATATGATTTAAACAAACTAAAGGAAATCGGCGCAGGCGCTTTTGTTGCTGTTGCACAAGGCAGTGATTCCGAAGATGCTGTCATTGTTCATCTACAACATCACTGTAAACAACATACACAGAATAAAAATGTTGCCATTGTCGGCAAAGGCATCTGTTTTGATACCGGTGGTCATAATTTAAAACCAGCACGGCATATGCAGGGCATGCACGAGGACATGAATGGTTCTGCTGTCGCACTGGGTATTCTGCTGGCTGCCACGCGGGCTGAGATCCCAATCAGAATTGACTGTTGGCTAGCGATAGCAGAGAACCATATCAGTCCTCGTGCTTATAAGCAGAATGACATCATTTCAGCACTGAGTGGGCTAACAATTGAAATAGTCCACACCGATGCTGAAGGACGTATGGTCCTGGCCGATACCTTAACATTGGCGAACAAATTAAAACCAGATCTGATCATTGATTTCGCTACCCTAACCGGCAGCATGAAAACTGCTCTGGGATCACGTTATAGTGGTATTTTTAGTAATCGTGACGATTTGTCCCAAAAAGCCCTCTCTGCAGGCAAAAGAAGCGGTGAACGTGTTTGTCTTTTCCCAATGGACGCTGATTATGAAGAAAGTCTTGAAAGCAGTGTTGCCGATATCAAACAATGCGAAATAGGCGGAGAATTCGATCATATTCTCGCCGCATGTTTTTTGCGACGATTTGTTAACGATACACCCTGGCTACACATGGATTTATCTGCCAGTAGTCATAAAGATGGCTTGGGCGCTGTGGACAGTGAAATCACCGGATTCGGTGTCAGTTGGGCTGTCGAATTTCTGAGAACTGTCTGAACAGGTAAAGGCTTGTTGCAGCTAACTTTTTACAAGCATCAGTTTCTGACCAATGGATAGATTGTCATCACTATCATTCCATGATTTAATTTGATCAACGGTTGTACCATGTCGTTTTGCAATCTCATACAAAGTATCGCCTTTTTTTACGATATAAACATTCGTCTGATAATTCTGTAACTGCTTCTTCTTTCGTGCGACATTATCGGCTTGGTTCTCAGCCACAACATGAGGAACCAATATTTTCTGTCCAAGGGTGACATTTTTATGTCTGGCAATGCCGTTAATTGTCTTTAGTTGCTTTACAGTAGTAAAATGACGATCTGCAATTTCATTGATACTTTCACTTTTCCTGACGCGATAGATCTGCCAGGACACTCGCGGATCTTGATAAGTTTCCAGATTTCTTAAGAAGATCTCTTTATTAGTTTTCGGTAATAATAAAGTACGAGGTGCATCAGACACTTTGATGACATAGCGATTATAGGCAGGATTCAAGGCGTTAAATTCAACCTCGGAAATATTTGCTAAGCGAGTAACTAATGCGATATCGATAGGCTCATGTATTTTAATTTGGTCAAAATACGGTCGGTTCGCTATGGGTCGAATTTGCACACCATACTTTTTAGAATTAAGAATGATATCTTTAACCGCCAACAACTTATATACGTAGTGTTTTGCATCAATAGGCAGATTCAAATCATAAAAGTTGCCTGGCCTACCTTTATGAATATTCCTAGATAATGCTTTACTGACAGCACCTTCACCTAAATTGTATGCTGCAATGGCCAACTTCCAATTATCAAACTTTTGATAAAGATATTGAAGATAATCAAGAGCAGCCTGAGTTGATGCAATAATGTCACGGCGATCATCATGCCATACGTTCTGTACTAACCCTAAGATCCGACCTGTTTCTGGTTGAAATTGCCACAAACCGGCAGTTTGGCTATTAGATTTAATCAAAGGATTGTAAGTACTTTCAATAACCGGAATCAACGCAATTTCCATTGGCATACCCCGGCGTTCTAATTCCTCCACAATATAAAAGAGATACGGCTCGCTGTTCGCAACAATACGACTAAACGATTCCGGATTCTGCGAATAGGAAGTACCTATTCTGTGAATTATTTTATTATCGGGTGGTAACCCAAGTGCAAAACCGTTTTGTAAGCGGCTCCACAAATTTGTATGATACTGAATCTTGTCTTGTACTAACTTCTCCGCAATTGCATCCAACGATATAAATGTACAAGTCCAGAAAAGTAGTGATATCAGTAAAATGAAAAGACCATTTCTTTTTAAAATCATTTATATATACTATTTTTGTATCTATACCGCCTGACAGGATATATAAGTTTCTGATCTTTGCAAACTATTTTTTACATTAAAAAATATCTCAGACAATTAAATAATATTTATTATTATGATGTTATATAATCAGCTTCAGAAAAGACATTAAGAATCATTCGCGGATATTCGACTGGGAATTGAATTCGTGAAGTAAAACTGTTGGTTTTGGCTGCCACCCTTTTTTTCGATAATCAACTGTAACGTTGGTAAAAATTCCGCCGCGCACGTAAAAACGTGCGACTAATCGAACATATCTTGGCTTTAAAGCTGCAACGAGATCATCGAGAATTTTATTAGTAACTGCTTCATGAAATACTCCCTCGTCCCGGTATGACCAGATATAAAGCTTGAGGCTTTTCAGCTCAACGCATTTTTTATCTGGAATATAATCCAGTATTAAGGTTGCAAAATCAGGTTGCCCCGTTTTGGGACATAAACAGGTAAATTCAGGAATTTCCATATGAATATGATAATCCCGGTCAATAAATGGATTCGGAAATGTCTCAAGCTTCTTCTTAGGTTTACTGGTCATTCTTCATACTCATGTTTAAATTAATTCGGTTACAATAAACGGTTCACGCTATGCACTCTTTCTATTATAACTGCCTTATCTCGTAAACAAAAAATTGCGCTTAGCCCATATCAAGCTCGCCGGCTTTAAATCATTCGTCGATCCAACTGTAATTACTGTTTCCCAAGATCTTGTAGGTATCGTGGGGCCCAATGGCTGTGGTAAATCAAATATCATCGATGCGGTACGCTGGGTTTTGGGTGAATCCAAAGCATCTGCTTTACGAGGAGACTCGATGCAAGATGTTATTTTCGCCGGATCAGATAACCGAAAAGCTGTTGGGCGCGCCAGTGTTGAAATAATTTTTGATAATCACCTCAGCAAAATAACCGGGCAATGGTCTAGGTATGCAGAAATCGCGATTAAGCGCGTGCTTCAGCGCGATGGCATTTCAAACTATTTCATCAATAACCTGCAAGTACGCCGGCGTGATATTTACGATCTCTTCTTGGGCACTGGAGTCGGAGGTCGGGGTTATGCGATTATTGAGCAAGGCATGATCTCTCGAATTATTGAGGCAAAACCTCAGGAATTAAGAAGTTTTCTGGAAGAAGCAGCAGGAATCTCTCAATATCGGGAAAGACGACAGGAAACTTTCTTGCGTCTTATAGAGACCAGGAAAAATCTCACGCGGCTAGAAGATATTCGCCAAGAATTAATATCTCAGTTGCAACATCTCGAAATTCAAGCAAAGATTGCCCAGCAATATAAGCATTTACAAGAAAAATTGCATAGATCGCAATCTTTATTGTGGCTACAACGTGAGGCCGAAGCTATTGACCAGCGAACTCATGCAGAAAATGAAATTCAAAGACTTGAAGTTGAATTAGATATTGTTCTAACAAGTCAACATAATGCAGAAAGAGAATATGAAAAAACCAGGACAAAAGAATATTCCGTCAATGATAAACTACTCCAAGTACAAGGGCAGTTGTATGCTATTGATGCCGAAATAGGACGTCTTAAGCAAGACATCGGCTACCTAAGAAACACGATTGATCGTTTAACACACCAAATTCATGAAGCTGAGAATCAACTAGAAAAAAGCCATGAATTAAAAAAAATTAAATTGGAAAACTTAGCGCATTGGCATCAGGAAAAAACGAAAGCGGAACGCAATCACCTGCAAAGCATTCGCAGGCATGACACAGAAAACAAGAGACTCCCTGATATTGAAGCGAACTTTCTCGCTTGCCAAGCGAAATTTAACGAGTGTCGGCATAATCTTCTTTTAACCGAACAGGCCAATCAACTTGAAGGCAGCCACCTCTCGCATGCCGAAAAGAATATCCAGCAGCTTGAATCACGACATAACCGCTTATTGAAAGAACAAAGCGAACTTGCATCTATTGATCAATCCAGACTAACAGAGCAACAGCTAGAAATGGATCAAGCTGAATTTGCGTTGAATGACGAAAACCGCAAGCATCATGAAATTGAAAATCAATTAATTACAGCAACCCAATTTAAACAGCAGATAACCAGTACAATTCAAGAATTGCAACATACATTATCGCAGGCAACAGCCCGCTTCAATGCGCTGCAGAGTCTGCAACAAAAACTGGAAAATAATCAAGATTTAACTGCTTGGCTACGTGAAAAGCAATTGGATGTTTTACCTCGCTTATGGCAAAAGATACAAATCCAGCCTGAATGGGAAAATGCGCTGGAGGCAGTTTTACAAGAGCGGCTCAATAGTATCGAATTTGAGCAATTGGATAGTCTCCGGGAATGGATTAATGCGGTACCGTCTGGAAAGTGGGCTATTTTTGAGAAAACCCAGGATACCTCGCGTAATACTTTTCATCAATCAATAACTAACCACATAAACTGTGAGAAACTGCTTACTTATATCATGGCAAATCAGCGCGAAACTCAAAATGTGCTGGAGGATTGGTTAGGCAGAGTATATGTGATAGAAGATGCGGAGATGGGGCTTAGCAAAAGATCTATGCTAGACTCAGGCGAAATGTTGGTAACACAGCAAGGGCATATTATTACGCGAAATAGTTTTAATTTTTATGCACCAAATTCTCAATTACATGGTGTTCTTTCGAGACAACAAGAACTTACCAATTTACAAAAAGAAATTAATCAGATTGAGTCTCTTCTCCGTCACCAACAGGGATTTCTAGCAGAAGCTGAGCAACAGTGCGCTGAATCTAATCGTGCACTCCAAAGAATTAAAGAGAATAGCAAACAAATACAACAATATTGGCATCGATTACAACTTGAAACAGTAAAGCTTTCACAAATTAACGAGCGAAGCACTCAGCGCAATGACCAGATCAATTCTGAATTGTCGGAAATCAAGCAAGCACTTGACAACGAGATTTCGCTGCAGGGGTCAGCAAAAACCAGATTAACAAAAAATCTGGAGCAAATTGAAACGCTGAAAGAAAACATACAACAAGCTCAGCTAGCTTGGGAAGCAGCTGAACGCATGCTCGCAAATCAACGGCAAAAAATACAGCAAGCAACAAAGGAAATGCAGGAGATTGTATTTCATGTCAAGACATCCCTGAGCAAAATCGATGAGATAGAACTTAGCGTAAAATCTATCGATGAAGATTTACATAAATTAGCAGAAAATCATGTCAATCTGCTCAAAGAAAAAGAGGGTTTAAACGAAGCTCCACTCAATAAACAATTAGAATCTGCACAGATACAACGTAAATTGATTGAGCAATCAACCTCACAAGCGCGTCAAGAAGTCGATGATACTGCAAGCTATTTACGTGAGATTGAAAATACCCGCATGGCATCAGAACAAAAATCACATGTCTTGCGAGATGCGATCAATCAAACCCGGCTCAAGGAACAAGCGGCCAATATTGCAATTAGCCAATTTAATGAACTGATCAATAATGCTAACGTTGACACGAAACAATTGTTACCATTATCTAAGAAAAAAGACATTGCCTCATTACAATCGGAGATTCATCAAGCTAATGCAGAGATTGCCACGTTAGGTACTGTTAATCTTGCCGCACTAGACGAACTGGAGATTGCTCGCGCACGTGAAATCAGTCTGGTTAATCAACTACAGGATATCAATGCAGCCATTGCAACCCTGGAGAATGCTATCCAGCAAATAGATCGGGAAACTCAATTACGTTTGCAAGAAACTTTTACATTGGTCAATACTTATTTAAGCGAGATATTTCCGGTCATTTTTACCGGGGGGAAAGCCCGGCTTGAATTTTGTGACGATAAGGTGCCGGATGACGGTTTATTATTGATGGCACAACCGCCAGGGAAAAAAAACAGCTCTATTCATTTATTATCAGGCGGAGAAAAAGCCCTCACTGCATTGGCGCTGATCTTTTCTCTATTCCGGTTAAATCCAGCACCGTTTTGTTTGCTGGATGAAGTAGATGCACCGCTCGATGATAGCAACACAGGACGTTTTTGTGAGTTAGTAAAAAATATGGCAACACAGACCCAATTCCTGTTTATTAGTCATAATAAAATAACCATGGAGATGGCACAACGATTAATAGGCGTTACAATGCAAGAACAAGGGGTATCAAGAATTGTGGCTGTTGATCTCGCTGACGCCATTAAATGGGGAAAGCGGAATGAGCAATCTGTGATCTAGTGATTGTCGTTGAACGTATAAAACTGACATAATCTGATATCTGTGCTTTGCATAACGGTATTTTTAGGAGATAGCAAGGAGGTATTATGGAGATTTTGAATATGAGTGACTTGCAAATAAGCTTGATTATCATCGGCATAATAGTTATTGCCGGTGTTGCTGTCTTCAATTGGCTACAACAGCTGCGTTACCGGCGTAAAGTACAAGCCGCGTTCGATCACAAACACGATGATATTCTTTTAGATACTCATACTTCTGATGAAAACTTTCAACGTATTGAACCAAAATTCAATAAAACGCCACCAGATATATCATTCGATCCGTTTACTCAAACCGAAATCCCCTCCATTGAATCCAAGAAATCACCGGCAAGACCACCAGCTAACACTCTTGTCAATATTTCAACCAGTGCCGTTACAAATTCTTCTACCATCTCACCCATTCTAGATTACGACAGTAATACAAATTACGTTGTCAATGTTCGATCAGAATCGGTTATTGCCAATACCTATATCGCCAAACTGCTGCAAAGAAAATTTGACTTTGGGAAACCTGTTTACTGGCTGGGTCAGCGTGATAAAAATGATTCTTGGGAAGAAATCACCAATGAGTCCAACGTCGACAGTGATGGCTACAGTCATTTGAAAGGCTGCTTGCAGCTAGCTGATAGAGCTGGCCCTATTAGTGAAGTTAATTTATCCAAGTTCAGGGATCTGGTACTAGATTTTGCGTCGCAAGTACATGCTACAGCAGAGTGCCCAGACATTGTCAGTACGCATGAAAAAGCTGTAATACTGGATAAATTCTGCGCTGAAGTGGATGTGATGATCGGCATTAATATCATTAGCAAAGATGACGGCGCATTTGTTGGCACAAAAATTCGTGCATTGGCAGAAGCGTCTGGGTTCCGGCTCGAATCGGAAGGAATTTTCAAATATCGCGATGATAATAATAATGTATTGTTCACACTCAACAATTATGAATCACCTCCATTCTTGCCCGATAATATAAAATCACTCACAACACACGGCGTGACTTTTCTTCTGGATGTTCCGAGAGTTGCGCATGGAGAAAGGGTATTTGATCAAATGACCCACTTAGCGAAGATTTTCTCCAATACGCTTGGCGGGATTATGGTCGATGATAATCGAGTTCCATTAAGTGATAGCGGTATCCTTAGAAGCAAACAACAATTAATTGAGATACAAACTTCGATGAAAAACAATCATATTCATGCAGGTAGCCCAAGTGCTTTGAGGTTGTTTGTGTAAAGAACTTTTCACTAAAAAATTAAAGATAAATACTTAAGCATCCGTAATCGCTATCAGGGCAGCAACCTGCTCTCATAAATTTATTGTGTAACAAGCGGTTAAAGAATATTGTTTAGAAGAGATTACAGAATACAATGCTATAGGCATTGATAAATATGCAGATTTTTATGACAGCTCATTTTAATTAGATGATTAATTACTATAATAACCTTCTTTGATAAAGAGATAACAATGAGTCAATCTTCGAATACCGGACAATCTTTTTCACCTATTGAAGTCAAGCTTGAGTCAGGAAAAGACTACTATTGGTGCACTTGCGGCCGGAGTAAGTCCCAGCCTTTTTGCGATGGTTCACATAAGAATACTGAATTCACACCTAAAAAATTTAGCGTTAGTGAGAGTAAAACAGCCTGGTTATGTACTTGCAAGAAAACCAGCAATGCGCCTTTTTGTGATGGCACTCATCTCAAACTATAAATAGTAAACTGGCACTGTACTTTCATAAAACAAAAACAATTATCGCGAGTGCGATCAAGTACTGAGGCACGGCAACAGAATTTAAAATTTGGTTACTCATTAGCCTTTAATAGTTCGGAAAGTAGTGTCTCCATGGAAACAGAACTGAAATCTTTAGAAGAAAAAATTTTTCTGCTTCTACGCTTGTATCAGGATACTCGCATAGAAAATAAAAAATTACGTGAGGAACTTGCAGACTCGCACGCCCAATGTGAAAAATTGAATGAAAAAATATATGTTGCCGCTGATCGGCTTGAGACACTACTTCTAAATATTCCTGATAATGAACAATAAACCGCTGAATCTCGATATCATGGGGCGTGAATTTTGCGTTACTTGCCCCGATGAGGAGCGTGAAGAAATTCAACTTGCAGCTGCTTACTTAGACAATAAGATTCAAGAAATCAAAGCAGAAGGTAAAGTTATTGATTCTGATCGTATTGCGATTATTGCAGCACTGAATATCACGCATGAATTACTCATGCTACGCACTGGAACTGGCTTTGACATGAATGAATTTAGGCGTAGAATTAACTCGTTGAAGAAGAAAATTGATGAAGTAATCATTAAGACTGAAAGTTAAACTTTTTGTGCAAATAAAGTTAATCCCTGCGGTGTTTGTTAAGATCTATATTCTTTGAACCAAGTATTAGAAAATGGTTGTGGACTTTAGTGATACTGTTGTGCGCACCGATATACTGGATGTGCCTGATGTATCCGTGAAGCAACCGCCTTGGACCTCATGGTTCAAGATGAAGATCTGACGGCATATGTGGGGAGCTATTACAGGACAAGAAATGTTTATTAAACGTTTCTTGTCCTTTTAGTTTTCCGTTTGCTACTTGTTTTCAATGGATCTGAAATGCAACAAGGCATCAAGACTCCAGAATCTCCCCCTACCAAAACATTTCTGTTTGATATTGGCCGCGTTCTACTCGATTTTGATTTTGAATCATCACTGGTAAAATTAATACCCGAAAGGATTAATAATCCAGAAGAACGTATTCAACAAGTACTTGAGCAAAAGGACGCATTGGAAGCCGGGTTAATTGATCCGGAAAGTTATGCGAATTGGGCACTGAAGATCTTCGAAAGCGATGCCGCACTGCCACAGTTCTATCAAGCCTGGCAACAAATTTTCACCGCGAATGAAACCATGTGGCGCTGTGTCCGTCAACTTGCTAGCAATAATCATGCATTGGTTCTAATTTCAAATATTAATGCAATCCACTGTCCTTGGATATTTACTGCATACCCAGAATTTGCTTACTTTAAACATAAAATATTGTCATTCGAAATCGGTTTTCTTAAACCGGAATTTGCAATCTATCAATACGCAATCAAAATGTATCAGCTTAATCCCGCATCAACCATTTACATCGATGATCAACCGCAAAACATCGCATCGGGTAAAGCACTCGGTTTTCAGTGCTGGCAATACGATTTGAAGAATCACCAAGCATTTGAAATTTGGCTAGAAAAAACCTTAGTGACTGGCTAATAAAAGTTATTAATCTTCAAGTATATCTGGTCATTCTCATTATTTATCGAGGCATACCTTCATCTTAGCAAAATAAGAAATCATTTTTCCGCTAGAAAATGTTCGACCATAGCCTGCTTATAATCGATCTGGCCAAATGAAACATCTTTCAATTGACCCTTCCGATCGAACATAATACATGATGGCGTCCCTTGCAGCGCGAAACGTTCGAAGGTCTCGGCTTTCATAGATTTTTGTTCCATATAATGCCTGATTTGCTGTAGCACGGATTTTTTTTGTTCATCGCTAAATTTCTCAAATTCAGGCAAAAATTCGCTTGCATAACGCAGCACTCGTTCTTCGGTTACTGGCTCGGTTTCCGCCACGACGCGATCCATGCCTACTGCAAAAGGTATTTTCCAAGGCAGCCTGCCTTGCGATAGGACACCATGTTGGTTAAGCGCCTTAAACGTCTCACCGATCACTTCGCCGGTTGTAACTAGCTTCTGCAAATTCTCCAGCGTATTTTTATCATAATCTTCAAATGCAGTAGCCAGGCCGATCACAACCAATCCCTGTTGATAATAGCGTTCATGCAAATCAATGGCTCTGGGTAATGAATAAATAAAACAACCTGGGCAATTCACTTGAAAAACTTCGATCAAAACCACTGATCCAATCAGATCGGCCAAAGAAATGGAGCCGCCTTGTACCCAGATATTAACAGTAACATCAGAAAGTGAGTAATTATTCATTGTTAAAATACGCCATAGTTAGAATGAGAAAATAAAAACACTGGAATATTACAGAAGCCAGGCACTATCGTGCAGGATTTTGACTAAAAACATTAAGACACTTCAAGAAAATGAGATACTGGCTAATGAAATCTGAACCAGATGAGTTCAGCATTAATGATTTTTCAGCACACACGAATCAGACGATTGCGTGGGAAGGTGTACGTAATTACCAATCACGTAACTTTATGCGCAATCAAATGGCAATTGGCGATCAGGTTTTTTTCTATCACTCGTGCTGCAAAGATCCTGGTATTATGGGAATTGCTGCCGTCAGCAAGGCGGCTTATCCAGATGCCACGCAATTTAATCGCAGTAGCAAGTATTTTGACCTGAAAGCAACAATCAACAATCCGCGTTGGTTTAATGTTGAAATCACCCTGGTTAAAAGAACTCGCCCTATCCCGATCAAGGAACTCAGGCAACACAATGAACTTTCCAGAATGCGGGTGTTACAAACCGGTAACCGTCTATCGATTACCCCGGTCGATCCGGCAGAATGGCAATTCATTCTGGCTATTTTGTAACATCGTCTAATCTTTTTGTTTTATTCCCTTCAATCTTATAAGGCTTGACTAAATGGAATAAGGGGCCCCAAACTACCTGTCAACGTGGTGATGGCACGCATACTGTATTCCCTGCCTAGACTACAACACCCATTCTGGGCAATAAGCAGAGAGATTTCCACTTATGAATCATAGAATTCTATCAAAACAAAAATTGTCGCTTTCTTGGTTTCTTCTGGGTTGGCACGTGTGCCAAATAGATGATTAACTCTTCCAACTGTGTTGATCTAGGCGAAGCCACACTCGCTATTTCTGATGCGGTCGATTTGGTCGGCATCACTGCTCTCCAGCATGGAAAGCGCGTCGCATTCATGGCTTTGGAAACTGCTCGCGCCTTTGGAATCGAGGAATCATGGCAGCGCGAGTTGTTCCGTGCCGCATTAATCCATGACTGCGGCGTTTCCTCTTCGGAGACACACAAACGACTTGTTAATGAACTTGACTGGGCTGGTTCCCGTGAGCATTGCGAACGCGGCTATAAATTGATGCGTGATTTCGAGCCTTTTGCTAATTTAGCAGAGCTGATCCTCCACCATCACACCCACTGGGAGAGTCCTCTTCGTCAAGAGATAAAACCCGGAATATTCCTTCTCTCAAACCTGATTCATCTCACTGATCGTGTCGATGCACTCGTCGCCCAGCACCAGGGTTCCGATTTGCTCCTCGCCCGCAAATCCATCCTTACGCGCATAGCGGCGCTTTCGGGAAGCTTCTTCGATCCTGCCCTGGTGAAGGCATTTCTGGAAACATCTGCCAGTGAGGCATTTTGGCTCACACTGGAGTCGCATCATCTCGAGCGGCAAATCAACGAGACCGCTTTGCATTTTGCCGACACTCGCGAGTTAACCAGTCTGGAACTCATGCAATTGGCCAAAATCTTTGCTCGAATTGTAGACGATAAAAGCAGATTCACAGCCGAGCACTCAATCGGTGTATCCCGTTTGTCGCGCCTTCTTGGACAGCTATCAGGATTATCCGCCAAGGATTGCGAACTTCTGGAGATTGCCGGACTCCTTCATGACATTGGCAAGCTCCGCGTTCCGGACGAAGTACTTGATAAGCCTGGACCGCTCAACGAAGCTGAGTTTGCTGTAATCGAACGTCATACATTTGAGACTTGGCAAATCCTGCGGCGTGTCCGGGCTTTTAGTCAAGTCGCGAAGTGGGCCTCGTTCCATCATGAATCGATTTGCGGCAATGGTTACCCTTTCCACCGGCACGACAGCGAGATCCCCATACAGGCACGAATTGTGGCCGTAGCGGATATTTTTCAAGCCATGGCACAAGATCGCCCCTATCGTCCAACAGCTGGACCGGATGGTGTTCGTGCCGTGCTTGCACGAATGACTGCTATCGGGCACCTTGACTCCACCCTCATCGCCAGTGTTGAAGCAAACTTTGATGCTTGCTGGGAAGCTGCGACTGGCAAGGATCGTGTAAAAACAACCTGATATTGATACCGGGCGCACCAAGCCGGTTTTATTCTAGCAAAATCGATCAGTTTTCCGTTAGCATCAGCCCAGAAAGATACACTCCTGTTTGATAAGTTTGATGTTTTACTGGAAAAGGAGAATAAACATGAGCGAAATTAATAAACTAGGCCTCCCCATTGTACTACTGGCAGCCTTATGGGGCGCTGTCAGCACCACCCTAAGTTTCTTTGAGATCATTAATGCGCGACGTGACATTATGTTCGAGTTGATCGATAAATGCGGGTACTGCTCAGAACAAACACTCGGCCCGTTAGAAATGAGGGTGTAAGAAATTTTGTGTAAGTGGTCATTTTGCAGGAAACTGCTACTTTCA
>ERZ1292633.3348-Hain-H41-02um-R1-3348-length-15686-cov-7_pt1 | contig 15686 bp, 16 predicted proteins | sample MGYA00564406_ERZ1292633 | MGnify/ENA primary metagenome ERZ1292633 (study PRJEB36523, sample SAMEA6512639) | groundwater metagenome | collected 2019-01-08 | study: AquaDiva: Metagenomics assemblies of 32 groundwater samples | reverse complement strand
TTTTTTGTTGCCCTTTCCCACTCGTAAACGAGCGCGGGTGATGCCGATTAACAGGTTCAAAGAGCCGGAAAAGTGCCAGAGTCGTGAAACAGCGCAATATTATCATGGTAATATGCTTGTAGGAAAGCGGGTTGTTCGAGGCGAGTTTGGGCTTGTTCCGCGCCCTGGTGGTTGCAACCATGGTTTCTAGTGGATGCTGAATCAAGTTCAGCATGACGAATGGGTGGTTCATGATGACGAGTGAGGCGGTGATGCAGCCCCTCCAATATCATGCGGCAAATGCCTTGGATGGTCCCCCTCCCCATTTGCTTTGCAAACAGGGAGGATTATTAAACTGCCCCAGCCCTACGCCGCCGCCACCGCCGCCGCCACCGCCAAAAAATCATAGGGGTCGATGCCGCGCGAACGATAAGCGACATGCGCCGCGTCATAGAGCGTCGGCGGCGTAATCCCCAGCCTGGCCCGTGCGTCCTCCAGCGGTTCCGCGAGCAATGCAAGCACGTCCTGATCGACGATCTGGGCCGCCGCCTTGCCGCAGCGCTGCCCCTGACGGATCGCAGCAAAGATTGGCGCATCAGCCTTGACCCGCCGTTTCAGCTCCAGTCCGCCAGCATAAGCGATGAACAGGCTGCCCAGGTCAGGCGACTGGCCATAGGAAAAGCCCAGCACGCATTGTTCGCCGAGCGGGTCGCGGCCATAGCCCGACAACACATGGAATAAATCGTGCGTGTCGCGCCTGCGGTCACTATACCATTGGATCTGATCGTCATAAACCGGCCGTCCACGGCGCATTTTCTCGCTCTCGGCAACCAATCCGGCGGCGCTCAGCCCCTCGCGCGTCATGAAATCGACATAGGCGCGGCCGACGCTCCCTGCGGGCAATTGCTTCAGCGTCGCATGATCGTCGAGCATGGTCGGCAAAAAGGGTTCGCTGACCATCAACCGCTGACCCAGATCGCTCTCTACAAACGCCTTGGCAGTGGGCACAAAATGCTTGCTGGGCAGGCATTCATAGATGCGGAACACCTGTTCGGTGTCCTCCTTATTCGCAATCAATTTGCGAAAATGCGCCAGCGCCTTGAACGGGCGAAAGTGCGGCGTGGGGCGGTTCGCGTCGCGGAATACGGTGGGGGCCATAACCGCCCAATAACAATGCTGACATGAATGTCAATAGGACCATGAAAAGGCGGTTCCATCGGCGAGGCAATCAGCTATTGCTAGGGTCATGAAAGCCTATGAAACAACGCCATATATCGCCCTGCCCGCTTATAGTGACGCAGAACGCATCGCCCGAGCAAGCGCTGTCCAGACGCAACTCGCCACACGGCGCAGCTGCCGCATGTTCAGCGACGCCGCTGTGCCGCGTGAAGTCATCGAAGCCGCGATCATGGCGGCCGGAAGCGCACCATCTGGTGCCAACCATCAGCCATGGCATTTCGCGGTGGTTAGTTCACCCCAGCTAAAGGCACGCATCCGCATCGAAGCCGAAAAGGAAGAGGCCGCCTTTTACGCTGGCAAGTCGGGACAGGAATGGCTGGAGGCGCTTGCCCCGCTGGGTACTGACGCCGACAAAAGTTTTCTGGAGATTGCGCCGTGGCTGATCGTCCTATTCGGGCAAAGGCGCGGCGGTGTTGAGCCCACAGACAAGAAACAAAATTATTATGTCACCGAAAGTGTCGGCATCGCTTGCGGCCTGCTGTTGTCTGCCCTGAACGCAGCAGGGGTTGCAACGCTGACGCACACGCCATCCCCGATGGGCTTTTTGCGAACCATCTGTGGGCGACCAGCTGATGAAAAAGCTATCATGATCATCGTCGCGGGCCTGCCGTCAGACGACGCCGTAGTCCCGACCTATGCTATGCGCAAAAAGCCGCTCGAACAGATCAGCAGCTGGTTATAACTGCCTACCGGCGCTCATAGGCGGTCAGGCCCGGCCCCAGCGTGTTGGCACCCAAGATAAGCCGCTGCGCCGACCAATTGGCAACGAATATCGTTTCGCGGTCCACGCCGGCCGCAATCCGCGCGCTATTGCCAGATATGGCAAGCCCGGCCGAGCTATGGTCCTGCGCCTCCGCAGCTACCGCGATGAATGCCGAGTAATTTTCCTTGTTCGCGCCCTGGATGAACAAATTGCCCGTAATCCGGCCCGTCGCGCCTGCGGGCAGGTCGATCATATAATTGCTTTCCCGCCCCTGTGTGTCGTCAAATGTGCAATCGCTGATGTCTATCCGCGCCGCACGACTCTTGACGTAGTGCCCACCAGTCCCGCGTTCAAAACGCGAGCGCGTGACGGTCAGGCTGGCATAGTCGCCAACATAGATGCTGTGTGACGGGCCACCATCATTGCGGCCCAGCCCCGAAAAAGTCGATTGGTCGATGCGCACTGTGCTGTCCGTGTCGGGCCCCGTCAAAATCCCCTCATCGCTATTGCGAAACAGGCTCTGCGTGATCGTCAAATCGCCCTGCTCCAACCTGATTCCCGCGCCGTTGAGGTCGGCCACCGACATATTCTGAAAGACCACGCCATCAACGCTCGCCCCGCCGCCGCGCAGCACCAGCGCAGCCTTGCCCTCGCACTCGACCCCGTCAAAGATGGCGCGCCCGGCCTCACTCGCCCTGAAATGCACGACGCCTGCCACCTGCACCGCGCATTGTCTATACGCCCCGGGGCTGAGCAACACCGTCCCCTCGCCATCGCCAATCGCATCGACTGCACCCTGCACCGTGGCAAAGTTGCGCCGCAGCTCGGGCACGCTGATTGCCTGCGCTGATGCTGCAGCCGGAGCAAATAAGGATATTGCGAACGCTGCTCGTATAATCAATCGGCGGGTCATGGCATTCTCCATATGGGCACTCCATTTAGCATTCGAATACTGCCCACGACCAGCACATTTACCTTGAAGCTGCGAAACGCTCGCAGCATAATCAAAACGCAAAGCTCGGGGGGAAATCACATGCACGTAATGTCCGTCAATGAAGTCTATCTCATTGCGATGTTGCTGATTTTCACCGTCCCCTATCTGGTGTGGCGACTGGGGCGGACCGACTATGTCGCACCGCTGGTGGTGGTACAGATTATCGGCGGCATTTTGCTTGGCCCCGGCGTGCTGGGCGCGGCCTTCCCTGATTATTATGCCTTTGTCTTTCGCCCCGATGTCATCACGATGCTCAACGGTGTCGCCATCTGGGCGGTGATGATTTTCGTGTGGATTGCGGGGATTGAACTCGACCTGTCCGAAGCATGGGCGAAACGCGGCGAAACCGGCGTCACCGCCGGCTTTGCGCTCGGCGTGCCACTGGCGTTCGGGTGCGGAGCCGCCGCCATCATGCTGCAATGGGATGGTTGGCGCGGAACCAGCGGCGCAACATGGCAAGTATTGTTGGGCATAGGCATGGCCTGTGCCGTCACCGCGCTCCCCATCCTCGTCCTGCTCATGGAAAAGCTGGAGATTTTGCGCAAGCCGCTGGGGCAGCGTATCTTGCGTTACGCCAGCCTTGACGATGTTGCCATCTGGGGTGTGCTCGCGGTCATCCTGCTCGATTGGGAGCGGGTGGGGCGGCAATTGGCATTCCTTGCCGCCTTTGCGATCGCTGCGATTTTGGTGCGCAAACTGATCCAGCGCATAGCAGAACGCGACCGTTGGTATGTCAGCCTCGCTTGGCTCGCGGCATGTGGATTTGGTGCCGACTGGGCAGGGTTGCATTTCATGGTCGGTGCGTTCCTGTCGGGTGCAGTGCTCGACAGCAAATGGTTCGACAGCGACCAGATGGACCGTTTTCGTCACAACATCCTGCTTTGCGTCATGCCCGTATTCTTTCTCTCGACCGGGCTTCGCACGCAATGGGATGTCGGTGGCATGGCCGTATTCGCGGCGGCCGCGCTGTTACTGGTCGCGTCGGTTGCGGGCAAGCTGGCTGGCATTCACCTTGCGGGCCGTGTGCTCAAATGGGAAAAGGGCGAGGCATCGATCATCGGTTGGCTGCTTCAGACCAAGGCGCTGATCATGATTATTTTCGTCAACATCCTGCTCGACAAACATATCATCAGCAACACTGCTTTCACCGCGCTATTGTTGATGGCGGTGGGCAGCACGATGCTGACCATCCCCGTGGTCGCGCCAAGACTGCGCAAACTCGCCAGCATTATCGACCGTTCGAGTTAATCCAAATTGGGCCGCAACGGCAAATGGGCCGCCTCCAATACAGAGCTTGCAATCTATGCAGTTCAGGGCGACACTTCGCCCAAGGTTCGGTGGCTGAACAATAGAGCCAAAATAGGAGTAACCAACGCATGTCACAGGATAAAGTCAACTACCCGGTATCGACTGCGGCCGTCCATTGGATCGATAGCGCAGGCGGGCTGCATGTCCGCGTCTTTTCGTGCGACGGTTATATGGTGCAGGAACGCAGTACCGAAAGCGGCCAATGGGCCAATGGCACCCTCCACGTCGCAGCTTCAAATGTATCGGCCATCGCATGGGTAGACAGCGCGGGCGCCCATATCCGCGTCTATTGCACGTCGAAAAACGTTACCACTGAATGGTGTCAGGACCCCGGCACACTATGGGTTGTGGGGCAATATACCACCGTCTGACATAGAGCATGTGCGTCTGTTCTGCTGCCAATCTGGGGCAGTGCAGGCGCGCCATTGCTTAATCCAAATTGGGCCGCAACCACCGCCGCGCGGTGTCTAGGTCCACACCGCGCCGCACTGCATAATCCTCCGCTTGTTCTTCGCCGATACGCGCGACGCCAAAATAAGCGGCGTCCGGGTGGCCAAAGTAAAAGCCACTGACCGCCGCCGTGGGCAGCATCGCAAAACTCTCGGTCAGCGACAATCCCGCATTCCCGGGCGCATCAAGCAGGTCGAACAATATCGGCTTCAGGCTGTGGTCGGGGCATGCGGGATAGCCCGGTGCGGGGCGGATACCGCGATAATCCTCGTGTATCAGCGCCTCGCCCGTCAGTTGCTCACCCGGCGCATAGCCCCACAATGTCGTTCGGACGTGGCTGTGCAACCGTTCGGCAAAGGCTTCGGCCAGTCGATCCGCCAGCGCTTTCAGTAAGATATCCGAATAATCGTCATGGTCGGCGCGAAACCGCTCCAGATGTGGCTCTATACCGTGAATACCAACCGCAAATCCGCCGATCCAATCGCCATCATGGTCGATGAAGTCAGCTAGGCACATATTGGCTCGGCCTTCTCGTTTTACGATTTGCTGGCGAAGAAAGGGGATGCGGATATGCTCCTCATCGGCGCGGTGCAGAATGACATCATCGCCATCCCGCCGGCATGGCCACAGCCCAGCGACGCCGCGCGCGGTCAGCCATTTTTCGTCCACTATCCGCGTCAGCATCGCCTGTGCATCGGCCCATAAACTCCGCGCACTTTCCCCCACGACAGCGTCGGTCAGGATTGCAGGGTAATTGCCCGCCAATTCCCACGCGCGAAAGAAGGGCGTCCAATCGATGATGGCTGCCAAATCCACCAGATCCCAATCATCGAACACATGAACACCGGGTTGTTCTGGCGGGGGCGGTTTGATGTGCATATCCGCGACAAAGGCATTGGCGCGTGCGTCGGCCAGACTGGCGAGCATCGACTGCCCCTTGCCAGCGCGCACGTCGCGCACATGCGCATAATCCGCCGCAATCGCGCCAACATAGTCGGCCACACCCGTGTCGCTGACCAGCGCCGTCGCCACACCGACCGCGCGGCTGGCATCGAGCACATAGATGACGGGGCCCTCGTATGCGGGGTCAATGCGCAGCGCGGTGTGGACCTTGGATGTCGTCGCGCCGCCGATCAACAGCGGTATGGTCATGCCCGCGCGCTGCATCTCCTCGGCCACCGTGACCATTTCGTCGAGCGACGGCGTGATGAGCCCGGACAGGCCGATGATGTCGGCCTCATGCTCAATTGCCGCCTCTAATATCCGCGTCCACGGCACCATGACGCCAAGGTCGATGACCTCATAACCGTTGCATTGCAAAACGACGCCAACGATATTTTTGCCGATGTCGTGCACATCGCCCTTGACCGTTGCCATGATGATGCGGCCCTTGGCCTTGGCCCCCTCGCCCTTTTCCGCCTCGATGAAGGGGATCAGGTGCGCAACTGCTTTTTTCATCACCCGCGCCGATTTGACGACTTGCGGCAGGAACATTTTGCCAGACCCGAACAGGTCGCCGACGACATTCATACCGTCCATCAACGGCCCCTCGATCACTTCGATCGGGCGGGCCGCGCTTTGTCTGGCTTCTTCGGTATCCTCGACGACATAGGCGTCGATACCCTTGACCAGCGCGTGCTCCAGCCGTTTGCCCACCGGCCAGCTGCGCCATTCTTCGGCCGCTTTTTCAACCGCAGCATCGGTACCGCGATATTTCTCCGCTAGCATGACCAACCGCTCGGTCGCATCGTCTCTGCGATTGAGCACAACATCCTCGCACGCCTCGCGCAGATCTGGGTCGATGGTGTCATAGACATCCAGCTGCCCCGCATTGACGATGGCCATGTCCATCCCCGCCGGAATGGCGTGGAACAGGAACACGCTGTGCATCGCGCGGCGCACCGGTTCATTGCCGCGAAAGCTGAACGACAGGTTGGATAGCCCACCCGAAATATGGACGTGCGGGCAATTGGCCTTTATCAGCCTCGTCGCCTCGATGAAATCGACGGCATAGCCATTATGCTCCTCGATCCCCGTCGCCACCGCGAACACATTGGGGTCAAAGATGATGTCTTCGGGTGGAAAGCCGATGCCCGTGAGCAAGGCGTAGGCGCGGCTGCATATCTCGACCTTGCGAACCTGTGTGTCGGCCTGCCCGACCTCGTCGAACGCCATGACGACAACCGCAGCGCCATAAGCCATGCACAGCCGCGCGTGGTGCAGGAACGCCTCCTCGCCCTCTTTCATACTGATGGAATTGACGATCGGCTTGCCCGGCACGCATTTGAGGCCCGCCTCGATCACGCTCCATTTGCTGCTGTCGATCATGAACGGCACCCGCGCAATGTCTGGTTCAGCGGCGATCAGCTTGACGAACGTCTCCATGGCGACAAGGCTGTCGAGCAGCCCTTCGTCCATATTGATGTCGATAATCTGCGCGCCATTTTCGACCTGTTGCCGTGCAACCTCCACGGCTTTTGGGTAGTCGCCGGCCATGATGAGTTTCTTGAACGCCGCAGAGCCGGTGACGTTGGTACGCTCACCCACGTTGACAAAGGTTGCGGAGGATGGCTGGGTCACGCTGCCAGCACCATTGGTTCAAGGCCTGCCAGCCGGGTCTGTACTGGCACCATGGGCATAGTGCGCGGCGGCAACCCCGCGACCGCCTTTGCCATTGCGGCGATATGTGCAGGGGTCGATCCGCAACAGCCGCCAAGGATGTTGACCTGCCCTGCGCCCGCCCATTCATGAACCAGTGCCGCCGTTTGGTCGGGCAGTTCGTCATATTCACCCAGTTCGTTGGGCAGGCCCGCATTGGGATAGACCATGATCAGCGTATCGGCGATTGCGGAGAGCGTCCGCACATGCGGGCGCAGTTGCTGCGCGCCGAACGAGCAATTGAGGCCGATGGTGACGGGTCGTGCATGCCGCACCGCATGCCAGAACGCTTCGACCGTGTGGCCAGACAGGTTGCGCCCCGACAGGTCGGTCAGCGTCATCGATACCATCAGCGGAACATCAACGCCGCGCGCAACGCCCGCCTCAATCACCGCCATGATCCCGGCCTTGGCATTCAGCGTGTCGAACACCGTCTCAATCAGGATGAAGTCAACCCCGCCATCGAGCAGCGCATCGGTCTGTTCGCGGTATACATCCTTAAGGAAATCAAATGTGATTTCGCGATAGCCCGGGTCGTTAACGTCTGGTGAGAGCGACAGTGTCTTGTTGGTCGGGCCAATCGCGCCCGCGACAAAGCGGGGACGTCCGTCCTGTGCCGCGAACTCATCCGCCGCAGCCCGGGCAATCTGTGCCGACGCGATGTTGATGTCGCGGACCAGATGTTCGGCACCATAATCGGCCTGGCTGATGCGGTTGGCCGAAAATGTATTGGTCGAAACAATATCTGACCCAGCCGCCAAATAGGCCCGCGTGATCGTGTCAGGCACTTCGGGCATTGTGATGGCGAGGATGTCGTTATTGCCCTTTTGGTCATGCGACAGACCTAATGCGCCTGCATATTGCGCTTCGGTCAGTTTCCAATTCTGTATCTCGGTTCCGAATGCCCCGTCAGTAATCAGGATGCGCTGCGCTGCCGCCGCGATGAGGGCTGCGCGCGCGCTCATACTGCTTGCTCCGTTTGCGGGCGTAGGCCCAGCATATGGCATATGGCATAGGCCAGCTCCGCCCGGTTGAGCGTATAGAAATGAAAATCGCGCACGCCGCCCGCATAGAGGCGGCGGCACATTTCGGCCGATGTCGTGGCCGCGACCAATTGCCGCGCGGTGGGTAGTCCATCAAGCCCGTCGAACAGATGTTCAAACCATGCAGGCACATGTGTGCCGCACATCGCCGACATCCGCTTGATGCTCGCAAAATTACTCACCGGCATGATCCCAGGCACAATCGGTGCGTCGATCCCAGCCGCCGCAGCCGCATCGCGGAACCTAAAAAATGTATCGGCCTCAAAGAAAAATTGCGTGATCGCACGGCTCGCGCCCGCATCCAATTTGCGCTTGAGGTTATCGAGGTCGCTTTGCGCACACTTCGCGTCGGGGTGGGTTTCGGGATAGGCAGCAACCGAAATTTCAAACGGCGCAATTGCTTTTAATCCCGCAACCAGCTCAGCGGCACCGGCATAGCCATCGGGGTGCGCGACAAAGGGGGCCCCTGCAACCGGTGCATCGCCGCGCAGCGCGACAATATGCCGCACGCCGGCATCCCAATAGGCACGCGCGACTTCGGCAATCTCGGCTTTGCTGGCGTCAACACAGGTCAGATGCGCCGCCGCAGGAATATCTGTCTCACTAGCGATCCGCGCCACCGTCGCGTGGGTCCGCGTCCGCGTCGATCCGCCTGCACCATAAGTGACCGAAACGAATCGCGGTGCCAACGGTGCCAACGTCGTAATCGATTCCCACAGCGTCTCGTTCATCTTGTCCGTCTTGGGCGGGAAAAACTCGAAACTCACGCCAATATCGCCCGACAAATTGGCGAATAAGGGCGATGCTGCGGCGCGGCGCGCCTCCGATATTGGAGGCAGTCGATTGGTCATGCCACGGCCTTTCTTGTTTCTGGGGACGGTTGATTTTTGACAACATCGCTGCGTCGACGGCCCAACCAAATTTTAACAGTAAGAGCGCCGCCAGTCAGCGCCTCAACCGTTTCGATTATCAGTCCCGATGCCGCAAACCACCCGCGAATCTGTCCGTCGGAAAAGCCCAAACGGGCATGCGCGGCATCACGGCGTAATTCTTCGCGGTCGTGCGGCGCAAAATCAACAATAAGGACGTGCCCACTGGGCCGCAGGACGCGCGCCGCTTCTGCAATCACTTGATCGGGTGACGCCGCATAGTGCAGCACTTGGTGCATGACTATCGAGTCCACGCTGTCATCGGCCAGCGGCAGCGCCGTAAAATCACCCTGCACCAATTCGACAGGCACAGTCGCACCAGACAAGCGCCCTCGCGCAATGCGAAGCATCTCCGGGCTGCGATCGAGCGCGGTCACGCGGGTCGCAGACGCACCCATTATCATCGCCATACGCCCCGTGCCCGTGCCGATGTCCAGCAAGTGCCCTAAGCGGCGATTACGCATCATCGCCAGAATCGATTGCTCCACCTCAGCCTCTGCGACGTGCAAAGAGCGGATCGCGTCCCATTCCTCTGCATGCGCAGCAAAGTAACGCCCCGCCGCCGCTTCGCGCTCTTCCTGTACAGCGGTCAACCGCTTGCGATCGGATTCGGAGATTCGCGTTTCCAAGGTCGATAGGGTGACCTGATCGGCAAATTGCATCAACGCATCTGTCGTCGGTGAGCGCACCAATCGAACAAACACCCAGCTACCTTCCTTGCGGCGCTCGGCCAGTTCCGCTTCTTCGAGGATGCGCACGTGACGCGAGACGCGGGGTTGGCTTTGCTCCAGCAATTGCGCGATTTCACCGATGGCCAGCTCACCCCGCCTCAACAGAGTCATGATCCGAAGCCGCGAAGGATCGCCCATCGCACGAAACAAATCGAGTATAGACAGCCGATTCTCATCGGACGAGGTCGGCAACGATGTGATTTGCGAGGGCTTACGCGTGGCGTCCATCGCCATCATATAAAGAAATCTTTATATGAGGTCAACGCGTAAGAGTGGCAACAAACCCTACCAAATTGCTAGAAAATGGCGTGGCTCGCTTTACCACACGCCCAAAAATACGAGAGACATAAAAAAAATGTCACGAAATATGTGAAATTCGTTGCGTAGCGAAAAACGACTCTCTAAATCGCACTGCGTTGGCGGGGGGTTCGCGCAATGGTTGCGTGCGCCCCAATCAACCAAAGATTTGCTCTAGAGGGAATACCCACATGAAGAAGATTGCTCTGTCGCTCGTACTCGTTTCTGGTTTGGCTCTTGCTGCTTGCTCGAAGCCTGCTGAAGAAGCAGCTCCTGCTGCTGATGCTGCTGTTCCTGCAGAAGATGCAATGGCTCCTGCTGAAGCTGCAACCGATGCTGCTGCTCCTGCTGCTGATGCCGCTGCTCCTGCTGCAGACGCTGCTGCTCCTGCTGCAGACGCTGCTGCTCCTGCCGAAGCTGCTAAGTAAGCACTTCGCGCATTGACCTTGATCGTTTCAGGTTGAATCAATCTGAAACGTGAATCATGGTCAAAATGGTGCGCTACAAATCGAAGAGGTCGTCATCCGAAAGGGTGGCGGCCTTTTCTTTTGTGCACTATAACCGCACCATGAACTATCGCCCCGCGCATGGCGCGCTCATCCTTGCCCTTTTGCTATGCGCCTGCTCTCGCGCGGATAGCGACGCTGCGTCGGGCGGATTGACGGTTGGCGAGGCTGAAACGCTTGAACGTGCCGCCGAGCGACTCGATGAACGCACACCAAGCCCTGCCGCCGCAGAGTCGCAGGCGCTAGAAAATGATGTTCGCACGCGACTCGATACCGAAATACGTCAAAAAACCGCCAACTAACAATTGCCTAGCAAAGTAGCGTTGAACGCGCTTGCACTAGCGTCTGGGAATGGTAAATCTTGCGGCGAATGGGAAGCGGGCGGCAAGCGCTCGGCCCCCTTCGTCAAAACAAACCTGTGGGGATATTGCCATGAAGAAAATGATCGTAGCTGTTGCTGCCGCCGCGCTTGCGCTGTCGGCCTGTTCACAACAAACCGAAGATGCTGCTGCTGACGCTGCGACATCGGCTGCTGATGATGCTGCCGCTGCGGCAACCGATGCTGCTGGCGCTGCTACGGATGCTGCTGGCGCCGCTACGGATGCTGCTGGTGCGGCGACTGACGCTGCTGCAGCTGGCGCCGCTGGTGCTGCTGATGCCGCAACCAATGCTGCTGGCGATGCCGTTGCTGCTGGCGGCGAAGCGATGAAGGCTGCTGGCGAAGAAATGAAGAAGTAAGCTCTTAGTTTTCTTCTCATGTGGGGGGCCGCTATCCGCAAGGGTGGTGGCCCTTTCGCATATCTGCCCGGCGTGATAGCTTTCCTCCATGACCCAGCCTATCCACATCGTCTTTCCGCTATTCCCCAATCTCACACAGCTCGACTTCACGGGACCGCTGCAATTTCTGTCGCGATTGCCCGGCGCGGTGATCCATGTCGCCGCCACCACGCTTGACCCCGTGGCAACCGATTGCGGCTTTACCATTGTCCCCACCGCCACATTCAACACCTGCCCGCAGGCCGACATCCTCTGTGTGCCCGGCGGGCATGGTGTTACGGTCGCACTTTGCGACGGTGCGACTATCCCCTTCATCGCCGCACAGGCTGCCAAAGCCCGCTGGATCACCAGCGTCTGCACAGGTGCATTCCTGCTAGGCGGCGCAGGGCTGCTAGGGGGCAAACGCGCGACGACCCATTGGGCCTATACCCACCTCTTGCCCCTCGTCGGTGCAATTGAAACTGCTGGCCGCGTGGTCGAGGATGGCAACATCATCACTGCGGGCGGGGTAACGTCGGGCATCGACTTTGCCCTCACCCTGATCGCGCGCGAGGCGAGGGAGGACGTCGCAAAGGCCATTCAACTCAGCCTTGAATATAACCCCGCCCCGCCCTTTGCCAGCGGCCACCCAACAACCGCCGACCCTGCGACGCTCACCGCCCTGAAAACGCGCGTCTATGACGCCGCTGCGGCGCGAATGGCAGCGGCGCTGGGCGGCCAAGTCGCAAAACCTAGCCGCCCACCCATGGGCTTTTACTGAACGGTCACCGTCACCGCGCGGCGGTTCTGTGCCCAGCTCGCTTCGTCAGAACCCAGCGCAATCGGGCGTTCCTTGCCAAAGGAAACGACCGATATGCGCGCGGCATCGACGCCAAGCGAGGCGAGATAGTTACGCGCAGCATTGGCCCGGCGTTCGCCCAGTGCCAGATTATAATCGCGGGTTCCGCGTTCGTCGGCATGCCCCTCCACCGTGATGCGGACATTGGGATAGCGGGCGAGCCATTGCGCCTGACTGGCCAATGCCGCGCGGTCGATGTCATCGACATTATAGCGGTCGGTGTCAAAATAGATGGTGTCGCTGCTGATGCTGGCGACAAAATCCTGCTGGCTGCCCGGAACAACGGCGTTTGAGACGCCGCCAGTGCTGGTGGTGCCAGTGTTATAGCTGCTCTCATCCACCGGCGGCAGTTCGGCTGGCGCGCGATTACGCGAACAACCCGCTACGGCGACCAGCGCCATCCCCATCACCATCGCTTGTGTCAGCTTACCCATCGTCTATCTCCTTTTCCTCATCATGTTTCAAATCGAGCCTGAGTGCAAATGCTAGTGTCTGTTCGTTTCACGGCAGGACAGGTCCCCACGAAGGATCCGACCCGTCAACCGGCGTTGGCAGTCGGCGCAGATTAACCCCCGTCAGGTCAACCTGGAAAATCTGGCTGCGGCCATCGCGTCCCTGTGTGGTGCGGAAAAACTGGATTATGCGGCCATTGGGCGCCCATGTTGGCGCTTCGTCCTGCCAGCTGTCGGTCAGCAACCGTTCGCTGCCCCCCGATGGCGTCATCACCCCGATGCGGAAATTGCCTGATATCCGCGTAAAGGCGATGAGGTCGCCGCGCGGACTCCATTCGGGCGTCGCATAGCGCCCGCCGCCAAAGCTGATCCGCTGTTGATCCGACCCGTCGGCGTTCATCACATAGATTTGCTGCGCGCCGGATCGGTCACTTTCAAACACGATGCGGGTTCCGTCCGGCGAATAGCTGCCACCGACCTCGATACCCGGCCCGTCGGTCAGGCGGCGCGGGGTGCCGCCCGCTGCGGGGATGCGATAAATGTCGGTGTTGCCAGCCGCCGCCATCGAAAACAGGATGAAGCGGCCATCGGGCGACCAACGCGGCGCAAAAGTGGTGTTGCTGCTCTCATATATGATGCGCTGCGACCCGCTGCCGACATCATAGACATAGACGCGCACCCGTTGGCCAGCATAGCTGACATAGACGATGCGGCTATAATCAGGCGAGAAACGCGGGGTCAGCGCGATCGACTGGCCATTTGTTATGAAGCGATGATTGGCCCCGTCGCTGTCCATAATCGCGAGGCGTTTGATCCGCGCGTCCTTTGGTCCCGTTTCGGCGATGTAGGCGATGCGGCTGTCAAAGAAGGGCGCTTCACCGGACAGCCGCGAATATATGGCATCGGCACAGCGGTGCGCAGCGCGCCGCCAATCGCGCGGTTGAACGACAAAGCCGTTGCGTGTCAGCTCGCTGCCCAACGCCATATCATAGAGGTAACAACCGACCGTCAGATTCCCGGCCGTATCGGCGCGGACAAAGCCGTGAACCAGGCTTTCCGCCCCCGTTCCGCGCCATCCGGCAAAGGCAGGCGCGGTGACTTCGCCCATGCTGATGGCGCGCAGCCCGTCTGGTCCGCGCGGCGCATAAAGGCCAGAGCGTTCAAGGTCGGCGGCGATCACTTCGGCAATCTGGCGGCCCAGAACGGCGGTCGTGCCCGCTGGTGTTGCCGTCACCGCTGGGGTCGCAAATGTGGTGATGATGACACTGGTGCGTTCCTGCGCCAAATCGCCCGTCACCGTTTCACGCGGCGGGGGAGTAGGGGTTACAGGTTGCGCTGCTGTGGGCGCGGGCACTGGCGCTATTTGTGCGGCCAGTGGTGTCGTCAGCACGCTCAGCACAGCGGCGATGACGAAAGCGATGGGGGTTCGATTGGTCATGTCATCTCTTTTCAAAATCGAGCGTATAGGTTTGCCAATAGCTGTAATTTTCTTGCGGTAAATTGGCGAATGGTGCGGCCAGTTGAATGGCGCGGCGTGCGCATTCCTCAAACCGCTGCACTTGCGGGCGATTACTGTCGTTGACCCCGCTGGTGTTGACGCTGGCGATACGCTCTAGCCCGCCCACCTCTGTCAGGCGAAAAACAATGGTGGTTTTAAGCTGGTCAACATCGACGCCCGTCACGCGGCAGCCATTCCACGGGCCACGCACTTCGGCGTTGATGCTAACGCGAATATCGGCGCGAATGGCGGCGGCGCTCTGTGCAGCAGGCGGCGCGACGCTGCGCGCATTTGGCCTGGCGTCACGGGCCACGCCTGCGGCAATCCCATCGAGCGCGCCCGATGGACGCGGGTCACGCACGGGGCGTGTCGCCGAGCGCTGTTGTGCGCTCGTCTGGCGCGCGGGCGTGCGTTCCGGCGTTGGCACGACGCGTCGTTGCGGCGGGGCGCCCGGCGAGGGGCGCGGCGCACGAACTGCTTCTCTCATGACGGGCTTAGGCGGTTTAGGCGGTTCGACAATCGGGCGCGGCGGCGGCACTTCCGCCTCATCGCTATCGGGGTCGCCCAAACGCGCTGCGGGCGGTGCGTCGCTGATTTCGGGAGCGGTCGCCACCGGCGCAGCTTCGGCGATAATCTCCACCGCCATCGGGGGATTGTCAAAATGCGGATCGGGGTGGCTCAACTGGAACGAGAGAAGAGCGAACAGGATGATATGCGCGGCTATTGCCACGCTCAAACCCGTTGCCTCTGTCTTGTCCAATGTCATTATCAGCCAGCCTATTCCGGCGCAGATGAACCAGTTGTGACCATCGACACATGGATGAGTCCGGCGCGGTTCAACTCGCCCATCACCCGCATCACCTTGCCATAATCCAGCGCGCGGTCGGCGCGCAGCATGATCGTGCGTTCATCGCTATCCGGTGCGGCCGCCAGCGCAGCCAGCCGTGCGGGCAGCGCCGTCATCGTCACCGCTCTGTCATCAATGAACAATCCGCCCGCCTGGGTCAGGCTGATCTGCACCGGTGGCTGCTGCGGTTGGTCGAGCGGACGGGCGTTGGTTTCGGGTAGGTCAACCGGAACCCCGCTGGTCAGCAGCGGCGCTGTGACCATGAAGATGATCAGCAGCACCAGCATGACATCGACCAGCGGCGTCACGTTGATTTCCGACATTGGCGCGGCGCGCGACCGACCGCGACCACCCCGCCCTCCGCTTTTGTGAAGGCCCATCGCCATCACCGCGCTCCTTTAGGAGCGGGAAAGGTGCGCCAAAAAATCATACGTCCT
>ERZ1292633.1755-Hain-H41-02um-R1-1755-length-23052-cov-21_pt1 | contig 15696 bp, 12 predicted proteins | sample MGYA00564406_ERZ1292633 | MGnify/ENA primary metagenome ERZ1292633 (study PRJEB36523, sample SAMEA6512639) | groundwater metagenome | collected 2019-01-08 | study: AquaDiva: Metagenomics assemblies of 32 groundwater samples | reverse complement strand
TATTCCGTCAAGGTAAATATCGTGATGTAAAGCTTGCGAAACAACAAGCTGCAAAACTTGAAAATGTTTTTGATCAGCAAGAAGATGTTAAGGTTCTCGCTTTGATTATCAAGGCAGATGTGCAAGGTTCATGTGAAGCATTGGCTTATGCATTGCACAAACTATCAACCGATGAAGTGAAAGTAAATATTATTCACAGTGGAGTTGGAGCAATCATTGAATCGGATATTAATTTATCACTGGCATCAAAAGCGGTCGTTATTGGTTTTAATGTGCGTGCTGATGCAAGTGCGCGTAAGCTGATTGCTTCTAGTGGCGTTGATGTTCGTTACTACAACATTATTTATGAAGCGGTCGATGAGATTAAAGCAGCGCTTTCAGGAATGATGTCACCTGATCGCAAAGAAAACATCATCGGTTTGGTTGATATTCGTGAGATTTATCGCATCCCTAAGGTAGGTGTAGTGGCTGGGTGCTATGTCACGGATGGCCTCGTTAAAAGAAATTCATTAATTAGGGTGCTGCGGGATGGTCTGGTAATTCATAGCTGCGAGTTGGATTCATTGAAGCGTTTTAAAGATGATGTCAAGGAGGTCAGAGAAGGATTTGAGTGTGGGCTATCCTTGAAAAACTTTAATGATATTCAGGTGGGCGACCAACTGGAAGCCTATGAAATCGTTGAAACAGCGCGATTTCTATAACAAGTGCTTTAATATCAGCAACCCTCCATATGCCTAAAGATTACTCCCGCACACTGCGTGTTGCTGATCAGATACAACGTGAACTGGCAGATCTGATACAACACGAAATCAAAGATCCCCGTGTAGGGCAGGTTACGATTACTGCTGTTGATGTGACTCGTGATTATAGCCATGCCAAAGTTTTTTACACTACGTTAGGAAGTAAAGAAGAAAATTTTTTAGTGGAAAAAGGCCTTGAGCATGCGAAAGGTTTCTTACGCTCGAATTTATCTCATCGGATGAAATTAAGGATTATCCCGCAATTGCATTTCATCTATGATGAATCAGTCGAGCGTGGTGTCCGCTTGTCAAAATTGATTGATGAAGCGATAGCCCAAGAGAAAATTCCACATCAAACAGATTCAAACAGCTAAAACAAAAGCATGCATGTTGCACGCTGAGTTCTCACCAAATAATTCGATTAAACCGGTTAGACGTAATATCAGCGGTGTTCTATTATTGGATAAACCTTACGGTATCTCATCCAATAAAGCAGTACAGATTGCAAAGCGGGTTTTCTCCGCTGCCAAATGTGGCCATACCGGCACACTGGATCCTATGGCAACCGGCTTGTTGCCGCTCTGTTTTGGAGAAGCCACCAAATTTTCATCGGTATTATTAGGCGCTAATAAAGGCTATGAGGCGACATTAAAACTTGGTTTCCTGAGTACAACGGGCGATGCAGAAGGCGAAATCATTCAACTCACAAATACTGTGAATCCAACCTTGCCGCAGTGTGAGCAGGTGCTCAAGCATTTTGTAGGTAAAATCATGCAAATACCACCGATGTACAGCGCACTGAAGTACCAAGGGAAACCGCTATATGCTTATGCAAGAAATGGCGAAGCGATTGAGCGTACAGCGCGGGAGATTTCTATTCACGAAATACAAATTAAATCGCTGATTGAGAATGAGCTGCAATTAAGTATTCAATGTGGAACAGGTACTTATATCCGAACATTGGCGGAAGATATCGGCAAAGCACTAGGATGCGGCGGTGCGTATCTGGTTAAGTTGCGGCGTACTGTCATCGATCGTTTTGATTTGTCGCAGGCACAGACTTTATCTTCTGTAGAAGAAATGGATGCAACTGAGCGAGATAATGGTTGCTTGCTGCCAATTGATGGTTTATTACAAGGATTTCCGGCGGTAACTTTGGATGAACTGGCAGCGATACATATGCTGCAAGGACGTATTGTCATGAGTCAATCGGATATCAGCGGCCTGTCAGGAGGTAATATCGTACGTTTATATGATCATCGGCAGCGATTCCTGGGATTGGGTGAAATTACGATCGAGCAAAAGATAGCAGCAAAACGATTATTGGCGAATCTTTAGTTTTCCGGTTAATAATTCAATATCTTCTGCTATAAATTCAAACTGCCATCAATAAATCCATCAGACGAACTTGATTCTGGCTCGTCTGATGGATGCAGATTTAAAAAACCAAGAGAGATATTATTTAGTCATTTTTTTTACGAAAAGTAATTTTTTTAACCAAAGGCAGGCTCAACAATCCAATCAGAATACCCATCAACATCGCTCCATAATCCCGTGAATTGGTATTTATAAACTCAATCACCTGATTTGTGATTGAATCCTTGTCAGTTTTATCCGAAACTTTGGGTAAATTCTCAGATTCATAGGTATCTGTTAAATTGTATGGCGTCAAGCCAGGGATACTGGGGATATTTTCACCCCCTTTTCCCACCACCAGTTGCGCTTTCATCCCTTTTTCCATGTGTTGCGAGATATCACAGTGCACAAGGTAGGTTTCATCCGTTGCCGGAACAATAATTGTGCCGGATACGGTTTTAGGACCGGTTACTTCGAGATGAAACATGCCATATTTGTATAAATACTTTGGTAGACCATGCATCATAAATTGATGACGTATATGATCTTCATTAATAAAGTGCCAAGTAACCTTCGCGCAGGGTTTGACATTCCATTGCTGCTGATCAAATGCGAAAGCTGTTCCGGGGAATTTGGCTGCATATTTTCTGCCGGCACGAACCGTAATTTCGACTTCTTCTGAGATACTTTTACAGCTACTGGGCAGTGTGTCCAGATTCTGCCCCATAATCATGGTACCTTCATGGTCCATGATATGGTCATGATCCATGTGGTGGTGGTGATGGAGATCGCCATGTTCTGTGGCTTGAACGCTGTGAGCACTGTGATCAATGGAATGGTCATGGCCTTCATGATCCATGGTGGTGGTCTGCTCATCTTGATGATCAACAGCGGGATCACTGTCTTGACTCATGCTGTGACCGCTATGATCATGGTGATCATGTTCGCCAGGTTTCGATTTTTCCTGTGCCATCGCATTTAAGCTAAAGGTAAAAATGCCTGCCAGTAAGAAAGTAATCATTGTAGCCTTAGCCATTATTGGTACCCCCTTTAGGGCTTTTAAGACGTGAAGTCACTCCGGAAACTGTTTGCTTGATTTGTTGCCGCTTGGCGATAATCAAGTAGGTAAAGAATCCTATGAGCAATCCATATAAAACATTAAGTAGTGATGTCTGTGTTGTAGCATCAATACTTGATTGTCCGGCGGGCGAACCCAAACTTGCCCATTCATCGAGATCCTGCCAAATGGGTAATCTTCTTTCGTAATATTCCTTGGTGAAATATTTGTTCAGATCAATGCCAAAGTGACTGACCTTGGGTAGCCCATCGCCATTCAGATACGATTTATAAACAATCGAACTCATGCTGCCGCCTTCGGCCATGCCATCCGTGGTAATCCCCTTTTCTCTATGATCATGAAAAAGCCAATCACCTTCACCATAACTGTGCTTGCCATCATTGACGGTTTCTAATTTCAGGTCAAGCCGTTGCGCTGGCGCCATATCGAAGACGTCACGCATGATTTGTGCGATTGGATTATGCTCCACGCCATCATAATGCGTGATCGTGGCATGGTGGCCGTGCGTATGGACGGCGATCATTTCTCCGCCACTGTTTAGCAAGCGTAGTTTTATTTTCTGATCCGGTTCAACGATTATTAACGATTCTCTCAAGGTATAAGGGAATGACAAGCCATTCAGGGTGAAGTAATCTTCCGTGGAATCAGTGATGTCATAGCGCCGGTTCATATCGCGCGCAATTAACCGGGGATCATTATATTTCTGGATGATTTGACCTAATTCCTTATCCATCGCGTGATAATGCAAATCATATTCCTGATCGAATTGCTCCAGCACTGCTACGGATGGATGACGGACATGACCGCCGCCGATATTTAAGGTTTGCAACCAGTTATTGGGTTTGTTCTCTTCAATAATAATCATCCCAGCAAGACCCATCGACAGATGAGTATGGGTTTGGACGTGACAATGATAGAACATGGTGCCCGACTGGCGAGCCTGAAATTCATAGACGCGCCGTTCGCCCGGCATCAGTTCCACTTCACTGGTTTGCGGCACGCCGTCTTGACCCCCATGTTCGCCGTGCGAAAATGGATGGTCTACGCCGTGCAGATGGATACTGTGCGGGAAATAATGGGTATTCTCCAGCACGATTTGTACAATATCGCCGACTTCAACACGAATGACCGGTGAAGGAAGTCTTAGTAATGGATTGGCTCTGACACTTTCAAAGTTTTCTGTCGACATTCCACTGGTTTTTGGGGCAAAAACCCAAGCACCTGGCTGTATGCCGGGAGCAATATCAAAGGTTGGGACTAATCCCTGGAAATCCGGCGTTCGGCCATTCAACTCCATGATTTCAAGCTTAATAATAATCCGGTCAGGATCACCATCACCATCCAGATCATCTGTTTTAATGATAGCATCGGGCGAAAGACCTGTCTTCATCAGGGTTTCCATGGATATATTGTTAGTCCCCTTAACCGCCGCTGCGATCCAGGCGGGGTTATCCGGGCTACAGCCAGGTGAGGCCGCAATTTTGACGCCTTCAATTTCCTGCGCTGCTCGCCACGAAGGTGAAATCTTTGGATCGCACATAGGTTCAGAGGTTAATGCGGCCGGATCAACTTTTACTGTTTCAGGCAACTTCAAAGACGCCTGGACAGCAACTGCTGATGACATAGCGTAGAAAGTCAATATGGCAATAAAAATAGGAATAGGCATATCAACGCACCTTTAAAATTTATCTAATATTAAAAATAAATAGGCTGATCAGATCATGCAATTTTTATGACCGGTATCAGTTTTAATAGCCAGCATCTATCTGGTATGACAGATCCGTAGGTACAAAATACATTTAATCGTGTATCTGTAGGCAGGTAAAGTTATGAAAAATATCTTATCTTTATAATGTGCAATACTTACTACATTATCCGTCAAACTATCATGTGATCTATTATACAGAACCCTATTATGCTTTTGTGGTTTTTCCTTATGTGGCCGGATTTTGGATTTTTAGCTTATGCTGTCATTATCCGAAGTAACAAAAAATAATTTATTACGATTTTGATCTCATTAAACACCCTGCAAATCTCTATTGTGTTAACTTTTAAAAAAAAGCTAAATAACGTATTTCATAAGCCGGTGAAAAAGAAATGCACAGCTTTTTTCTTTTGTTGGGTAATAAGTTTGTTGTTGATAGCATGTGAAGGTAATGAATCAATCAAGCAAGCACCTTCAATGGATCAAGTTATTTCAGTTACATTTATCCCGGTAGAGCCGGTTAATATGCCAGTCAGTCTGGAAACAATCGCGCAAACCGAAGGTGCAAAAGAAATTGAAATCCGGCCACGGGTAGGGGGGATTCTAATCAAACGCTTTTATATTGAAGGCGAGGCAGTTGAGGCTGGACAATCACTTTTTTTAATTGACCCGGATCCCTATCAGAACGCTCTAGCAGAAGCCAAAGCAGGTTTTCTTGAACAAAATGTCCGTGTGATTCGTGCCAGAAGCGAAGAGAATCGCCAACGGCAGTTGTTGGCTGAGAATTTTGTAAGCCAGCGCGCCTACGATGTGGCAAAAGCGGATCTGGCTATCACGGAAGCAGCCCTGCAAGCCGCGAAAGTTCGCGTGCAGCAGGCAGAATTAAATCTTTCCTATACCACTGTAAAAGCGCCGATCAAAGGGGTTAGCGGTCGATCTCATTTTTCCGAGGGTGCATTGGTATCGGCCAATAATAGTTTGCTGACGACACTGACCCAGTTATCCCCGATATGGGTGCGATTCAGTTTCTCAGACAATGAAGTGTCTCAATTTGGCGGACATTTGAATGAGAAAAATGTGCATAGTGTGAGAATAATATTGCCGGACGGATCTGAATATCAACAGGAAGGTAAAATCAATTTTGCAGCCAGTAAAATTGATCCATTATTGGGGACGCAACAACTTCGTGCAACCTTTGAGAATATAGATCAACGTATATTACCAGGCCAGCTTGTCCGTATAAGAATTACAGCGGGAGAATCAAGGAGTGTTTATGTTGTGCCGCAAATTGCAATCATGACATCAGATCTGGGCAGATATGTTTATATCATCAATGAGAATAATGAAGTGATGCAGCGGCCCGTTATTGCGGGCGACTGGATCGGTAAGGACTGGATTATTCTGGATGGATTGAATGCGGGTGATAAAGTCGTTATCGACAATATGATTAAATTAACACCAGGTAAAGCTGTTGATCCGCAGTTGCAGAATGCTTTGCCTTCTTCATTATTAAATTCCACATCCATTAAATAAGTACATCTAACTGCGCGCACATGGCCGGATTCTTTATTGCACGACCGATTTTTGCGTCGGTTTTGTCTATCATTATCGTCTTGGCTGGATTGGCTGCAGCTTTGCAGTTACCGATCGAGCAATATCCGCAAATAACTCCTCCAACTGTCTTGGTGACGGCAACGTTTCCAGGCGCCAGCGCGGAAACCCTGATAAAAACCGTGGCAGCACCGATTGAGGAAAAACTCAGTGCTATTGAAGGATTGCTGTACTTCAGCTCGAGTGCTGATTCAAGCGGCCGGTTAACGATCACCATAACATTTGAGATTGGAACTGATGTTGATCGGGCTACTTTCAATGTCAGCAATGAAATCAATACGGCATTGGCGCGTTTGCCTGATGAGGTAAGAAGAGCGGGAGTCGTTGTTCAGAAACGCTCTAATGATCTGTTACTGGTTTTTGCAATAACTTCAAAAGATGAAAAGCACACGCCACTATTTTTAAGTAATTTCATTACTAATAATATCCTGGATGATTTGAGACGCGCTATTGGGGTCGGTGAAGCAAGAGTTTTTGGCGCACAGGATTATTCTATGCGCATTTGGCTACGGCCTGATCGAATGGCGCAGCTTGGTATTACAGCCAGCGATATAATCCATGCCATACGCGCACAAAATACGCAGCAAGCCGTTGGAAAAATTGGCCAGGAGCCGGCATTGGCAGATCAACAACTGGTCTATACCGTAACAGCAAAAGGCCGGCTGTTGGAACCGCAACAATTTGAGAATATTATCCTGCGTTCCAGCGGGCCGCAGGGCGTGCTATATCTTAAAGATGTGGCGCGTATTGAACTGGGTGCGCAAGATTATTCGATTCACACAGTACTCAATGGTGAGCCGGGAATCGGGATTGGAATTTTCCTGCGTACCGGTGCCAATGCGCTGGAAACGGCGGCAACTGTCAAAGCAAAAATGGATGAACTGAAGCAATTCTTCCCTGCGGGCGTGCAATACGTTATTCCTTATGACACCAGTGTATTTGTCAAGGCGTCGATCCGGGAAGTTGTAAAGACGCTGGGAGAAGCCATGCTACTGGTTGTCCTGGTTGTGTATCTATTTCTGCAGAGTTGGCGCGCCACATTGATTCCAATTATTGCCATACCGATTTCTTTAATCGGGACATTTGCAGGGCTATGGGTGTTGGGCTACTCGATAAATACCTTGACTCTTTTTGCGCTGGTGCTTTCTATCGGCATTGTGGTTGATGATGCGATTGTCGTGCTGGAGAATATCGAGCGTCTGATATCCGAAGAGCAGTTATCGCCTATTAATGCGGCTATCAAAGCAATGCAACAAGTATCCAGCGCTGTGGTGGCCATGACATTGGTGCTGGCGGCGGTTTTTATACCCGTTGCCTTTCTTGGCGGCATTGCTGGAGAACTGTATCAACAATTTGCGGTGACAGTGGCTGTAGCAGGGGTTATCTCAGGTATCGTTGCTTTAACGCTTACACCCACATTATGTGCGATATTACTCAGATCCACGCATAATCAAGCGGGTTTTTTTATTAGATTCAATGGCTATTTTGAACGTGTGCGTGGATTCTATGTAAGTATGGTCAGCTTAAGCCTGCGCCATGCAATCCAAAGTGCGGTGATATTCTTGGTAATAATTGCCGGACTGATTTATTTGGTAAGGCAAATTCCTGATAGCTTTGTTCCACCTGAAGATCAAGGCCGTGTAATCGCGGCAGTTATATTACCCGATAATGCAACGCTGGCAAGAACGACGAAGACAACAGACGCAATAAGTACCGAGATGGCAAAAGATCCCGCAGTAACTTTTCAGTTTGCTGTCAATGGACTGGATTTTATTGGCGGTGGTAATAAGACGAATGTGTCGACTATTTTTATACGTTTGAAAGATTGGTCGGAACGCACGGCCAGCGCTGAAGACATGGTGAATAAACTGTTTCAAATTGGTTCACAGCAGCCTGATGGTTTAGCCATTGCGTTTAATCCACCGGCAATACGCGGTTTAGGCAATACCGGTGGGTTTGAGTTATATGTTCAGAGCCGTTTAAATTCTGATATAGGGCAATTAGCCCATGTAGTGAATGATTTTATGCAAAGCCTGCAACAGGAGCCCGGATTGGCATCTGTAAATACTTTTTTGCGATCATCTGTTCCACAATATTTTATTGAAGTGGATGAAGCCAAAGCCATTGCACAAGGTGTTTCCATTACCGATATCTATGCGACGTTGCAAAGTACGATGGGATCATTTTATGTGAATGATTTTAACCGGTCGGGGCGAACTTATCGTGTGCAACTACAAGCTGAAGCTGCTTATCGAATGAAAGCTGAAGATCTGGGGAAGGTTTATGTTCGTTCGGAGTCCGGTTTGATGGTTCCATTGTCTGCACTGAGTAAAGTAAAACATATCGTGGGCGCAGAACAATTGGAACGTTTTAATGGATTGATATCGGCAAAAATAATGGGAAGAGGTGCAAGTGGCGTGAGTTCCGGCGATGCTATTGAATTAGTCGAAAGTATTGCGGCGAGAACGTTACCGGAGGGTTATCAGATTGCCTGGACAGGGACTGCGTTTCAGGAAAAGAAGATGGGTTCAGCCGCGATTTTCGCTTTCAGTCTGGCTGTCATCATGGTTTTTCTGATTTTGGCGGCGCAATTTGAAACCTGGGCATTGCCATTGGCTGTCATTATGGCTATTCCCTTCGCCATGGCGGGTGCATTAATCGCGATCTTGTTACGCGATATGCCGAATGATATTTATTTTCAGATCGGTATGGTGACATTGATTGGGCTGGCGGCTAAGAATGCGATTTTGCTGGTCGAATTTGCAAATCAGAAAATGAAAGAAGGTATCGATATTAAGCAGGCGGCTATTCAATCAGCCCAACTGCGGTTTCGGCCTATTGTGATGACTTCTATGGCTTTTATTTTAGGTGTCGTTCCATTGGTAATCGCATCTGGCGCAGGCTCGGCGGCACGGCAATCAATGGGGACAGGGGTTTTTGGCGGGATGATCATGTCCGCTTTTATTGCGACGATATTTGTGCCGCTGTTTTTCTCCTGGTTTGTTAATAAACATGATCCAAACAAAACCGGAAGCAAACAAAAAATAATTAAACAATCTGTATTGTCGTTTAAGCCGGTTAAAAAGATTTGATCTTGGCCATAAAATGGACAAGGCAGGTTTGCACAAAGCGCAACTTAAGAAATTAGGGCATCTGCGTTGTACTTGCAATTAATTCAGCTACAATCATAAGTATGAATTTGACCAAAACTAAAATACTCCAACCCATCCAGAAAAAACTGGAAGATACCAATATCATTCTGGTCGGTATGATGGGTGCGGGTAAAACAACAATCGGCAAAGCTTTGGCTAATTCTCTGGGTAAAGAGTTTGTCGACTCAGATCATGAAATTCAGGAACGCACGGGCGTGAAAATTCCAGTCATATTTGAGATTGAAGGTGAAACAGGATTTCGTAAACGTGAATCTGAGGTGTTGGTTGAACTGGTTAAGAAAAATAATATCGTGTTAGCTACGGGAGGGGGTGCGGTTCTGAATCAGGAGAATCGTCGATTACTTGAGCAAAATGGAATAGTTATCTATTTGCGGGCATCGGTCAATGATTTGTATCGGCGTACCCGGCATGATAAAAATCGCCCCTTGCTTCAAACACAAAATTTATTTGCAAGATTAAACGAACTCTATGTCCAGAGGGATGCTCTTTATCGTGAAACGGCACATGTCATCATAGATAGCGGGAAACAGGGTGTGCGCTATCTGGTACAAAAACTCATTAATAAGTTAATCGCCATTAATTTCAATTCCATCAAACAGAATAGCCACCAAAATACTATGCAAACCATTTCAGTCGATTTTACCCCTTCAACAGAAAAGCGCAGTTATCCGATACATATCGGTCATGGCATCCTGGAACAGGCTGATTTGATCTTATCTTGTTTGCCGCAGAAACGGGTTGCCATTGTGAGCAATACAACGATTGCGCCTTTATACATGGAGAAATTGCGCACAGCATTGGATAAAAATGGCGTTGTTTCGATTCCGATTATTCTTCCCGACGGTGAAGTCCATAAAAATTGGGCAACTTTAAATTTGATTTTTGATGCGCTCCTTAAAAATCATTGCGAACGAAATACGACCCTATTGGCTCTGGGTGGTGGCGTCGTTGGTGATCTGACCGGATTTGCGGCAGCAACCTATTTGCGAGGCGTGCCGTTTATCCAGATACCCACGACTTTGCTGGCACAGGTTGATTCCTCGGTAGGCGGTAAAACCGGTATCAATCATCCGCTGGGTAAAAATATGATTGGTGCTTTTTATCAGCCGCGCATGGTATTGACCGATAGTGCCACATTGAGCACTTTACCCGACAGAGAACTGCGCGCCGGCCTTGCTGAGATCATCAAATATGGCCTAATTCGCGATCCAGCTTTTTTCGATTGGCTGGAACAAAATATGCACCGCTTACTGGCACGTGATCCAGTCATTCTTAATGAAGCCATTCGGCGTAGCTGTGAGAACAAAGCTGAGATAGTCGCTACCGATGAAAAGGAAAAAGGGGTGCGCGCTTTGCTGAATCTGGGCCACACGTTTGGTCATGCCATTGAAAACGGGATGGGATACGGCATCTGGCTGCATGGTGAAGCAGTGGCCGCAGGGACTATACTGGCGGCTGAATTATCCCGGCGGATGAAACTCATCAGTGAAGCCGACGTTAACCGGATACGCAAGATTTTTATACAAGCCGGGCTACCTATTGCCGCACCTGAAATGCCGCCAGAAAAATATTTGCAATTGATGACGCTGGATAAAAAAGTGGAATCTGGAAAGACTCGTTTTATTCTATTGAACCGTATTGGTGAAGCCGTCATGCGCGCAGATATTCCACCAACAGTGCTAACCGAAACAATATCAGCATGTATGGCCGATGGATAAGCTGGCCGCTTATGCTGTGTCTTCTGATAACTCACGGGGACGCTTAATTCAGGAAGAGCCGCCGATTGGGCGTAGTGAGTTTCAGCGTGACCGGGATCGGATCATACATTCCACAGCCTTCCGCCGGCTGGAATATAAAACCCAGGTTTTTGTCAATCATGAAGGGGATTTGTTTCGTACGCGCCTGACACACAGTTTGGAAGTTGCCCAGATTGGGCGCTCAATGGCAAGAAACTTGTGCTTGAATGAAGATCTGGTCGAAGCGATTGCACTGGCGCATGATCTGGGACACACGCCATTTGGGCATGCCGGGCAAGATGCACTGAATGATTGTATGAAGGATTATGGAGGTTTTGAGCATAATCTCCAATCCTTGCGGGTTGTTGATGTCCTTGAAGAGCGTTATGCTGCTTTTGATGGCCTTAATCTTTGTTATGAAACGCGGGAAGGGATACTCAAGCATGTCGCCAAAAAGAACATACAAAAATTAGGTGAACTCGGAGAACGCTTTCTGCAACGTACGCAACCTTCTCTGGAAGCGCAATTGGCAAATTTCTCAGATGAGATTGCTTACAACAATCACGACGTAGATGATGGGCTACGTTCAGGTTTGATTACTTTGGATCAGTTGGAAGCAGTATCCATCTTTTCGCGTCACCTCACACAAATAAAAAATAAATATCCGGTACTTCCGGAGCGTCGCATGGTTTACGAGACTGTGCGCAGTATAATCAATACGCTGGCGACTGATTTAATACAACAAAGTATACTTAATATCAGGAATGCTGATGTGAGCAGTCTCGCTGCAATACATTTGGCGCCGCCGCTGATTGGTTTTAGTCCGCAGATAAAAAAGGAACAGCAAGAATTAAAGAAATTTTTATATGACAATCTCTACCGGCATTTTCGCGTTGTGCGTATGAGCAATAAAGCGCGTCATACCATCGAAAGGTTATTTACAGCTTTTAGCGCTGATATAAAGCTGCTTCCTGTCAAGTATCAGAAAAAATTTGAGCAAGAGGGGCGCCAGGCTATCGCTGATTATATTGCTGGTATGACGGACCGCTACGCGATTAAAGAATATCAACGGTTATTTACGATTGCGGAAGACTAAGCTAATACGTAGCCATCTTATTGAAATAGATAACTCTTCTGGCTGACAAGTTGGCTCTTAATACCGGATTGGCAATATACGTGATGGCCATTCGCTGGTAATATTAGCGGTTGGGAAAGGTTAATACACTGAGTTAGGAGCCTTTCAAAAAAACGATAAATATAGGCTTTTTTAATGACAACACTCAAAAACGATACACTACTGCGCGCATTACTGAAACAACCTGTTGAGTACACACCTGTTTGGCTTATGCGCCAAGCTGGCCGGTATTTGGCGGAATATAATGCAACGCGCACGCGCGCTGGAGATTTTCTTTCTTTGTGTAAGAATCCAGGTTTTGCTACTGAAGTAACGATGCAACCGCTGGCGCGTTTTCCATTAGATGCGGCCATATTATTTTCGGATATTTTAACGATTCCTGATGCAATGGGACTGGGGTTGTATTTTTCACAGGGCGAGGGCCCTATGTTTGAACGTCCACTGCGTGAAGAAAAAGAAATTTATGCATTAATGGTTCCAGATCCTGGCGCAGAATTACGTTATGTGATGGATGCGGTTTCGGAAATCCGCAAGGCTTTGGATAATCAAGTGCCATTGATTGGTTTTTCCGGTAGTCCCTTTACGCTTGCTTGCTATATGGTGGAAGGCCGTGGCGGCACTGAGTTTCGTGAAATCAAAACCATGCTGTATCAGCGTCCCGACTTGCTGCATCATATACTGGATGTGAATGCAAAAGCTGTTACAGCCTATCTTAATGGGCAGATAGAGGCGGGTGCGCAGGTAGCAATGATTTTTGACACTTGGGGTGGCGCACTCTCACATGCGGCTTATCAGGAATTCTCATTGCGTTATATTCAGCAGATTGTGAGCGGATTAAAACGTGAACAGGATGGGATGCGCGTTCCAAGTATCGTTTTTACCAAAGGCGGTGGTTTGTGGTTAGAGGCTATTGCTGACATTGGCTGCGATGCAGTCGGATTAGATTGGACAATAGATATCGGTGAGGCACGTCGCCGGGTGGGGGATAGAGTTGCACTACAGGGCAATCTTGATCCTTCGGCGCTATTTGCATCACCTCAAGTAATTGCTGCAGAAGTGGAAAAGATACTGACCAGTTATGGTAATGGTAGCGGTCATGTATTTAATCTGGGGCATGGTATTTCCCAGTTCACTCCTCCAGAGAATGCGGCCGCGTTGGTTGAAGCTGTTCATACATTGAGCCGTAAATTTCATTAGATGGGAAACTCAACAGATTTAAATTGTTGTCGCGGGTAATTTTGTGCATATATTGATTATTGAGGATGATCTGGCCATTGCCGCCAATCTGTATGATTTTCTGGAATCACGGGGACATACTGCGGATGCTGCTGTTAATGGCATTGCTGGACTTCATCTTGCGGTAACACAGCGATTTGATGCAATTCTACTCGATTTAGGCCTGCCGGGAATGAATGGGATTACCTTGTGCCGCAAGCTCCGTCAGGAATCGCAGATTGATACGCCGATCTTGATGTTGACAGCACGCGATACATTGGAAGATAAATTGGCGGGCTTTGAGCACGGGGCGGATGATTACCTCATTAAACCATTTGCATTGAAAGAAGTCGAAGCTCGCCTGCTGGCAATGCATAAAAGACATATTGGTAAAGTGGCAAATCGCACCTTGGAATTTGACAAACTTTCCTTTGATCCCAAAACACTTTCGATCCGTTTTGAAAACAAGAACGTTAAGCTTCCGCCCAAGTGTATACGCTTGTTGGCGCTGATGATGAGTGAGCCTGGCAGGGTATTTAGCCGGGAAGAGCTTGAAATGGAAGCTTGGGAAGATGTGCAGGAAACCAGCGACACCCTGCGCAGTCATATGCATATTTTACGGCGGGCGTTAACACAGGCGGGTGGCTACGACCCCATTGAGACTGTCCATGGTCTCGGCTATTGTTTGACTTCTCGTGCACAAATTCCAGATTGACCGCAGCCTGCGCTATCGTGTTGCGGTAGCGCTGGCAACATTCTGCATTTTTATTGTTGGAACACTTTGCATTATTCTCTATTTTGCTTCAGATAACATAGAAGAAGCTCATATTGAACAAGTGATTAAAATGGAAATGGATCATCTTGTTCATCGTTATTCGAAGCACTCCGATTTTAATTCTCAAATTGGCTCGCATCTTAAAAGCTATGTCATTCGTAATATGGAGGAAGAGCTTCGGCTTCCAGCATATTTGCGGGGATTGAACCCGGATTATCATAGAATTTATTACGGTACGGAAGATTTTCATGTATTGGTACGATCTATTGATGAAGTGAAGTTCGTGGTTGCTTATCGTATTACGCTGCATAAGCAACGCCTGCGGGAACTGAGACTATTGATTGTATTATCCTGGATAGTGGTTGTTGCGATTGCTTTTGTGGTGGGCTATCTGCTGGCCAGGATACTGGTTAAGCAGGTCACTGATTTGGCTGAACGAGTCAATTTACTCGCGCCGGGCGACATTCAAGTCGGGCTGCTGACACAACCCGATATGGATGAGGAAGTGGCGCAACTTGCCCGTGCGCTGGATGACTATCAGAATCGTATCAAGCGTATGCTTCAACGCGAGCAAGAATTCACTGCCAATATCAGTCATGAATTAAGAACTCCCATTACAACCATTCTTACCAGTTGTGAGTTGTTGGTTGCGGCACCTGATTTACCCGTCAGATCCCGCCATCGAATAAAAATGATTGAGGCGGCTGCCACCCGCATGGGTGAGCAATTACAGGCCTTGTTATTTCTTGCGCGTGAACAGGCGCTTGGAGTGATAGAGACCGTTGCAGTGGCGGAATGTGTTTATGATGCAGCAGATCCTTTGATGACTGAGATCTTTAGAAAGAAACTGATTTTTGAGGTGCTCATTGCCCCGGACGTGGTGCTAATCGTCAATCGCCAGGCATTGCATACAGCTTTGATGAACCTGATTCGCAATGCGGTGCAATATACCCAGCACGGATATATTCGAGTTGAATTTAATCATCAGCGATTGTCAATTTCAGATTCTGGTATTGGGATTGAACCAGCGTATTTGCCATTACTTTATGAGCGTTTTTTTCGTGGCTCTACACAAGGGGAAGGGTTGGGAATCGGACTCGCTATTGTGAAGCGAATCTGTAATCACTATGGATGGCTTATCGAAGTGGATAGCACGCCTGGGCAGGGTACAA
>ERZ1292633.3347-Hain-H41-02um-R1-3347-length-15697-cov-8_pt1 | contig 15697 bp, 15 predicted proteins | sample MGYA00564406_ERZ1292633 | MGnify/ENA primary metagenome ERZ1292633 (study PRJEB36523, sample SAMEA6512639) | groundwater metagenome | collected 2019-01-08 | study: AquaDiva: Metagenomics assemblies of 32 groundwater samples | reverse complement strand
CTGGGCCGCCCTCTGCAACGAGCTGTGCTACCGCGTCAGGCGGCTGTTCCCCGATCACTTCATCCCGGCCGCCATGCTGCCGCAGTCGCCCGGGGTGGACCCCAAGACCTGCATTCCCGAGCTGGTCAAGTGCGTGGAGCAGTACGGCAACGTGGGCATCAACCTGAACCCCGATCCGTCGGGTGGTCACTGGACTTCGCCCCCCTTGTCGGACAAGGCCTGGTACCCGATTTATGAAAAGATGGTCGAGTACGACATCCCCGCGATGATTCATGTGAGCACCAGCTGCAACAGCTGTTTCCACACCACCGGCGCGCACTACCTGAACGCCGACACCACGGCCTTCATGCAGTGCCTGACCAGCGATTTGTTCAAGGACTTCCCGACGCTGAAGTTTTTGATCCCGCACGGCGGTGGCGCGGTGCCTTACCACTGGGGCCGTTTCCGCGGTCTGGCGCAAGAACTCAAAAAGCCTTTGCTGTCCGAGCACCTGCTGAACAACATCTTCTTTGACACCTGCGTGTACCACCAGCCCGGCATCGACCTGCTGACCAAGGTGATCCCGGTCAAGAACATTTTGTTCGCCTCCGAGATGATTGGCGCGGTGCGCGGCATCGACCCCGAAACCGGCCACTACTACGACGACACCAAGCGTTATGTGCAAGCCACGGCCAACCTGAACGACGAAGAGCGTTACATGGTCTACGAAGGCAACGCCCGCCGCGTGTTCAAGCGCCTGGACGACCAGTTGGCGGCCAAAGGCATTTAAGGCTTGGCACCCCGCAGACCCAGCAGACCCCGTTGACCCCGTAGGTCGGCGGCTTCAGCCCCGACATGATGGGTCTGAGCAACAAGCCAGATTTTTTTGCATCCTGTTGATTTCTGAAATTGGAAGGAACGAACATGTACGAACTCGGCGTTGTTTACCGCAACATCACCCGCGCGGACCGCGCAGCCACCGACGGCCTGGCCGCTTTGGGTTCGGCCACCGTGCACGAAGCCATGGGCCGTGTCGGCCTCATGAAGCCTTACATGCGCCCCATTTATGCGGGTGCGCAAGTCTCTGGTACCGCCGTCACGGTGCTGCTGCACCCCGGCGACAACTGGATGATGCATGTGGCTGCTGAGCAGATTCAGCCTGGCGACATCGTGGTCGCGGCCATCACAGCAGAATGCACCGACGGTTACTTTGGTGACCTGCTGGCCACGTCCTTCATGGCCTGTGGTGCACGCGCCCTGATCATCGACGCCGGCGTGCGCGATGTGAAAGAGCTGACCAAGATGGGTTTCCCCGTCTGGAGCAAAGCCATCAGCAGCAAGGGCACGATCAAGGCGACGGTCGGTTCGGTGAACATCCCCGTGGTGTGCGCCGGCATGATCATCCACCCCGGTGACGTGATCGTGGCCGACGACGATGGCGTGGTCTGTGTGCCTGCAGCCCGTGCTGCACAAACCCTGGAAACCGCTCAAAAACGCGAAAGCTTTGAAGGCGAAAAGCGCGCCAAGCTGGCATCGGGCGTGCTGGGTCTGGACATGTACAAGATGCGCGAGCCCCTGGCGGCTGCGGGCTTGAAGTACATCGACTGATTAACCGTTCGTGGTGGTGCGATGCGCGGCTGCGGCCGTGCCGGGGCTCATCAGTCCTTCGGCCAACAAATCGCCCCAACACGGCCACAGCCGCGCATCGCAGAAAGCGACAGCGTTTGGCATCAAGAGGAGAAAACAATGAGCAAACCCACAACCGGTGATTTCACCAAAACGGCAGGCTGGATGGACTGGTACACCGGCCCGGCCAAGCCCACTTTCAAAGTGCCTGCGGGCGCTGTGGATGCGCATTGTCATGTGTTTGGGCCGGGTGCCGAGTTTCCCTACGCACCCGAGCGCAAGTACACGCCTTGCGATGCGTCCAAGCATCAGCTGTATGCGCTGCGTGACCACCTGGGCTTTGCGCGCAACGTGGTGGTGCAAGCCACTTGCCACGGCGCGGACAACCGCGCCATGGTGGATGCCTTGGTCAGCTCTGGCGGCAAGGCGCGTGGCGTGGCCACCGTCAAGCGCAGTGTGACGGACCAAGAAATCCAGGCCATGCACGACGCCGGTGTGCGCGGTGTGCGCTTCAACTTCGTCAAGCGCTTGGTCGACTTCACGCCCAAGGACGAGCTGATGGAAATCGCCAGCCGCATCGCGAAGTGGGGCTGGCACGTGGTCATCTACTTTGAAGCTGTGGACCTGCCCGAGTTGTGGGATTTCTTCACCGCCTTGCCGACCACGGTGGTGGTGGACCACATGGGCCGGCCCGATGTGGCACTGCCGGTGGACGGCCCGCAGTTTGCGCTGTTCCAGAAGTTCATGCGCGAGCACAAGAACGTGTGGAGCAAGGTGTCTTGCCCCGAGCGTTTGTCGGTCACCGGCCCGAAAGCCTTGAATGGTGAGCAAAACGCTTACCAAGACGTGATCCCATTTGCCCGGCGCATCGTGGAAGAATTTCCAGACCGCGTGCTGTGGGGCACCGACTGGCCACACCCCAACCTGAAAGACCACATGCCAGACGATGGCCTGCTGGTGGATTTCATTCCGCACATCGCGCCCACAGCCGAGCTGCAGCAAAAATTGCTGGTGGACAATCCGATGCGCTTGTACTGGCCTGAAGAAGTCCGCTGATCACGGTGAAAAAACAGGCCTTCGGCCGCAGGGGCGGCCTCCACCAAACAACCGGGAACCTTGTGGGAGCGCGCCCCTGCGCGCGAATGCTTCGGCCGCAGGGGCGACCTCCTACAAACAACCGGAACCCTGTTGGAGCGCCCTCGCGCACGAATGCCCCTTTGAGTTTTTTTCACTATCCGTGGCCTCGCCCATCTGCAAAAAGTTAGACCGATTGGAGAATTTATGGCATTAGACAAACCCTACACCGACGTTCCTGGCACCATCATCTTTGACGCCGAGCAATCGCGCAAAGGCTACTGGATCAACCAGTTCTGTATGTCCCTCATGAAGGCCGAAAACCGTGAACGGTTCAAGGCCAATGAACGCGCCTACCTGGACGAGTGGCAGATGAGCGAAGAGCAAAAGCAGGCCGTGCTGGCCCGCGATTTGAACTGGTGCATGCGCACCGGCGGCAACATTTACTTCCTCGCCAAGATCGGCGCGACCGATGGCCTGAGCTTCCAGCAGATGGCGGGCTCCATGACCGGCATGACCGAAGAGGAATACCGCAACATGATGATCAATGGCGGTCGCAGCGTGGAAGGCAACCGCTTCATCGGCGAAAACGGCGACGCACAAGCACAGAACCAACCTCAAGGCGCAGCCGGGAAGAAAGCATAAACATGGCCAAAATCACCGCATCCGTTTTCACCTCGCATGTGCCCGCCATCGGCGCGGCTATGGACCTGGGCAAAACACAAGAAGACTACTGGAAGCCGCTGTTTGCGGGCTATGAATTCTCCAAACAATGGATGAAGGACAACAAGCCCGACGTGATCTTTCTGGTCTACAACGACCACGCCACGGCCTTCAGCCTGGACATGATCCCCACGTTTGCCATCGGCACCGCAGCCGAGTACCAACCTGCTGACGAAGGCTGGGGCCCCCGCCCGGTGCCGGTCGTCAAGGGCCACCCCGAGTTGGCGTCGCACATCGCACAAAGTGTGATTCAGCAAGACTTTGACCTGACCATCGTCAACAAGATGGATGTGGACCACGGCCTGACGGTGCCCTTGTCGCTGATGTGCGGTGAGCTCGACCCGGTGAAAGACGCTTGGCCTTGCCTGGTGATCCCGTTTGCGGTCAACGTGGTGCAGTACCCCGTTCCCAGCGGCCAGCGCTGTTTCAACCTGGGCCAGGCCATCCGCAAGGCGGTCGAGAGCTACGACGAAGACATCCATGTGCACATCTGGGGCACAGGCGGCATGAGCCACCAACTGCAAGGCGCCCGTGCGGGCCTGATCAACCGCGAGTGGGACAACGCCTGGCTAGACAAGCTGATCAACGACCCGGTGGCGGCGGCGGCCACACCGCACATCGACTACGTGCGCGAAGCGGGCAGCGAAGGCATCGAGCTGGTGATGTGGCTGATTGCCCGTGGCGCGATGAGCGACATCGAAGGCGGCCAGGCCACAGGCCCCGCACCCAAACTGCGTCACCGCTTCTACCATGTGCCTGCCAGCAACACGGCGGTGGGCCACGTCATTCTTGAAAACGCATAAATAGGAAGAACCATGAGCAAGACCATCAAAGTTGCCCTGGCCGGGGCAGGTGCCTTTGGCATCAAACACCTGGACGGCATCAAGAACATCGACGGCGTGGAAGTCGTCTCGCTGATCAGCCGCGACATTGAAAAGACCAAGGAAGTCGCGGCCCAATACGGCATCGCCCACGCCACGACCGAACTGGACGAAGCCCTGGCTTTGAAAGAAGTCGATGCCGTGATCCTGTGCACCCCCACGCAGATGCACGCCAGCCAGACCTTGGCCTGCCTCAAAGCGGGCAAGCACGTGCAGGTCGAAATCCCGCTGTGCGATGTCTACAAGGAAGGCCAGGAAGTCCTGCGCGTCCAAAAGGAATCCGGTTTGGTGGCCATGGTGGGACATACCCGCCGCTTCAACCCCAGCCACCAGTGGGTCAACAACAAGATCAAGGCCGGCGAGTTCAACATCCAGCAGATGGATGTGCAGACCTACTTCTTCCGCCGTACCAACATGAACGCGCTGGGCCAGGCCCGCAGCTGGACCGACCACCTGCTGTGGCACCACGCTGCCCACACCGTGGACCTGTTCGCCTACCAGTGCGGCAGCCCCATCGTCAAAGCCAACGCGGTGCAAGGCCCGATCCACCCCGCTTTAGGCATTGCCATGGACATGAGCATCCAGCTCCAGGCCGCCAACGGGGCGATCTGCACCTTGTCCCTCAGCTTCAACAACGATGGCCCGCTGGGCACCTACTTCCGCTACATCGGCGACACCGGCACCTACCTGGCCCGCTACGACGACCTGTACACCGGCAAGGAAGAAAAAATCGACGTGTCCCAGGTGGCGGTGTCGATGAACGGCATTGAGTTGCAAGACCGTGAATTCTTCGCTGCGATCAAGGAAGGCCGTGAGCCGAATTCGAGCATTGCGCAAGTGCTGCCTTGCTACCAGGTGCTGCACGATCTGGAGCAACAGCTGAACAGCTGATGCTGGCTTGCCTCTGAACAAAAGCCGCAGCACGCAAGTGCTGCGGCTTTTGTGCCTTTGAAAGGCATTCAAAATAGTTCAAAAATTTGTTGCACTCAGGAAGCCCGAAGACCTTGCTCGCCAAAATATCGACCGGTTGCGTGAGCAAGCTTGTGGGCAGGTCTGCCATCTGAGCGAAGGCCCGACTTGGTGGCTGTGATTTAATCCAGTACCCCATCAATCCTTTGGTGAAAATTACCACCATGGTAAGTTTGAAGGTCATTTCAGAGTACAGTGGAGACCCTGTTCCCGGGAACAGGGTCAAGATCGGTGCGGGTCCTCTGTATGACTTGGCGCGGGTGCAGGCTCTGGCCGCTCAGGCTGACCACGTGAAGTTGCTCACGGCCAAGTGCCGGCAAGACGTGCATAACCTGGGTTGGGACGAGGACGATGTGGCTCAGCTGCTGTTGTGTTTGACGGCAGGGGATTACAAGGATTCCGAGTGGTGTGACAACGGCAAAGGGGCTTGGGCGGCTTGTGATGCCTACACGATCAAGCGCAGGGAGTGGGTGGAAACTGCTCGCAAAGAACTGACGATGGCATATTTCTTGAAGTTTGCGATTGGCAAGACGGGCACATTGGTGCTGATGCTGTCTTGCCACTCTTGAGCAAATACAAAGACCTGGAGGTCTGTATGAACGACAAAACACTTTGCCCCATTTGCGGGGAAGGCCATGTGACCGATCACGTGGACCAGATGGAAACCGAATACAAAGGGCACAAGGGCCTGGTGGCATCGCACTACCAGCTGTGCGATGCCTGCGGTTCTGACTTTGCCGGTGCGGCTGAGATGCGCGCCAATAAGCGCACCATGTTGGCCTTTCGCAAACAGGTGGATGGTCTGTTGTCGTGTTCAGAGATTTTGGCTTTACGTAAGCGTTATGGTCTGAATCAGCAGCAAGCAGCGCGCTTGTTCGGCGGTGGGCCGGTCGCGTTCAGCAAATACGAGAACGACGATGTGGCGCATTCCGAGGCCATGGACAAGCTGCTGCGCTTGGCATTGCGCAGCGAAACAGCCTTTTGGGAATTGGTAGACCAAGCGGGCATGACGGCTGAATTGCGTCCTGCCAAGGCTGAGTTGACGTTTTCATTTTCCAATGTGATTTCGGTTGACTTTGTTTCGCGCGATGGTTTCAAACCATCCAAGGTTTCAGGCATGCACGCTTATGAGCCAGGAGCGCGCACATGGAAGTGAGAGCGCAACGCCCGCGTCTGGTGTCGATGCGCGTGGTTCAGTTTCATGGTGAAAGCACGGCATTGGCCAATCCGCTACAGCCCATGCAATTGGCACTTTCACAAGACATTCAGGTGGGCTTGGGGATGTCCACAGACGCCAGTCAACGCATGCTGGCAATGGTGAATGTGCGCTTCACCGCCAAGGCCGTGCCGGAGTTGGAGGGTGTTGCGAAGCCTGAGTTTTCCGGTCTCTATGAGGGCAAGTTTGAATACCCCGTGGGCGTGCAGGAGTCGGACATCGTGGCACGTTTTGACACTGAGCCCTATCAATACGTCTTGGTGGCCCAGGTGGTACCTTTGGCCATGACGCATTTCAGTCGTGAGCTGCAAGCCATGGGCGTGGATGCGCGTGAATTTCCTTTGGGCATTTGAGGCGGACCGATGACCTCAGTGAAGCAAAGCGAGCGCAGCAGTTTGCGCGTGATGGGTCTGGCGGGTTTTGCCAGCATGGCTTCCATGCGCATGTGCGATCCGATGCTGGTGGTGTTGGGGCAGGAGTTCCAGGTCTCCACCGGTGAGGCTTCGCGTGTGGTCTCGGCCTTTGCCGTGGCCTATGGCGTGCTGCAGTTGTTTTACGGTCCGCTGGGGGACCGCTTTGGCAAGTTGCGTGTGGTCTCTTTGGCGGTGCTGGCCTGCGCCGTGTTCAGCGCCATCACCAGCATGGCGTCCGACCTCACGCTGCTGGTGGTGATGCGCGCCTTCATGGGCGCAGCGGCGGCGGGCATCATCCCGCTGTCCATGGCCTGGATCGGCGACCAGGTGGCCTATGACCGCAGGCAAGAGACCTTGGCCAAGCTGATGGGCTATACCGTCACCGGCATGATGGCCGGTCTGTGGTTTGGTGGTTTTGCGGCAGAGCATTTGGGTTGGCGCAGCGCATTTGCGGCGGTGTCGGCACTGTTTGCCATCGCGGCGTTCATGCTGTGGCGCAAGTTGCGCCACTTGCCTGCGCCCACCGCCGCCGCTGGCGCATCCAGTTTCATCGCGTACTTTGCCAGCACATTGCAGATGCTGCGTGTGCCGCGTGTGCGTCAGGTCTTGACCGTCACGGCCATTGAAGGGGCCTTGGTGTTTGGGGCCATGGCCTTCATTCCCACCCATTTGCACCAGCAGTTCGGCATGAGCGTGGTCTTTGCGGGCTCGGTCATGATGCTTTACGGTGTGGGCGGTTTGTTTTACAGCCAGTTGGCACGACGTTGGCTGGGCTGGTTGGGGGGCGAGCGCGGTTTGGTCAAGACTGGCACGGCCAGCATTGTGCTGGGGCTGCTCTTATTGGCGTGGGCGCACCAGCCCGTTTGGGGCATGCTGGGCTGCTTGGCCACCGGGTTTGGTTTTTACATGCTGCACAACACGCTGCAGGTTCAGGCCACCCAAATGGCACCCGCCTCACGCGGCACCGCCGTGACGCTGTTTGCCTGCCTGCTGTTTTTTGGGCAGTCCAGTGGTGTGCTGCTCATGGCTGCGAGTGTGGATCGGGGCTGGTTGCCTGCCGCTTTCAGCCTGGCGGCCCTAGGTGTGGCCGGTTTGGGCCTGGCCATCTCGCGCTTGGTGGGCAAGCATTGAGCCACAGCGCAGCAGGGCCAACACAGCGGCGTGGCCGTCCACGGCGGGTTCGCAAAGCGGCAAGGTGCATCGGGCAAAACAAAATGGCATTGTGGTGTGGCGTCAGGGTTTTGGGCCTGCGGCGGCGATAAGATCGGCAGATTGATCGCAGGAATCTCCCATGACAGACCGCTACGCCGTGATCGGCAACCCCATCGAGCAGAGCAAGTCGCCGCTCATCCACACCGCTTTTGCCCAGGTGACGAGGCAAGAAATGGAGTACACCAAGTTGCTGGCACCGCTGGATGGTTTTGCTTCGGTGGTAGACGCCTTTCGCGCCTCGGGTGGCCGGGGCATGAACGTGACGGCTCCGTTCAAGCTGGATGCGTTTGCTTATGCGACCGATCTGGCACCCAGCGCGCAGATGGCTGGCGCCGTCAACGCCATGAAGTTCGAAGGGGACAAGGTCTATGCCGAAAACTTTGACGGCGTGGGTCTGGTGCGCGATGTGGTGCACAACCTGGGCTGCCCGTTGCAAGGGCGCCGGGTCTTGATTCTTGGGGCGGGTGGCGCCACGCGCGGGGCCTTGCTGCCCATCCTGGCTCAAGGCCCTGCCGAGGTGGTGATCGTCAACCGCACCGTCTCCAAGGCGCAGGCCCTGGCCGAGTTGGCCCACCAGCACCAAACCGGTTCGGTGCCGGTGCGGGGCATGGGCTATGACGCGTTGGGCGATCAAGCGTTTGATGTGGTGCTGAACGCCACCTCGGCCAGCTTGACGGCCGAATTGCCGCCGTTGTCGCCATCGGCGTTTGCACCGGCTTGCCTGGCGTATGAATTGGCCTATGGCAAAGGCCTCACGCCATTTCTGCAGTTGGCCCGGCAAGCGGGCGTGACGCGCCTGGCCGATGGCGTGGGCATGCTGGCCGAACAAGCGGCCGAGGCGTTTGCATGGTGGCGCGGCGTTCGCCCCGACACGGCGGCGGTGATTGCCCAACTCACCGTGCCTTTGGTCTGATTTTTGTAACCACCGTGCCCCGCCGCGCTGCGGGTTGCGGCTGGCGTGCTTGGTCGATCGGTGTACACACATCGGTGTTTGAAAATAGTCCAAAGGCTACATGGTGTTTGCGCGGGCGATGCCGGACGATGCGTTCAGGTGTAAGCAAGCGGCATGTGGCCTTACTTTCGGTTACCGCATGCGGCTTGGTCAGAAGCCAGAATTTCCCCATCGTTTTTCATGGAGATCAACATGCGCACAACAGCACGGCTTTTCAAATCTTTGTCATGGAGCGGTTGTGGACTGCTCGTCACAGGCTTGGTCGCTTGTGGTGGCGGTGGCGGTGGACCGTCCAGCGGCACCCTCAAATTGGCCATGACCGATGCGCCCGCTTGCGGTTATGACCACGTCTATGTCACGGTGAACAAAATCCGGGTGCACCAAAGTGCCAACGCCGACGGCACAGAGGCGGACTGGAGCGAGCTCAGCATCCCGGCTCAACGCATTGATTTACTCTCTTTGACCAATGGGGTGCTGCAAGAGTTGGGCTCTTTGCCTTTGCCCGCAGGCACCTACCAGCAGGTGCGCTTGGTGTTGGCCGACAACCCAGCCAACCCGTCGCAGGCCAATCCTTTGGCGAATGCGCTGGTGTTGTCAGGCACAACGGACGAAATCGTGCTGAGAACGCCCAGCGGGCAACAAAGTGGCTTCAAATTGCAGGCCCATTTTGCGGTGCAAAGTGGTCAGATCGCCGACATGGTGCTGGACTTCAACGCCTGCCGCTCCATCGTCAAGGCAGGCAGCTCGGGCAATTACAACCTGAAGCCCGTGGTGGCCGTGATCCCACGCCTGACCACGGCCATTGAAGGCTATGTGGACACGTCGATTGCAGCCCAGGTGGTGGTCTCTACACGCGATTCCAATAACAACCTGCGTGCCACCGTGCCCAATCCGCTCACGGGCAAGTTCACGCTGGCGTATTTGCCTGAAAACACCAATTACACCGTGGTGGTCGCTGGGCAAAACCTGACCACGGCAGCGGTCACCCATGTCCCGGTGTCGCTGGCCACCGGTGTCACATTGCTCAACCCGTCAACCAGCCCCATCTTGCCTGCGCCGTCGGGCATGGCCAGTGTGGCGGGCGTGGTCAGCAACAGCAGCAACGTGCTGTTGACCGATGCGGTCGTGTCGGCGCGTCAGTCCTTGAGCACGGGCCAAACGCTTGATGTCGCGGCCACCGGTGTGAATGCCACGACCGCCGACTACAGCCTGAGCTTGCCCCTGGTCGCGGCCGTCAAGGCGCCCTACGCATCGGGCGGTGCCTTGACCTTCAGCACCGACACCATGCTGGCCGGGCGCTACAACCTGACGGGCACGGCCAGTGGCTACACCACGCAAAGCACAGACCCTGTGCTCGATCTGGGTGCAGCAGGCAGCACCACGGTGAAAGATCTGGTGCTGACACCGTGATGCCCTTGGGCGCAGCCTTGCAGGGTGTGGCCGACAGGGGACAATAGCGCTTTGTTCAAGCCGCCTGAGTCGTCCCATGCCCCGCATCCAGTTCTCCCTTCCCGAGCAATTTGTTTTTGCCACGGACATTCAGATTTACATCAGCCACGTCAACCAGGGCGGGCACCTCGACAACGCCCAACTGCTGACCCTGGTGTCGGAGGCTCGGGTGCGGTTCTTCAAATCGCTGGGCTACATCGAGGGCGATGTGGCCGGATACCCCATCGTGGTGGGCGACATGGTGGCGCAATACAAGTCTGAGGGCTTTCATGGTGAGACCATGCGCGTGAGCATGGTGCCGCAAGACTACAACCCCTACGGTTTTGACCTGGTGTACCGCATGGAATGTCTGGACACGGGGCGCGAGGTGGCGCGCGGCAAGATTGGCATCGTGTTCGTCGACCGCGCCAGCCGCAAAGTGGCGAAGGTGCCGCAGGCGTTTGTGGCGCGGGTGTCGGCCTTGGCGGCCGGCTGATGAAAGTCAGTGGGCATTCGCCCACTCAATACGGTTCGGGGTTTTTGTAGGTCGCCCCTGCGGCCAAAGCATTCGCGCGCAGGGGCGCGCTCCCACACAAGGCTCAGGTGTTTTGTAGGAGGCCGCCCCTGCGGCCAAAGCATTCGCGCGCAAGGGCGTGCTCCCACTCAAGGCTCAGGTGTTTTTGTAGGAGGCCGCCCCTGCGGCCGAAGGATGTTTTTTCACGTGAGGGTGTTCACGCCAACATCAACTGGGGCATCTGTCCGCGCAGCGCGATCACGACCAAACGCCCTGCGACCGCATCTGAGCCCAAGGCAAGGCTCGATTCACGCAGCTCGCAGCGCTGGCCCACCTTGTGCAGCAGCCACTGCCGACCGGCCGCATCCTTGAAATACCCTTTGGCGCGCACAATGCTTGGCTGGCCTTCGAGGGTTCGACACAGCTGCTGCGGATCCTGCGCGGCGCTCAATGTCCACGCCGCGCTCTCGAAGGCGGCCTCGTGCCCGGCGCCCGGCACGCGATAGCGCTCACCGCCGCCCCAGTGGTCCAACGTGGCCAGCGCATCCGCCGCCGGGTCCGCCACAGGGTCCGGTATTGGGCGGGCGGCTTCCAACAAAAATTCAAGCGAAAAATCGGCTTGCTGGCAGGGCCAGACCCAGGCCGTCGGGCGCACGCTGGCCAGCCACTGCAGGCACGCGGCCAGGGCCGCTTCGCTCACCAGATCGACCTTGTTGAGCAGCAACACATCGGCCTCGTGCAACTGCTGCAAAATCAAATCCCCCACATAACGGTCCTGGGACCGCGCCTGACAGGTCTCGGCGTCCAGCAGTCCCACAATGGCTTGCAGCCGCAGGCCCGCCACCAAGCGGACGCTGCGGGCCACGGCGCCGGGCACGGCCACGCCGCTGGTTTCGATCAGGACCAGGTCCACCCGCGGCTGGCGCGCGGCCATCTGCATCAGCGCGGCCACCAGGTCAGAGCCAAAACTGCAGCACACACAACCACCGGCCAGACTGAGCAAATCGCCGTCCTGCCCCTGGATCAGGTCGGCGTCGATGTTGAGATCGCCAAAATCATTGACCAGCACGGCGATGCGCAGGCCGTTGGCGCTGCGCAGCATCTGGTTGACCAGGCTGGTTTTGCCAGCGCCCAGATAGCCGCCAATGATCAAGGTGGGAATGCTCACGCCGAGGTGACCTCGAACACCTTGCCCCCAAGCACCGTGCCCCAAATGCCGATGTCCTTCAAGGCCTGCGGCGCCACCTCCAGCGGGTCGGCGTCGAGCACGCAAAAATCGGCGCGTTTGCCGCACTCGATGGAGCCGATTTCGCCGTCCAGGCCCAGCGACCAGGCAGCGCCGAGGGTGATCGCGTGCAAGGCCTGCGCCACGCTGATGCACTCGGACTCGCCCAAGACACGGCCCGTCGACGACAGCCGATTGACCGCGCACCACGCGGTGAACAATGGCCCCATTGGTGTGATCGGGGCATCCGAATGGATCGCCAGCGGCACGCCGGTGTTGAGCGCCGTGCGGCAAGCGTTCATGCGCTCGGCGCGCTCGGGCCCGACCGTCACGGCGGCATGCTGTTCACCCCAATAGTAGATGTGGTTGGAGAACAGATTGACGCCCATGTTCAGGGCCTTGATGCGCCTGAATTGCGCCGCATCGGCCAGCTGGCAATGCTGCAGGAAGAAACGGTGATCGGGGCTGGGCTGGGTCTTGAGCGCTTGTTGCATGCAGTCCAGCACCATGTCGGTGGCCTCGTCGCCGTTGGTGTGGGTGTGCACCTGCACGCCATTTTTGAGCGCCAGTTCAAAGCACTCGCGCACCGCCTCCGGCGCCGTGTACCACAGGCCTTGCGGTGCCCCGTTGTAATAGCCGGGCCAACGCAGGCGCGCTGTAAAGCCCTGGATGGAACCGTCGGCCACGATCTTGATGCGCCCCAGGCGCAGCCGCTCCGAGTCCTTCTCGCGCAGTGCCACGGCGCGTGCCACAGCGTCCTTGGGACTGAGACCAATCAAGCGCAAAAATGAGACCACGCGCGCAGGGTAATCGGCCTCGCCGGTCACCCGCAGCAAGTTGTCGACCTCGCCATCGCCGAGCGTAGCGGCCAGATCGGCCACGGTGGTCACGCCCGCCCGGTTGCAAATACGCCCAAATGCACGGATACCGACTTCGTCGCCGCCCAACAACTCGCGTCCCAATCCAACGTGGGCGAACACGGGCATCATGGCCTCGGGGCCACGCAATTCACCCGTCGGCAAGCCGTCCGCTCCCAGCGGGAAACCCGGATGATTCACGTCGGCACGCAAAAAGTCGGCACGCTGCAGTACCAGCGTATTGCAATTGAGGATGTGGCCACTGGCATGCAACAGGGCAACCGGCCGCGTGCTGCTCACTTGATCCAAATCGTGGCGGCTGCAACGCTGCTCTCCAAAATAGATCGGGTCAAAGCCCCAACCGATGACCGGGGTGCTCGCGTCCGACATCTCAGCGGCGGCTTTGCGCAGCGCCGCCATGACCTCCGGCAAAGACCGGCAACCGGGCCAGACCCGACCATCCGGGCCGGCCTGGTCAAAGTAGCCGGTATACACAAACCGCCATAAGCTACCCGCCATCATGTGCGCATGGGCCTCGATGAGCCCGGGCATCAAGACCTTGTCGGCCAGCGTCTCGTCCAGCTCGCTGGGCCCCCAGCCGCGCAACTCGTCCAGTGACCCGACCCCCAGGATACGGCCGTCACGCACCGCCACATGGGTGGCCTCGGGGCGCGCCGGGTTCATGGTCAAGATGCGCTTGGCGGCAAAAATACGCGTTGTCGTCATGGTCGTCCTCAAAAGAAAATGAAGGTCAGATCCAGAGTTTATTCAGCCTGCACCCAGCTGAAGATCCAGAGAAGACGAATGGTACTGACTAACTGGCATGAATTTGTCCGACGCCCCGGATGATGAAAGTCAACGGGCATTCGTGCGCAGGGGCGCGCTCCCACAGGGATCGCAGGGTTTTGTGGGAGGTCGCCCCTGCGACCGAATGCTGTTTTTCACAGCAACCGTCTGAGGTCAGAGCGCAGGCCACGCTGCGCATTTTGATCACGCCTGGAAGTGCGCGCTGTTCATGACCTTCAGGTCTGCCGCTACCAGCGGTGCAAATCCCATCTGATCGAGCACATCGCGTTGCAGGTCGATGCCCGGCGCGATCTCGAACAGCTCTATGCCTGCCGCTGTGAGTCTGAAGCTGGCGCGTTCGGTCAGGTAAAGAACCTCTTGATGTCGCACCAGGCCTTGCGGTCCGCTGAAGGTGATTTGGTCGACTTTTTGCACCAACTTTTTCACGCTGCCTTGTTGCAGCACGCGCATCTGGCCATCGCCGGTTTGCAGCTGCACGCCCTTGGCCGCGAGCGTGCCGCAGAACACCACCTTTTTGGCGTTCTGCGCGATGTCGATGAAGCCGCCGGGGCCCACGGTGACGCCGCCCAGGCGCGACACGTTGACCGAACCTTCTGCGTCGAACTCGCCAAAACCCAGAAACGCAATGTCCAGGCCGCCGCCACCATAAAAGTCAAATTGCGTGGCCGCGTCCAGTATGGCACTGGCGTTGCGCGCGTAGCCAAACAGCTCACCGTCCATCAGCGTGCCGCCGTAGGTGCCGTGCTCGATGGTCTGGTAAATGCGGTGTTGCTCGTTGCGCGCAGCGATCAGCTTGGCCACGGCATCGGGCACACCCACGCCGTAATTGATGACCGGGCGCGCCTTGCCGGTGTTGAACAGCTCCTGATACGCGCGACGCGCCACGGCCTGGCGCTCGCTGAAGACCTCTTTCGCAGCGGCCACTTCGCGGGCGTGGTCTTCGGCTTGGCTGAGTGCGCGTTCAGCGCCGGTCAACTCACCGCTGAAGGCAGGATCAAAGGGGATGGCGTAGCTGGTGCTCTGATCGGGGTCGACCACGATGGCATCGACCCAGGCCGCCGGGATGCGCACCTCACGGGCTTTCAGAGCCCCTGCGGGCAATCGCTCTTTCACTTGCACAATCACTTTGCCGCCGCTGTTGCGCGCGGCCAGGGCGAGCGACTGGGCATCGAGGTTGGCCGCTTCATGTTCGAAGCCGATGTTGCCGTCTTCGTCGGCGCTGCTGGCGCGCACGATGGCCACGTGGATGGGGAAGGGTTTGTAGCGCAGGTATTCGCGCCCGTCGATCTGGATGACTTCGGCAAGGTCGTCCTGGGCCGCGTCGTTCATGCGGCCGCCACCGTGGCGCGGGTCGCACACGGTGCCCAGGCCCACATGGCTGATGAGGCCGGGGCGGCCCGCGCCGATTTCGCGCATGAGCTGGCTGCTCACACCGCCGGGCAGGATGTAGGCCTCGATCTTGTTGGCCAGGGCGAGTTGCTGCATGGCGGGCGACCAGACCCAATGGCCGCCGATCACGCGTTGGACCAGGCCTTCGTGCGCGAAGCAGTTCATGCCCTTGGTCTTTTTGTCGCCAATGCCCAGCGCATGCATGAGGGTGAGGTGGCGCGGCTGTTGGGTGCTGAGAAAGCGCTGTTGCACCGCCTCGAACAAGTGGGTGGCTTCCATCAGTCCGCCACCGCCGCCCATCAGGCCCACGGTGTCACCGTCGTTGATCAGTTGCGCCGCCTCTTGGGCGCTCATGAATTTGGTTGGCATGTTTGTTCTTCTCGGTTGTGTTTGTTTTTTTGGTGCGCTGCATCGGGGCTGGGGGGGGGGGGG